>Ga0105050_10008632_pt1 | contig 11681 bp, 12 predicted proteins | sample FRY01_FD_78088 | JGI IMG/M metagenome (GOLD analysis project Ga0105050, IMG submission 78088) | Freshwater microbial communities from Lake Fryxell liftoff mats and glacier meltwater in Antarctica - FRY-01 | ecosystem: Environmental > Aquatic > Freshwater > Ice > Glacier meltwater ... | reverse complement strand
CGCGTCTCGCGCCCCATCACATGCGTTGGCAGGAAAATCGACACCCCCGGCGCCGGCGCGGCGTCGATCAGGGCGGTGAGGTCGGACAGTGCGAACATGTCAGCTCAGCTCGTTGTCGCGGATCGACGCACCACCCTTGGCGGTGTTCAGCCGCCCGAGCATCGTCTCCAGCCGGCGCTGCATCTTCTTCGCCGCACCGGAGACCGCCTCCTCCAGCGTATCGGCCTCGTGCGTCACGGCGACCGGCTGGTGGCCCGACGGGCGCGCCTCCAGCATGCAGCGCTTGTCCGCCGCCCCGTGCTTGCCCCCGTTCGCGTCGGACAGGTGCACCTCCACGCGCGTCACCTGCCCCTCGAACCGCCCCAGTGCGCTTGTCACTTCCGCCTCCACCGCGCGCGTCACGTCCTCGCGCCCATGGATGTGGTCGTCGGTATTCACCTGGATCTGCATCTGTCGCCCTCCGTGCCGTCGCCGGGGTAAGGCGGCGGATGGAACGACGGTTCCGTGCCATTCAGGCGGCGCCGATCTCGCCCTCGAAGGCCACGAGGAAATCCGCCACCACCCGCGCCCGCTCCCGCGCCAGCCGCGCCCCGGCGGCTGTGGTGAACCCGCCTTCCAGCGTCAGCAGCTTGGCGCGGAAATGATCGATGGCGTAGTTTCGATCATCCAACGCCCGCCGCTCCGCCCGCGGGTCGTCGACATCGTACAGCAGCGAGCCCATCCGCCCCGCCGTGTAGAAGCACCGCGCGATGCCGATCGCCCCGATCGCCTCCAGCCGGTCCGCATCCTGCAGAATGCGCGCCTCCACCGTCTCGGGCGCGATCCCGGCGGAAAAGCTGTGCGCCGCCACCGCATGCGCCGCCGCCTCCACCCGGGCCGCCTCCCACCCGAGCCCGCCCAGGATGTCCCCGGCCCGCGCCGCCGCCAGCCGCGAGGCCTGCGGGCGCAGCGGCGAGGATTTCTCGATCCGCACACAGTCGTGCAACAGAACAGCGGCCGCCAGCAGCTCCGCGTCGCCGCCCTCCTCGGCCAGGATGATGCGGGCATTGGCCCAGACGCGGGCGAGGTGGCTGGTGTCGTGCGACCCGTCGGTGCCGCCATCGATCAGCGGCAGCAGCCGGGCGGCAAGCTCGCCGAACGGGGCGAAGCTCATCCGATCTTCTGGCGCAGTTCGATCAACGCAGTCAGGAACGCGTCGCGCCGCTGTGCCATCTCGGCGATCGACCGCCCGCCGGTCGCCTGCGCCACCCCCTCCACCAGCGCCGCCTGCAACGCCGGCGTCATGACGGGATTGCCCAGGTCAGCCCACCAGCTGGTCACCGCCGGCATCAGATGGTGCATGAACGCCTCCATGCCGCCCTCGCCGCCGGCCAGGTGAAAGGTGGTGTTTGAGCCCATCAGCGCCCAGCGCAGGCCAGGCCCCTCGCTGATCGCCGCATCGACATCGGCCACGCTGGCCACGCCCTCGGCGACCAGGTGCACCGCCTCCCGCCACAGCGCCGCCTGGAGACGGTTGGCCAAGTGGCCCGGGACCTCGCGGCGGATCTCGATCGGGTGCTTGCCGATGGCGCGGTAGAAGCCCATCGCCGCGTCGATCGCGGCCCGGGTGCAATGCGGCCCCACCACTTCGACCAGCGGCACCAGGTGCGGCGGGTTGAACGGATGGCCGATCAGGATGCGGCCGGGATGGGCGCACCCTTCCGCCAGCCGGCTGGCCAGCAACCCGGAGGAGGAGGAAGCGATCACCACCTCCTCGCCCAGCACGCCAGCGATGGCCGGCAGAATCTGCTGCTTCACTTCGTAGCGTTCGGGGGCATTTTCCTGCACGAACTGCGCGCCGGCCACCGCGGCGATAGGGTCGGTGTGGAAGGTCCAGTTGTCCGGGTTGGCGTCAGGCGTGGCGCCGAGGCGCTGGAGCACGGGCCAGGCGGCCGCGATGGTGCGGCGGATCAGGTCCGGCGCGCCCGGCGACGGGTCGTAGGCCGACACCTGGAGCCCTCGGCTGAGAAAGAACGCGGTCCAGCTCGCCCCGATGGTGCCGGCGCCGATCACCGCCACCCGCCCAATTCCTGCCGCGTCCGCCATTGCCGTCCTCCCGTGCTGAAGCCGCAGAATGCCCGGCATCGGCGGCCCGATCCACCCCCGGCGGGCGCTGCCAGCCCGGCGCTACCACGCCATCGCCTGGACCTGCTTCAGCGCACCGCGAGAGGACCGTGCGGCGGAAGCGGTCCATTCGGTCACCGGCATGTAGAGCGGCGCGAGGAACTGGTAGGTCCGGCTGACGAGATCCCCCGGCAGCTCGTCGTCCGGGCTGCAATCGGCCCAGGCGTCCAGGATCACTTGCCAGGCGCGCTGCGACCGGTAAAGATGGTCGCGTGCCGAGCGGATGAAGGCCTGCTGGCTTTCCATGTTGCGCAGGGCGCCCATCACCTCCCCGGTCTGGGCGGCAACCTCGTCGAAGCGCTCCAGGAACTGCGTGCAGGCCGAATGGGCCAGGCGGATCACCCGGCCCAGCGTCTCCTGGCGCTGGCTGTCGCCGCGGGCGCCCTGGCCGAGACCCTCCAGCCGCTGCTGTATGGCCTGCACAGGGCGCAGCAGCCGCTCGCGCAGCGCCTCGATGTAGGCGAGCTCGCCGGCCAGCTCCTCCACCAGCGCCACCACCGCGGCGGTGTCCGGCAGGCCGAGCTCCACGGCGGCGCGCTCGAAGGCAAGCTGCACCTGCTGGCGCAGCCCCGGGTCAGTTTCCAGGCGCTGGATCGGGTCGCCCTTGGCGGGGTCGGTGGCACTCGGGTCGATCCAGGCGAGCAGCTTGAGCCGCACCAGGTCCATCGCCAGCTTGCGGTGCTTCAAGGTCGGCTCCCAGCTGGCGCGCCCGGTCAGCACCTCGCTGGGCAGCCGGTCGCCGAGGCTGAGGCCGCCGACATAGTCGAGGCTCTCGGCGATCAGGCCGAGCATGCGCCCATCGGGGCTGGCGTTGTCGATGCCGAATTCGCGTTGCAGGGCACGCAGCGGCACCACCGCCTCGCGCTCGCCCAGGGTGACCACCATCACGGGCGTGCCATCGGTTTGCGCGCGGCGAAAGCTGACGGAGCCCATCATGGTGAAGACGCGATGGGTGAGCACGCATCGATCGGGGATACTTTCTTCGTCGTTCATAGCCCTGCCTCGCAATATGGGCACAGTATCGCCAAACCGGCTTAATCGACGATAAACGAGGCGATGCCCATTTTCATGAGACAAAGTGGAAAATCCGGAACGCCCCTTAGCGAAGCGGCAAGGAACGTCTCATATACCGTGATGCTCCCATGCTGCGAGACGTTTGATGCGAACTATCGATTTCCACGATTGCACCCAGGCTCGGCCACGCCGGAGCCTGGCGCCGCCCAGCGCGGACGACACGCATGCCGAGCGCGCCCATCTGCGCCGGCTGCGCCGCGACCTGTCGGCCGCGACGGCGCATGAGGGGTTCGTGCTGCACTACCAGCCGCGCATCGCGCTGCACTCGGGGCGGATCACCGGGGGCGAGGCGCTGATCCGCTGGCCGCACCGCAGGCGCGGGCTGATGGCCGCCGGGACGTTCATTCCAGTCGCCGAGCAGGCCGGGCTCATCACCGATATCGGCGCCTGGGTGCTGCGCGCGGCTTGCCTGGCGGCGATGCACTGGACGCGGGACACGCGCGTGGCGGTGAACGTTTCGGCCCGGCAGCTGCACGACCAGGAGCTGCTGGGCCAGATCGGCGACTCGCTGGAAGGGTCGGGGCTGCCGGCCGAACGGCTGGAGATCGAGCTGTCCGAGGGGATCCTGCTCGACGACAACCTCGACACGCTGCTGGCGCTGTCGGCGATCCGCGACCTCGGCGTGACGGTGACGCTCGATGATTTCGGCTCCGGGGTCGCGAGCCTTTCGATGCTCAAGCGCCTGCCGCTGGAGCACATCAAGATCGACCGCTCGCTGGTCCGCACCCTGCCGGACGACGCCGAGGACGTGGCGATCGTGCAGGCGATCGTGGACACCAGCCACGCGCTTGGCCTGGGCGTGGTGGCCGAAGGGGTGGAAACGGAGGCGCAGCGCAGCCTGCTGGCGGCGATGGGCTGCGACGAGGGCCAGGGCTACCTGTTCAGCCAACCCTTGCCGGAGGAGCTGTTCCGCCAGCGCCTGCTCGGGTAGCGCCTTGCGCCGGCGCCGGGCGGGCCGCATATCCGCCGGGTGAACATCTCCCCGCTCGAAGTTTTCCTACTCGACCACCTGCGCGCCCGCGCCCCGGTCTCCGCCGATCCGGTGGAGGTGGCGCGCGCATTCCAAGCCGCCACCCAGCCCGACGACACCGACCCCGAGGCGTGGCACCGCCACCTTTCCGCGGTGCGGCGCACGGCGGTGCGTCTGGCCGGGCTTGGCCAGGTGGAGATCCTGCGCAAGGGCAAGCCCGTCGCACCCGAGGCGGCACGGGGCGTGATCCGGTTGCGGCTGCCACGCGAGGGGGTCGCATGATGCGCCTGTTGCCGCTGCTGCTGGCCCTGCTGCTGCCGGCCTGCCGGGGCACCGGGGCGGAGGGGCTCGATGCGCCGGGGGTGATCGACATGGCGCGGCTGCAGCGGCCCGGCACGCCGAACACCGCGCTGGCGGCCCCGGCTGGGTTCGCGCCGGCGCCGGATATCGTCACCCGGCGCTACGAGTTGGAGCCCGACCGGCTGCTCGCGGCCGTTCAGGGAGTGGCGCTCGGCCAGCCGCGGACGGTGGAGCACGCGGTGTTTGCTGGGCGGCGGCAGGCGCATTTCGTCGCCCGCAGCGCGCTGCTGAACTTTCCCGACCTGGTGGCGGTGCAGGTGACGCCGGAGTCGGGCCTGATCCTGTGGTCGCGCAGCATCTATGGCCGGTCCGATTTCGGGGTCAACAAGGCGCGGCTGGAGGCCTGGCTTGCGGCACTCGACGCGAAGCTGGGTGCCCCCTGACCGACAACGCCCCACACAAGGCGGGGCGTTGCATCCATCGTCGGGGAGCCGGCCTCAGCAGCGGGTGATCCAGCCCGAGGAGGTGTAGACGCGGGTGCATTTGGACTGGGCTCCGGCATCGCCGGCGGTCATCACCGGCAGGGCGATGGCGGCCATCAGGGCGACGGCCAGGATGAAAGCGGTATCGCGCAGCATATCGAGTTCCTCGTGACGCGCCCGAACGGGGCACCTGGTGGGCGGGCCGCGGCGTTACGCGCAGGAACATTTCGCGGCGCGCCGCAATGGTGACGTATTTGTATTTATACCAAGAGACCTAACGATTGACCGATGAGCAAGGCAAGGCCAGGGCTTTGCTCTCGCGCCGCGAAGGCGCGCCGCGAGGGACCCACCAAAGGCCGGAGGCCTTTGGAAACCCTATTATTTACAGTGATATGAGGTCCAGGGGCTCGGCCCCTGGTGGGTTCAGGGCGAAGCCCTGGCTTTGCCTAATGAGGGGTCATTCTTTATGGCGGTTGGTATTAAACGGACGGGTGACGGCAAGGGAACGTGTCGAATTTTCGCGCTCTATTGCGAGTCTTGAGCCGCCTTGACCACCGCCAGCACCGCCGCGCCGTAGCGCAGCAGCTTCGAGGCACCGACGCCCTTCACCTCGCCCATTTCCTCCATGGTCCGCGGGCGCACCGCGGCGATTTCGTGCAGCGTGGTGTCGTGGAATATGACGTAGGGCGGCACGCCCTGCGTCTTGGCTTCTCCCGCCCGCCATTGGCGCAGGGACTCGAACAGCCCGGCGGCCCCAGGCGAGGCGGTGGTGGGCGAGCCGGTCGCCTCCAGCATGGCGGCGGCGCGCTGGGCGCGCACGCGCGGGCGGGGGCCGGCCAGGATGTCCTCGCGCAGCATCACTGATTCCTGGCCCTTCAGGATCGGGCGGGCCTTGTCATCGACCAGGCCGATGGTGGCGAACTCGCCGGTATCGACGCTCAGCGCGCCGCGGGCGATCAGCTGGCGGATCACGCCGCGCCAGAACTCCTTGCTGCGGTCCGCGCCAACGCCGAAGGTTGGCAGCTGGTCGTGGCCCCATTGCGCGATCGCGTCGGTGGCCTTGCCCATCAGCACGGCGATGACATGCATGGCGCCGAAGCGCTGGCCGGTGCGGTAAACGGCCGACAGCGCCTTCTGGGCGTCGATCGTGCCGTCGAACAGGCCGACCGGGGTGGCGCAATTGTCGCAATGGCCGCAGGGGGCGGGCAGCTCCTCGCCGAAACAGGCCAGCAATTGGCGGGTGCGGCATTCCGTGGTTTCGGTGAGCGAGATCATCGCCTCCAGCCGGGCGCGCATGCTTCGCTTCTGTTCCTCGGGTGCGCTGGAGGAATTGAGCCAGTAGCGGGCGCGCGCGATGTCTTCTCCGCCGTACAGCAGCAGGGTTTCGGCGGCCTCGCCGTCGCGCCCGGCGCGGCCGATCTGCTGGTAGTAGGCCTCCGGGCTGTCCGGCATGTCGAGATGGGCGACGAAGCGCACGTCCGGCCGGTCGATGCCCATGCCGAACGCAATGGTGGCAACGACCACCACCGACTCACCCGAGCGGAAACGGCGCGCGGCCTGGCGCTTGGTGTCCGGGTCCAGCCCGGCATGGAAGGCGACGGCCTGGATACCCTTGGAATTGAGGGATTCCGCCATGCGCTCAGTCTTGTTGCGGCTGCCGCAATAGACGATGCCGGCCTCGCCGGGGTGGCGCTTCAGCAGGGCGAGCAATTGTTGAGTCTCGCCGCTTTTGGCCTCGGCGGCGAGGTGCAGGTTGGGGCGGTGGAAGCTGGCGGTGAATACCGCCGCCGCCGGCATGTCCAGCGCGGTGAGAATATCATCGCGGGTGCGCGCATCGGCCGTCGCGGTCAGTGCCATGCGCGGCACGCCGGGGAACAGCTGTGCGAGGCGGCCGAGGTCGCGGTATTCGGGGCGGAATTCGTGGCCCCACTGGCTGACGCAATGCGCCTCGTCGATCGCCACCAGCGCGATCTCCTGGCGCTGGAGCCGCTCCAGCGTGCCCGGCGACAGCAGGCGCTCGGGCGAGACATACAGCAGGTCGAGCATGCCGGCATCCAGCTCGCGCCCGACGCGGCGATGCTCCTCCGGCTCCAGCTCCGAATGCAGTGCCGCCGCGGCGACGCCGACCTGGCGGAGGGCGGCGACCTGGTCGTCCATCAGCGCGATCAGCGGCGAAATCACCACCGCGGTGCCGTGCCGGCAGAGGGCGGGGATCTGGTAGCACAGCGACTTGCCGCCGCCGGTGGGCATCAGCACCAGCGCGTCGCCGCCGCCCAGCACGTGGCCGATCGCCTGTTCCTGCAGGCCGCGGAAGCTCGGGTAGCCGAACACGCGGCGCAGCACCGCGCGGGCCTCGTCGGGCGGTGCTGAGTCCAGCGAAAGCACGGTGGCGTCCAACTCCGCTCTCAGGGCGCGCGGACGATGATCTCCACCCGCTGGGCTTCCTGCGTCGAGCCGACGGAGGACACCGAGCCCTCGCCGACGCGCGAAATCCGCGCCGGGGCGATGCCGGCGGCTTCCAGCAGGTCGCTGACCAGCTGGGCGCGCAACAGCGAGAGGTACAGGTTGGCGCGCTGGCTGCCTTCGGTGCTGGCGAAGCCGAACACCTCCACGCGCATCGCCGGGTTCTGCTGCGCGTGGGTGGCCGCGGCGGCCACCACCTCCTCCGCCGGGCGGTCCAGGCCGGCCGACCAGTCGGTGAAGAAGACAATGAATGATTGGCTGGCCCGTGCCGGCACGGGGGCCCATGCGACGATCGCGGCGAGAAGGACCGTCAATAATGTCAGGCGGCGGCGCATTCCCGATTCTCCAAAGCAGTGGCTGGCCCCAGTAGGTGCGCCAGCCCGCCTCGCCACGTCAATCGCCAAGCGTGGCATGAAGCGGTTCAGCCGGCGGCCGAGATCGCCCGGCCCGCCGACAGCCGCCAGATCCGGTCCAGCCGTTCCACGCCGATCAGCCGGTGGGCGATCAGCAGCACGGTGCGCCCGGGGGCGGCGTCGTTCAGCGCCAGGAAGAACGCGCGCTCGGTGGCGGCGTCGAGCCCGGCGCAGGGTTCGTCGATTACCAGGATCGGCGCATCGGACAGCAGCGCGCGTGCCAGCGCGAGGCGTCGCCCCTGCCCGCCCGAAAAGCCCAGCCCGCCTTCGCCGACCCAGGTGTCGAGCCCGTCCGGCAGGGCGCGCACCACCTCGGCGATGCGCGCGGCCTCCAGCGCCGCCCAGAGGCGAGCGTCGTCGACCGGCGCGCCGGGGGGGGCGCCGAGCCGCAGGTTGGCGCGGATGGTGTCGTTGAACAGGTGGGTCGCCTGGGACAGCCAGGCGATCCGGGCGCGGACGGACGTGTCGTCCAGCGTCGCGATATCCGCGCCGCCGAGCAGGATACGGCCCTGCGCCGGAGCGGCCACCTTCAGCAGCAGGGCGGCGATCGTGGACTTGCCGGCGCCGGAAGGGCCGAGCAGGGCGACGCGGCTGCCCTGCGGGATGTCGAGCGCGAGCCCGTCGAACACCGGGGGGCGGTCGGGCGCCCAGGCGAAATGCACGCCTTCGAAGCGGATCGCGCTGCCGGCAGGCATCGGCGCGGGGGCGGTCGGCGGCGGTGGCGCGGCCTCGGCCAGCTCCAGCACGCGTTCGGCCGCGCGCGTGGCATGGCCGGCGGCCACACCCGCCCGCGGCAGTGTCGCGACGGCCTCGAAGGCGGCGACCACCAGGAAGGCGGCGGCGGCCAGGCCTGCGCTCGGTTCGAACAACAGCGCCACCAGCACCGCCAGCAATGCGGCCTGCCCGGCCAGGAAGGCGGCGGCGCCAGCCAGTGCGGCGCGGGTGGCCACGTCGTGCTGGGCGGCGAGCAGGCTGGATTCGCGGCCCTGGACGGTCGCCAGCATGCGCCCCTCGGCGCCGAAGGCCCGCACCTCGCGCAGGCCGGTCACCGTGTCGAGGCAGGCGGTGCGCAGGGCGGCGAAGGCCCGCGCGATCCGCCCGCCGGCCCGCCAGCTGGCCCGTGCCGCCAGCAGCGGCAGCACCACGGCGGCGAGCAGGAACAGCGCGATCACCGCCGCCGCCAGCCAGGGGTTGTGCCGCCCGATCCACCAGCCGAGCACCGGCAGCAGCAGCACAGCACCGGCCGCCGGCACCAGGATGCGGATGTACAGGATGTCCAGCGCCTCGACATCGTTGACCAGGCGGGACAGCACGTCGCCGGTGCGGCGGAACCCCAGCCCGCCGGCCGCGCGCGCCGACAGCCCGCGGAAGAACCACACGCGCAAGGCCGCCAGCGCGCGGAACAGCGCGTCGTGGGTCGTCATGCGCTCGACGTAGCGCAGCACGATGCGCAGCAGCCCGACGCTGCGCAGCGCCAGCGGGGCGGCCAAGGCAACGCCCCCCACGGTGCCGGCCAGCGCCGCGGCCGCGACCATGCCGCCGGCCTGCGCCATCAGCACCAACGCGGCCCCGAGTGCCGCCAGCGAAACCACCACGCCGGCCGCCAGCCACGCCGCATGGGGCCGCCACAGCGCGACGATCCGTAGAAGCGCCTTCACGCCACGCCCCGCGACAGCACGGCCCGCCCGTCGCGAAGGTCCAGCCGGCGGCCGGAGAAGGCGTGCGCGGCGGCGGCGTGGCTGGCCAGCACCACGGTGCGGCCGATCGCCAGCCGCTTCAGCCCGTCGAGCACCTCCGCCTCCGTCGCGGGGTCGAGATGGGCGGTCGGTTCGTCCAGCAGCAGCAGGGGCGCGTTGCGGAGGAAGGCGCGCGCGATCGCCACCCGCTGCGCCTGGCCGCCGGACAGGCCGTAGCCGCCCTCACCCACCGCGGTGTCCAGTCCCTGCGGCAGGGCGGCGGCGACGCTGTCCAGCCGGGCGAAGCGGGCGGCTTCCTCCACCTCGGCGTCGCTGGCCTCGGGGCGGGCGAAGCGGATATTGTCGCGGATCGTGGCGCCGAACAGCACCGGGCGCTGGCCGATCCAGGCCACCAGGCGGGAATGGGTGGCCGGCACCAGGGCGGCGATATCCACGCCGTTCAGCGTGACGCGCCCGCTATCCGGCCGCACGAAGCCGAGCAGGATCTCCAGCACCGTCGATTTTCCCGATCCCGATGGGCCAGACAGGATCAGCGTCTCCCCGGCCGGCACGCGGAACGACAGGCCGTCCAGCGCCGGGCCGCGGCTGGCATCCCAGGTCAAGCGCACGTCCTCGAAGGCGACGGCCACGCCGCGGGCGACGACGTTGCGGACTGGCAGCGCCGGCGGCTCGGGTGGGGTGGCCGGCAGGGCAGCGAGCGCTTCGGCGGCTGGTTCCGCATGGCTGCGGTCCTGGTAGGCGGCGGCAAAGCCGCGCAGGGGGGCGAAAAATTCGGGCACCAGCAGCAGCACCAGCAGCGCGGCCCCGGGGTCGGCCAGGGTGCCGGTGGACAGGCCCGCGACATAGCGCAGCGCCAGCACCACCAGGGCCGCGGCAAAGGCGAGGTCCAGCGCGGCCGAGGACAGGAACGCCATCGCCAGCACGCGCATGGTTCGCCGGCGCAATTCGTCCGCCGCCCGGCCCAGCGCCTGCGCCTCCGCTGCGGCGTGGCCGGCGAGCACGATGGTGGCGATGCCGCGCACCCGGTCGACGAAGCGCGCCTGCAGCCGCGTCATGGCGGTGATCTGTCGCCGTGCGGCCGCCGCAGCACCCAGGCCCGACAGCGCCATCGCCACCGGCACCAGCAGCCCGGCGCCGGCCAGCACCAGCGCGGCCAGCGGATCGACCCAGGCCACCACGGCCACCACCAGCAGCGGTCCGCCGAGTGCCAGGATCGCGGCCGGCAGCCAGCGGGCAAACAGGCCGTCGAGCGCCTCCACCCGGTCCACCACCACCGCGGCCAGGTCCGCCGAATGCCGCACGCGCAGCAGCGAAGGCCCGGTCGCCAGGATCGCGCCCAGCGCCTCGCTGCGCAGCCGCCGCCGCGCCGCCGCGCCGGCGTTGAACCCGGCGCGCTCGAACACCACCCCCAGCCCCGCCCGCACCAGCGCGAGCACCGCGAACAGGATCAGCGGGGCCAGCGCCTCGCCCGGCCCCACCCCCTGCAACGCGAGATGCAGCACCTGCGCGGCACACACCGCCTGGCCGATGCCCGCCAGGGTGCCAAGCAGCCCGGCCAGCACCGCAGGCAGCGCCTCGCGCCGGGCCGCGCGCATGCGTTGGCGCAGCCAGGCACCGGATGGCGCGTGCGGGGCCTCCCCGCCCGGGGGGGGGTGATGATCGGAATCGTCCATGCCGGCCCAGGGTGTAGCCCAACCGCCGCGGTTTGGAAGCGGCGCGTATGCGCCCACCCAGCGATTCCGCCCAACCTAGCTCCGGTCGGCGCGACTTTATACCAATTACCGTTTGGGATGACCCATGGCCAAGCAAGGCCAGGGCGTTGCCCTGGACCCACCAGGGGCCAAGCCCCTGGACCTTAAATATACTCTGTTCGCAGGAGAACCCGAACGCCTTTCCCACTTGGAAGGCTGGTGATGTCAGGGGCGACTCGGTAGCCGATTTTCGCGTTCTCGTGCGAACGAAGTATAGATGAAAATAAATGGGTTTCCAAAGGCCGTCGGCCTTTGGTGGGTCCAGCAACTGTCTTGTTTGTTTCGCCATGATTCATGCTTCGAGGGTGGTTGGGTGCCACATTTGGTTGCGTTGGAGCATGACATTGAGGATACCGATAAGCTTGCGG
>Ga0105050_10008628_pt1 | contig 11686 bp, 3 predicted proteins | sample FRY01_FD_78088 | JGI IMG/M metagenome (GOLD analysis project Ga0105050, IMG submission 78088) | Freshwater microbial communities from Lake Fryxell liftoff mats and glacier meltwater in Antarctica - FRY-01 | ecosystem: Environmental > Aquatic > Freshwater > Ice > Glacier meltwater ... | reverse complement strand
AGGTCTGCGGCCGAGTATCCTGTCAAGTCAAACGGAGCCGATTCCAAGGTGCCGGTAGGCGTACTTCGATCGAAATGATAAGACTGGTTATTGGGGTCTCCACCATCAAACGAATGGTTTTCTACTGATACGTGAAGCGTGTAATTGCTGCCAGCGGCAGGGATACTCGCGGCCGCAATGGCGAAGGTTTCCGCAGCGGGATCGAAGGTGGTCGCTTCAGGAGAGACCGCAACGAAATAACGGCCCGGGATGGTGGCGATCGCTTGGATAAATGGATCGGCGCTGAACGAAGAGAACGGAATGGCAACGGTTCCCGGTTGACTTCCACCGTCACCGAAAGAGGCTGGAGCATCCGTGTTGGTTTGCACCAAGACACGAGTCACCGCTCCCGTCGAAGGATTAATGTTCTCTCGGAACAACTGGACCTTCAGATCGACACTGCCCAAGGCCGTGGGGTTGATTGGGTTGAACCCATTGTCAATATCGATATAGATCTGCGAGCCTGGCTGGACGACATCGAAGCTGAAAATATCGACCGCTTCACCACCAATCGTTCCGGTCACGGTGGTGTGAGGAGTCGATTGGCTGGTATTAGTGAAGACCGAACCGATGTTTGGATCGGGCGCGAGGCTCCAAGGAACCGTTTCGAGGCTGTTGGCAGTCGGGAACGAATTGTTGATTTCCGTCTCCGGTCGCGAGCTATTGGGCAGCGAGGCTGAAATTCGGCTACCGTTGAAGGTGGACGAATCCTGGTGGCCAGGATCCGTGGCGAGGTTCGTCGTGACGGCCCATCCGGGACTTGCGTTCGCGACAAAGGAACCATTCCGAGGCGCAAGCGCAGTGGAACCACCAATCGATTCGATATGGTCCTCAAAAATCCGCAGAACTGAGTCTAGCGGTTCTCGTCTCAACAGCAGATTATCGGTGAATTCGCTGGGAAGACGACTGCTGTCCGTGACGGCAACGTAGTAGGTACCTTGTCGCAGTGAAACGGGGCCGACAAACGCATCTCCATTGGCGACGGAACCGCGAGCCAATCGTTCCACGATCTCTTCGTTGAGTGGTCCGCTTTGGTCCTCGGCGATGTTGCTGTTTTGCCCAAACAAAACCAGACGCGGACCACTGCCGTCGTCATAAAAGACACTGATGTTTGTATTCGGTCGACTAAATCCGTCTGCGTAATCGATATCGAAAACGGTTGACCTTTGAAGATTGCTGAGCGCGACGCCCGTGAACCCGACATCAAATTGGTAAAAGTCAATATCGGAAGAATTCGAAAGCGCTCCGGCGATACTGACGGTGCCGGTCTTCGTGCTGGCCAAGTTTCCGACGTACTGCGGCCGAACGCCGAGCGTCGTCCCACCGGTAATGGCATCATTGTTAGACGCAAACTGCGCCGTCGCGTCGACGGATTCGTTCTCGCCGACTTCTCCCAGCAGAGGTGAACTGCCGGGAAGACCTTGTAGATGAATCCCTTGGTTGGCGTAGCGAATGTCAGCGAACTGAACCACACTGCCGGGGAACTCTTGTGCTTCTTGCAAACGCACTTGGAACGAGTAGCCACCACGCGTCAAACCGCCCGCAGCATCGCTTGCGTTTAACGAAGCGCTACGGACTCGCATGAAGTAAACGCTTTGATTGCCGACTTGACCAGGAAGCGTAAAGCTGAGTCCTGCGTCGCGAGGGTTAGTCGAAGCATAATCGCTGTAAAGTCCTCCCGAACCGAGCGACTCATAAGCCGCATCGAATCGACCGAGAGGACCGACTTTCCCTTGAAGCAACGAGCCCGTGACGGAGATTTGTGTAGGGTCAGCGAATTCATCAAAACTATTGTTTGACCTCGCCAATACGTTGCCGTTGGAATCAAGGATCTCAATGACGCTATCGAGCGTGAAGCTCGTTTTATCAAGGTCGATCCAAATTGGCGTTCCCGCGGTACCGGTGAAACTATAGGCATCGATATCGGTTGGACCGCTGAGGAAACCATAGACTTCGAAGCCTAGTCGGAACCGGTCATCGCTCGCATAAACATTCTGCGCCAGTTCACCCAAGAATTGTGCATTGGTAACCGTTGCATTGAGCCCAGGCGCGACGGCAGTCGACAATTCCTGTTCAACAATGGTTGCCAAATTTCGATCGTTGCTGAATTGATCGAAGTAAAGGCTTCGCCAATCATTAGGGAACGGTCGACTTCCGAAAGTATCACCATTGGTATCGGTTTGCTGGACACCATCAAGCCGCCGTCCCGCACCAACCGAGTCATCTCGCAGACTTGTGAACACGACCGGTGCACCTGGCAGACCAAGCACTTGAATGGTCCCGCCAATGCGGTCGGAAAGGCTAGATGTCGTGCCGGTCGCCGCGAAACCCGTTCCGGCGGTTGGGCTGTTCGGATTACCTGCGCCACTCAGTTTGATCACCAGGCTCTCATCAGGCCGGCTCATCAGCCGCAGACCCGTATTGGAAAGCAAATCTCCCACTGTGATCGCGTCGGTCATGACGTGAGCGATGTCGGTATCGTCCCAGACGCTTCCGGTGGAGAGTGTGCCACCGCGAACGCGAAGACCGTTCAATTGCAAGTTGGCGGCAATATCGCTCGCTACACTCGAAGTAACGTTACGACGAATCAACGGACCATGATTGTCGTCCAGATCAGCAAGCCGATCGATGGAACCGGTTTGCCGACCGGTGTCGATGTTGTAGTTGTCACCAAACGAATCACTGTCCAAGTCGATAATGCTGCCACGGTTATCAACGAACGAGTTGCCGACAAGAATCGGCTGCGTGAATCGCGCAAAGATGGTCGACGGGGTGACACCTAGACGACCGATTCGTCCTACGGGGCCCGCACCAAGTTGACCGTCGGCATTGTATTCAAAACGCGAATTGGTGACTCGCGCCGTCGCTTGTTGCAGTTCCAAAGCCGCAAATCCACGGCTCTGTCCACCCTCAATCAGACTGACTCCGCCACCATAAGCGATCACCGTATTATCGAAGCTGACGTTGGAGGTTGGCGAAGCGTAGATACCCGACCAATCACCACGAGCGGGAACGGCAGCGCCGTTGATAGTGTTGTTGTCGTTGTTCGTATCGACGGATCCACCAGTCCCGTAGCGGTCATCAAGTGAACTGGTAAAGACGATTGGTAATGCGGCGGTACCTTCGGCGAGAAGTTGTGCACCTTGCCCCAATTCGATTCGAGCACCGCGGAACTTCACAACGGTGCCTGGATCGATCACGAGCGAACCATCGAGCCGTCCACGAATGCCTGCTCGAGTCAAGTCGAGCACGCTGCCGGTCATGACGCCATCGTCGATGAAACGGTTGGTGGTTGCATCCAATTGTCCGGCAACGCGATACACGCTATCGGCACCGCGCCGGTAGATGCGACGGAAAATATAGCCCTGTGACGAGACCACCGATGGCAGGTTGATCAAGTTGATGGAGCTGTTTCCGGCGACTATCAAGCTTGCCGTCGGGGTACTGGCAAGGGATTCAAATCCGAACGCATCGACAAAGGTGACGCGGTAATCGTAAGTCCCAGCAGCCAACGATCCGCCGGCAAGAACTTGCGAAGCAACGGCTGAAATATTGGGACGAACACCATCCTGGATCGAACCACCGGGGGTTCCGGCTACGAAAATGTTTTCCGCGATATAGTGAACGATATCGATGTCGTCAAATCGTCCGGCGACCGTCAACGAACGAGCAACGGTAGAAGAGCCCGTTTCCACCCGGATGAAGAGGCCATTGATACCGTTGTTGACCAAGCGGTTGTTTTTAATATCCGGCCCGACCCGGTCATAATCCGCAGTAAACTTATCAGCCGCCTGGAATCGAGGTGCTTGATAACTTGTCTCCTCAAAGCTGTCCGGCGATGCAGCCATCGCCGCATTCGCGCTGCTGCTAATGGTATTGAATGTTACCGTCGGACGAAGATTGTTCATCTGGATCGGGTTGACAGCTTGCTGAACCGTTTCGATCGTAATGTTGGAGCCACCGCCAAAACGGATATCGGCATGATTCACCGACTGCAAGAAGATCCCTTCATCTTCCAAGTCGCTGCGACCTTCGTTCTGGTCGAAGTCGCGACGGAAGATCAAACCACCCCAGTTTCCGGCGGTTGGCGCAGCGCTATTGCCGGCTGCTGACGCGCTGACCGTACGGTCGCGTGTGCTGGTGAAGATAACATCGCCGCTTACCGGATTTCCGCCAACCAAACGAGGTGTGACGCCAGTATTTACAACGGTGGTGCCATTTAAAACGGGCGAAGTTAAATTGATTAACCGAGGCGTTCCCAGTACCTGCAACGCACCGCCGCTGCGATTCGCTAGCAGACCGGTGCTACCAACGCTGACTGCGGAATTACGCAATTTGAATGACGCACCGGCATCAATCATCACGGTCACACCGCGAGGGATCTCCATGTTGCGGCCATCTTCAAGCGTGCCGCCACCGGTTTCGGTGGTACCAATCAAGTAGGAGAAATTATCAGCGGCCGTGTTTGGATTGTTATCCGAGCCACCGTTGCCGACGATACGAACGATGTCGTTTTCAAGCGTCGCACCGAACGCATTGGGGACCGCTGGGTTGGAAATGTTATTGAACGGTCTCGCTTGGCTGCCATCGGCGGTCACGCCCGCGGTCTTGTCAACGAAAATCGTTCGACCTAACAATTCGACACCACGGAAGTTACTGCTCACCTGGATCGACCGCTCTCCCGTCAACGTCAATACATTTCCCGAGGAGGTCGCAACCACGCCGGTGACGCTGGAAACAGATCCGATCGCCGTGCGGATCGCCGCGGCGAGATTGGCACTTGGGGTTGAGACGCCTGTTCCGCCACCCGCAGTCCCGGCGTTGTAATTAATGGCAATGTTGCCAGGACTGGCGACGCCCGGATTGGTCCCGATTTGCGCGACGAATTCGAAACGCCGTCCAACACCGTTCGCACCGATGATGGTGAACGTTTGGCCCGGCACAATCGCGGCACCATTGCCGGTGATATTCAAGGTTCGATCGACGGGGCGAGTTTGAAACCAAAAGTTCTTTTCACCACCAGGAATCCCATCCCCATCGCCATCAAGCGCGGTGCCGGGAACTCCCACGCGAACGCTGTCCAAATCACGAATCGTATCGGACCCGTTGACCTGGGGTTCAAATTTCAACAGCAGCTCGTACTTACCCTGAGTCTTGCCACCGAAACCACTGGCATTGATAGTCGGGTCATAAGAATTGTTCCCGCTTGCCGCGACGCCGATGTAATACACACCATTGGCGAGCGATGTTCGAAGCAGCGAATCGCTGCTGAAGTAATCATCGTTGCGAGCCAATTGCTCCGTTCCGCCACCGGATAGCGAAAGCGAATTAAGCAGCGACGAACCGCTGATGTCGGTCGTCGCGCTACCGCTGGCAAGCTCGGCATGGAATAGTGTGCTGGCGAATGGATCGTTATTGATGGCGTCAATAACGGCGCTGACCGCAACGGATGGAACCGCGGTATTGCGACGAGGAATATCGATCACGATACCATTGGGCGTGACCGCTCCGGTACTGTCGAACTGGCGACGAATCTTAATCGCGGTATCGCCTGCGGCGCGATCGGTACGCAAGTATTCGATCTTCGAACTGTTACCCAATGCACCAGGCTGCGTCGACCTAATTTTGACCGACAACGCCGTGCCGACTTCAAAGTCTGTGACGACCGAAGCACTTACCTCTTTGAACAGGCTGAGGGACGTGTTGAGGGAACTTGAATCCGCCAAACGTTCGGCAAACGTCTCTGCCGTAAATGTTCCGGTGCGATCGCCTTCACCAAGGTTGACTTCGAATCGGTAGAGATCGACATCGTTCGAATCGGGCCGGTGAATGAACTGGCCGTGAAGAATGTCATAATTCCCAGGGAACGAAGGCTCCAGATCCGCCAATATTGCCTGCGTGGCGGGGTTGATCGTCGCATTCAAGTAAGCTGAGTTCAGCGACATCAACGATTGCGCGGTGAGATCCGTGCTCTGCTCAAGACCTAACAGAAACCCAATCCCGGCCATCGCCTTGCGAAACAAATCTTCGCCATACGATGTTCGGAAGGAAAACTGGTTGTCAAACAGAACCGCCGAGCTGCCAAATGTAGGATCGATTCGCAGCGTGGCATTCAGAACACTTTGCTGAGTCAGTTGAGTCGCGAATCGCGGTCGCAGCGAACCGTTGTTGCCGACGGCAAACGTGATTCCGCTGTTAGCCGTTTCACGAAACTGGACACCGATGTAATTCGCCCACAGCGACAACGCCTCGCGAACTCGAAGCTTGAACAACTCCGTGATTTGGTTCAACTGCGAAACGCCATTGATCGTTTCGTAAACGCTTTGAAAGTTGTAAGAAATTTCCGTCACGCCGCTGGTGACGTCGGGGCCGAAGTTAGCGTTGATGGTCTGCAGAAGCCCGTTGCCAGCAAGCTCGGGAAGCTGCAAGCGGCCGGGATCGGATGTGCCACCTGGCAAGTCGATCAAGAACGCTTGAGGATCGATCGATTCGCGAATCGTCAGACTGGTGATTGGCGCTCCGGATGCGCCAAAAACGCCGACATCCAAGGACGTAGTCAGCGTGTCACCGACTGCGGTCATCACCAATGGCGGTGCGCTGACGATATTTGTCGGGACTAATAACGCGCCACCAGCCCCAGCAACTCCGTTTAGCGATGTTGAGATCGAAAGAACCGCGTTGACGCTTGGCGTTGCACTCGCAACCGCAATCAAATCAGCGACCGTTGGGGTCGAACCACCCAGATTGAAAACAATGTTTCCTGCGGTGGTAACCGCAGCGGCAAGCCCAGCGTTCCCGGTGTTCTCGAAACTGACCGTCGCTCCACTGGCATTTTCACCTACGGTTTTCGAGCGGAATGTCACCGCCAACGCGGGATTGATCCGCAGGTCGCTCGTGACGCTCGGGGAAACACTGAAATTGGATGGTGCAAGGATCAACTCGCTTCGACTATCGACAGCCGAGCCGACTCGCAAACGGAAAGTGCCCCCGCCCAGCGGCACTCCGCTGAGATTGTTGATGTCTGACGCGAAGATCAAACGAGCTGTGTTCGTCGGCTCGTCATAGATGACGCGTGTCGGATAATAAAGCAGATCATCCGTGGTTTGAACGGTTTCTTGCGTTAAAAGCAGTTGATAGAAACGAGGATTCTCGGCTGATCGAGCGGTCGGTTGACCCGTGACCGGATCATTCTCCACAAACAACGTATCGTCGTTGAAGTAGACCAGAATTTCGTCGCGCCGCTGCTGCAACGTCCCATTCGCCAATCGAACGACGGGCTGGGGAACCACCGATTCTACGAGCGCTCCCAAATTAAGCTCGAAATTCACCGTATCGCTTCGCGCGCCGGGTACGGACGGTGAAAGTGCTTCGCCCGCGAGGTTACGAATCGCAACCACTCCGCGAGCGGGATCGTCAATTGCCGAAACCGTGATGCGGTAATTATCATCCGGCAGATTTTCCGCGAATCGAACGACGACTTCGTTTTGGCGGATATCACCCAGTGTCACCAAGCCCGGCACGACCCTCACATCGTCGGCGGTGCCGAAGATTTGGTCGCTGCCCGAACGCGTGATCTGAATGCCGCCAAAAGTCGCCGGATCGATCTGCTGCACTTCGTCAAAACGGAATGTCAGCGATCGCGGAGCGACATTTCGCACCGTTCCCTCGACAATCAAGTCACCCTCGTTCGGCTGAATGCCGATCAACTGGGGACCCGCGAACATCTGACGCGATTCGAGCGTTTCCAGCAGATGCTGACGCTTACGATTTCGCCCCGCTGTTCGCCGCACATCGCGAGCGGATGTTTGGCCGGAAGATGGCATCACACCCGACGATGAATGGTCATCGTGTTGAGGTAATTTGCCAGTAAATAGTTGACGCAGCCGCTTACGCGATGTCATGAAGACAACCTTGAAGGAGCGAACAACACGCCAGACAAACGCTGGCGTGCGGGTCGAAGATCAATGAATGGGAGTTGCGGTCATCGGACGCAGCCAAAAGCAAAGCTCTCGGGCCCGTCCAGTTGTTAAGACAAGTGAGCTGGGGCATATGGGTATTTTGACCAAACTGTTCCGAGCTCGATACCGAGTATAATTACGAGGCGATCAGCCGCAAATATTTGTGGGGTTAGTAAAGGGCCGCAATGTGCATGTGAGCCCCATTGATCGTCAACAAGGAGGAAAGTGCCGATTGCAACACTTATTCCGTTGGTGACAAACAGCCTGATCATACGAGCGGGTGTTGGACTCAATCCTTGTGAAAAAAGTTCCCATTAAATTTGCAAGCAAGGTCACCGTCAGACATGTTTAAAGTGTCTTGGCTTGCGTCGTCAGCGGGCTTCGCAGTAGCTTCCGGAGCAATCACTGCGTATGATTTACCAATAAATCAAGAAATGCGCATCAAAATTTAGCGCGAGGGAGTCAACGTGGACCAAATCCCAAAAATCCAAACCAAGCCCACCATCATCGCTGGCGAAACCGGCAACCCCCAAGATGGGAATGGGCAGGTCCCATCGGGGCCGCAGGATTTGTCACAGCCTTCACCGAAGGTAAATGGAAATTTTTCTTCCGTGAATTTTCCGCCAAATTCTGAAAACCAGGTCTTTTTGTCCGTGCCGAAGACAAAAGTGCCTCCACTTTTATTTGCGGTTCCCTTGGGGATCGAGACAGCGGAAGGTTACATTGAGCTGGTAACGCAGGCAGCGGCTCGGCTCGGGGTTAACCGAGCGATGAAACGCCTATTTGCCAAAAAAGCACTGAAATTGGCGATCGATTGTGGAGAGTGCTGGCACAACGCAAAGCACGAATCGCGTCGTCAAATGGTCATGGGTCAATCGCTTCGCTTACTAAAACGTTACCGCAATGCCTCGGTTGCGTTTCGCAAAGCGGCGAAGCATCGTCCGGTGCGTGTTGAGGCGTTGATGGCGTTGGGTTGGTGTCAAAAACGCAGCGGTTTGCTTGCCGAGGCGATTTTCAGCTTGACTCGCGCGCTCGCGATCAAGCCCGAAGATCCGAGATTGCATTACAATTTGGCATGTTACCTGTGTGTTTCCGGCCAATGCCGAGCGGCACTTTACGAATTGGCTTGGGCGCTAGAGCTTGATTCCTCGTTGAAAAACCGAGCGATTTTGGACGCGGATTTCGACGCCCTGCGAACCGTTCCCGCTTTTTTTGCACTCACGGCGTCTCGAACGGTCGCGAAGTGAATTGACGTCTAAACCAGGCTCGACGGCGAGAATTTTCAGCGGCGATCAAGAGCCATGACGGCTTGGACCGTATCGACGTGGTTGCTTGGTTTTTAGGGTCGTTGGCCGAAAACGGCATGACCGCCCATTCCGACCGAAGACACTGTTTATCGTTTTGCCGAAACCGCTGGCACCTCACCTTTTCCCATGCCCAAGCCAAAACCGCGAACGACGCCTCCGCCTCCGCTATTACTACCGCTGGCAATCGCGTTCGCTGTGTTCGCTGTGCTCGTTTGGAAACTCAAGGGTGATCTCATTGGCGGCGTGGGAGCGACATCGCTGGGAAGGACGTCGCTGCTTCTTGGAATGGTCTGGCTGGCTTGGCCATCGTTGCAAAAGCCGGCAAACTGGCTGCCACCCGGGATTGCGGTGATTCTATTAGGGGGTGTTGTCGCTTGTGGAATGCAGCCGAAATTAGCGATTGTGTTGGTGCCGCTTGTCGGAACTTTGATCGCTTTTTCAGGTTTCTTGCGGGCTTTTCGCGGTCAACGCTAGCGACAGGCCCTACAGAACTCACGGGGCTCATAGAACCTATTGAAGCTAAAATCAGAAAAATCCTATTAGGACGCGCTCCCTCTGGCCGAAACAACCTAAAGCCGCGACGCGAACGCACCGAGGGTGCGCGACCTTTATTAGCGGAAACTGGGTAGAGGACTGTAGGAGGCACTCCATGCGAAGATTCTTTTTGGCAGCAACGATCCTTTCGATCGTGGCCGGTGGGCCGCTGCAGGCCCTAGCAGGCGATCGAGAGATCGCGGAACAGATCATTTCAAAACTGAAGGTCCAGCGTGATGCTGGGGCTTTGAAGGACTTCACTCTTGATCTCAAAGTAGATAAGGGTGTCGTTCTGATGCGCGGCAGTGTCCGCGAAGAAGCACAGAAAAAGAATGTGCTCGCGGTGGCAAAAGATATCGAAGGTATCGCCAGCGTCATCGACGAAATCACGGTCGCTCCCACGGCAGCAACTGCCGCCGGAGTGGCTACGGTGATCAAGCCGAAGGCAGCGATTGCGGTCGCTCCTGTTACTTCACCGGCCCCAGTCAAAGCCCCTGTGGCCAAGGCGACGACCGACGACTTCTCGTTTAAGAAAGCATTAGCCGCTGGGGCTCCGGTGCCTACGGCGGCCGCGTCAGAACCCGTCGTGGTTAAGGCTTTATCATTTCAACCAGCACCGCTTCAAGCGATGCAGGCTGAAGTCGCCAAACCGATGACTGCTCCAACACTTCCGACCGCTGTCGCGCAAGCGAGCAAACCTGCTGCTTGGCAACCCAGCAGCGTCGAAATGGCGGCGGCGACGGAGTCAAACGTTGAAAAAGACAGACAAATTACAGCTTTGATTGTCTCGTCGCTGGGATCGGCTCAGCGTCAAGGTCGGCTGAAAGGCTTTGGCGTCGACGTTAACACGCAAGACGGGCGCGTCTTCCTTAATGGACGTGCCAGCAGTGATTCTCACCGCGCATTGATCACCGAACTTGTTCGCCAAGTACCAGGTGTCGTGGACGTGGTTGACGAGATTGCTGTTTACACCGCGACAGGCCCGATTCCGCAACCGATCGCGGGAGCCGAGTCGAACGGACCGATGCCGCTGGCCGATTACGCGTCCAACTTGACCCCGGTCAACGTTGAGCCGCTCAGTAATGCGGTACGCGGTGGTATGCCAGCGATGAACGTATCGCAGCGTACCAGTGTGCCTGTCCAAGCCGTGCCTTACCAAATGCATCCCGGACAGCAAATGCAAGCCTCACCGGTTGGCATGCCAAACTACGGTGGTGTCGCCGGTGGCCCAGTGCCGATGGCTCCCTATGCCGGCGGTGCAGCGGCACCTCGGTACGAGCAACCTTACCTGCCGAATTATGCATGGCCCGGTTACGCCGCGTACCCGAACTATGCGGCCGTGAGCTATCCACAGCAGTACAGCCCTTCGGCGTGGCCTTACATCGGACCGTTCTATCCGTATCCCCAGGTTCCATTGGGATGGCGCAAGGTCAGCCTTGAGTGGGACGATGGTTGGTGGATGCTAGACTTTACCGATAAGTAATTGACTCAATAAATTACTGACACCCCGACTAACGATTCCGCTGGCCCTCAAAAGCCAGCGGTTTTTTCGTTGAGTCAGAGGGCAGCAAGCGTCCCGGGAAACACAAGTGCAGTACGGCTCGCGGCTGGCCTGATGTAAATGTTTGAATATTGTCCGAACGTCAAACCGGAGAATCACCCTCCCGTTTTGGGAGGGTCGGACGCGGTAGCGGCCGGGGAGGGCCGTTTTCTCAGTCATTTGCATGGGTGTTAAGCAAAATCGTTGAACCCTCTCCTCGCCTGGGGCTCGACTCTCCCAGAGGGAGAATGACTTACTGAACTTGCCAAAATTATCTAAACCGCGATCGCTTCATCACCCTCCCGTTT
>Ga0105050_10008627_pt1 | contig 11686 bp, 7 predicted proteins | sample FRY01_FD_78088 | JGI IMG/M metagenome (GOLD analysis project Ga0105050, IMG submission 78088) | Freshwater microbial communities from Lake Fryxell liftoff mats and glacier meltwater in Antarctica - FRY-01 | ecosystem: Environmental > Aquatic > Freshwater > Ice > Glacier meltwater ... | reverse complement strand
TCTGGATACACCGATTGCCACGCCCAACATGCGCATGGCCCTGTTTGTCATCACAGGCCTGACCTTGTTGGGTTTTTTCATGTTTGCCAAATGGCTGGTGCGCAGCAAGTTCGCCCGGGTGTTGCAGGCGATCCGCGACGCCGAGACCCGTGTGATGTTCTCGGGCTACAACCCGATTGGCTACAAGCTGACCATCTGGACCATCTCGGCCGTGATGTGCGGCATTGCCGGCGCGCTTTATGTGCCGCAGGTCGGCATCATCAATCCGAGTGAGATGAGCCCCGCCAATTCGATTGAAATGGCGATCTGGGCGGCGGTAGGTGGGCGCGCCACGCTGATCGGCCCCATCCTGGGCGCCTTCATCGTCAACGGCGCCAAGAGCTGGTTGACGGTGGCGTATCCCGAATACTGGCTGTACTTTCTTGGACTGCTGTTTATCGCGGTGACGCTGTTCCTGCCGAGTGGTGTGGTGGGGCTGATCAGGAAGCTCCGCAAAGGAGAGGTCAAATGACGCCCGACCTTCTTGAGCAAGGCGCACGCCGTATTGAGGAGCGGCGCGCGGCGCTGGAAGCCGGCCGGACCAACACCGAGTCCGGGGGGCGCAGTGCGAGCGGCAGCCGCATCGCTACCCCGGGCGAAGTGGACGTCACGCACGGCCGGATTCTTTACCTTGAAGACGTGAGCGTGAGTTTTGATGGCTTCAAAGCCATCAACAAGCTGTCGCTGGACATCGCACCAGGCGAGTTGCGTTGCATCATTGGCCCCAATGGCGCCGGCAAGACGACGATGATGGACATCATCACCGGCAAGACCCGTCCCGACGAAGGTACGGTGTTTTTCGGCAGCACGATTGACCTGCTGCGCCACACCGAGCCGCAGATCGCCCAGCTCGGTATTGGTCGCAAGTTTCAAAAACCTACGGTGTTCGAGCAGCTCACGGTGTTCGAGAATCTCGAACTCGCGCTGAAAACCAACAAGGGCGTGAAGTCGTCGATTTTCTTCCGGCTCGATTCCATGCAGAGCGACCGCCTGGCCGAGATCCTTGTCACCATCCACCTGGCCGACAGCGTGAACCGCATGGCTGGCAACCTGAGCCACGGGCAAAAGCAGTGGCTGGAGATCGGCATGTTGTTGATGCAGGACCCCAAGCTGCTGCTGCTGGACGAGCCCGTGGCCGGCATGACGGATGAAGAAACTGCACGCACGGCCGAGCTGTTTCTCACACTCAAGGGCAAACATTCGCTGATGGTGGTGGAGCACGACATGAGTTTCATCAAGACGATTTCGGAAATCGTCACGGTGCTGTGTGATGGATCTGTATTGGCGCAGGGTACTTTGGACCAGGTGCAGGCGGATGAACGGGTGATTGAGGTGTACCTTGGGCGTTGATCTCCTTCACGGCCTAGTGAAGGTTGTCGAAGCCTGTACAAGCTTGCAGGACTGTTACGCTTCGAACAAGCCGGGTCTCGCCCCGGCGGGCGAGGCCCTTTTCTTTGCGTCGCCAAAGAAAAGTACCCAAAAGAAAGGCGACCCGATGGTCCGGGTCCCCTGCGCTGCGCTGCGGGGCAACCTGCGGTGCTCGCCAAAAGCGGGGTCTCGCTCGAACTCGCCTTCGGCTCAGACAATCGCGAGCCCTGATCCGCTTTTGCCTGCGCTCCTCGGCCCAGCCCGACGGGTGGGGGAAACCAATACGGATACGGGGAGGCGGGGACGCGCTTTGCGCGACCTCGCCGGACCCCGATCCCGAATTGGACTTCTGATCCCCCACCCTTCTGTATGCGCCGAGGAGCGGAGGTCCAGACGGATCAGGACGGGCGATTGTCTGAGCGTAGCGAGTTCGAGCCCGGCCCCGGCTGGACCGAGCACCGCAGGTTGCCCCCGTAGCGTTAGCGAAGGGGGACGCAGACAGCAGGGTCGCCTTTTCTTTTGCTTACTTTTCTTTTGGCGACGCAAAAGAAAAGTGAGTTGCTGCCGGGCAACCCCCGGCTTGCAGGCATATCCACGGCTTTCGTTCAACGAACGAGGCGTGAACTCTTCGACAAGCCTGACGAGAAACACCCTATGCTGAACGTCAAAAACATCAACCAATACTACGGCGGCTCCCACATCCTGCGCGACGTCAGCCTTGAAGCTCACCTTGGCAAGGTCACCGTGCTGCTCGGCCGCAACGGCGTCGGCAAAACCACGCTACTCAAATCATTGATGGGCCTGATCCCCATCAAGACCGGCAGCATTGAGTTCGACGGCAAGCCCATCCAGGACGCCACACCTTATGAACGTGCCAGAGCGGGCATAGGCTTTGTACCGCAGGGCCGCGAGATCTTCGCGCGTCTGACGGTCGAAGAAAACCTGCGCATGGGCCTGGCCTACAAAAGTGCCGCCACACCTATACCGGCGGAGCTGTACGAGCTGTTTCCGGTGCTCAAGCAGATGCTGAACCGGCGCGGCGGCGATTTGTCAGGCGGGCAACAGCAGCAACTGGCGATTGCGCGGGCGCTGGCTGCCAAACCCAAGCTGCTGATCCTTGACGAGCCGACCGAAGGCATCCAGCCCAGTATCATCAAGGACATCGGTCGCGTGATCCGCATGCTCGCTGACCGCGGTGACATGGCCATCCTGCTGGTCGAGCAGTATTACGACTTTGCCGAGGAACTGGCCGACGATTACCTGGTGATGGAGCGCGGTGAGTTCATTGCGCGCGGCCAGGGCAAGGACATGCAGGCCAACGGCGTGCGGCAACTGGTTGCGATCTAGCGCCGCGCCGCCTGGTACAGCGGCATCACCGTGGGCAGCAGCGCCTGGATTTGCGCCACGCGGCTGCTGTCGCTGGGGTGGCTGCTGAGGAAGCCGCCACCACCCGCGCTACCGGCGCTGGTCATTTTTTGCCACAGGGTCACGCCGGCTTGTGGGTTGTAGCCAGCCCGCGCCATCAGCTCCAGGCCGATACGGTCTGCTTCGTTTTCATGCGAGCGGCTGAATTGGGTGGCCACCAGCGCCTCATACGCCGCGCCCGTCAGTTGCGAGGTTCCGCCGCCCAGCCCGAGCAGCTGGGTGCCGATGCCAATGGCTGTCTGGGCGGCAACCGCCTGGGACACCTGCTCGCGTGAATGCTCGCGCAGTGCGTGGGCGATTTCGTGGCCCATCACGACAGCGATTTCGTCGTCGCTGAGGTTGAGCTTGCGAATCAGGCCGGTGTAAAACATGATTTTTCCGCCTGGCATGCAAAAAGCGTTGACCTGTTCGCTGGTGATCAGGTTGACCTCCCATTGCCAGCGCGGCGCGTCGGCGCGAAACACAGCAGTTTGCGGCTGGATACGGGCCGCGACGGCGCGCACACGCGCCAGCATGGCTGCGTCGGTGTTGAGCACCCCTTTCGCCGCGGCTTCGGCCTTGAGCTTGTTGTAGCTTTGTACGGCCATCTGGTCCAGCTCTGCCGAGGACACCAGCAGCAGCTGGGATCGAGATGCGCCTACGGCGCCGCTTTCGGTGGTGCTGGAGCAGCCGGCAAACACCAGGCTCAAGGCCATCACGATGGGGGTCAGGACAGTTTTCATGGAATCTCGCAGGAGGTCAGCCGCAGCCGGGAATACCCATTGTGTGCGGGCTCGCCGGTTTGCAGGTAGGACGCTCCGGGAAACCGCTGTAGGCGGCTTTCCCACAAGGCCTTGGCCAAAGAACTGGGCTACACCAGTGACAGGAACGACGGCGCAGTCATGAACATCCGGCTGCACGATCTGAGCACGAACAAGCTGGCGGAGAACAGTGACAAAGTGCCGACCGACCTGAAGGGCTGAGGCGCTAAACCGACCAGATACGCGGGCTCGGTGCGGTCTGGTTCCACAAATGCTGGCGCCAGGCTTTCCAGACCTGCTTGAGCACACCCATCGCCGGTTCGACCAGCGGTGCCAGCACGCGAACCACCACGATCTGCGCGTCCGGGCTGGTGGCTCCGGCATGCTGGCTTGAAGGGTGTGCCTCCATCACCTGCCGTGCCACATCCAGAGCCAGTTCGCGCCGCCTGCGTTCGAGCTTGCTGCCGCTTGCAAAAAACAGGGTGGCGATGCATCGCTGACCGGCCAGGCCCAAGGGGCTGTCCATCAGCAGCTGGTCATCCGCCCGGATGCGCGCGCGCTCCAGCCAGATGCCGGGCAGCTCGATATGCTGGCAAAAGCTGCCTTCGGCAAAGGGCTGACCGGCGCTGGGCAGGCCCAACGCGGTCACGTCCCAGCCCATCAGTTCGGCGCCTGGCGCGAGGTCCAGCGTCAGGTGGTTCTCGGCCAGGCAGCCGCTGTAACACAGCGCTTCCATCGGCAGCCACTCGGCACGCGCGCCGGCTTCGAGCTGCAGGCGCGCACGCTGCAGGGCTTTTTCACCGAGTGACTTGTAAAAACGGGTGGCCCCCGGTGTGGTGATCAGGCCATGGCAGCCGCTGGCAACGGTAACTGCAATGTCGAGTGTGTCGCCACCGACCAGCCCACCCGGTGGATGCACCAGCACGTTGTGGCAGACCGCATCGCCTTCAGGGTACAGGCTTTGAAGGATGCGCAGCGGGCCGTCATGGCGGAAGTGCGCAATCGTTTTGCTGGCCTGCAGTGAGTAGTCGAGAGAGAGCGTCGCGTTCCAGGCCATCGGTCCAGTTTAACCCGGTGTGGGTGGTGCCTGGTCTTGGTTTTGCTATTGAAATAGTAGCTGGCTACGCCTGGTTGGTAGGGGCTGGAGGGTGTTTTTTCATGAGATCGACGGGATTTGCCTTGTGAAGTGATTCCAGCCCTCTGGTGTGCCAACAAGCCGGGACTCGCCCCGGCGGGCTACCCCCGGCTTGCTGGGGCAAACCTGACTCTCAGATCAACGACGAGGCGTTCAGGTTGACATGCACTCAGGCCACCGCGACCTGCTTCACGTCGCGTGCTTCTTTCACCCGCTGCTCCAGGTGCGCCAGCGCCTCCTGCACCTGGTCGACCAGGATCAGGCACAGGTCACCGGGTTGCAGCCGTGCGAGCGCCGTGTCGATGGCCACAAACTCGCCATGAATTTCGTCGATGCGGGTGGTGCGGCTGGCGTCCGCCAGGCCTTCGCGCAGCAGCGCCATGACTTCGCCGTCGGCCCGGCCGCGCTGAGCCGCGTCCTGGTACAGCAGGACGTCGTCGAAGGCCTTGCCGAGAATGATGGTCTGGTCGCGGATGTCGCTGTCGCGCCGGTCGCCGGCGCCGCTGATGACCACGCTGCGCGTCTGGCCGGGCGTGGCGGGCATGGCGTCCACCGCAGCCACCAGCGCGCGCATGGCGTCAGGGTTGTGGCCATAGTCGGCAATCACGGTGGCGCCCTGATAATCCATCACGTTGAATCGGCCAGGCGCGTTGTGCGCGTCGCTGACAAAGCTGGCCAAGCCGCTTCTGATGGTGTCCCATTTCACGCCGACGGCCCAGGCGGCCGCCAGGGCGGCCATCACGTTCTCAATCTGGAAGCCAATAGTTCCGCCGCGCGTCAGCGGAATGTGCTTCAAGGACACGCGTTCGCGCCAGGCGCCTTCGGCAGCGATCAGCGCATTGCCATCCTGGTACACCGTGCGTTTGCCTTGTGCGCGATGCGTGGCCATCAGCGGATGGTGCCGGTCGGCGGCGAAGAAAATCACGGCGCCAGGGCAGGTGGGCGCCATGGCCGAGACAATCGGGTCGGCGGCGTTGAGCACCGCGTAGCCGGTGGACGCCACGTTTTGCACGATCACGCCCTTGACCACGCCCAGGTCTTCCACGGTGGTGATGTAGTTCAGGCCGAGGTGGTCGCCGGTGCCCACGTTGGTCACGATGGCGACCTGGCAGCGGTCAAAGCCCAGGCCCTCGCGCAGGATGCCTCCGCGAGCGACTTCAAAAACAGCGGCGTCCACGTCGGGATGCATCAGCACGTTGCGTGCGCTTTTCGGGCCGCTACAGTCGCCGCTATCGGTCTGCCGGCCGTCGACATAGACACCATCGGTGTTGGTCATGCCGCAGCGCAGGCCGTTGGCGGTCAGCAGGTGCGCCACCAGCCGTGTCACGGTGGTCTTGCCATTGGTGCCGGTTACGGCCACCACGGGGATACGGCCATCGTCGCCGGACGCAAACAAATCGTTGATCATCGCGCCGCCGACGGCGCGGCCCTTGCCGTACGAGGGCGACAGGTGCATGCGCAGGCCGGGTGCGGCATTGACTTCAACCACGCCGCCGTTTTGCGTTTCAAGCGGTTTGAGGACGCTTTCGCAGACCATGTCCACACCGCAGATGTGCAGGCCTATCATTTGCGCGGCAGCGACTGCGCGTGCAGCGACCTCGGGATGCACGTCGCTGGTGACGTCGGTGGCGGTGCCGCCTGTGCTCAGGTTGGCGTTGTTGCGCAGGATGACGCGCCGGCCGCGCGCCGGAATCGATTCGGGTGTCAGCTCCTGAACGCCCAGACGCGCGACGGCAATGTCGTCAAAGCGTATCTTGGTCAGCGAGGTGGCATGGCCTTCACCGCGCCGCGGATCCTGGTTGACGATATCGACCAGCTCGCGCACGGTGTGTAGCCCGTCGCCCAGCACCTGGGGTGGCTCGCGGCGCGAGGCGGCCACCAGCTTGTTGCCGACCACCAGCAGGCGGAAGTCGTCGCCGGGCAGGAATTTTTCGACCAGTACGGCGCCGTGTTCTGCCGCCGCGCGAAAAGCGATGCCGAGGTGGTCGCGCGTGACGATGTTGACGGTGACACCTTTGCCCTGGTTGCCGTCCAGCGGCTTGACCACGACCGGTAAGCCGATCTGCAGGGCTGCGGCCCAGGCGTCGTCGGGATCCGTGACGGGTCGGCCTGTGGGCACGGGTACACCGGCGGCAAGCAGCAGTTTTTTGGTCAGGTCCTTGTCCTGGGCGATCGACTCAGACACGGCGCTGGTCGCGTCGAGTTCGGCGGCCTGGATGCGACGCTGGCGCGAACCCCAGCCGAACTGCACCAGGCTGCCGCGTGTCAGGCGGCGGTAGGGAATGCCGCGTGCTACTGCTGCATCCACAATCGCACCGGTGCTCGGCCCGATGCGCTCGTCCTCGTCAAGGTCGCGCAACTGCGCAATCGCTGCATCCACGTCGAAGCTGGTTTCATTGAGGGCAGCATGTACCAGCGCCTGGGCCAGCTCCATCGCGAGGCGGCCAACCGCTTCCTCGCTGTATTCGACCACGGTCTGGTAGACGCCATCCTCCAGCGTGGCGGTGGTGTGGCTGAAAGTGACCGGGCAACCGGCATGGGCTTGCAGTGCGAGCGCGGCCGACTCCAGTACATGGGCCAGCGACACGGGACCGAGGTAGCCGCCGGGACGCAGGGCGCCTATGGCCGGAAACAGCGAGCGCGCGCGCGGCTCGAAGCCGGGCAGGTTGTCGATGGCGCACTCGGCTTCGGTGCAGGTCACGACGGCTTCGAGCGCTGTGTGGCGACTCCAGAGGTTGGGGCCGCGCAGGGCGCGGATGCGCGAGACGTTCATTGGAGGTTCTTTCCGGGCTGGGCCGCGCTGGACTCGAAGGCTTCGATGCCCGCGCCGATCAGGTTGAGCGGGATGCCGAGCGCCCAGGCGGCGCCAACGGCGGCAAGCAGGCTGTCTTCGGCGGTGGGGGCGTGGCGGTCTTGCCAGATCGCGAGCTTGTCAAGGCCAGGCAGAAAAACCTCGCTGGCGCCGGTGGCCAGCACGACCTGGCCCTGGCGCAGGAAGACCGCGCGGCCGCCCTTGTCCCGATGGTCGCCGATGGCGGCCAAAGTTGGGTCCATGGCGTAGAAGATCACCTCGCCGTCGCACAGGCTGGCCATGTCGACGATGGCGGGATGGGCAGCGTTGAGCACCGCCACACCATCGGGCAGCACCACATCGACCTGTGAGCGCATGACCTTGAACATCGGCTCGTCGTCAAAGATGTCGAACTCGCCCAGTGCGCCCGAGCCACCCAGCTCGGTGACCACGCCGACCTGGCAGCGGTCGTAAGCCAGTCCGGTGCGCAGGATGGTGTCAGCACCGTTTTCAAACACCGCTGCCTGCACCGCGCGGTTGATCAAGAGGCGTTGGCCGGCTGCCCAGTGTGTGCTGTCGCTGGCGTCCAGACAGCGGCCGTCCAGAAACAGGCCGCTGCGGCAGGCCAGACCGGTGTACCGCCCGGAAAGCTGCAGCAGCCAGGCGACCAGGCGGGCAATGCTCTGGGTGCCGACCGAACCGGCGATACCGACCACGGGAATACGCCCGCTGGCACCTGCTTCTGGTGTGACGGGAAACAGGTGCTCGCAGATGGCGCGACCGACCGGGCGTGGCGCGCCTTCTGCCGGCTTGAGATGCATCAACAGGCCAGGTCCGGCGTTGACCTCGACAATCGCGCCACCCTGGGCATGCAGCGGCTTCGAGATGTCCTGCGCCACCACATCGACACCGGCGATGTCCAGCCCCACCACGCGGGCTGCCAGCGAGACCATGTGCTCCACGTCAGGATGAACCTCATCGGTGCAGTCGATCGCCACATTGCCGTTGCGCTGGATCAGCACTTCATGGCCGGCCCCGGGCACCGAGGCAGGCGTGAGCCCTTGGCGCTGCAGTTCCAGCAGGATGGCGGTGTCTGTGGCGATGCGTATCGGGTTGAGCGGAAAGTCCTCGCTGGCGCCGCGCCGGGGATCGGTGTTGAGCTGGCTTTCAACCAGCTCGGCAACGCTGGCCAGGCCGTCACCGGTGATGGATGCAGTTTCGCCCCGGGCCGCAGCCACCACCCGGCCACCGACCACCAGCAGTCGGTGCTCATGGCCGCGTACAAACCGTTCAACCATCACCTCGCTGCCGTGTCGGGCCGCCAGGTGAAAAGCGTCTTCAAACTGGGCCTGCGTCTTCAGGTCCAGCGAGACGCCGCGCCCGTGGTTGCCGTCGCTCGGTTTGACCACCACCGGCAGGCCAATCTCCTGAGCGGCTTCCCAGGCGGCCTGCACGCTGTCCACAATTTCTCCCTCGGGCACCGGCACACCGCAGGCGGCCAGCAGGCTTTTGGTCAGGTCCTTGTCGCCGGCGATGCCTTCAGCGATGGCGCTGGTGAACTCGGTTTCAGCGGTCCAGATGCGGCGCTGGGCGGCGCCGTAGCCAAGCTGCACCAGGTTGCCGTCGTTCAGGCGAATGTGCGGGATGCGCCGCTCGGTTGCCGCAGCGACGATGGCCGCGGTGCTGGGACCGAGGTAACACTCCTCGACCTTGGCGCGGACGCGCTCGACGGCGCCCTGCAGTTCAGGCTCGCCATAAGCCGGGCCATCGGTATGGCTGTTCACGGCAGCCATCAGCAATCTGTGGCCCTCGGCCAGTGCGCTGCGGGCCACCTGTTCATCACGTGCGCGAAAGATCATGCGGTAAACGCCGCGCTGCGAGGTGCTGCGGGTCTGGCCGAAGCCGGTCGGCATGTCCGCCAGGTTGAGCAGCTCGATGACCACATGTTCGAGCACGTGGCCGAGCCACGTGCCTTCGTAGAGGCGCTCGATGAAACCGCCGCGCTCACCGACACCACAGTGGTGCTCCACCAGCGCTGGCAGCAGGACCACGAGCCGGTCGCTGAAGCCCGGCAGCAGGTTGGACGGAAAGTCCTCCAGGGGACCGAGATCAAGCCAGGTTTCCAGCACCGGGCGGTAAGTCCAGATATTCGGGCCGCGCAGGTAGTTGATGCGCAGCAGCTGGATGTCGTCCTTTTTGCTCATGTTTTTATGCTTCGGTCAACCGGCCGGGCCGGGGCAACGTTCTTTGATTGTCGGGCGCCCGGCAGGCGCGTTTATCTGATGTGAGTGAAGTGTCGGGTCGGGAGCGCTGGCGGGGGCTCAAGCCGCCAGGCTGGTTCATAGGCGAAAATGCATCTTCCGGTAGCAAAACCCTTAGCGTACCGGTTTTTACCGCTTCCACTTCACAATGCAACATTCCCATCTGGCTGACGCCTCCAGCGATACAGCCCAGGCACAGACAGACCTGCTCGCGCAACTCGCCAGCCATGAGAACGTTTTATGCACGGTGCTGGTTGACCTGAACCAGCAACTTCGGTTTTCCCCCGGCTGGCTGGCCCTGACCGACCGCCGCCTGATGGCCCGGCACCCTGAAACCGGATTGTGGCGCAGCTGGCCTTTGCAGCAAAGCGGCCGGCCGGCGCTGTCGCTGCGGCATTTCGACCATGCCGGCGTCGGCACCCTGGAGCTGCACCTGGCCGGTGAGCGGCTGGCGAGCTGGCGTTTCACGCTGGCGGTGAATCTGCAGGTACTGCGCCTGGTGCGCCTTTTCGTCAAACAAACTGAACCGCAGGACAGCAACCTGACCGGCGACGACATTGCCCTGTGCCCCTTGTGCGACGCCGTGTTAGCGCCGGACAGCGACGACTGCCCGGCCTGCGCCCGCGAGCTGCACACGGCGCCTTCCACTTGGGTGCTGCTCCGGCTGTGGCGTTTTGCCAGGCCCTACCAGGGGCAACTGGCCGCCGGCTTTTTTCTGACGCTGGCGTCGACTGCCGCGACCCTGGTGCCGCCTTATTTGACGATTCCGCTGATCGACGACATTCTGATTCCCTTCCAGAACGGCCAGCAAATTGAGTCCTGGAAGGTGCTGGCCATACTGGGCGCCTTGCTGGCGGCTGCCCTGATCGGCTGGGGCCTGAATTGGGCCCGCACCTACCTGCTGGCCCTGGTGTCTGAACGTATAGGTGCCGACCTGCGTACCGCCACCTTTGACCATTTGCTGGAGCTGTCGCTGGACTACTTTGGCGGCAAACGCACCGGCGACCTGATGGCGCGCATCGGCTCGGAAACTGATCGCATCAATGTGTTCCTGTCGCTGCATGCGCTCGACTTTGCGACCGATGTGCTGATGATTGTCATGACCGCCGCCATTCTGTTTTCGATCAACCCGTGGCTGGCGCTGGTCACGCTGCTGCCCTTGCCCTTTATTGCCTGGATGATCCACACGGTGCGCGACCGGCTGCGCACCGGCTTTGAGAAAATTGATCGGGTCTGGTCCGAGGTGACCAATGTGCTGGCCGACACCATCCCCGGCATCCGTGTCGTCAAGGCCTTTGCCCAGGAAAAGCGCGAAGCCCAGCGTTTTCGCGATGCCAACGTGCACAACCTGATGGTCAATGACAAGCTCAACAAGGTCTGGTCGCTGTTCACGCCCACGGTCTCGCTGCTGACCGAAATCGGCCTGCTGGTGGTCTGGGCTTTTGGCATCTGGCTGGTGTCCAAACAGCAGATTACCGTGGGCGTGCTGACCGCCTTTATCGCTTACATCGGCCGCTTTTATACGCGGCTTGATTCCATGAGCCGCATCGTGTCGGTCACGCAAAAAGCAGCGTCCGGCGCCAAGCGTATTTTTGACATCCTCGACCACGTCTCGAACGTGCCCGAGCCAGCCAATCCGGTGGCCATGGCGCCACTGCAGGGCCGCATCGACATGAGCGGGCTGGGCTTTCGCTACGGCAACCGCGCCGTGATCCGCGGGCTGGATCTGGTGATTCAGCCGGGCGAGATGATAGGCCTCGTGGGCCACAGCGGCTCAGGCAAAAGCACGCTGGTCAACCTGATCTGCCGCTTTTACGATGTGACCGACGGCAGCATCAGCGTGGATGGCACCGACATCCGGCGCTTCAAGGTGGCCGACTACCGCCGCAACATCGGCCTGGTGCTGCAGGAGCCTTTTCTCTTCTTT
>Ga0105050_10008625_pt1 | contig 11686 bp, 8 predicted proteins | sample FRY01_FD_78088 | JGI IMG/M metagenome (GOLD analysis project Ga0105050, IMG submission 78088) | Freshwater microbial communities from Lake Fryxell liftoff mats and glacier meltwater in Antarctica - FRY-01 | ecosystem: Environmental > Aquatic > Freshwater > Ice > Glacier meltwater ... | reverse complement strand
GAGGCTGAGCGCGAGAGCAGCGGCACCGGCGATCAGGTGGCTGGCGAAAGTGCGGATGGCGGTCATTTGTCTGGTCCTTGGTTGGTTCGGGGCGGCCTCTCCGCCCGATGCAAAAGGTATTGCAGGGGGCGTGCCAGTTTCGAAGAATGACGGATTTGAGGGATTTTTTTACCCGCGCTTCCCCAGTCTCGCCGCGTGAACATGAGGTGAATGCCATAGATTGGTGAAATTCACCTAAGTTTGGAAATGCGCCACACCCCTTCCCCACCCGATTGTCCTGAGCCTGTCGGAGGACTGCCTTCTTCTTGCGGCTGTTCAAATGGCCTGAAGAGAAAAGCAGTGCTTCGACAAGCTCAGCACGGGCGGCTTCGGGAATGGGAGATACTCATTCAGTGAATTGCCCCCTACAGCCCACCCATGCTCGACCGCATCCAGCTTGAGGACTTCCGCAACCATCCTGCGACCGTGCTCGACGGTGCGGGGCGGTTCAATCTGCTGATCGGTGACAACGGCGCGGGCAAGACCAACGTGCTCGAAGCGATTTCGCTGTTTGCCCCCGGGCGCGGGCTGCGGCGTGCCGCGCTGGGCGACATGGCGCGTGCCAAAGAGACGGGCCTTGGCGCGACCTTTGCGGTCAGCGCGCGGCTGGGCGACATCGCGCTCGGCACCGGCGTCCGCGCCGGACAGCCGGCGCGGCGGGTCGTCCACGTCAATGGCGCGGACAGCAGCGCGGCACGGCTGGGCGAATGGCTCGGCCTGGCCTGGCTGACCCCGGCGATGGACCGCCTGTTCGCCGAGGGGGCAGCCGCGCGGCGGCGCTTCCTCGACCGGCTGGTGCTGGCGCTGGAGCCGGGCCACGCCAGCCTCGCCGCGCGCTATGAAACCGCGCTGCGCGAACGCAACCGGCTGCTGGCGGACACGACCGAACCCGATCCCGCCTGGCTCGATGGACTGGAGGCGCAACTTGCCGATTGCGGCGCGGCGCTGGCCACGGCGCGCGCGGCCTGCGTGGCGCGGCTGGGCGAGGCATTGGCGCAGACGCCAGACCAGCCCTTTGCCCGCCCCGCCCTCGCCTATGCCTCGGAAACGCCCCCCGCCGGGCTGGCCGAAGCGCTCAGGTCGGGCCGCCGCCGCGACCGCGCGGCGGGGCGCACGCTGAGCGGCCCGCACCGCGACGATCTTTCGGTCACGCTGGCCGCCAAGGGACGCCCCGCCGCCGAATGCTCGACCGGCGAGCAGAAGGCGATGCTGATCGCCATGATCCTCGCCCACGCCTCGCTGAGCGATCCGGCACGTCCGCGCGTGCTGCTGCTCGACGAGGTCGCCGCGCACCTCGATGCACTGCGCCGCGCCGCGCTGTTCGAACGTTTGCGCGCGCTTTCGGGGCAATACTGGCTGACCGGTACCGAACTTGGGCCTTTCGACGGGATCGCGAACGAGGCGGCGGTGTGGCGGGTCAGCGAAGGGGCGGTGGAGCGCCTGAGCTGAGGGTCTGGTCGCTGATCGCCGCCGCCACCGCATCGACGGTATCCACGACGATCGCGTCGATCCCCGCCGCAGTCGGATGGACCCGGTCGGGCTGGAACAGCTTGGGCTGGTCGATCACCGAAGCCATGAAGAACGGCACCAGCGCAGCATCGTACTGCTTTGCCAGCGCCGGGTACATGGCGTTGAACTCGCGCGCATAGTCCGCCCCGAGATTGGGCGCGGCGAGCATCCCGGTGAGCATCGCCGGGATCTTGCGACGGTCCAGTTCGCGCAGGATCGCATCGAGATTGGCGCGTGCTTGCGCGGGGGGCAGCGCGCGCAGCATGTCATTGCCGCCCAGCCCGACGATCACCAGATCGGGGCTGCGCGGCAGGCTGTCGAGCAGGAAGGTCAGCCGCTGGCGACCCGCCGCGGTGGTATCGCCCGAAACCCCGGCGTTGACCAGCCTGGCATTGATCCCCCTGGCCCACAGCGCAGCTTGAAGCTTGGCTGGCCAGGCTTCGTTCGGCTTGACCCCATAGCCCGCATAAAGGCTGTCCCCGAATGCCACGACCAGCCGTTCGGGACCGGCGGGCGGACGCGCGGCTTCGCTGAATGAAGCTTTCGGCGGTGCGACCTGCGCTTCGCTGCCGCATCCGCTTGCCAGCAGCACAATCGCCATCGCCATACCGCTTCGCATAGGTAACTCCGCTGTGCCGCAGGCCGATGTGGGGCGACCGGTTGCAATTCGCAACGTCCGTGTCCATCTGCGCGCCATGAATGCACCGATAATAGCCGCGCGCAACCTGACCTTGCGCTTTGGCGAGGACGAGGCGGCGGTCGAAGTTCTCCGCGGGATCGACCTTGAAGTCGGCGCGGGCGAGACGGTGGCGCTGCTCGGCCCCTCCGGATCGGGCAAATCATCGCTGATGGCCGTGCTCTCCGGCCTCGAACGCGCGAGCGGGGGCACGTTGACAATCGCGGGCGAGGATTTCGCCAGGCTTAGCGAAGATGCGCTGGCACGCGCCCGGCGCGGACGGATCGGGGTGGTGCTTCAGGCGTTCCACCTGCTTCCGACGATGACCGCGCTGGAGAACGTCGCCACTCCCCTGGAGCTTGCCGGTGAAGCGCGCGATGCGACCGAACGGGCCGCCGCCGAATTGACCGCCGTGGGCCTCGGCCACCGCTTGAACCACTATCCGGCGCAGCTTTCGGGGGGCGAGCAGCAGCGCGTCGCCATCGCCCGCGCCACCGTCATCGCCCCCGCCATCCTGTTCGCCGACGAGCCGACCGGCAATCTCGACGGTGCGACCGGCGGCCAGATCATGGACCTGCTGTTTTCCCGCGCCGCCCAGACCGGCGCGACGCTGGTGGTGATCACCCACGATCCCGCGCTGGCCACGCGCTGTGCCCGGGTGATCGAGCTGGCCGACGGCCGGATCGTCGCCGACCGCGCTCAATGACCTTGGCAGTGAGCACCCCGACACTTGGTTGGAGACAGGCCTGGCGTTTCGCCCGGCGCGATCTGACGCGGGCGCTGCGCGGCTTGCGGTTGTTGCTCGCCTGCCTGTTCCTCGGCACCATGGCGCTCGCCGCGATCGGCACGCTGACCGGAGCAATCGAGCGCGAGCTATCGGGGCGCGGACAGGCGATGCTCGGCGGCGACATCGAGGTGGCGCTGTATGCCCGCGATCCCGCGCCCGACGAACTGGCGGCACTCAAGGCACTGGGCGACGTTTCGGGCGGCGCGCGGTTGCAGGCCATGGCGGTGCCGCTGCGCGACGAAAGTCTGGCGGTCCCGGTGGAGCTCAAGGCGGTCGACAGCGCCTGGCCGTTGTATGGCACGCTGACCCTGCAAGGCGGCAAACCGGCCGCCGCGCCCACCGGCACCACCGCCTGGATCGCGCCGGGAGTCGCCGACCGGCTCGGCATCGCGCCGGGCGACCGGTTCAAGCTGGGCGCGGCGACGCTGACTGCCGGGGGGATCATCGCCGACGAGCCCGACCGGCTGGGCGAGGGCTTTACCCTCGGCCCGGTGGTGATCGTCAGCCGCGAGGCGCTGGCGCTGAGCGAGCTGGTCCAGCCGGGCAGCATGGTCCGCAGCAAGACCCGTGTCCGCCTCCCCCCCGGCGCCGACGCCGGCGCGGCGGTGGCAAGCCTCAAGGAACGCTTCCCCGAGGCCGGGTGGGAGTTGCGCGATCGCAGCCGCGCCACGCCGGGGCTCGAACGGTTCGTCGGGCGGATGGGACAGTTCCTGGTGCTGGTCGCGCTCGCCGCGCTCGCCATCGCGGGAATCGGGATCGGCAACGGGGTGACCTCGTGGCTCGAAGGGCGGCGTGCCAGCATTGCCACGCTCAAGGTGCTGGGCGCGACCAGCAGCGACATCGTGCGGATCTTCGGAATGCAGGTCGCGCTGGCCACGTTGGCTGGCATTGCCGCCGGATTGGTCGCGGGCGTTCTGGTGACGCCGCTGGTCGGCACTGCGCTGGGCGCGCTGCTGCCGGTCGCACCGGGGTTCGTCGTCGATCCGTCCGCGCTGATCGTCGCCGCGGCTTACGGCCTGCTGATCGCCGCGATCTTCGCCGCGCCGCCACTGCTGCGCGCGCGCGATTTCCCGGCGATGGCGCTGATGCGCGCGCGGGTCAGCCCGCTGACGCTGCGTTGGCGCGCGCTGGCGCTGCCGGTTGGCGGGGGACTTGCCGCGCTGGTCGCGCTGGTGCTGGCGACGGCGGTCCAGCCGCTGCTGTCGGGCGGGTTCCTGGCGGGAGCAGCGGTGCTGTTCGGCCTCCTCGCAGGTCTCGGCTGGGGCCTGCGCTGGATTGCCGCGCGGCTGCCACGGCCCAAGCGCCCGCTGTTGCGGATTGCACTGGCCAACCTCCACCGCCCCGGGGCGCAGACTGGCGCGCTGGTGACCGCGCTGGGCTTTGGCCTTGCATCGTTCGTGCTGCTGGCAGGGGTCCAGACCAGCCTGGACGCCAATATTGCCAGCCGTGTGCCGCTCCAGGCACCCGACTACTTCGTGCTCGACCTGCCGCCCGCCAAGGCCGCCGCCTTCACCGCCACAGTCAAGGCCGCTGCACCCTCGGCCCGGGTCCGCACAGTGCCCGCGATGCGCGGCGCGATCCTCGCTTATGGCCCGGCAGACAAAACGATCCGCGTCTCCGAACTGGATGCGATCCCCGATGGCGCATGGCCCCTGCGCGGCGAGCGCGGGCTGACGTTCTCTGAGCGCGTTCCCGAAGGCAACGTGCTGACCGCAGGCCAATGGTGGCCCGCGAACTATACCGGCCCGCCGCTGGTCTCGATCGACGAGGAACTGGCCGAGGCAATCGATCTGAAACTGGGCGACCGGTTGACCATCGGCCTGCTGGGGGTCGAGCGCAGCGCCACCATTGCCTCGTTCCGGCGGATCGACTGGGATTCGATGGGGTTCAACTATGTGCTGGTGTTCAGCCCCAACGCAATTGCCGACGCGCCGCACAGCCTGGCCGCCACGGTCTCGCTCGATGGCCCGGCGGACAAGCGCGCGCTGCTGGCCGGGCTGGTGCGCGGTTTCCCGGGGACTTCGGTTATCGAGATCGGCCCGGTGGTCAGCCGTGCGCGCGATATTCTCGGCCAGATGGGCACCGCGATCCTGGCAGCGGCGAGCGTGGCGATCCTGGCGGGACTGGCGGTGCTGATCGGGGCCATTGCTGCGGCGCGCGCCAGCCGACTTTACGACAACGTGATCCTGCGCGTGCTGGGGGCGAGCCGGGGCCAGTTGCTCGGGCTGCAACTGGCAGAATACGGGCTGCTGGCACTGATCCTGGGCACCGTCGCGCTGGGGCTGGGCAGCGCGGCGGCGTGGCTGGTGATCGTCCAGCTGTTCGAGTTCGAGTGGCTGCCCAACTGGAGCCGTATCCTCGGCGTGCTGGGCCTCGGCGTGGCGACCGTGCTGGGCTTCGCGCTGGCCAGCTCGCTCCCGCTGCTGCGGGCGCGGCCGGCGCAGGCGCTCAGGGATTTATGAGCCGGACCCTCGTGTATCCCGCATCATGTTGCGAATTTCAGTCACTCGGTCGTGGATGTTGAAGAACACCGAATAGATTTCGATGATGACCCGCCACAGCAGCGCCCCGAAGCCCAAGCCCACGATCGAGATTACCATCGTCCCAAGCGCGCTTGCGGCGCTATATTGCAGCATCGCCAAAGCGCCGACAAAGCTGATCAAGGCCATGAGCGCGATGCCCACCAGCCCGATCCAGTAGACGACCTTGAGCACGCGGGGGGCAACCATCTTTTCGAAACTGAAAAGGTCTTTGACCTCAAACCGATTGTCCATGATTGCCCCCTTGGTTCTGCGTCCCTCAATCGAATAGAACACTCCAGCAAATTGCCGTCAACCTGTACGTGCGGCATTCGCCGGCCGGTTCGTGCCCGCTGCTGCGGGCGCAGTCGGCGCGAGCGCTCAGGGATTTGTGGGGCTCACGCGAAAGCCTTGTCGATTGCCTCAGCGTGCGGATCGGTGGGATCGCTGCCGTATTTATTGGCTCCGCTCGTGCCCGGCAGGCACATTACGACGATCCACCCGATCACGACCGCGATCATCAGGTACGGACTGATCATTGCGGCAACCACAAGCAACACGGGATAAACCAGATAGATCCAACCCGTCAGATTGAGGTCGTGCAATCGCCGGATGGAGACCGCAAACGACGCCACACTCGTCAGGATCGCCCAGATATAGAACGGGATGACCAGCAGGATGACGACGACCGCTCCCGCGCCCATCATCGACTGCATCATATTGCTCGGGTCGGCCATCGACAAAACGCCGCTCCCGACGAAACCGAACATGAGCGCGATCAAGGCAATATAGACGATGACGTTGAACAGGACGAACATCCAGAACTCGCGTCGACTCGATCGACCCTCGATCAGCCGATAGAGCTTGCGATACGGCAACAGCATCCATTCCATGAGATTTGCCCCTCTCTTTCGTGACGGAGCGAAGCTACCCGCTCGCTGCGTGCAGGCAAGTGCTAATCCGCGCGGTTCCCCCCACGAAAAAGGGGGGCCGCAGCCCCCCTTCCCGTGTGCTTATCGCGCCCGGCTCAGAACCGGAAGCGCGCCGCCACGCCATAAGTGCGCGGCTGGTTGGGATAGCCGGCGATGTTGCCAGTCTGCGCGGGCACGTCGAAGATCTGGATGATGTAGCGATCGTCGAGCAGGTTGCGGCCCCACAGCGACAGTTCCAGCCCGTTTTGCATCGCATAGGTGATCGAGGCGTTGAGATCGTTGACTTCGCGCCGGAAGGGGCGCGCTGCGGCACGCGCCGCTGCGTTGCCGCCTGCCAGGAAACCCGGCAGACCCTCGGCGATCTGCACCGCGCTTTCGTAGTGGAAATCGCCGCGCAGGATCAGGTGATCGCCGCCGCCGAACTCGTGATCGTACGACGCGCCGAAAGTGGTCGAGATCGCCGGGACACCTGCGGGCCGCGTACCCGAAAGGTCACCCAGCGCCGACTGGCGGAACGTGTCGAACTTGGGGTCGAGGTAGGTCAGCGCTAACGTCAGGGTCAGCGGATCGATCGGCCTAACCGTGCCATCGAATTCGAAGCCCTTGACCGACTGCTTGCCTGCGCTGGCCAACAGGAAGCCGGTACCGGTGAACACGTTCGACTGGAAGTCTGTGATCGTCTGGTGGAACGCCGCGAAATTGACCGAAACGAGACCCCAGTTGGCCTTGAGCCCGAATTCGTAAACCGTCGAATTTTCCGGCGGGGCAGACCGGCTGCCGGTGGACAGGTTGTTTGGCGCCAGCCCAGGAACTGCGCGGATCGCGGCAATATCGGCAGCCAGCGGACGGCTGTCGCGCGAGAGGTTGAAGGTAGTCGGCTTGAACCCGGTGGAATAGCTTCCGTAAACATTGATGGCGTCGTTGACTTCATAGGCCAACCGCGCGGTGTAGGACCAATCCGTGTCATGGCTCTTTCCATCCTCCACCGCATTGGGGAAGTTGAGGAACGGCGGCAGGAACTGCAGCGGGCGCAGCGCGAGGAACGGGTTGACCGCTGGATTGTTCTGGTTGGCATTGGCAAATGCAGTCGACCCTGCAACGATCTGTGCAAACCCGGCTGGCTGGGCCTGCGAGAAAGCGCCAATCTGCGCCGCAGTTGCCAGCGTGCCGGCGGGCAGGCCAAGGAACTGGCCGACCGTGGTCGCAATACCCCGGCTGCGGATCACTCCGCCACCGATCGCCACCAGATCGAGCGCGGAGAACGCATCAGTGCTGATCGTGTTCGAGCGGACCTTCTTCTTGTCGTCGGTATAGTTGGCACCCAGCGTCAGGGTCAGCCGGTCGGTCACTTCGAAATCGACGCTGCCGAATAGCGAGAACGATTTGTCGTCCTGGCGGTACTGGTCGAAAATGCCCTGTCCGGCTCGGCTGAAAGTGTTGAGCGGCAGACCAAGAACCAGCGTTTCCAGCTGCCCCACTCCGCTGAGCACGCCGGGCCTTCCCCCTGTTGCCAAGTCAACGAACGTGCGGAAGTCGCGCCCAAAGGTCAGGTCGTTCTTGTACTTAACGGTCTCGTCGAAATAGAACCCGCCAAGCAGCAGCAGGAACGGACCGTCGAGATCGGTGGCGAGACGCAGTTCCTGTGTGAAGGTGCCGATATCGACATCGCCGATGTTGGCGCCGAGGAAGTCGCCGGTCGAAAAGTCCGAGTCGGCGTTGGTGAGCGATTCGCTTTTGCGGTAGGCGGTGATCGAAGTCAGCTTGATCGGCCCGAACGAGTAGTCGAGCTGGCCCGATCCGCCGTAGTTCTTGATGTCGTTGCTCGACGGGAAGTTGGTTGCAATCCGGTCGGCAAACGGTGCAACCGCTGCGGTGCGCCCGGTCAGCGCGTTGACGATGGGATTGCCGTTGGCCAGCTGGACCACGCCGCAGCAGTTCTCGTCGATCTTGTCGTAATCGCCGATCAGGCGGATCGAGAGCGCGTCGGTCGGTTCCAACAGCAACTGGCCGCGCACGAACCAGCGATCGCGCTCGTTGGTCCGGCCGTCATAGCCAGTGTCGCGGATATAGCCGTCGCGCTTGTTGATCCCGCCCGCGATGCTGGCAGCGATCGTATCGGTGATCGGTCCGGTGACTACGCCCTTGACCACCACCGCGTTGTAATTGCCATACGCGGCCTCGACGTTGCCGCCGAACTTGAACTGCGGCTTTTTGGTGATGAGCGAAATCACGCCCGCGCTGGCGTTCTTGCCGAACAGGGTGGACTGCGGCCCGCGCAGCACTTCGATGCGCTGGACATCGGGCAGATCGCCGATCTGGGCGGCGGTGCGGCTGCGATAGACCCCATCGACGAACACGCCGACCGAAGGCTCGATCCCCGGGTTGTTGGCGCCGTTGCCGAAGCCGCGGATGATGAAATTGGTGTTGGCCGAGCTTTGCAGCTGGCTGATCCGCAGCGACGGGACGACGCTGGTCAGGTCCTTCAGGTCGCGGATCTGCGCGCGCTCGATCGTCTCGGCGGTGGTCACGCTGACCGCCACGGGGATTTCCTGCAAGGTCTGCTCGCGCTTGGTCGCAGTGACGATGATCTCGTTGCCCTCACCCTCTTCCTCGACTGCCGTGCTCGCATCGGCGGGTTCGGCGACTTCTTCCTGGGCGAAGGCCACGCCCGGCATTATCAACGCGAAGGCGGCGGTTCCGGCGTAAAGGGCGTTGCGGGTCGGGGCGAGAAGCCCAAAAATCGGCGAGATCATCAATGAAACCTTCTGCTGAGGTGGCGGAGAGTATTGTAGGCCAAAGAGCCAGATGACTCCCGGGCCGCGGATCCCCCCTATTTCCGCGGCGGGGCTTAAGAACACCGCCGAATCCGCGCAATCGCAAACCATTGAGACAGCATCATGGCAGTCAGCCTGTGGCGTTACTGTCACAGGTGTAAGTGGTGGCCTGTCGAGGTTTGTTGCCGCGCTGCACAATTCCCGCTAGGGGGCCACCCAGCCCGACGCGCGCCCTGGTGCCGTTCCCAACCCCCGAATTTCACAGGTTCTTCATGTCCGCCGCCCCGGCTCCCACAAATACTGCGCTTCGCAATATCGCCATCATCGCTCACGTCGATCACGGCAAGACCACGCTGGTCGATCAGCTGTTCCGCCAGTCGGGCACCTTCCGCGACAACCAGCGTGTGGAAGAGCGCGCGATGGATTCCAACGATCTCGAGAAAGAGCGCGGGATCACCATCCTGGCCAAGTGCACCTCGGTCGAGTGGGACGATCGTCACGGCACCACCACGCACATCAACATCGTCGATACCCCCGGCCACGCCGATTTCGGCGGTGAGGTCGAGCGTATCCTGTCGATGGTCGATGGGGTGATCCTGCTGGTCGACAGTTCTGAAGGGGCGATGCCGCAGACCAAATTCGTCACCGGCAAGGCGCTCGCATTGGGCCTCAAGCCGATCGTGGTGGTCAACAAGATCGACCGTCAGGACGGCCGCGCGCAGGAAGTGCTGGACGAGGTGTTCGACCTGTTCGTGAGCCTCGATGCCAACGACGAGCAGCTCGATTTCCCGGTGCTCTATGCCTCGGGCCGCAACGGCTATGCCAGCGACGACATGGATGCCCGCAGCGGCGATCTGACCCCGCTGTTCGCCCGGATCGTCGAGCATGTACCCCCGCCCGCCGCCGATTTCGACGGGCCGTTCAAGTTTCTAGTCACCCTGCTCGATCGCGACAACTTCCTCGGCCGGATCCTGACCGGCAAGGTCCAGTCGGGTACGATTCGGGTCAACTCGCCGATCCACGCGCTCGATAACGATGGCAAAGTGGTCGAGACCGGGCGCGCCTCCAAGCTGATGGCGTTCCGCGGGCTTGAGCGCGTACCGGTGGATGAGGCCCGCGCGGGCGACATCATCTCGATTGCCGGCATGACCGCTGCGACCGTCTCCAACACCATCGCCGATCCCTCGGTGACCGAACCGCTCCACGCCCAGCCGATCGACCCGCCGACGCTGTCGATGCGCTTTGCGGTCAACGACAGCCCGTTTGCGGGCCGCGAGGGCACCAAGGTGACCAGCCGCATGATCCGCGACCGCCTGCTCCGCGAAGGCGAAAGCAACGTCGCGATCCGCGTCACCGAAGCCGCCGACAAGGACAGCTTCGAAGTCGCCGGACGCGGCGAACTTCAGCTCGGCGTACTGATCGAGACGATGCGTCGTGAGGGCTTCGAGCTCGGCATCAGCCGCCCGCGCGTGCTGTTCGGCGAGGACGAGCACGGCAAGCGCACCGAACCGTACGAGACCGTCGTGATCGACGTCGACGAGGAATACGCGGGCACCGTCGTCGAGAAAATGGCTGGCCGCAAGGGCGAGATGACCGACATGCGCCCGAGCGGCGGCGGCAAGACCCGGATCACCTTCAGCGCGCCCTCACGCGGTTTGATCGGCTACCACGGCGAGTTCCTGTCCGACACCCGCGGCACCGGGATCATGAACCGGCTGTTCGAAAAGTACGGCCCCTGGCGCGGCACGATCGAAGGCCGCCAGAACGGCGTGCTGATCTCCAACGGCGGGGGCGAGGCCAACGCCTACGCGCTCAACATGCTGGAAGAGCGCGGCATCCTGTTCATCCGCCCGCAGGACAGGCTTTATGAAGGCATGCTGGTCGGCGAGAACGCCAAACCCGACGACCTCGAAGTCAACCCGATGAAGTCCAAGGCGCTGACCAACTTCCGCGTCTCAGGCAAGGACGACGCCATCCGCCTGACCCCGCCGAAGGTCATGACGCTGGAACAAGCCATCGCCTACATCGACGACGACGAAATGGTCGAAGTGACGCCCAAGTCGATCCGCCTGCGCAAGGCGCTGCTCGATCCCAACGAGCGCAAGAAGGCGGGACGCAAGAAGGCGGCCTAGCCACCAGCGGAGCAACAGGACAAGACATCAACCATCTGTTCAGCGCCGGTCTGGCCCAATTGCCACGCAAGAGCAATTGCACGCGGAGTCGCAGCCGCGCGGGAAGGATGGACTGTCATGATCGGGTTTTTTCGCAAGGCCGCTCTGGGTGTCGCGCTCGTCGCAAGCACGCTGATCGCGACTGCCGCTCCTGCCGAGGCACGCGACCGGTATCGTCATCGCGGTGGGGGCGACGATGCCGCCATCGCCATTGGCGCGGGGCTCGTAGGTCTCGCTGTGGGGGCGGCGATCGCCTCGGACGGGCGGCGCGATTACTAT
>Ga0105050_10008621_pt1 | contig 11687 bp, 13 predicted proteins | sample FRY01_FD_78088 | JGI IMG/M metagenome (GOLD analysis project Ga0105050, IMG submission 78088) | Freshwater microbial communities from Lake Fryxell liftoff mats and glacier meltwater in Antarctica - FRY-01 | ecosystem: Environmental > Aquatic > Freshwater > Ice > Glacier meltwater ... | reverse complement strand
GGCAAAACTCTACCGTTTTCATCTAGATCATCTCTATGTTTTTTATCGTTCTTGTACCATTATCGATATCCATCAATATCTATAACAGCCGGTAAAATACGATTTAATTCTTTTTCTTTGTGAATTCTTCCATGTAAAAAATATCCAATATAATTATTTTTTCTAATTACTTTTGTTTGCAATTGTGATATATATCTTTTTAATTTACTCTTTGCAGAATAAAGAGAGCTTAGGAATATAAACTCTTTACTTTTGAAACATGCGAATCGTATCATTTATATCTTTTAAATTGAAAAAAGTTTTTTCAATTTGCATATATGTTTAATTTGTCTTGTAAATCAAATCGCATATACCAGTACCAATAGTAGCTTTTTTACCGCAAGTAATTGATGCTGATACACCTTTGGTATTTTCTGTTTCACCGTAAATACCAGCTTTTAATAGAATATCCAAAGGTTCTTCAAAAGTAGCTTTACCAATTGGACCACTTTCATCGTTTCTCAGGGTGTATCTAGTTACAGATGCTATAGTACCAGAGAAACACATCCTATCTACAAGAAGCATTACATGACATATATTAATACCTGAAACTGTTTGCATAAATTGTTCAATCATAAAATGTCTAGCTGCTTGTATACCAAACGTTTCATATATATCCCAAACACTATTTGTAATTGTTCTTGTTTTGTCAACAAATGGAAGTTGTAAAATTTCAGGGAAATTAGAACCATCAATTTCTACCAACCATTCTCCTTTTCTTTTTTCATCTTTGTTGAAGAAAACTTGTTTAATTCCTTTGATACCGGCTATTAAAAATAGATTTAATGTAGGAAAAATTACTTCTTCTAGATATAAACGTTCTTGTATATCTTTGGACAAATCAAAAGATTCATACTTATTATCTCCTACCATTAAATTTGTATCTACAAAGATATGAAACTTTCCAATATTTTCAGGAGAAAATACACACGCAAGATCATAATTATTTTCCAAAGCAATTGCTATTTCTTCAAACGTTAAAGAATGAGCGTATAATACATCAGTATTTATATCAAGCTGAATGCAATGATTGTACTTTCTTAATTCTGAACTTTTCAGCTTTTTCCTTGCATCGATGAACCAATCCTCATTTTCGGAAAAAACTACTGATTCTATGTCAAGTTTTTTGTCAACGTTGGACGAATATACCCTAAATATTTCAGATAAATCTTTATATTTTCTAAAATTATTATTATACAATACACTAAAAATAGTATACCATTCCTCTTCTTCTTCACAACTATAGTGAAAAGAGTATTTAGTAATTAGCTTTTTCAGAGTTATTCCAACCATACTAGAACCAATCATTTTGCGAAGATTAGATACATTAGTATTATTATATGTAAAATACACAATTGACATTGGATTTTTAAGATCTTTAGTAGCATTTAAAAGCTCTCCTAATCGTGAGCCAACGTTCACTTCAAAATCAGATGATCCTGCTTTGTGGAAATGATTCAAATTTGTCTGTGTTTGTTTTTCACCAATACTTTGCGCGATAATAATTCCAACAGATTCTCCTGGTTGAACCAGGCTAGAATAATACATTTTCTCTATTTTCTCTCTTAGTCTTGGAATAAGATGAGGATAAATTTGTTTATTTCTCAACTGTCTTTTTAATTTTTCTTTATTGATTTCAACTATAGAATTAGCTGTTTCTACAGGAAGTAGTTTATTTGGAGTAATAAACGATAAAATCTCTTCAATTTCTCTATCAGTGATAACTCTCTTCATTCTGATTAATAAAAGGTATAAAATGTTTTTTATTTCATTTTTATTTCTTTCTACTTAAAAAAGCTGTATTAAATAAAAATGTATAAATCGTATAATCAATTAAGACAGCAAAAGGTTCAAGAATATGAACTTTTATCTGTTCAAAATAGAGATCACCGCGCACAGCTTTTAAAAGATAACGGAGTTGTATGTATTGACGTCTGGGCTGAATGGTGTAAACCGTGTAGAGATTGTATGCCTACGGTAGCTGCAATGGCTCAGAAATACGCTGGTTTTTGTCTTTTTGCAAAGGAAGAGCTTAATATTGAATTAAGTAAAGAATATGATCTTCAAACAGTTCCTTGCTTTCTAATTTTTGTAAATAAACAACTGTTTAGAAAGATTGAAGGATTTAATCAAGAAGAGATAGAAAAAGCTATAAACGATGTGTCTCAAATGTCTCAGCAACCAATAAGCGCTCCTACTAAAACGTATACTACTACAGGAAATCCATATAAAGGAGGCAATCCTTTGTACCGACAAAACTATGGACAAGAACCGAATCCAGATTCGTATTAAAAAGAATATTCAGTTTAATAAATGATTTCATTCAAGGAAAAGTGTAATTTTGAACAAAGAAAGAAAGAGTCAGAAATTAAGTTGAAACAGTATCCGGATAGAGTTCCAGTAATAGTAGAAAAATGTATACAGGGAAATAATCCTGCTCCTTTGCTTGCAAAGAATAAATTTCTGGTTCCATCAAATATGAAAATGCACGAATTTTATTACGATATAAGAAAACGATTGATATTATCTCCAGCCGAAGCAATATTCATTTTTGTGAATAATTCGCCCTGTATTCTTTTCGATTCTTTAGGAACTATATACAATAATAACAAAGATCCTGATGGGTTTCTCTATTTAACATACGCGCTTGAAAACACGTTTGGTAAAATCTAAATTGATTTTTAAAGAATTATTTATTCTTATAAATGCAAGATTGTGAGTATTGTTCTAACGTCAAGTTTGTTCTTACCAATCCTCAAGCCGTGATACCAAAGAAAGAAATTTTGAGTGATATAGGATACGATTTAACATGTATTTCTGTGAATAAAGTTATTTCTAAAAATATAACAAGATACGATACAGGTATAGCTGTTTCTCCTCCTCCTGGATATTATATGGAAGTTGTACCAAGAAGTTCTCTTTCGCAAAAAGGTTACATGTTGGCAAATAGTATAGGTGTAATAGATCCATCGTATACTGGTAATTTGTTGATTACATTGATAAAAGTAGATGAATCGCTTCCTGATTTGAAACTTCCATTTATAGTATGTCAACTAATTATGAGACCAGCCCTTTATTTTAACCTAAAACAAGTTGAAGAGTTGAAAACAACTAAAAGAGGGGATGGTGGTTTTGGTAGCACTGATATAAAGAAATAATTTCCTTGATAGTATAAATGAACCCCGAAGAGAAGAGTATTGATAAATATCTAAATTATAAATTTTCTTGTACTTCTCTTCGAAATTGTTCTCTGTATAACGACACACTTTATAAGACTTTATTAAAAATAAGAAGAGAACCTTTTCAAGAAGAGATAATAATATTAGATCTTTCTACTTCTGATGAATGGATAGTTTTGAATTCTAATTCAGACGAAAAGATTTAATTAAATCATTATTCAATGAATCAATGATTTAAAAAGATTTTTTTTACAGGTAAAATGACTACACTTCAAAAGGTATACGATATTAGTCCAGTCCAACAATTGATAGATTTAAACGGTGAAAGCGTAAATTTTGAAATAAATGTAAAAGTTTCATCTTTTGATAAAGAAAATAAACCGAACAAGTTTCAGGTATGTATCGTAGATCAAACTACTCTTGACAGCAATGAACTAGAGTTTAAAGAAGTTAACAATGGAACTATGAATATTTCATTGACTCAAGACAAAAATATTTATCAAAACTACTTTTTAGCATTAAAAGCTTCAACACCTTGTAAATGTGTTATAGAAATACAAAAGACTGAATTACCTGTTATGGAAATTCCTCCTCCTCAGCCTCCTGCTACTCATGTAAGAAAATCTGAAGGATTTTTATTTTCTACACGATTCTGGATGTTAATGATTGTAATTGTTGTTGTAGGAGTGGTGGGATATTATTTTTACAAAGGAAGTAATAGTTCTAAAATAGTTTCCAACGATGTAAAAATAGATTTGAGATCTCCGAGAATTAGACCGTTTGAAAATTTCAAAATTGCTCCCAGACCTGAGATTCGAGCCAAATCTCACGAGGCTTCGTCTCGTAAATCATCGTCCCATGCATCAGCCTCTTCGTCTTCTTCCGCATCTTCTGTTTCCTCAAAAGGAAATGAAATTACAAATCGTCTAAAAAGATTAAATCTTCAATAAATGGATGATTTTGACATCTTTAATTTTGATATTGAAGTTGTTCCAATTCCAATTTCAATAATTAGAAAGAATAACGGGTCTATATACTATTTAGAATTATCGGGTTACGATGTAAATAGTATAGAAATTGATATAAACGATAGGATTATGACTATTATTGCCAATAAACCTCAACCGTTTGACGACGAAAATGTAATTGTAAATAGTATTCAATACGGAGAATATAAATCTAGTTTCACGATACGAGAAGATATTACATCTAGGGATCAAATAAAAGAATCTTATAAAGATGGAGTGTTGAAGATTGAATTAAATACCGATTAATTTTATACGTTTTGTATAAAATTAAATACCACGTTTTTCATCTTCATTCTTTATGTCTCAATCAAATCATCGTAACCTGCTAGAAGCATTGCTATCGTGTATCCATGCCCGAAAGGATGCGTTGTATCGTTTAACAAAAACTTGCAAATCTCTCTGTCAAAAGGTAAACTGTGATTTTTTACAAGATTGTATGGCCAGATATGTTTAAAAGACGGACCATCCACTTCATTAATTTGCAATTTCTCTCCTTTTTCAATCGTACGTTTCAAAGAAATAAAGAATGGGTCAGTTTTTGTTAAATCTTTATATAATTTACAGTAAATCTTTTTACGAGCTTGAATATAATCTAGATATTCTATATCTCCGTTAGCATGCTTAACAATAGAACATTTTACATGTCCTCTACCGTAATAACTATTTGGATATCTAACAGCATAAGCATTTTTAAATCCATCGTTTCTCCATTTCCAATATGCTTCTGTAGGTTCTCGGTTCTTTTCATCCCAATGGATTTCTGAATCTCGTTTCCAAATTACAGTATTCCATCCTATAGTTTCGCAAACATTGTGAGTAACTGGATATAATTTAGAAAATTGCCATACATTTTCCAAAATTTTTCCATCGTCTTTAAGAACATATGGAGAAAGAGGATCTTTTACATGAATTTTAACGTCTGTAAATCCATCTGTGTTGTACGAATTATAACTATTTGATTTAAGCAGTTTACCAACTCTTAACATTTAATAAATCAAATAATAAAAAATTATTTCAATTTTAAAAATACAAAAACCACCATTTTCGTTTAGGAGTCATATGGTCAGAACCGTATCGGAAATCTAAAACCGAATGGATATTATTTGGCAATGATACTGGTAAAAGAATACCTTTGATTAATAATTCGCGCTGTTGAAGAGGGAAAACAAGATGTGAAGGAATTGGTTCGCTGTCAGGTATAACTAATCGATCTCCCATAGTCTTGGATATATAAATATCTACATGAGTCCATCGTCCAATTATTCTATACGCATTCCAATGCAATAATCCAGTAGTAGTATATTTTTTAGAGAGATGAGTTAATGCTTCCCTGATTCTTTCATGATTAATTGGTGTATTAGTTACGCAAATATCTACATCGTTATCTCCGATAATTGGTTTACCGTTTCTAACCAATCCTAACAGAGTTCCAAAATCTACCCAGTATTCTACACCGTAATAATTAAACGCTTCAATCGTATCAATAAACATCGTTCTATTTGCTCTGAATAGAGAAATTAAATATACAATTCTAAGAACGATAAAAACCAGAAGAATTATAATAAATATCATCATTTATTATAATAATTAAAATTTTTCTAAATTGGTCTCTCCATTATTTGTAACCCAGGATTAACTTTATTATGATTATCATCTTGTTCTCTAAGTTTTGCTAATTGAGCTGCTTTACTCATTATATCGTTTCCAGAACTTGCACTTTTTACTTTTCCAGGTTGTTTCTTTATATGAGCAGAAATAGGAACTTCTCGATTATCATCCTTATTATCAAACATTTCTTCTATTTCCTCTCCGTATTCATAATTACCTTTGTCTTTTCTAATAGATGGTTTCGTAGGAGCTGTTTGATATCTATCGGACATGTCCATTTCAAGTTTGGTAGAATTCGGAGGATTGTCAGTTTCAAGTTTAGGATTGTCAATTTCTTCTATAGAAGTTTGAGCTACATGAGGTTCTCTTTCTGTATGTACTTCGCGAATCTCGCGAGGATCTCGAGCTGGAGCAGAAACTACAGGCGGAGGTGGTTGAACTTCTTTCATAATAATTTTAGGAGGGTGTATTTTGGATAGAATTTCAAAAATCCAATTATAAGCATTTTCTTCTTCGTATTTTTCAACTACTCCATTACTGTAAATTCTAAGAATACATGGCACTTTTTTTATGTTAAACTGTTTGTTTGTTATTATTCTTTTACGAACAGTTTCCTTATCTATGCAAAGAAAACTCGGATTAACTGTCTGAGTAAATTCTGGAGTAATTAAGCTCATTAATCTCTGTGAAATGGTAGAATATTTACTATATAGTATTATAACCTGTTCGTTCATTGCTAATCTTTGCAAAGATTAGCAAGATTTTAAATGGCTTCTGGTAAATTATATACATATATAGTTACTCTATCGATTACTACAATTAATTTTTGATTTTGTATAAACATCTCAGTTACCCTAAAATTTGGATCTTCTAGTGTAATATATCTTATAATTTGATTAGAAACTGTATTTAATATGAAAATATATCGTTTGGTAAAAAATGCTAGAATAGCTCCAACTCTATTTGTGACAACGCGTACTTTATCTGCAATCTTGTAATTGTTTAATGCGTAAAGTTTATAGATTTTTTCTTCTCCTTGACTGGAACGTTCTACTATTCGATCTTTTAGACATATAAGCAATGAATTATTTTTATAATCAGATTTTACATAATTGATTGTCATCAATTGTTCTGCTTCTATTTGACGCCCGTATCTTATAGACGGTAGATTTGCAATTGTGAAATTAATTAATTCAAACGTCTTTGAATCGTTTAAAAGTATAATTAAATATTTATTTAGAAATAGTTCCAATTGTGCGATATTTTCAACTATTCTTATCACTTTTACATTGTTTGTACGTATATCAACTTTGGTGATATTGCTATCAACAACGAAAAATATATATTGATCGTCGTCTGAAATTAACAAGAATTTTGTTGAAACGGGAGAATCAGTTTCTAATAAAATTCTTATAGTATTATTAACATTGTCCCATATATAAATAGTATTGTTACGAATTACTACCATTTTATTTGATTGATTCATTCTTTTTCCTATAATTTTATCTTCATCTGATCGACCTCTTACAGGGTTGTCGTAAAGTATACTGTTATAAAACACTTTGGATTGTATTCTTAGTTGAGTATTTGTAATATAAATATTACCGAAAAAATCTGATAATACAAGTCTTTCATCGCTATAAGGAACACATGACGTAATTTCTTGTTTTACTTTTTCAGGAAGCGGCATATGCTTTTGTTCTATATAAAACGTTTGCAAATGACCAATTCGATCAATTACATAAAATAAATCATCAGAGATATAGAGAAGAGGAAAATAACTTATAGGTACTAAATTATTATCATTATCTCGATATATATTTTTAAACGTGCCGTTTAATTCAGACGTTTCAAGATTCCAAATCTGTACAACGTATTCTCCTACTAAAATAACTTTTTTATTATTCAAAGTTACTCCTATTCTATTCCATATATTATTAGTTTCTCTAGGAGTATATATAATCGATTGAATTTTGCCAGACGTATCCCATATATAAATATTTTCAAGACTACAACCAATCACTAAAGAACCGTCAAGTGTAAATATACCGTCATAAAATCTTTCGTATTGATGTTTAAATTCTAATATCATATTTATCGATTCCAATGATAAACTGTATAAAAAGATTTTCCCACTATTAAATTTTTTACGACTTGCAAAGATTACCATTATATTAGATATGGGGGATACGGTAAGATTTTCGATCTCAAAGTTTTCTGGTAATATAGTTTTCTTATAAACGATATTCGTTACTATATCTTTAACCACAATTGTAGAATCTCCTTCAACCATAACACATATATTATCAACTCCTTTCATAATATATATAATATGGTCAGGTCGGTAAAAAGATATCATTTGATTTGTTTCATATTTCCATTCGAGTATTCCAGTTCCCGATGATATAAATACTCTATGTTTCATACATAAAATATCAAAAACTTCTAGTTGATTAGGCAATTCATAATCGTAGACTTCAGCGTCCCCTTTTATAAGAGTTATTGTAGTATTTTTATCACTATCAACTGTGGCACTCGCGTGATAGAAATTTCCATTTTCAGTATACATACATCTTACAGATGGTTTAATTACATTGAGAAACATTGGAGAATTCGTAATACGAGTTTTATTTGCGTATTGCTGTAACCAATTGTTCATGGTAATTAGCTCCGGAGGATTTTCTATGTTGCTACGAATTAATTGATTTAATTTTTTCTCTTCTTCGATTCCCTGTAAAAAAACTCTTAGAGGAAATTCAATTATATTATATATAGTAGATGGCCTATCCATTTCTATAAACTCATAATTTCCTATTCTTGCCTGAAATTCTTTATAAAGTATAAATACAGTACTTTTCATTGGTATATTAAATTTCTTTATCCAAATATGAGTATGAGGAAACTTGAAAATATCTATATTTAATCTTCCGTAATTTATATTGGGAGGACAATCTTCAGCAGAAATCCATACTCCTACTTTGGACGATTCCATTAATTTTACCAATTCAGTTTCGTTTAAACAATAAGATATATTTATTTCTGAATTTGCGTCAAATATAATAAATACGTATATATTTTCTTTAGATTCCGAATACGGTATTGAATATAAATCGTCTGTATTTTTACAGATAACATCTGCCTTGTTTATTAAATTTTGGCTTTCGTCATCTATTTCCATTTTATTATTATTTTTATTTTAATGTATCTTCTAGATAATAAATGAATAAAATACAATATAATGATGACTATCTAAGATACTCTGGTTATCAGGATATTAATCCTTGTATTCAGGAACTTTTTGATCAAAAAACAATTACTAAAATATCAAGAAAAGTAACACAGCTATTATTGGGAGTACATCCTGAAAATCTACCTATTATTGTTCCTGATCATATTATTGGAAGCGTTGTATCCAATATCTATACTAATTTTAAACCGTCTACAGGAGATATATACGCAATGTACAATATACCGGGGAAGGATAATCAATCTATAGTTGGCAGCGTTGTAGATCAGGCGATTGAAACAATTGTTTCGGATGTGCGAAACAATATGGAAACTGCTCAAAACAATGCTAAATTGACCATTTGGACTACTGTATACGGAGATTTTAATGAACACGGTTTAAGACAACATCCACCTATCAAGATACAAAATAGAAGAAGCAATCCAATGGAGTTTAACATGAATTATTAATTCAATTCATCCAATTCGTATATATACATTAGAGTTCCGTCATGACTGCAAAATTTATCATCGTTAATCTTTTTCACGCTAATATAGTTTGTATTAGAATTAATTCGTTGCAATATTATATTATTTATATTAGAAATATCATAAATAATCATATCTATGTTGGAGATAATAAGTTTATTTCCTACTATTTCTAAATTTGTATGTATATCTGGTTTAAACCGTATTGTAGACAATGGATATGTTACAGGAGGATTATCACTGTTTAGGTAATAAAAGATTAAACGATTAGCAAATACTGTTATAAATATGTTTTCCATGTAAAAAATGGAGGATAATAGTGATCTTCGTATATTTAATTCGGTAATTAAATTGTTTGTATCCATATTGTATATATAAATTTTGTCATGTATTTTCGCATACTTTGTTTCTTGTTGAGAAATTATATATGAACATCCTGGATATCGATCAGACCAAAGTCTATCAGAACCAATTATATAGCAACTTGTAACATCGGTACGCGGATTGATAACTAAACATTTACGTCCTCCTTGTACAGCTATATATAGATTTTCATAAATTATATCAGGGTTGCGTACATTTTGCGGTGTATTAGGTTTCCACAGGTACACATTATTTTTTTGATACATAATTCCCGCAGTGGTATATGTTATTGTATTAGTTCCTCCAGCAATATTTAATCTATTATCGTTACTACTATTTGCAATTAAATCTGATGTATAATAATTTGCATTGAGAATATTTGTGTCGAGAATATCGATATTTATAACAAATATCATATTATCCAATGCGATAGCAACCTTATTATCGTGGAAAGAAACATCGTTTATCAACCCGTTATCTTTTCTTATGGATATAGAAGGTTTTAACTGTGATATAAAATTAATATTATAAATAAACAACTCTTCCATTTCTGTTAAAACTAAAATATTGTTATTTGTAATAGATATTTCTCCCTCACGCGCTGAAAAACTATAAAAGAGGGCAGGTCTTTCTGTATCAAAGATATTTATTTTAAACATATTATCTGCAACCATATAGTATGGAAAGTTATTAAACTCTTGCATACTCACAATATTTGCATCTACTATATCTCGAACAATTTGTAAATTACTATCAAATATAGCATATCTTGAATTATTATAAACAACTAGTTTATCTCCTAAGAAATTAATAAAAGAAATATCTGGAATAGCATCATTGTTTAAAGCAACTATTTCATTATTTGTGATAATCTTTACACGATTACCATTTACTAATAATCCAATTTTATCATCTTTGTATATTATTCTTTCAATTGAAATTACGTCATATAATTCTAACATGTTTTCTACGCTATCAGTTACAATATTAAACACTATTACCTTGTTTCCTGCAGCAATTAAAATATTATTATTTTTATGATGCGTTATAATAGATCCAACGGGTTGATTTTCATGAAGAGCTGTAAGAGCATTAGTGGATACGTTCCAACGTCTTAATCTGTACTGATTATCAAGAATAGCAACATAATCATTACTTATTGGTACAATGAAGATTGCTGGATCATTATCAAACTCAACCTCTCTTAATAAAGTAAAAGTATCTGTATTGTAAAGAGTTAGAACATTATTTCTCATATAAACAATACGATTTGTATTTGGTATACTTCCCACTTTATTAACGTCAGAAATAGCAGTAGTTGGTTGTTCAATATCGTCTGGAATAAAATCATCATCTTCATCATCTTCGTCTGGAATAAAGTTGGCATAATCATCATCTTCTTTATGTTCATTATGAACATTTGAATTTTCCTCTCGTAAATAGTTTTCAATAAACTCTTGTTTTGATAAGAGAACATTTCCCTGTTCTATCAGCTCTGCTTCAACTTCTCTTCTTAATTGAGAAAGATTTAAAATATCATTATCAATACACAATTCAAATCGTTCTTTATTTATTGGATATACTTTATATACCGTATAATCTGCCCCTCCATGCATTCTATTTATACCGAATTGTGTACCTAATTCTGATACAAAAGCTTTATAGAGATAAAAAATTGATGTTTCATCAGGAATAGGAAATTTCTTTACCCATACATCAATGTATGGAATTTTAAATACATACACATTTCGTCTAT
>Ga0105050_10008620_pt1 | contig 11690 bp, 9 predicted proteins | sample FRY01_FD_78088 | JGI IMG/M metagenome (GOLD analysis project Ga0105050, IMG submission 78088) | Freshwater microbial communities from Lake Fryxell liftoff mats and glacier meltwater in Antarctica - FRY-01 | ecosystem: Environmental > Aquatic > Freshwater > Ice > Glacier meltwater ... | reverse complement strand
CCGAACGTCTTGAGGTCAATGGAACATGGAGCCGGTCACTTGGTCCGCAGACCGCCTTGTCCCTGAACGCAAATTACGCGCTGACCGGCAGTTCTTCGCTGCTCGGTTTGCCTGGAACCAGCTTTGTGCTGCCCGGCAGCAGCCCGTTCTCACCTTTTGGGCGCGACGTTACGGTCAACCGCTATTTCGATACACCCCGGCCGCTGGAACGCGAAAGCGAAACACATGTGTTCCAAACTGGCGGCACGTTCAATCATTTGGTCGGTTCGTGGCGCTGGACCGTGACGGGCAACTATGCCCGCACCGCTAATAATACTAAAACGACACGAAACGCCGATTTTACAACTTTGCGCGCGGGCGTTCTTGCGGGGGCGGTAAATCCGTTTGCGTCAGACTTTGGAACAAATCTGCTGTTACTTGCGCCAGATTTGGCAAGCAGCCTCAACCAGAATCTGGATATACGCAGCACCCTTGGCGGATCTCCGCTGACTTTGCCTGCAGGTGACGCGCAGATAACCTTTGCATCCGGTTTCACCCGCCAGATGCTTGACAGCGAAACATGGCGTTCGGGCGTAACGACCGATGTCGCGCTGCGCCGGAACATCATGAACCACTCGGTCAATGCGGAACTGCCGCTGACAGGCGGCGATTTCGGCATTGGCTCGACAATCGGGGAATGGTCCGTCAACGGTAACATAGGGTTTGGTGATCTTTCGGACTTCGGCCAACTGATAGAATATGGCGCCGGTCTTCGCTGGGCACCTGCACGCAACTTAACATTTCAGGCGTCCATCACGGGCGACGAAAACGCGCCGGGCATTGGCCAGTTGGGCAACCCGACCTTAGTAACGCCAAATGTCGCAACCTATGATTTTACGCGCGGAGAAAGTTTGTTCATTAACGTCATCACAGGCGGAAATGCGGCCCTCATTGGTGAAAAGCGCCGTGATCTCATTCTAAGCGCGAACTGGACGCCAACCTTCATCAAGGATTTCGCGCTTCAGGCCAGCTACTTCAAAAATAACAGCCGCAACACGACTGCGTCCTTTCCCTTGCTTACCCCTGAAATTGAGGCTGCTTTTGCAAGCCGTGTCGTGCGCGATGTCGATGGACGCTTAGTCAGCGTGGACCAGCGCCCGGTGAATTTCGACCAAGAAAAATCCCAGCGCATTCGTTGGGGCTTTAACGTGTCCGGAAACATTGGCACTGCGCCGCCACCACGTGGCGCCTTCGCTGGTCCCCCAAGTGCGGGCGGACAACGCGGCCCCGGCGGTGCACCCAATGCAGCGCCACCCACTGGCCAGCGCCCCGCTGGTGCAGCACCAGCAGCCGGTGGCAGCCCCCGTGGTCCGGGCGGCGGACGCGGATTTGGCGGTGGTGGTGGTGGCTTCGGTGGTGGGGGCGGTCAACCAAGCCGCTGGAACATCGCCTTGTACCACACTTACCGCATCCAGGAGGAAATCCTGATCCGGGCCGGCGTGCCGGTTCTTGACCTGCTCGACGGGTCAGCCACCAGTAGCAATGGTGGCGCGTCGCGGCACGAACTGGAGCTGTCAGGCGGCTTGTTTCACAAGGGTTTTGGCTTGCGTGTGCAAGGTAATTACCGCAGCGGTACCACTGTGGATGGCACCGGCTTGCCTGCCAGCAGCGACCTGCAGTTTAGCGACTTAGCGACCTTCAGCACGTTCCTGTTTGTTAATCTCGACCAACAGGCGCGCGTGGTAAAGGCTGTGCCGTTTCTGAAGGGTAGCCGGATTACATTGCGTGTCGACAATGTGCTGAACGACATCATCGACGTGCGCGACCAGAACGGCAATGTGCCCCTTGGCTATCAACAAGGATATATCGATCCGCGTGGCCGTGTGTTTGAACTGAGCTTCCGTAAACGTTTCTAAGGCGCCTACCCTGTCCGGAGTTTCCGAACTACCCGCCATGCAAGTGCTTTTGCTCGATTGCTGGCGGGGAAGCGGCCCGGGGCCTTTGGCCGGATGCCCACCTTTCGTAGGACGGCGTTCAAGGCACGGGCATCCGCCTCGGCAAAGCTCTAATCGCTGCGCCATGTGATCGATAAAGACACCGACACCTCCGGCCCATTACGAACAAAATGCGGTGCCATGACGGGCACAAATAAGGCGTCCCCGGCTTGTAACGGCCATTCTTTGCCGCCTGCTGCCAGTTCCGTGCGCCACACGAGGTTACGATGGCCGCCGGTGTGATATCCCTCATGCGTCTCGTCGGGCGCATATGCAGCGTCCCCCGCCGGGAACTGCGTCATTACCTTCGTGCCGCGCAATTGGAGCAGAATGTTATGTTCCGGGTCAAAATGATAGGGGGTCACTGCATCAGGGCTCGACACAAAGATAAAGCCCTGCGGCTTCAACATCCGACCCGTTTTTTCCTCAATATGGGGCTTAAGTTCGGCCAATAAACAGTTCAACAAGCCTGCATAAGCTGGCATTTGTTCAATATTCTTCAGCACCGCCCAACTACCGTTTTTTTCAGCAGTACGGATCGTCTCCTCGATAGATAGGCCGTTCATAGGCACTTTATCTGGGTCAATGCCAACGGGCAGATCGCCTTTGTTATATTCCACGGACGCAGCAGGTAGCGCCTCACCCAACGCGGCCAGTGCATCGATGGTCAGCAACAGATGCTCCCGCAAATTATGCGCCAATATATGCGGCACTTCGGGATAATGCTCAGCAAAATGCTGCCGCGCGGCGGAGTCAAATATAACGGTCATGGCTGTCCTTCATGTCGTCATGCGGTTCGCCCTGCCTTGGCGCACGGGCATGATTGCGGGCCAATTCTGCATTCAGCAGCCAGCCAAAAACAGCACGGCGGCCAGCACCGCCAATGGCCATCGAATAGCGCCCAACAATCCGCCTGCCCATCCACAGGCTATCAATCATGGGGTGGCCCTCAGCAGCGCAGCTGTCACACCAGTCAATGTTGGACCGTTCCAGCAAAGCAAGGTTTTCAATCTGCAGCATCACGCCCGGTGAAAATCGGGCATAGTCTTCGTCAAAGGCTGTCTTGAAAGAAAAGCTGCCTGGTGCGCAGAGGAAATTCACCAGCATTGCGAGCGGTTTGCCATCAAGACGCAGATCAAGCCGTTCAAGTTTACCTGCAGATGCGGCGCCCTTCAGCACCTCGATCAACAGGTTGCGGGTCGTCTCGGCGCATCCAAGCGCTGAGCCGTTCTGCCCCTTCCAGCCCCGCTTTTCGAGCGTGAGAAATTCGACCGTCCACGCCTCAAGACCTTCATCATCGTCGCTCCGCTTGAAAGTGAGAACGCCTTCCTCGCTTAGCCTGCTTTTCTGGCGCCGGAGCTCCTTGCGCTTTTTCGCGCGCACCGCTTCGTCATAATAAACCTGCGGTGAAAGGTCGCTCTGCAGGAAAGCGCGGCATTTGCGTTCCACACAGTCGAACCGCCGGCCTTGCTCCTGCGCAACGTGAGTCAACGCTGCTGCCAATGGCCCGTCGGCTGGCAATCCATTGAGGTGGACGAACAGCGCGCCGCCGGGCTGGTCGTCCATGTGTTTCAGAAACGCGCGCCAAAACGGGGCTTCATATCCCGTACGGACAAGTGGTGCGCCCAGAAAGGCGTTATGGTGCAACCAATTTTGGACGTGGGGGAGAAACCAGCGTCCATAACGTGGGATCGTCGCAACCGGCATTAGGCCGCAAAGCGCGTCGTCCTGCCAAATCGTAAAAATCTGTACGCGGCCCTGGGCATCAAACTGCCGCAGCGCTGGCGCAAGGAACCAGCTTTCGCAAAAGGCATTGGGTTCGGCGCAATCACTGGCCAGCGCATTCCATTGCGCCACAAACGCACCGCTAAACAGCGCTTCCCAGCCTCCTAGCCGGAAAACGATGCTATCGCTGTCGTCGTTGTTATATACCCGAATTGCCACCCTGCCGCTTATCCATCACGCCCTGAATGCAGGAGATTAGCGGCAAGCAGCAAACAAAATGCTAATGCCCAGCAAAAACCCCGCCGGAATTACTTCCAGCGGGGTTTTGTAAGCTTGAATGACGCTAAAATTTAGATGCCGCCATGGGCCAGTGCAGCCAATAGAAGCAAGGCCACGATGTTCGTGATCTTAATCATCGGGTTCACGGCTGGACCAGCGGTGTCCTTATAGGGGTCACCAACGGTATCGCCAGTCACGGCCGCCTTATGGGCCTCCGAACCTTTGCCGCCATGGTTGCCGTCTTCGATGTACTTCTTGGCATTATCCCATGCGCCGCCGCCCGATGTCATCGAGATAGCAACGAACAGTCCGCCCACAATCACACCAAGCAGGAGCGCGCCGAGGGCCGCAAAGCCCTCTGCCTGACCTGCAACAGCGGTGATGATGAAATATACCGCAATTGGCGTCAGGACAGGCAACAGCGACGGGATGATCATTTCCTTGATCGCCGCCTTGGTCACCAGGTCAACGGTACGTGCGTAATCCGGCTTCGACTTGTAAGTCATGATGCCCGGATCGTTCGCGAACTGGTCACGCACGTCCTTCACCACTTCACCAGCCGCACGGCCCACCGCCGTCATGCCCATCGCACCGAACAGATACGGCAGAAGCGCGCCGAGCAGAAGCCCGACGATGACATAGGGGTTCTCAAGGCTGAAATTCACCTCAAGGTTCGGGAAATACTCTCGAAGGTCGGCGGTGTAGCACGCAAACAGCACAAGTGCTGCAAGACCAGCCGAACCAATGGCATAGCCCTTGGTCACGGCCTTTGTTGTGTTACCAACCGCGTCCAACGCATCGGTCTTTTCACGGACAGATTCGTCGAGGCCAGCCATTTCGGCAATACCACCGGCATTGTCGGTGACTGGACCATAAGCATCAAGCGCCACGACCATACCCGCCAAAGCCAACATGGCAGTCGCGGCAAAAGCAATGCCGATAACGCCAGCAAGTTGATAGGCGATGATGATACCAGCGCAGATCACAATCGTTGGCATCGCAGTGGATTCAAGGCTGATTGCCAGACCTTGAATAACGTTGGTGCCGTGGCCCGTTTCCGATGCCTTCGCAATCGAACGAACCGGACGGTAGTTGGTGCCGGTATAATATTCGGTGATCCAGATGATCAGGCCAGTGATGACCAAACCAAGCAGTGAGCAATAGAACAAGGTGCGACCGGTAAACCCGCCAACATTCACTTCCATGCCACCCAGCGCATAGTTAATCGCAAACCAGATAGCTGGAACCGAAAGCACTGCAGTAACAAGGAAGCCCTTGTACATCGCGCCCATGATGTTCTTTCCGCCACCAAGACGGACGAAATATGTGCCGATGATGGAGGTGATAACGCAGACGCCGCCAATCAACAGCGGCAAGCTCATGAGGTTCATGAACAACGCACTGTCCGTTACGCCCTGCACCAGCAGAGCAATCAGCACCATCGTTGCGCCAACGGTCACGACATAGGTTTCGAACAGGTCAGCGGCCATACCAGCGCAATCGCCAACGTTGTCGCCAACGTTATCGGCAATAACCGCAGGGTTGCGTGGATCGTCCTCCGGAATTCCAGCCTCAACCTTACCAACAAGGTCAGCACCGACGTCAGCGGCCTTGGTAAAGATACCACCGCCCAAACGCGCGAAAATCGAAATCAGCGATGCACCAAAGGCTAATGCGACCAGCGCATCAATCACTGGGCGGCTGTTTGGTTCCATCATTGCGACATCGGTCAGATACCAGAAGAACACAGCAATCGCGAGCAGCGCAAGGCCAGCCACGAGCATACCGGTGATTGCCCCCGCACGGAATGCCATGGTCAGACCAGCCTGAAGGCCAGTTTGTGCCGCAGCTGCCGTCCGCACGTTGGCGCGCACCGAGATATTCATCCCGATATAGCCCGCAACACCGGAAAGTACGGCGCCAAGCACGAAGCCGACGGTTGGAATAAGGCCAAGGAACAATGCCACCAGCACTGCAACAGCAACGCCAACGATGGCGATGGTCCGATATTGCCGTCCAAGATAGGCCTTTGCGCCCTCTTGTATGGCAGCAGCGATTTCCTGCATTTTTTCATTGCCTGCCGAGGCGCTTAACACCTGGCGGCTGGTTACAATACCGTACACGACGGCGAGTAACCCGCAAATTATTGCTATAATAGTCAGAGACATGAAATGTTCTCTCCCCTTTTCATTTGTCTAAACAACAAGTGTTCGCACCCTCCTCCCGAGAGCGCAAGCTGACTGGGTATAAGGCGGCACTGTTAACTATGGCAACCCATAAACGCCCCCATTTCCGCCAGTCACATCAATGGTGTTGATAACCTAGCGTTGCGGGCAAAGGCACGGACTCTGCGCCATCGCAAAGCGTCAGTCCGCCGCCGCGCATAACCCGGCCAACAGCCGTCGCCGGCACGGGTGACGGCGCGTTTGCGGGCATCGTGAACAGCAGTTGATAGTCATCGCCCCAGCTTGCCGCCTGAATACGACTGTCTCGGCCGCCCCCACGATAACTGACATAGGGAGCCGATAATGGGATGCTGGCTAGATCAATTTCGATGGCCATCTGGCTCGCGCTTGCCATGCGCTCGGCATCCAGCAGCAGACCGTCGGACACGTCCATCATGGAATGCACAATCGGCGCTAAGGCCCGCCCATCCGAGACGCGCGCCACGGGGCGATTAAAGGCGTCAGCAAGCGGACCGACTTCATCAAAGCCCGCGTCAATCAGTTCATATCCCGCAAGCGCGTCGCCTAGCGTGCCGGTTACATATAAAATGTCGCCATCCTGCGCGCCGCCGCGCGACGGCACCGAATGGTGCGTTGCAACGCCAAGCGCGGTCATGCCAACCGCGCGCTTGTCGCCGCAATTGGTGACAGTATCGCCACCCAGAAGCGGCACAGCATAATGGGCCAGTACCTTTTGCAGTCCTGCCGCAAAAGCACGGTCCCATGCGTCGTCCCCCAGCATAAAGCCGAGCAGCACACCAATCGGCCACGCACCTTTTGCAGCGAGGTCGGATAGATTGGACGCAACCAGTTTCCAAGCGACATCGGCGGGGTCAGCGTTGGAGCGAAAATGGACGCCCTCGGCCATCATATCATGCGTAACAATGATAGATTGATTACCCAGTTCAAGGACAGCAGCGTCGTCCAAAAGGCCGCGCGCAGACGGGTCAGTGGCAAAACCACGCAATAGATTGATGAAGGCGGATTCTGTAGTCATAGGAACGCAACAGGCAAGCTGCGCATTTGGTCCCGAAAGACCATCAAGGAAAGCCTAAGTCCGGACATCTTTCGCAACCGCATCGAGCAGCCCGTTCACGAACTTCGCGTCTTTCTTATCAAAAAACGCGTGTGCAACATCGAGATACTCGTCGATAACGGTAGCCGTTGGCACATCGGGCCGCGCAATCAATTCATAGGTGCCGCAACGCAGAAGCTGAAGCATCGTTTTGTCCAAGCGCTCCATCTTCCATTTTTCGCCCAGCTTGCCATCGACTAAAACGTCAATCTCGGCTCGGCGCGCATCCACGCCTGAGACAACATCGTCAAAAAAGTCAGGGTCAGCATCCGCATATTGCGCGTCTTCGATTTCTTGCCCCAGCCGATGCGAATGGAACTCGTTCAGAAGGCGGGCGATGCCAATATCTTCCATGTCCATCTGATACAGCGCCTGCACCGACGCAAGACGCGCTGCTGAACGTGATTTCGACCGCGCACTGGCGTTATTAGCACTCATAATCTTTTCCTGACACTCGCCGCATGGGCGGGTAAACCTTCAGCGTCTGCAAGCGTTGCCGCTGCTGGGCCTATAGCATTGATAGCGGCTTTATCGAGCGCGATAAAACTGGTGCGCTTCATGAAATCGAGGACGGACAGGCCCGAAGCAAATCGCGCGCGGCGTCCGGTGGGTAGAACGTGATTTGGTCCAGCAACATAATCGCCAATGGCCTCTGGCGTCATGCGACCCAGAAATACCGAGCCCGCGTGCCGCACAAGATCAAAAAGCCGTTCGGCACGGTCATCATCGACAGCAAGCTCCAGATGCTCGCCCGCCAGACGGTTGACCAGCGGCATCGCGCCTTCCAGATCGTCTACAAGCACTATCGCACCAAAATTATCCCAGCTTTGCCGCGCCACTGTTCCGGTTGCCAGCGTTGCAATCTGGGCATCAACGGCTTCAGCGACCTTGTCGGCAAAGTCTGCGTCGTCGGTGAAAAGGATCGACTGGCTGGTGGGGTCATGCTCGGCTTGGCTCAACAAATCCGCCGCAATCCATTCAGGATCGTTCTTCGCGTCCGCGACCACCAGTATTTCGGATGGCCCTGCAACCATGTCGATGCCGACCACGCCATAAAGCTGCCGCTTGGCTTCAGCGACCCATGCATTCCCGGGACCGGTAATTACATCAACGGGGCGAATGCGATCGGTGCCATAAGCCAGCGCCGCAATCGCTTGCGCGCCACCAACGCGCCAGATTTCGTCGACACCGGCGAGATAGGCCGCAGCCATGACAGTTTCGTTCGTATCTCCGCCAGGGGTTGGCGTGACCATGACGATACGTTCTACCCCGGCCACCTTGGCAGGAATGGCGTTCATCAATACCGACGATGGATAGGCCGCACGGCCACCGGGTACATAGACACCAGCGGCATCAACCGCTGACCAACGCGCACCAAGGCGCACATTGTCGGCATCGCGATAGTCCCGGTTTTCGGGCAGTTGCGCCTTGTGATAGGCCTCTATCCGCTTGGCCGCGAGAGTCAGCGCATCGCGCAAATCCGGCGCCAGGCCGTCATAAGCAGCCCTGCACTGCGCGGCATCGATATACCAACCGGCGGCATTGAGGTCGAAGCCGTCAAAACGCTGAGTCATCTCCGCCAAGGTCACATCGCCCCGCGCGCGGACATCGCGAATGGTCTGCGTCACTACGCTGGAGACATCGGCATCCGCCTCACGCCGGCCATTTACCAGCGCGTCAAATGCTACGGCGAAACCCGCGTCAGATGCGTTAAGCCGCTGCACGGGTCACCGACAAATCACGGAATTTCTGCACCAATGCAGGTACCGTTCCGCTCAGCATTTTGAAAGCCGCGCGGTTCACAATCAGCCGTGCCGATACCTGCGAAATGATCGCCGTTTCAACAAGTCCGTTTTCCGCGAGCGTCTTGCCCGACGACACTAGATCGACAATCCGTCCCGAAAGCCCAAGCGAGGGAGCCAATTCCATTGCGCCATTCAGCTTTACGCATTCGGCCTGAATACCGCGCGCGTGGTAATAACGCGCCGTGGTCGCAGGATATTTGGTCGCAACGCGAATATGTCCGGCCTGAACATCATCGGCGGCACCATGCGGCATCGCGACAGAAATCCGGCAGCGGCCAATGCCAAGGTCGACGGGCGCGTAAAGTTCGGAATAGTCGAACTCGTCAATCACGTCGGAGCCGACAATACCAATATGCGCAGCGCCATGGGCAACAAAGGTCGCAACATCAAAAGCGCGCACGCGAATGATGCTGATCGCCGGATTATTGGTCGCGAAAAGCAGCGCGCGGCTGCTCTCGTCAAAAAATGCAGGCTCAGGCTCGATGCCAGCCGCTTGCATAAGCGGCAAAGCCTCGTCGAGAATCCGTCCCTTGGGGATTGCAAAGATGATGCGTTCAGTCACAATGCCCGCGCTTTAGGGGTCACGCGCAGAAAGGGCAATATGGCAGAAACTATAACGTCTCACGAATTTTCAACTGGCGTCATGGATGACAGCGGCATTGCCGAAGGCATCGAGGTGCAAGCCGAACATTGTTGGCGTAACGATGCGCCAGTCACAACACGCATTGTTTTGGCCCAGTTGGCGCTGATGCACGGCGATACCCAATGCGGCCAACGTATCGCCCACTGGCCCGGCCTCCCGCTTGCCGACGCCATGCCCTTACGGCTAGCGGGCGGGTTTCACCATTTACATCTGACCGGCGCGGATGAACGCCTAGCGCCAATTTACCGAGGAGAGATTAGCGCGCAGTCCGATGTCGACGCCGTTTTATCCGCCGTTACTGCAGACCATGATACCCGTTTACTGCCATGGCTTGATGGACCTCCACAGACCAACGAAGCGGGTCGCTCTGCCAGCTTCATGTCTGCCTTACTCTGGCTATCGACCCGAACCGGCGGCACATTCGAATTGAACGAAATCGGTGCCAGCGCCGGCATCAATGCGATGATGGACCGTTATCATTACAATCTGGGTGGCGTGAGCGCGGGGCCAACCCACTCGATTATGCAGATCAAGCCAGAGTGGATAGGTTCTTCACCACCCGACGCGCCAGTCGACATAGTGCAAATTAGCGGATGTGATCAGGCGCCGGTCGATTTGTCGGACCCTGATGCTGCGCTGCGCGTCAAAAGCTATGTCTGGCCCGAAAATGCAGACCGACTGGAGCGGATGGATGCAGCAATCGCGCTTGCTGCGCAATCGCCTCCCAATATTGTGCAGGCAGATGCGCTAGACTGGGTATTGGCGCGTCTATCCGCACCGCAACAGCCGCATGTCGTCCGCATTTTCAACCATTCAATCGTATGGCAATATATACCCGAAGAACGACGGCAGAAAATTCGTGCGACCATTGAAGCTGCTGGACAACAAGCCACCGCCGAACGTCCGCTGGCATGGATAATGCTCGAAACAAACCGAGAGACATTCAAACATGAGCTTCTGGTCAAATATTGGCCAGGCCCCGATAAATGGCACTTGCTGGCCGAAGCGCAAGCCCATGGCGCGTGGATCAATTGGTTGGGCAACTAACCCAAAAACGCATCCATTGCTGCATTCACGGCCTCGGGCTTTTCCCAAATCACGAAATGCCCGCAGTTCTCAACCGGTGCTATGATGACATTGGGTACCAAATTTTCGATGCCGTCAATATTGCTCGCTGGTAGTGCTAAATCGTCCATCGCCCAAACGACTAAGGTGGGGATCAGAAGCTTTGGAAAATCCCCAGCCGCAAATGCAGGCATTTCCGCATCTTCGTCCATCGCAGGCACATAGAGTGCCGATGCACGATACCAATTGAGCATACCAAAGCAGGCATCGCGATCTTCCCAGTCCCTCAACAACGCCGCGCGCTCTTCTGGCTCCATAGCACTGGGCTTGTCCCATTTGATTGTTTGCAACAACAAGCCTGTGAGCCCCTGTTCACGCACTAAGGCATCATTGGCCGGATCACGAAAGGCGCGGATATATTGGCTGGATGCGCGTTGCTGCATGTCAGTGACAAGTAAACGCTGAAATAAATAGGGATGCGGGGCATTGGCGATGACTGCGCGCGGAACGCGCCCTGCCCAGGCAGGATTGAACCCGCCGGGTTGACCGTTCAAGGCAACGCTCCATGCGATAGCGCCCCCCCAATCATGGCCTGCAACAATAAACTGCTGCACGCCCAGTGCGTCGGCCAAGGCGAAGATATCCGCCGTCAGTCTATCCGCAGTATAGGCATCCACATCCTGCGGCTTTGATGTGCCGCGATAGCCGCGCTGGTCCGGTGCAATGCAATAAAAACGGTCCGATAAATGCGCCATCTGATGCCGCCACGTCCGGTGCGATTCCGGAAAGCCGTGCAGAAAAATGATTGCAGGGTTATGTGGACTGCCCGCCGTGAATGCATCCATTTCGATTCCCGTCGACAAAGAAAGGCGATGTGGGGTGAAATCGGGCATAAATCAT
>Ga0105050_10008618_pt1 | contig 11692 bp, 11 predicted proteins | sample FRY01_FD_78088 | JGI IMG/M metagenome (GOLD analysis project Ga0105050, IMG submission 78088) | Freshwater microbial communities from Lake Fryxell liftoff mats and glacier meltwater in Antarctica - FRY-01 | ecosystem: Environmental > Aquatic > Freshwater > Ice > Glacier meltwater ... | reverse complement strand
GTGGTCCCTGGCCACCAGCTAAGCCTGTCTCACCAGATGCTCCCGTTGAACCTAGTGCCCCGGGTTCCCCCGCTGGACCTACTAGGCCTGTTTCTCCCTGTGGTCCCTGGATACCCGCTGAGCCTGGTGTCCCAGATTCACCCGTTGCACCTGGTTCTCCTCGTGGTCCCACTGGACCTAGTGTCCCATCGACTCCCGAACGTCCTTGTATGCCGATTGCGCCAGCCGCTCCATTTTGTCCAGGTGGGCCACGAAGACCGTCGGACCCATTTGTCCCTCGCTCCCCACGAGCTCCGTCCCGCCCACGGGGACCACCAACCGGTATATCAATGACGTCAGCATTTATTCGGTCGAGTGTCCAGCGACGCCTGATTGATATGGTCATGTTGTACAGTACAACCAGACCGAACAACAACAGACCCATGGCAATGTACATCAATACGTGATGTGTATCATGTTGCATTTTATTTACTATCCCATACGAGTAAGTACCGACCAATAAATAATTTCCGAGTACGTACCAACAACGATACTACATACATCAAAAGGAATCTCCATTGAAGCTAGTATCATCAATGGATCGATCGGATGGGCGCTGATATTCAGAAACCCGCTTCTCAAAGAAATTAGTCTTACCTTGCAGGGAGATGGTCTCCATGAATGGAAACGGATTCGTTCGATTATACAAGGGGGGGACAGAGAACATACCACACACAAAGTCTCCGACAAACATGACATAGTCCTTCATATCCTTTGCGTTCATTCCAATCAAGGGACACTGGAGGGCATCGTCCACAAAACTCAGCTCAATCTGAACGACAGTGTCGATGATCTTGTGCAAGGCTGGGATGGAGAGCTTTGTAGAGAGCGAGTTGTACACCATCACCGAGAATTTACAGTGAAGGCCTTCATCTCTACTGATCAACTCATTGGAGTACGTGACACCCGGAAGCTTTCCACGCTTCTTGAGCCAGAAGATGGCACAGAAGGACGATGAAAATTGAATACCCTCCACACATGCAAACGCGGCTATACGAGTGGCGAAGTCCGTCTCGTTGTCGATGTACTGCATGGCAAACTCGGCCTTTTTTCGAATGGATGGAATTGTTTCGATGGCCCGAAAAAGCTTCTGTTTCGTATCGGGACATCTGACGAGTGTGTCGAGTATCACATTGTATGTCTCGGAGTGTACATTCTCAAATGCGATCTGCAGGCCATAAAAGGCACGAATGGATGCATCCTTTACCTCCGTGTACAATCGCGTGATGACATTCTCATTTACGATATTGTCTGCCTGTGCAAAAAATGCAAGAATCATCTCTACAAATCTCTGCTCGGCTGGCAACATCGCCTCAAAGTCGATTCGATCTTGGGTCAGATCGATTTCTTCTGTAAACCAGAGCATCTTTTGTACGGTCTTGTACATTTTCCAGAAGGGCATGCTCTCGGCGGAGATGGGAAACAGGTTGAGGCGTTGGTAAGGCGTTCGTTCTGTCAGAATATGATCCATGGGGATGCAGATTGATTTATGTGTGGCGCCTGTCCACTCCTTGCGTGAGACGTGCATCGGTTTGATATTTCCAAGAAACCAATCATGTCAAATGGAAATTTCAATTTGACGCTACACACTGGTCAGAGGCCCGAGGGTATCAAAAGTCAAAACAATGTCTGTAAGCAACGACGAGAAGGAACTGTCCATCGAGGAGTACAAGCAACTCTGGGTTAAATGTGAGGAACAGAAGCTCGAGCCCAAGACGCTGCTGAAGCACATTGGCAAGGAGCAACGTCCTGCCACCAAAGCAATCCGCACATTCATGGAGGAGAACAGCATCGCGAGTCTCGAGTGTGGCTCTGGTTGGGTTCTGACGTACGAGGATGTGGAACGAGTAGTCTTTTCCGAAGATGTGTGCAGTCCATATATGGATGCAGTCGAGCTTGCTCGTATGAAGAGAGAGCAGACGAAACGCAGCGCATCATTCAAGACGCGCCCCCCACCCAAGAGAAAGCTTCCGGATGCTGAAGAATAATCCAGTACATGTCTGTATGATGTACTACGACGCTGCATTATTGGAACGGGTAAAGAGCATCACACCCCTCTCTCTGTTGATGTAACTCTTGATTGTAATGGGAATCAGATGCTGAACAGTATTGTAGACGTTTCTGTAGTCTGTACGACTAACAATCTTTGCAATAAATGTCTTCATGATGTCGAATGCACCACGTGCGTGCACGTCGATCAGTAGCCGGACAATCAGATGAGTGTGTCGTTTTGAGACGATGTGATCCATATCTAGCGTGAACATCTCCATTGATTGTGGTACACTTGTATTCATATCGGTACGCAGTAGGTCGTTCCACTCCTTGAGCGACTGGTGTAACAGTAGATCCCCGTCCTCTACATCCACCGGGTCGGCCTCTGCTCCCGAGGGGGCTGGGCGGGCTCTGGGTACACCCGTCAGCTGGGCGGCCTCGAAGTCTCCACCCATCCACCACTCTGGTCGTTGTGAGTCCTTTGCCTTTTGCCTGGCGGTTCTGTTTCGATTGGTCGTTTCTCGGCGTGTCTGCCGGCTGTCGTGTACAAATACATGCTCGTGTAATCGTCGAGGCGGCGTCGCGTCTGGTCTCATCCGGTCGTTCCAGGTGTATACCAGACGACGGTAGATGTGAACATTTTGGGGTGTGACCCCTCCCTTTGTGAGGATTATCTTCACGCCGGCGTACTGATCAAAGTATATGCGCTCTTCTACGCCATACTTTGATTTCACCCAGACGAGAAACTCACCATCTGCATCCGTTACCACCGACAGTGAGAAGCGAAGGTAGTCTCGTATGTGATCCATGTACGTAAAGTCCTCATCCAGCATCCCCGTCAAGTACGATTGCGCACCACTCTTGGTCAGCATCATTTCCTCTGGATTGAATGCACGGTTTCTGGACATGCTGTCTTTGTTTTCTTTCTACTAGCTGGTGGACACAACGTGTATGTTATGCGGTGTTTAGTAGAATGGTGTCAATTCTCGTACTGTACTGCACATCAAACGATTCCTCCCGGAGGAGCTCCAGCTCTCCGTTGGATGCTATGTACACCAAGACACACTCGATCTCCGTACGTATCCATGCTGGGTATGTTCGTGCGAGTAGCTCTTTTCCGAGTAAGACCTGAAGCTGGTGCTGGTGGAGGGGTGCATTCGACACACGCGGAACGAGATGCCGAAGCATTCCGTGGGACTTTCGACGGTATCCACACCCGCTCTTGACTTCGACGACGATAATCTTGTGTCGCGTGGCATCGTATAGCACTAGATCGATTCTGGTGCCAATGCGAGCATCCGGCCAGGCAACAGTCAGCTGTGAACGGACGGGGCGCCACCCATAGGATTCAAACTCCCGAATCAATGCGATGGGTTCCTTGAGTCGTGAGCGGCTAGTCGAGAGTCCGTTTGCCCACTGATCTAAGGTGCGATCGATCGCGTGACCACGTCGCTTTGCCTGTCTCTTGGGTAGCCCGGTTGCACAGTGTCCTCGTGGCAGCTTCTTGAATCGAAAGTCGGGCGCAAATACTCCCTGGATTACCTTGGTTACACCTCGACTCCATCTCTTGTTACCAAAGTACACCGATCGCGTGGCCCACTTGTATGTAGAAACCGGTGGCCCGAGTATGTTGTTGATCATCCTATGTCCCCCTTTTTTAACCCTCTGCAAGGACACTTTTATTTCACATGAATGTACAGAATGAGATCGGCCGGTGCTGCACCGACTGTCTGGTGCCCCTTGCCAGTAAATCGAAACATGACGGGTGTCACACACGCACTAGGAACAATGCATCGAACCTGTTCTTCAATGGTGGATATCTCGATGGATGCCGACTCGTACCCCGATGTACAGTGTATGCATGGAGCGTGCCCGAGACCGTTCGGGAACACGTAAAGCACACCGGTACCGCAGCAGGAGCGACACCGTACGAGCTTCTGTTCATTCACGACGTCCCGGGAGATCCGGACAAGTACCTCGCCGTCGGCGCGTATCTCGTCCAATGCAAAGGAAACGGATCGGGTCGTGGGTGTAGTCTCTACCAGGTAAAAAGGATCCGTGTCCTCTGGATGGAATAACGAAGCGACCGATTCGAATTCATCGTCGTACCGACTGCGCGACTTTGTGTCGAGAAGAGTATTGTACGCATCGTTGAGCTGCACAAACGAGTCCGCATCGCCCCCTTTGTCGGGATGATGCTTCATGGCCATCACCCTGTACCCACGCCTGATCATTGATCGGGTCGCGCACCTATCAAGCCCCAGTCGCTGGTACAGGATGTCCATTGGGTTTTGTTGAGACATATTCCCCTCCACACGGGACACTTTCTACCATCTGTAAATTTCCAGATCCAAACCTCTCGTCGGTTTGGGCGGCGATGTTCCGTTCACCTCAAACTTCATGATGCCTGGTACCATGCAGCGCGTGGATATGAAGGGCTTATCGTTTTGTCTTCTGAGTGACGAGATGATGCACTCCAAGTCCGTCATGTCCATTGATGGTGACAGTGGATCCAAACAATCGACGCGGCTAACCACCCCAACGTCAGGGTTGATTAAAACGGTCTTTGATCCACGACTGGGAACAGTGACACCGGGTGTTCTCTGTTCAACGTGCTCCTCCCCGGCGGAGATCTGCAACGGCCACACCGGACATATCACACTAACTACACCCGTCATCTCGGCACTCTTTCTACCCACCATTCACAAGGTCCTGAATTGCATCTGCGTGGCCTGTGGATCACTGTTGATTTCACTGACGGATGAGAAGCATGCAAGCCTCATGAAGCTTCCCCCACAGAAGCGTCTGACGGACCTGAACAACCGGTCGTTGAAGTCTCGAGGACCCTGTCCGACATGTCAATTCCAGCAGCCCCTGAAGTGGATTCTCATCGATGGCATACTCATACGACCCATGTGGCCCATGTGCCTCGGATCGATGCCCACTGTGCTTCCCGGGCACGTCTCGCTTCTTCTGTCGCTGGTTACACCCACCACTGCCAGACTCTTTGGGTTCTATGAACCCGCCTCGTCGCCCGACAGTATGATGATTCGACTGTTTCCCATCCCACCAACGATGATGCGACCAAATCGGTCCAGTCGACTCGAAGACGACCTCTCGGTTCGTCTACGTACAATCATTCAATCCAACGCTGTCCTCTTTTCCACGGAGCTCGAACTAAACCTCTCCATCTGGGAAGATTTGTCCGAGCAGACAACTGGTCGACCAGAGTGGAAACCACGACACCAGAGAAACAAGAAAGTACTCGTACCAGAGCACCTCGAGGCCTATTTCGACTTGCAGCGACAATGTGCGGGGTATCAGGATTCCAAGTACTGTCCAAAGAATGATCTCGATTACGGGAGAGATCTATCGTCCGTCCGTCATCGTTTCGTCGCCACTCGCCACCGACGCGGACGTGTTCGAGCAAACATTCTAGGAAAACGAGGCGACTTTACCGCTCGTGCGGTTGCCTCCCCCAATACCTACATGTATCCCCATGAGGTAGGGGTTCCGATTCAAGTCTGTCGGCACCTGACAATGAAGGAGCGCGTCTGCAGATACAACTTCAAGAAGCTGCAGCAGCTTGTCCACCAGGGCCCCGATGGGTACCCCGGCGCAAATTATGTCGAGCGTAACGGCGAACGATTCCTGCTTCCCCTGTTTAAGGCAGAATACCTCCAGGTGGGTGATATCGTCCACCGTCATCTCCAGCGAGGGGATTCGGTCATCATGAATCGACAGCCATCCCTGCATCGTTTCTCCATGCTCGGATACAGTGTTGTTCCCATGGCATGCAGTACCTTTCAACTACATCTGTCCGTCACAAAGGCACATAATCTGGACTATGATGGGGATGAAGTCAATCTGTTTGTGGCTGGCAGTATTGAATCGGTCGCGGAGGTTCAAGAATTGATGGCCGTGCATCGGAACCTGTTTAAAGATGGGGAGCTTCTGATTGGCTTTGTCCAGCACGCTTGCCTTGCCGTGTACTTGCTCACACAAGATCCGGATCTGTATCTATCGAGGGGTGACGTACAACAGATGCTGTCTGTTGCGCGGTATAGTTACGCCTGCCGCATGGATCAGTGTGGTCGACAGAGTGGGCGGTCCATGCTGCAAGTGTTTCTACCCGTGTATGATGGAACATACACGGTGACCAAGACAAAGCTAAATGCGCTGGCAGCAACCTACCTCTCGTCGTCTGGTATGACCAGTGTGGAGCGATCCTCCTGGATTGGGTGTCTGGTGCAGTTCCTCGAAGAGTTCTTGATTCGATATGGAAGCACACTCAGCTACCAGGATTGCGTCTCGGATCGCAGGAATACCGTGCTGATCGAGACGGGTATCTCCATCATCTCTCGTGAAACCGAGGAAGCGACAGCCGTTCTTGTGTCGGACAAGCTACGAAATGCCATTGGCAGCAGCGTCTATGCCGATCTCAGCACACGTGCATCCAAGAATCTGATTGATATCATCGAATCGGGTGCAAAAGGAAATAGCTCTCATATCGTACAGAATGTGGGCATGGTCGGACAACAATTTGACGTTGACTCCAATCGACACGCCCAGCTAGCATCCCACGATGTCTCCCCTGCAATCGGGAGGGGGATGGTTGTCTCCTCTTTCTCTGATGGTCTGGGTCCGGTTGAATTCTTCCATCACCTGATGTCCTCTCGGACGGGGTTGATCGGAACGGCGGTCAGCACAGCGGAGACGGGCTACTGCTACCGTCGTATCTCCAAGTGTCTCGAGGACACACGTGTATCGTTTGATCATTCCGTGAGAACGGCAACAAACCAATTGGTGACGCTGTACGGCGGATTTAGCACGGAGCGCGTGTATCGCGTCTCTACCTCTGTGCTCGATGAAACCATGTGCAGCGCGCGCGAGTGGACCCGGGTGCAGCACACACGGGCAATGTGTCCACAAAGGACAAGCCGACCATATGCACTCCCATTTGAGATCAAAAACGTACAACGACAGAGGACGGATTGTACGGCTGTCACACGCGATGCTATCTTTGATGCCGTTTGCTGTCTCTGGGACCGCCTGGAAGCAGCTTTTCATCCCGCTCACATGGAGCGAGTCCTCTTTGAGATCCTGTCCTCGCACGAGCTGCTCCATGTTCATGGTGTATGCACGCGGGGACACCTGATGGACATTCTTGCCTATGTCGAGGAGACGCTCTGTCGGTCTCTGTACGCACCAGGTACTCCAATTGGACTAATTGTATCCCAGAGCTTCTCGGAGCCACTGACACAAATCCAACTCAATCGATTCCACCACTCGGGTGAAGGATCTGGGTTGGTCAGTGGGGTGACTCGCATCAAGGAAATCATCAATTGTATGAAAGACATCAAAACCCCCTCCATGACTATTGTTGCTCGCGAGGGATACTCGTTTGATACCGATGGCATACTGAGCGTGACGCTCCACTCGTTGATCCGGTGCTGGACAACGGAGAGATGTGGCATGGTTACCGTTGTCCTCGATCGGGTGTACATGATGTCCAGATACATCACGCCTCGCATGGTCTCGGAATCCGTTGGCCGGATACATACCGGCATGGAGTACACGACGGATCTAGAGGCCACTACCTGGGAGATCTGGTTTCCTACCGAGGGACCCGATGCATCATCACCACTCCATGTACGAGACATTGTACGATCCTTGATGAAATCCACCATGCTGATCAGGGGTATCAAGAACCTGCATGATTTCTACATGTCCACTGTCGAAGTCGGACGGTGGGTACATGGCACCCATACCACTACCATGGAGCCATGCATGATTACAAAGGGATCCAATCTCCGGGAAGTGTGTCGACTGCCCTGGGTCGACGTGCAGCACACAACAACCAATGATCTCATGGAGATCTACGACGTGTTTGGTATTGACGCCGTGTGTGGATCCATTGAACGAAGCCTGCTGCATGTGATGTCCAGTAACTCGGCCGACGTGGACCGAAATTACATTCATATTATCGCACATGAGATGTGTCGAACCGGTTCGCCCTGTGCACTCACGTTCAATGGCCTGACAAATTCAAAAACATCAACGTTGAAACTGGCGACATTTGAGCGATCGTTGGAATCATTTGTGCGTGCAGCCTGCATTGGACACAAGGATGATCTTCGTGGTATAAGTGAGTCGGTCATTGTCGGCAAGCCAGTCTCTGTTGGCACGGGTGGTGACTTTGAGCTCATCTGTACGGACGACCTCGCGTGCCATGCGGATATCATCTATACACGTGATTTGATGGAGGACGACGACGAGATGCATGCATCGGCGGTACGGAAACGAAAAGCGCCTCGGTCCGAGCAAGGAGGTCAAGAAACCAAGAGACTGAAACCAGCACCCGATCCCCAAAGGACCCAAGCTGTGTCTCCCCACGCCTCGGGAGATCCGCTCACGTCATCCGAGGAAAACCCATTCCTCGACAGCCAGCGTCTCTTTGTTCCCTATACTTGATCGCGATCACCATGTTTTCCTATTTAATTCTGGGACAAATACAATATTGTTGTCTGTATGCATTTTATTTGACTGTTCGGTGCTCAGAATATGCAAGGAAACATATCCACGAGTCGTCTATAGGCACGACAATTGCCTGCAATGGAATCCACGGTACCAAGTATAGGGACCAGATCAGGGCGTACAAGACGCATGCCTCTGTATACATTGGATACATATGTACGGAATAGTGCACTACTGGGGCGACCACGGTGTGTAATCGATGCATAGACCGTTGGATGTACCCTTTCTAACCATGTCCAGCACACATCAATCTCCGTCTGCACAGTCTCCTGTTCGACGGCTGCACCACAGTCACATACACGAACTCGCCGTGAAAAGGTACCAATCATGTCATCCAGATCGTCGGATGTATTATTTGCAGCAGTTCTCTTTTTATCGTTCGTCGACATTTTTTTATTTCTATCCCATAGACTACTACACCCGCGTCATTCCTTTTGAATCGATGGGAAATTTCTCATCCGCTGTGGATATGCATACACGTCCGAGACATGTCTATCGTACGTATATTTCAAAGGCATGTCTCGGAAGTGTATCATGGATGGATTTGCGTTCACGGGCGAGCCAACACTTGTTCCCATCTCGTACGACGGCGATCGAGATGCATTTGTCTATGAGAACACCATCTTTTGTTCGCCCTCGTGTGCCAAGGGCTGGCTCTTTCGAGATGTTCACAACAATACGGATCGTATGCATCTATTTGCGCTGTATTGCAAGAAAGTATTGGGCATCCATGAACTGATCAACATCTGCCCCGACCCCCGATTCATCTGTGACTATATGATGGATCCATTCAAAGGTATCACACTGGAAACGTTCCGGGAGCAGGTCGGTGTACACGTGCTGGCAACCGGCTTCAAGCATATGAGTCCATCCATTGATCAGACATTGTATCTGGAGGAAGTCAAGGCCGAGGCTGATGGAATGGACGAAAGCGAGTATACGCACGCATGAAGCAGTATATATTTCCAATGTACCACTGGGTGCGTGCCATCGTATGCTCCTCCTCTCGTTAGCATCACATCCCAATCCATGATCACCGACGACGAAAAGAAAGCAATAGACAAGCAGCGAGCAGATGCTACCATGCATACCACTCGTGATACAAGCGAGAGTACCATCTTTATCCACTACCTGACAGGGCTTGATGAGCTCCGATGTAAATTTTGCACTGGTACAAATGTGACGTATCGCCTGTTGCAAACACGGTCGGCCGATGAGGGTATGACAACATTTTATATTTGTCAGCTATGCGGCAAACGGTGGCAATCGTGAGTCCATCCACTGTACACGTATAAAGCTTACTACCGTCTCTGTGTTTACTATGTTCCAGCGTACCGTGTCTTGTACGTGAGATAGAAGTTGATTGTAGGCCAGGGCATGGAGTCGATCCCATTCGGATCGATCCCTCGTCGCTGACAATGTACGTGGGAACATGTACGTTCCCGGAGCCTCTTGATTCGTCAATAAACAAAACAGAGTTGTTGCCAGTGCATACCGATCGTTTCGAAACACACAGTAGTCCATGCTACACCGCTTATCAAAGGATTCGTATGCCGGGGTAGTCACTGTTCGGTAGTAACGGGTGCGTGGGTTGGGCACAACGATCCGTAGCTGGAAGCTACGCTCCGACGGTACCTGTACTACGTGTGGACCCGTCGCATATTCTAGATCAATATACCGTACGGCACCAGTCGCGGTGTTGTACACAATATTTTCCGGCTTGATATCCCCCATTGCCATCTGCGACTGGGCGTGAAACGTATACAGACTGCTGATCAACGTCTCCATTGTGGACAGAGTAACGTGCTCGTACAGACTCCAGAAGTCGGATCGTGCCAGAGTGGCTGCATCTAGCCCCATGTAGGGATACACGATTATCGCATGATCGTCGCGGTATAGAATAGTCGCTGGAGTGACAACGATGGTTGTGTCACAGCGGTGCCTGCGATGGTAGTAGATCTCTCCACTATCCAGTCGGGCATACTTACATACCACCGTGTCCCGGAGACGTTTGTACAGACGTGTGTATCCAGACATCGACGAGGTGGCGAGTGTATACGGACTGCTTTGAATCATGAGGGTTTCGGGAAACATGCTCGTGGTCGTTTTGATTTGTGTTTTGCCCACGCATTCATATTTCGCGTGGCACCACCAGGTCTAGAAAGTTCAGCTGTGATTCTGTCTGTCCATCCAGATCCAGATCATGTATGTTGCTCCATGCATTGTCCATAGTCAGTGGCTGTCGATATGTCGGTATGTAGACATGTCTGACATTGGTCATCCAGGAAGCGATGGTCTCTGCAATCGTTGCGTATGGAAGCAAGCTCAGCAACACCTTTTGTACCTCGGGAGTCGACCTTTTTAGTAATTGGCGCATGCCACCAATCGGATTTGTGATCATGACACGATCATGCCCATCGTAGTTTGCCAGTAGCGTCCGAGCCGCATAGAGCAGCATCCCTAGACGACCTTTGAGGCAGGAGGGTTCTGTCGATTGTCCACAGACTACCATCCGTGTAATACTGGACCGTATCCCAATCATGGCCGGTCGTCCAAATTCGAGATTCCAATACCCAAAGACATGCCCGTAATATGTCCCACATCCATTGAAGAGCATGATCAAGTCTCCATGATTTACAGACACACTCGCCTCCATCACCATGACGTTGTACAGCGCATCTACCGCACCAAGAATCATACCACGCCCGTACTTGGGTATATTCTTCGCCCACTGTCGGAGTTCGGAACGAGTGACACGACCTAAAGGGACACCGTGTGTGAAGCTGGCATTGTAATGGGGACCATATACGACGCTACTCTGCATCACGGTACCTTGTGTCAGGTACTGCATTTTTTTCCGCTGGTCCACTAGTATCAACAAGGCTGCTAGACGATAGGCTACACGCATATCCAGCCGCTCATGTCTACATAGACGAGCCAATCCTTGACGAAAGGATGGGGAACCAAATTGGGTTTCACGGAGTAGGATGAACATCTCGGGCACGTAGGTCAATGCATCCGAAATCCTGTGGCGCGGCACAGAGGGAATAACAAAGACATCAAACGTGTTGTCGGTGCAATCACTCCCGGATAGAATTCCACAATCATACTCAAAGAGTTGGGG
>Ga0105050_10008612_pt1 | contig 11698 bp, 10 predicted proteins | sample FRY01_FD_78088 | JGI IMG/M metagenome (GOLD analysis project Ga0105050, IMG submission 78088) | Freshwater microbial communities from Lake Fryxell liftoff mats and glacier meltwater in Antarctica - FRY-01 | ecosystem: Environmental > Aquatic > Freshwater > Ice > Glacier meltwater ... | reverse complement strand
TGCGAGACGTGGACGTGGTGGCCACACATGGAAGTACCTGGGGAGACGGTTATGAAGCAATGCTGAAGCGGTACTTCAAATACACGTTCAATGCAAGCCCGAAGGTTATCCGCTATCATCATCATCTCTGTCATGCCGCTAGCACCTATTATGCATCCGGATATGAGGATGCCATGGTTTTGACCACCGATGCCTCGGGGGATGGAGTTAGTATGCAACGCGCAATAGGCCGCAGTTCGGATTTGTCGATTGTAGAACAGGTGCCAAGAGCAAATAGTTTGGGTATCCTTTATTCAATGATGACTCAGTTCTGTGGGTTTACAAGAGACTCTGATGAGTACAAGCTCATGGGCTTGGCTCCTTATGGGAACCCAAATCGTGTCGACCTTTCCTTTTTGGTTGATCTCAGCGGCAAAGGATTCAAAGTAGATCAGCGTTATCTGTTCAGCGCTGAACCAGGACAACCGCAACCTTCAAGGCAGCAGGCGATTTTTAATCAGAGGGTAATAGATGAGTTAGGCGTTCCTCGGATACCAGGGAGTGAACTGAGCCAACTCTATAAGGATATAGCGGCATCAACCCAGCAATTGCTGGAGGAAGTGCTTTGTAAAGTGGTGAAGGAATTTCACGAGGATACAGGTATTCGTAGGGTGTGCCTGGCTGGGGGAGTTGCATTAAACTGCGTAGCGAATAAGAAAATCCTTGAACTAGATTTTATCGATGACATCTTTGTTCAGCCTGCATCTAGTGATGCCGGTATCTCCCTCGGAGCAGCTTATCTTGCCTCCACCCAGTTTGATAGGAGGCCTGAGCGTCAGATTGGAACAAAACTGGGTAGAAATTACAGCGAGACGGAGGTTGCAGATCAGTTGTCACAGTTAGGAATTAGCTTTAAGACAGTGGCAGATCCTGCGGCCCAAGCTGCGGATTTGATCCACCAAAACAAGGTAATAGGCTGGTTCAATGGGAGAGCAGAATTCGGTCCCCGCGCCCTCGGAAGTAGGAGTATTCTCGGATCAGCCACAGATCCTGATATGAAAGAGCTCATCAATCGTAAAATCAAATTCCGCGAAGGTTTCCGCCCGTTCTGCCCAGCAGTGATCAAAGAAGATTTCAAAAAAGCGTTCTCTTCGCCAGCCGAAGAACTTCCCTACATGACAGTGAATACGAATGTCCTTTCAGACCGCTTTCCAGCTATCACTCATGTAGATGGAACTGCACGGGTACAGACCGTAGATGATTCGGATGCTTCATTCCATCAGTTATTGAAGTTGGTAGGTGAGCGTCAGGGAATTGGCATGGTCGTAAATACCAGTTTCAACCGCATGGGCGAACCCATGGTGTATTCGGTCCGAGATGCGGTTTCCTGTTTTTTCGGGAGTGGTTTGGATTCCCTTTTTCTTGGGGCAGTTTTAGTTGGGAAAAAATGAGCCTGAAAAAATTTCTGTCCGCCAATAAGATGCACTATCTGAAGCTGCTTCTTTTTAATTTCAGCCTGTTTCTGGCTATCGTTGGACTCCTTGAATTGGTGAGCTTTTTAGTACTAGCCAGATATGGGTTCAGTGAAATGTTGTTTTTTTCTGTTGCTCCCCATAAAGCTCAGATGATGGATTATGATTCCAGATTGGGATGGAAACACTTTGAATCGGACTTTCAAGATGGAGGGTACAGAACCGTCAATGATTGCATCGTATTTACTTCTGGACTTCCAGAAACCACCAACCCATTGATTATAGGGATTTTGGGAGGTTCTACAACAGATAATATATCATACGAACATAACTGGCCTTTTCAGCTTTCCTTGAAACTTGACTCTCTTGGGTTTAATCACGTCATTTACAATTGTGGGGTAGGAGGTTATAATACGAATCAAGAGTTATTAAAGTTGAAAAGAGATTTGTTACCCTTAAATCCAGATATTGTCATATCGTACAGTGGGGTGAATGAGTGTCAATTTGCTAACCCCGTGAATTTCAGGGGAGCACCGACTTCAATATTTCCAAACCTCGGAAAGTTGCTTTCTTTTCTCATTAGTTACGAAGAGACTCTAAAGGTTCTCGATACAAAACCAACAGATTATCCCAGTTCGTATGACGGGGTGGCATTTAACTGGTTCGGAAATCTGATGAAAATGAGAACTTTATGCATGTCTGATAGCGTTGATTTTATTGCTGTTTTGCAACCTGCTCTGGGTGTTGGAAAATATGACTACTCCCCCAGTGAGTATAGTAGGCGTTACGAGTACTATGAGGATTTCTATCAATACGCAACTCCTTACAGTATGCGCCATCAATTTATTTTGGACTTTACCAATATTTTTGAAAATCACACCAACGTTTATACTGATGATTGTCACGTTAGGGAGTTTGCCAACAGAATAATTGCGGAAAGAATAATTGAACACCTTGACACTACAGTAACTTTATTGAAGTAAGTTGAATCAGAGCTAAACGGTTCAACGTTTCCGTTGGTAGATTTTTTTTGGTGACTTCCGAACCGATAAAAAAAGGTTGATCGTCTCTAATGCTACAAATACTAGGTTTCGAGCGCTGCCTGCTGTACTCTCGCCCGATGTTCGTGCCTCGTAAGTCGAAGGAAGTTCACTCGGAGTACAATTCATTCTAAATAGCTTTGCGCAAATCTCACTTTCTACAATAGATGTACTCAACTCTACCTTTATGCCATCGAGCTGATCTTTCCGATATACTTTAATCCAGTTAACATCCTTCATATCCATCCGGAGTATTATCTGGTTAAACCATTTGTTGAGTTTACTTAACAAGTTACGGTAGGGAGAGTAAACCTGATTGGAAACACGGTAAAAACTGATGAACTCTTCGTTGCTAAAGGAGTGGATATTCAAAAGCTGTTCTACAGCAAACTGATTATCTGCCGGTATGGCACATATGTACTCTAGTGTGGCATGCTTGTAACCAGACTTTAGTGCTTCTCCAATTCCTTTGTTTTTCTTGTGGGTCAGGAAGTACACTGTTTCAGGATATTCCTTTGCGATCTCCTCTGCAATTTCTAGGCTGCCATCCACACTTCCATCATTCACAAGTATGATTTCGTAAGAATGGAACATCTCTGCGTTTTGCAACATACTAAGCGTACGGTCAAAAACATTCTTTAGCGTACCAGCTTCATTAAAAAAGAAAATGATGATGCTGATATTCACTGCAACGTAATAGGTTTTCCATTCTGTTTCAGAGACAGGTCGGCACATTCAAGAATCTTCACCACATCAATTCCAGTCTGGATATTAGAAAGTGGTGAGCGTTTTTCAATGATGGATTCAAAGAAATCAGTCACCGCAGACTTAAGGGGCTCCGTTAAGGAGAGTTTTGGGATGCTTACATCTCCAAGTCTATAATCAACCAGCACCTTTTTGGGGTTGGACTTATCATTCTCCACATTCCGGTAATCATAAATTTTAAGCTTTTCGGTAGGTTCCACGTCATCGTAAATAATCATTCGCTGGCCGCCTCCAATAATGGTTTTGCGAATCTTTACCGGTGATGCCCACGAGCAGTTGATCTGAACCAGAAGACCAGAGGTGTAGGAGAGGAAAATATAGGCCAAGTCGAGCACCTCATGCCGCTCGTTCACCTTTCCGATAGCCCGAACAGTGATAGGGCGCTCATTGGTCCAGTAATTAATCATGGAGATATCGTGTGCCGCCAGATCCCACATTACATTTACATCCTGTTGATAAATGCCCAGGTTGATCCGCGTGCAATCGATGTAATTCACCTTTCCGAACCCGTTCGCAGAAATCAGCTCTTTAATCTTTTGCACGGCTTCGTTATACAGAAATGTATGGTCGACTGCTATTGTGAGACCTGCCTTTTTTGCCATGTCCCGTAAAAGTTCTGCTTCCACAGACCTTGTAACAACTGGCTTTTCAACAAAAACGTGCTTCCCTGAGGAGAGTGCATGTTGGGCCATCTCAAAATGTAGGGATCCGGGAGTGGCGATGAAGACAACATCAATATCCTTACTGCTCAACAACTCATTTGCTCTGGTGGTGGTGTGGATAGAGCGTTCGGTTGCGTTCAATCGTTCAATGACCTCTGGGTCGGTATCGGCCACATAAATCTGATCCACGAACATCGATTCCTTCAGGTTGCGTAGCAGGTTCTTGCCCCAATAGCCATGACCAATTAATCCCACATTGAACAAGCCCATGTCAAGATTCTTCTTTTAGTAATTCTGGATTATTAAATAGTTCTGTTTTATCTATGAAATTGCAAAAATTTTCAAGCCGCACCACGCTGCAATTTGCGGTGTCAAATACAATTACTAGATAAGTACGTTCTTGATTCTTGATTACTTCAGCTACGCGGAAACTCTTTTCAGCCCCCTGCGAATCACATTCAATTTGAAATATATCTGCGCGATCAGTAATTTCTTTAAGAATGCCTCTGGTTTTCGATAGTAATTGTGAATTGTCCGCATGTAAAAACGCCATACACGGGTTGACGTATTCCAAGACATCGGGATGAAACTCTGGTTTGCCTTCTGGAGTCGAGCAATGTAGAGTACACGCCCGGCTAATTTGATAATAAAAACTGCTATCGCTACTGGATGAACTCCAAATATGACCCATCCAAATAGCCTTAACAGCGACTGCCAAGAGTACTGTCAGCCATGAAAATCTGGAGAATGACATGTTCAACATTACTTATCGTTGTAATCAATTCTTAAGAATACAGAATCTTCCTCAAGTTGAACAATGCTGACATTGAAATACCGTTCCCACGCCTCATTCCAAAATTCATCCAAACGGTTCGGATATAAATCGGGTGGATGGTGAGTTGGAAGAAATGAGACTGCAAGAGGGGGCACCGACACAATGCGCTTCAGATACGTCTTGTCCTGCATGCTTTGGAGTTTTACAAATCGACTCTCCATTTCTAACTGGAATCGCGTGAGGGTGCCATCAAAATATTGGTCTTTAATTAGAGAGATGTTGTTTGCATAAGCCCTGTTATTTTGGTCTGACCACATCAATTGAATAAACAACAGTATTCCTGCCACAATGCTGAGTGCACTAATAACAGCAGGTGGGAATTTAAGCTTAAGAAGAGGGGAAAGTCCAGCAACAGACAATAAGACTATTGCGCCATGTATTGAAAACACCAACGAGCCATGCACACGGTATGGTACATAACCCTCATTCATTACTGCATAGAAAGGAATCAAAGACACCAAGCCTAGAAAGAGCAATGCAACACAGGATAGAGCCAGCTTTTTGAAACCAATAGTCGCTATTGGCCTCGTACAAGAATTAGCGTACCATAATCCCAAGACAATAGAAAAAATCAGGAGAGTATTGTTTACAACAGAGTTCGTTCCAATGTTCCAAGCATCACGTACCATCCTCATGGTCACAAATAGAAGACTACCTCCTGGGTCCTCTCGACTCATGCGTTTCCATGGGCCTGGGCCGGCCAGAAAAAACGCAATTGAAGCAGCTGCAATAATGAGTATCGGAACAAACTCCCAAAATGCTTTTCGGTCATTCTTAAATAGATAATATCCTCCTGTCGTCAACAACACCATGTTAACAGAGAGGAACATTTCATTAAGTCCTATGGCTGCCCAAACACTCAAGGCGCTTAATATGAACATCAATCTTTTCTTCCACCCATCCTCCCTGTAAGTATATAGGTAGTTGTAGCTGGAACTTATCCATATCAGTAAAAAGGGTATAGGATAGAGATAAACAAAGGCGCTCACCATCCAATACAGTTCGTGAGCCAAAGACGGAACTGTACAAAAATGCAGCAGGTATACCGCAGCTGATAGGAGTAAGGCCTGTTGTTTTGAAAACCAATTGCTAAAGAGGCTGCGAAGAAAATAGTAGAGACTGGCTACACAAAACAGTATGGACACTATCGGCATCAGGCGATGACCCTCCGGCCAGCCCAAGGCAAGCGGATTCAGACCATGCAGTATATTGGTGAAGTATCTCCCGTCATAATCACGTAAAACCGAAATCGTGGAGTTTATGATTCCTCTGTCCCGAGCAACAACGGTCAACGAAAAATCTTCTGAGTTGGGGTATGCATAATAAGCCCCCACAACAAGCCAAAAATAGCCTAGAACAAGTATAACGAAAATTACAAAATTTGCTATGTAACGTGTGCTGTGCTGCAATTGAACTGTCCGTTTTTCGGCAAATTAAGCTTTACATCAACGTCTTCCTAAATAATCCCCCTCCTGCTGGTGACAAGTCGTGGGTAACATAGTGGATTGTAATTTAGGGGTTTTCCGTAAGCTTGTCCAGCCATTTTTGGAGACAAATTTTACGGAGATGTTCAGACTTATTAAACCGACCAGATTGGACGGATACCTCCTACATTTGACGGGTGACCTAATTACCTTAGAAGAAAAATGGTAATCAACACATGCCAAATTTAGATTAACCTGAATTGTTAAGAGATCTAGATAATCGTTTTGGTATGCTGACAAACATATGCGAATGAGCATTGTCGTACATCAACTGTAGACCAGTTTGACTCATGCATCGTTAGAGGAAAGCAGCCTACAAGTTGCGTTAGCCTTATTTTTGACCGTCTATGAAAAAGCAGAAGTCATTCGTGTTTGTAGTGTGCGGTGCGAAGGAGCATATCGACACACTCAACTTTTCATTAAAAGCACTCCAGTCCCAGACTGATTTTCCCATTTTAGTGATTACTGACCTAAAACGAAACGAAACAACCATCGATTATCCCATTACAAACATAACAGACGTTCGGGTAGCAGATGAATACAATCATCATCAGGCAAGCATCTATCTTAAAACAGGGTTGCATTGGTTTCTTCCAATGGAGAATAATCTCTATTGTTATTTGGATACAGATGTAGTGGCATTGAACCCTGATGTATCGAAAATCTTCAATAATTACATATCGCCCATCACCTTTGCCACCGACCATTGCAGAATGAACGGCTTTAGCCCACAGGCAATCAATTGCGGTTGTGCCCAAATGCCAGATGAATTGCAAGAGTTAATAGACCGATACACACTTGAATTCCAACATCTGATGAAGAATCAAAAGGTGATTGACAAGGCACTCAAAGAATGGCAGATATTCAAAAAGCAATTTCCTCTAGAACAGGCCAAGAACGAGTGGTTTGATAGGCTACTAAAGAACCGTCCCGAACTACAGACCAAAAGAGCGCAATTGCTGAAGCTGACCAGCCCACAATTGCCGCGCCACCATCTGATATACAATTATCTGTTCCGTGTGTTTCCTAATTACAGAAGGCCATTCGGTATAAAGCAGTGGAAAGACCTACAAGGAAATGTGCTGTTGGATGAGGGACCTGATTATCATCGATTTATGAACGAACAAGGGTTTTTCTATAATCTCTCTTCGTGGGCGTGGCACGACCCTCATGGGAATCTGACCCCGGAAATCTCTATGCTTTTCACAGAATTCTGCACAGAGCGCGGGTTGAAGTACAGCGATACTGATGAATCGTGGTACAGTCAGGACGGAACACTCTTTTTTCCTAACATTACCAAACTGATAGAACGTAACAGCTCTTACTGGCACGATCAGGAAACAGACATCTGGTATGATGCCCATAACAACCGTGTTTTTGTAAATGAGTGCAACCACCTACATGATGCCATTAAGAAAGATTTTGGGGTAGATGTGAAACAAACGGACTGGCAGCATTGGAACGGTGGTGTTTTTCTGTTCGATAAGGAATCTGCTTCATTTCTAGATACTTGGCATAAGCTTACTTTGGATGCTTTTTCTCTACCAAACTGGAAAACCCGTGACCAAGGCACACTTATCACTACGGTTTGGAAATATGGGCTACCAGATCACCCAACGCTCCCTATCCAGTTCAACTTTATTGCAGACTATTATCATCCCGAAATGGCATATTTGGGCAACCTCACATTTCAATTAAGCACAAAAGGACCGATTGTTGCGCCTGCTCTCATCCACATTTATCATCATTGGGGAGATGAGAACTGGGCGGTTTGGCGCGATGTTTATCAACACATTTCCCAGTCATGAAGTTGGGCGAATCAAACAGAGTGGTTAATTCACTATGGATTGGAGACGAACTGAGTTTTCTCGAACTTTTAACCCTGAAGAGTTTTGCTGCCAACGGGCATGTTTTTCATCTTTGGACATACAATCCGCTAAAAACAGAATTGCCAGAAGGGGTTGTTCTGTGCGATGCAGAAAGCATTCTACCTCGGTCGTCCGTGTTCAAGTACCCCAACAATGGAACAATTGATTGGGGCAGTGGGTCTTATGCCGGATTCTCGGATATTTTTCGATACAAACTGCTTTACGACAAAGGCGGTTGGTGGGTAGATATGGACGTAACCTGTCTGAAGCCGCTCAATTTTGATGCTCCTTTTTTCTTCCGAAACCATTGGAAGTTTCCAGTTGTGGGAAACATCATGAAGGTCCCAAAAGGATCGTTAGTAATGAAGGAATGCTTTGATATCGCATTGGTTGAAGTAACTGAATCGAATCCGGAATGGCACAGGCCCATCGAAATACTTAATGAGGCCGTTGACCGCAACGGTCTTTTGAAATACCGACAATTGGGTCTTTTTAACCTTGACATGTTCCGCAACATCGAGTGTTATTTACGTGGAGATTACCCCATACCTGCCGATTGGTACGGCATTCACTGGATTAACTCTTCCAAAAAAATTACATTTCGGAAATCCTGTACTTTAGCCAAACTATTGATTAAGTATAATATTAATGATGGTGGAAAAGGAAAACAACCACATTATTCACGGGCTTTGGATTGGCTCCGAACTTTCTCCACTTGAGCTTCTTACGCTCCATTCATTTACGCATCATGGTCACACATTCCATTTATGGGTGTATGAAAAGCTTATCAACAACCTTCCTGCTGGCGTAATTCTGCAAGACGCCAATTCCATTATTCCCTCAACCGAAGTTTACAGCAGAAAATATGCTGACCCCAAGCACAAGGTTGGCAAAGGGAGTTTCGGCTCTCCTTTCTCAGACCTTTTTAGATACAAGCTTCTTTATGAACATGGTGGTTGCTGGGTAGATATGGACGTGACCTGTTTGCGGCCCTTAAACTTTACAGAGGAATACGTTTTCCGCTCGCATCCCATTCTTCCTATGATTGGCAACGTAATGAAAGTACCAAAAGGTTGCCCGTTGATGAAGGCGGTATTTGAGCAGGTGAGTGCTGAATGTGACGAAAACACCACAGACTGGCTTCTGCCTAATAAAATTCTGAATCAACATATTCAGGAGTTAGGACTGGCTAAATTCATACATCAAGATTTGGGAAGTAGAGATTGGTGGTCATCCATTCGGCCATATATCATGGAGTCAGAAACATTGCCCCAAAACTGGTACTGCATACACTGGATGAATGAAGAATGGAGAACACAGAACATCAATAGGTCTGAAGCAGTACAGGGTTCTGCGTATGAGTTGCTCTTGAAAGAATATGGAATTCAACACCAGAAAATGGGAAGCAAGCAGCTATGGAGGTATAAGACTCTTCAGCTGAAAAGCCAGCTTCGTTCTTTTTTACAGCCTCTTACACGCTTTACAAAGTGATTTTTCCTATTGAAACAACTATTTACACGTACTAACATGAAAAACCGATTGGCATATTTGGCTTTCGTAACTGTTTCGTTCCTATTGTTGGCAGAAATCAGTCTGCGCGTATTAGGGTGGAACTCAACGTACATGGAGCGTTCAGGCTCTTGGGCAGGGCAAGTAATTACCCCCATTGCAGGAAGTCGGCCCATTGGCAAGTTTCATATTTACAATAGACACTCCTCATCATTGTTTAGTACAGGTGAGTTTCAGTATAAATATGACATAAACGCATTGGGGGTGCGTGAAAACAAAGACACATTTCTGCAATCACCCGATAGCACCTACCGGATATTGACTCTGGGCGATTCGTTTACCGAGGGTGTTGGTGCCGATTATCCATACTCCTGGCCACGGGTACTAGAAACCTCTTTAAACGAAGCCGGGTTTCGAACCGAGGTTTTCAATGCAGGTGTTTCAGGTTCTGATATTTGGTACTTATACGCTCATCTTAAAGAAGAGCTCATCGACCTAAAACCAGACCTGATCATCGTAGTATTGAACGGTAGCGATATGTCAGACTTCATCATAAGGGGAGGAATGGAACGATTTGGCAAAGATGGACAGGTATCGTTCAGAAAACTTCCATGGTGGGAACCGTTTTATAGAATAAGTCATCTGGTACGAGCCATAGCGCATGCCCGTGGGTATAATCACCTTTTGGTTCAAGAAAAGGCTATGGATGCATACATCGCTTCATTCAAACAGGAGGCTCAAGCAGTAACCGATAACTTTTATCAATTGGCAACCGCTCACGGATATCAGGTATTCTTTATCGCTCAACCCGTGCCAGCGCAGGTACAATACGGTATTTCTGAAGGTGTTTACGGCTATCGGGCCATATCGGAAACCGCAGCTTACTGGAATAGTAAAGGGTTTGCTTACATAGACCTTTGGGATGGAATGAATGAAAATATTGGGAAAGATGTCTCTTTCAAGTACAGTTGGCCAATTGACCAACATTTTAATGCCGATGGCTACAGCATCATGGGAAAACTCATAGCCGACTCTTTGAAACAAAAACCCGAACTTCTCACCCGTAAGTAGAATATCTATCAAGTTTGAAAACCGCCTACTGCACCATATCAACCGCAAGCCATCTTTACAAGGCATCTGCTTTGTTTGAGTCTCTTTGGTTAATCGACAACGAGGCAGACCGCATCTGTTGGTGTTTAGATGAAAGCGACACCTCCATATTAGAAAACGGATTACTGATAAACCGCAAGGATTTTCCTGCCGATGCGAGAATAGACAAGCTGTTCAATAAATATTCTCCTAACATGGATAGGGTAAGGTGGTCTCTTAAGCCGATTCTGATGGAGCATCTGTTGCAGACATACGATAAGGTGGTTTACGTAGATAACGACATCTATTTTTTCAATTCTCCAAGCTTTATTTGGGATGAGTTGGATGAGAGCGATGTGCTTCTCACACCTCACCATTATCCGCGAAATCCGGAAGAAAACCAAAACTGGTTAGAAGCCAACTTCAAGGTTGGCCTGTACAACGCAGGTTTTGTTGCCGCAAACAAAAATGGCGTAGATGTCCTGAAATGGTGGGCCGGTTGCTGCCTTTATCGTTGCGAAAAAAGTTGGTTCAGAGGTCTTTTTGATGATCAGAAATATCTAGATCTGATGCCCATTGTACATCCAAATACAAAAGTATTGGAACACCAAGGCTGCAACGTGGCTGGTTGGAATGTGGAGGTTTGCAGGCGCACCGTGGATGAGACAGGGTCGGTCGCCATCAACAGTCGGTGGCCAATCGTATTCGTCCATTTCAACGGCTTTTCCATTCGTGCCATCCTGAACGGAGATGACCCATTGCTAAAGCCCCATTTGGATGAATATGTTGACCTGCTGCAACGACACAGGCCGGGTTTGCGCATGGAGGAACTTTGGAAAGAAAACACCCTCTGGGATAGACTTAAGCTTTGGGCTTGGAATCTGCTCAATCAATTCAAAAAGTAAAAACCCCAACACTCTAAAGAGCATCGGGGTTTTTTGAGGTCGAGAGCGGATTTGAACCGCTGTACGTGGTTTTGCAGACCACTGCCTAAC
>Ga0105050_10008605_pt1 | contig 11705 bp, 10 predicted proteins | sample FRY01_FD_78088 | JGI IMG/M metagenome (GOLD analysis project Ga0105050, IMG submission 78088) | Freshwater microbial communities from Lake Fryxell liftoff mats and glacier meltwater in Antarctica - FRY-01 | ecosystem: Environmental > Aquatic > Freshwater > Ice > Glacier meltwater ... | reverse complement strand
GCTCACTCAGGCCCTTCTGGAACTGAACCTTGTTGCGCGCCATCGCCCAGCCCTCCTTACGCTGCTGTTTGTTCACTATTTATACCAAATCGTAAGCGGCTGAGCAAGGTGCGTAATCAGGTTGCTGATTGCCTTCTGCGCGGCCCCGGTCTTTGCGCAAACTCCGTCGCCCGAAGGGGCGGCGGTTTACATCATCGCCCCAGAAAATGGCGCGACCGTAACCGGGCCGGTCACGGTGCGGTTCGGGCTGACGGGCATGGGCGTGGCCCCCGCCGAGATCGAGGTGGAAAACACAGGGCACCACCATCTGCTGATCGACCGTGGCCCGTTCGGGGAGGGCGACGAGGCGAGCTATGCGATTCCCGCCGACGACAATCACAAGCATTTCGGCAAGGGCCAGACCGAGGTGACGGTCGATCTGCCGCCGGGCACCCACACGCTGCAACTGGTGATGGGCGATCACGGACATGTGCCGCATGTGCCGCCCGTGATGTCCGGTGTGGTGACGATTACCGTCAACTAGGGCTGGCGAAGGTCGGGCGGGCCACTTAGGTTTCGTACAAACCTCAGGAGGCCCGCCATGACCAACCCGCTTTTGACCCCGTGGGACACGCCGTTCGGCCTGCCACCCTTTGCCGCGATCACGGATGCCGATTTCGGCCAGGCGTTCGATGCGGCACTGACCGAGGCGCGCGCGAACATCGTGGCGATTGCAGCCGACCCGGCCCCAGCCGATTTTGCCAACACCATTGCGGCCATGGAACTGGCGGAAGGCACGCTGGACCGCGTGGCTGGGGTGTTTTACAACCTTTCAGGGGCCGACAGCACCGACGCGCGCGAGGCGTTGCAGCGCGATCTGGCCCCCAGGATGAGCGCCTTTGCGTCCGAGGTCACCAACAACAAGGCGCTGTTCGCGCGGGTGGAGGCGGTCTGGGAGGCGCGTGACGGGCTGCGGGGCGAAGAGTTGCGGGTGCTGACGCTGTACCGGCAGATGTTCGTGCGGGCCGGTGCGCTGCTTGAGGGGGCAGAGGCCGCGCGGTTGACGGCCGTCAAGGCGCGGCTGGCGGTGCTGGGCACCGCGTTCAGCCAGAACCTGCTGGCGGATGAACGCGAATGGTTCATGGACCTTGCCGAGGCCGATCTGGCGGGCTTGCCCGATTTCGTCGTGGCTTCGGCGCGCGCGGCGGGCACGGAAAAGGGACGCGGGCCGGTGGTGACGCTGAACCGGTCGCTGATCGTGCCGTTCTTGCAGTTCTCGCCGCGCCGGGCGTTGCGCCAGCGTGCCTATGAGGCATGGGGGTTGCGGGGCGCGAACGGCAATGCGGCGGACAACCGGGGTGTGGCGGCAGAAACTCTGGCGTTGCGGGCGGAACGGGCGGCGCTGCTGGGGTATGCCAGCTTTGCCGATTACAAACTGGAACCCGAAATGGCCAAGACGCCGGACGCGGTGCGCGGGTTGCTGATGCGGGTGTGGGAGCCTGCACGGGCCAAGGCGCTGGAGGATGCAGGCGTTCTGGAGGCGATGCTGCACGCCGACGGGACCCCGGGGCCGCTGGAGCCTTGGGACTGGCGCTATTATTCGGAAAAGCGGCGGTTGGCGGAGCATGATCTGGATGAGGCAGTGCTGAAGCCGTATCTGAGCCTCGATGCAATGCTGGCGGCCCAGTTCGACTGCGCCAACCGGCTGTTCGGGCTGGAGTTTCGCGCGTTGGACGTGGCCCTTTATCACCCTGACGCGCGGGCTTGGGAGGTCACCCGGAACGGCGCGCATGTGGCGGTGTTCATCGGGGATTATTTCGCGCGCGGATCGAAACGCTCGGGTGCGTGGTGTTCGGCGATGCGCAGTCAGCGAAAACTCGGTGGGGATCAGCGGCCAATCGTGGTCAACGTGTGCAATTTTGCCAAGGGCGATCCGGCGCTGCTGTCTTACGACGATGCGCGCACGCTGTTTCACGAGTTTGGCCATGCGCTGCACCAGATGCTGTCGGATGTGACGTACGGATTCATCTCTGGCACATCCGTTGCGCGGGATTTCGTCGAACTGCCCAGCCAGCTTTACGAACATTGGCTGGAAGTGCCCGAAGTGCTGGAAAAGCATGCGAGGCACCACGCGACAGGCGCGCCGATGCCCGCCGACATGCTCAAACGCCTGCTGGACGCGGGGACGTATGACCAAGGTTTTGCCACGGTCGAATTCGTGTCGTCGGCGCTGGTCGATCTTGCGTTTCACGAAAGCGCGCCCCCTGCCGACCCGATGCAGAAACAGGCCGAAGTTCTGGAGTCCCTCGGTATGCCGCATGCGATCCGGATGCGCCACGCCACGCCGCATTTCGCGCATATCTTTACCGGCGATGGCTATTCCAGCGGGTATTACAGCTACATGTGGTCTGAAGTGATGGACGCCGACGCCTTTGCGGCTTTCGAGGAGGCCGGCGATCCGTTTGACCCGGCAACGGCGGCGCTGTTGGAAAAACATATCCTGTCGGCGGGCGGATCAGAACCGGCAGAGGTGCTTTACACCCGGTTCCGGGGTCGGATGCCGGGGGTCGAGCCTTTACTGAAAGGCCGGGGTTTGCTGGACGTGGCGTAAGGCGGGGGGCCAGCCCCCCAAGAGGCTGCGCCTCTCTCCCCCCGGGATATTTGAGAACAGATGAAGCGCGAACCATTTCATCTGTTCAAAAATATCCCCGCCGGAGGCACCGGAGACCAGCGGCCATTTGGCCGCGCATGCGACCTGAAAGTATGCGGCGACAGCCGCCCTGTTTGAGGGCCGCGGGTCAGCGCAGGTGGCTGGGCGGGTGGCCAAACCGGGTGCGGAAGGCGCGCGACAGGGTGCTGGGGGATGAAAATCCGGTGCGCAGAGCCACTTCGGCAAGTGGGTGGCGGGTGTCGGTGATCATCCGGCGCGCGGCGGCGAGGCGCATCGACAGGACATAGGCGGCGGGGGTGAGGCCCAGCGTATCGACAAAGATCTGTTCGAGGCGGCGCGGGGACAGGCCGAGGGCCGTGGCGGTTTTCGCTGTGGTTTCGGGTGTGTCGAGCAGGCTTTCCATGCGGGCGATGGCTGTGGCTACGCGGGGATCCAGGCGGGGGTCGAGGTGCGAGTCGAGGTGCGGGTCGGGGTTGGCGGCGCTGGTCTGCGGTTCAGAGCCGTCGCGGGCGGTCGTCAGGAAGCTGGCGGCGGTTTGCAGGGCGGGGGCTGCCCCGTGGCGGGTGCGGATCAGGTGCAGCATCAGGTCGGCGGCGGGGGCGGCCCCGGCGGCGGTGAACCTGCAGCGGTCGATCACATAGCGGTCGGGGGCCACATCGACGGACGGGTAGGCGGTGGCGAAATCCTCCAGATCTTCCCAATGCACGGTGGCGCGATGGCCGCTCAGCAACCCGGCCCGTGCCAGCACCCAAGAGCCCGCGTCGATCCCGCCGATTGCGGCAAAGCGGGGGGCGGTGCGCGACAGGTCGCGGATCAGCGGGACGGTGGCTACTTCGGACTGCCGGAAGCCTGCGATGACGATCAAGGCATCGGCACCTTCGGCTGCCGCCAGCGTGCCGTTGGACGGCAGTTCGATCCCGCAGGTCAGCGGCACGGCGCGGCCATCGGGGGACACCACGCGCCAGCGGAACGCGTCGCGTCCAAGGTGGCGGTTGGCGGCGCGCAGCGGGTCGAGGGTGCTTGCGACAGCAAGGATCGACGACTGTGGCAGGACCATCAGGGCCAGCGTGAGCGGGGATGTCGATGGGCTGAAAATTGTTGCGTGATTTGCCATGAATATTGCGTAAATCGTCAAGCGCGCGTTGGCAAGCGGTGTAGGGTGCGTTTGTAATTTGGAGGATGCCGTATGCCGTTGGCCATGAACCGCGAGGTTTTCATCACCTGTGCCGTGACCGGATCGGGGGGGTCGCAGGACCGATCGTCCCATGTTCCGCGCTCGCCCGCCCAGATCGCCGACAGCGCCATCGCGGCGGCAAAGGCCGGGGCGGCGGTGGTGCATTGTCATGTCCGCGACCCCGAAACCGGCAAGCCTTCCCGCGATCTGGCCTTGTACCGCGAAGTGACCGACCGGGTGCGCGACAGTGCGACCGATGTGGTGCTGAACCTGACTGCCGGGATGGGCGGCGATCTGTTGTTCGACGGCACCGAGACGATGGGGCGGATGGGCGCGCGGTCCGACATGGCAGGGGCGGCCGAGCGGGTGGCGCACATAGTAGCCTGCAGGCCAGAAATTTGCACGCTCGATTGCGGCACGTTGAACTTCAACGAGGCCGATTACGTGATGGTCAACACCCCAGGCATGTTGCGCGACATGGGCACGCGGATGCGCGACAGCGGCACGCGGATCGAGATCGAGGCGTTCGACACAGGGCATCTGTGGTTTGCCAAGGAGTTGGTGCGCGAAGGCGTGATCCCGTCACCTACGCTGGTCCAGTTGTGCATGGGGGTGCCGTGGGGCGCGCCGGATGATCTGAACACCTTCATGGCGATGGTGAACAATGTGCCTGCCGATTGGCATTGGAGTGCGTTTTCCATCGGGCGAAACCAGATGCCCTATGTGGCGGCGGCGGTTCTGGCGGGCGGCAATGTGCGCGTGGGGCTGGAGGACAACCTGTGGCTGGACAAGGGGGTGCTTGCCACCAACGCGCAACTGGTCGAGCGGGCGGTGAGCATCATCAGCAATCTGGGCGCGCGGGTGATCACCCCGGCCGAGGTGCGGGCGAAGTTGAAGCTTGAAAAGCGCAGCCCGGTTTGATCCATCTGGTCGCCATGGCGGGCCTGATCTGCGTGATGGTGGTGCCACGCGGCCTTTCCGGCTGGCGCGGGTTGGCGGGGCTGGCTGTTGCATCGGCGCTTGTGGCGGCTTTGGGTTGGTTTGGCTGGGCCGCAGGGCTGCCCAAGGCGACCGACCGGGCGTTGGTGCTGCTGGTGGCGATGCCGGTGTTGGGGGCGCTTGCCATCGGTCTTATCGTGCGGGCGATGGTGGTGGCACGGGGCTGGCCCGCCGGGCCTGATGCGGTGTTGACGGCGGGAGGGGCGATCATTCTGGTCGTCAGCTATCTGCGGTTGTTTGATCTGATCTGAGGGAATGGGCATGGCACGCAAGGCGGCGATCATTGGTGGCGGGGTTATCGGCGGCGGTTGGGCCGCGCGATTCTTGTTGAACGGCTGGGACGTCGCGGTGTTCGACCCCGACCCCGAGACCGAGCGCAAGATCAGCGAAGTGATGCGCAATGCGCGTGCCGCGCTGCCTGCGCTGTCGGATGTGCCGATGCCTGCGGAAGGTGTTTTGTCCTTTGCCGCGTCGATCACCGAATGTGTTGACGGGGCCGAGTATATTCAGGAGTCGGTCAGTGAACGTCTGGGCCTGAAGCACCGGGTGTTTGCGCAGATTCAGCAGTCCAGTCACGGGGTGCCGATCGGGTCATCGACCAGTGGTTTCAAGCCATCCGAGTTGCAGGAAGGGGCCGCAGATCCATCGGTGATCTTTGTAGCCCACCCGTTCAACCCGGTTTACTTGCTGCCCTTGGCCGAGATCGTGCCGTCGGTGAAAACCGACCCCGCCCTGATCGAACGCGTCAAGGAAACCCTGCGAGAATTGGGCATGTTCCCGCTGCACGTCCGCAAGGAAATCGACGCCCACATCGCGGACCGATTCCTTGAGGCGGTCTGGCGCGAGGCGTTGTGGCTGGTCAAGGACGGCATCGCCACCACCGAGGAAATCGACGAGGCAATCCGCATGGGGTTTGGCCTGCGCTGGGGCCAGATGGGGCTGTTCGAGACCTACCGCGTGGCGGGCGGCGAGGCGGGGATGAAACATTTCATGGCGCAGTTCGGGCCCTGCCTGACCTCGCCCTGGACCAAGCTGATGGACGTGCCCGAATTCAACGACGAATTGGTGGACCTGATCGCAGGCCAGTCGGATGCGCAATCCGGCCACCATTCGATCCGCGAGTTGGAGCGGATACGCGACAGCAACCTGATCGGGTTCCTGCGGGCGTTGAAGGACCGCAACTGGGGGGCGGGCAAGGTTCTGCTGGAGCATGACGCGCGGCGGCGCACCGAGATTCACGCGACCCCGCAAGGTGCGCCGATGGTGATGGCGCGGATGCAGGTGCTGCCGGGCTGGATCGACTACAACGGGCACATGACCGAAAGCCGCTATCTGTTCGCAGGCTCGGAAACCTGCGACGCGTTTTTGCGGCTGATCGGGTCGGACATGGAGTATGTCAAGGGCGGGCACAGCTATTACACCGCCGAGTCCCATGTGATGCACAAGGGCGAGGCCAAGCTGGGCGACGCTCTGGTGGGGACGTTGCAAGTTCTGGAGGCGGATGAAAAGCGCCTGCACCTGTGGATGTCGATCGAACGCGACGGCGAGGTGGTGGCAAGCGTGGAACAGATGCTGCTGCATGTTGACATGGGGTTGGGCAAGGCGGTGGCTGCCCCGTCGGCGATCCTTGACCGTCTGATGCCGATTGCCGAGGCGCACAAGGCGCTGCCCCGGCCTGCGGCAGCGGGGCGGTTCGTGGGGCAGCGCAAGTGAAGCGCGCGTTCATTACCGCAGGGGCGGCTGGCATCGGGCTGGCGATGGCGCACGGGTTTGCGGCGGCGGGTTACCGCGTTTGGGTCACCGATGTCGATGCGGCGGCCGTGGCTGCGCTGCCGGACGGCCTGTGGGGCACGGTGGTGGATGTGACGGACGAGCCCGCAATGGCGGCGCTGTTGTCGCAGGTCGGGGCCGAATGGGGTGGGCTGGACGTGGTCTGCTGCAATGCCGGGATCAAGGGGCCTACCGCACCCGTCGCCGAGATGCCGCTGGAGGGGTGGCGGGCCTGTCTGGCGGTGAACCTTGACGGCGCGTTCCTGACGGCGAAACATGCCATCCCGCTGTTGGGGCGGGGGGCCACGATGCTGTTCACCTCGTCAACCGCCGGGATTTACGGCTTTCCCTACCGCAGCCCCTATGCGGCGGCGAAATGGGCGGTGATCGGGCTGATGAAAACCCTCGCGATGGAGTTGGGGCAGCAAGGCATTCGGGTCAACGCGATCCTGCCGGGGTCGGTCAATGGCCCGCGCATCGACCGGGTCTTTGCCGACGAGGCGGCAGCCAAGGGCATGACCCCGGACGCCATGCGCAAGGGCTATGAAGATGGCACGGCACTGCGGAGCCTCGTCGACGCCGCCGACATCGCCAACATGGCGGTATTTCTGGCGTCTGACGGGGCGCGGCTGGTCTCTGGCCAGGCAATTACCGTTGACGGCTTTACGATCAACCCCGATCCACAGGTGTGACAATGAATTTCGGCCTTTCCGCAGAACAGCAGATGATCGTCGATGCCACCCGCGCCTTTGTCGAGGCGGAGTTGTATCCCCACGAGACAGAGGTGGAACGCACCGGCATCCTGCGCCCCGAGTTGCGCGAAGAGATTGCCGCGAAGGCCCGCGCGGCGGGGCTTTACGCCGCCAACATGCCCGAGGACGTGGGGGGCGCGGGGCTCGATACCCTGACGTGGCTGCTTTATGAAAAGGAGCTTGGCAAGGCCAATTATGCCCTGCACTGGACCTGTGTCAGCCGCCCGTCGAACATTCTGCTGGCCTGCACACCCGAACAGCGCGAGAGGTATCTCTTTCCCTGCATCCGGGGCGAGCGGCATGATGCCCATGCGATGACCGAACCGGGGGCAGGGTCGGACCTGCGGGGCATGAAATCGACAGCGCGCAAGGACGGCGACGACTGGGTGCTGAACGGCACCAAGCATTTCATCAGCCACGCCGATGTCGCAGATTTTGCCATCGTCTGGATGGCAAGCGGCGAGGAAGACACACCACGCGGCCTCAAAAAGCTGATCACCGCGTTTCTGGTGGACAAGGGCACGCCCGGCTTCACCGTGCGCGACGGCTACCGCAACGTATCGCACCGCGGCTACAACAACATGATCCTAGAGTTCGACGACTGCCGCCTGCCCGCCTCGCAAATTCTGGGAGAGGCGCACAAAGGCTTTGAAGTGGCGGGGAAATGGTTGGGTGCCACGCGGTTGCAGGTTGCCTCGACCTGTCTTGGCCGCGCGGAACGGGCGCTGGGCCATGCGGTCAGCTATGCCGCAGAACGCCGCCAGTTCGGCCAGCAGATCGGCAAGTTTCAGGGGATTTCGTTCAAGCTGGCCGACATGGCGATGGAGTTGAAAGCGGCCGAGTTGTTGACCCGCGAGGCGGCGTGGAAATATGATCAGGGCACGGTGACTGAAGGCGACATGGCGATGGCCAAGCTGAAAGCCAGCGAAGTGCTGGCGATGATCGCTGACGAGGCCATGCAGATTCATGGCGGCATGGGATTGATGGACGACCTGCCACTGGAACGCATCTGGCGCGATGCGAGGGTCGAGCGGATCTGGGAGGGCACGTCCGAAATTCAGCGCCACATCATCAGCCGTGAATTGCTGAGGCCGTTTGGTGGGTGATCTGTCGCAAGGAAGGGGGGCTGTCTGCCCCCCTCGGTGCGTGCCGCACCTCACCCCCCGAGGATATTTTTGAACAGATGAAGTAAGCAAATGTTAACCCAGACTCACCATTCTGGACCGACCGAACAGGGGGGGACCCCGATGACGGTAACAGGTGAAGCGTCCCTTTCCCGATGGCTCGGGGGAGGGCGTCTCTGTTTGTTTTTTCTGTTCTCTGCTTCATCTGTTCAAAAATATCCCACGGGGGTCCGGGGGTGTGAAACCCCCGGCTTTCGCCACAAAAGCAAGGTTTCGCCATGACATCCCTCGACCGCCTGCTGCGCCCGCGCCACATTGCCGTTCTGGGGGCAGGCTGGGCGCAGAATGTCATTGAGCAGACCGCGAAGATGGGGTTCGCGGGGCCAGTCTGGCCGGTCCATCCGACGCGAGCCGAGATCGGCGGTTTGCGGGCCTACCCGACGCTTGCCGATCTGCCAGAGCCGCCGGATGCCACCTTCATCGGGGTCAACCGCTTTGCCACCGTCGACCTGGTGGCAGAGCTTTCGGCGATGGGGGCCGGGGGCGCGATCTGCTTTGCTTCTGGCTGGGCCGAAGCAGGGGAGCCTGGGTTGCAGGCACGGCTGGTAGCGGCGGCGGGCGACATGCCGATCCTGGGGCCCAATTGCTATGGTTTGATCAACTATCTGGACGGGGCGCTCTTGTGGCCGGATCAGCATGGCGGGGTGCGGGTGGATCGCGGTGTGGCGTTGCTGTCGCAATCTTCGAACATCGTGATCAATCTCAGCATGCAGGCCCGCGCGCTGCCTGTGGCCTATGTGGCTTGTCTGGGCAATGGCGCCGTGGTGGGGCTGGCAAACTTGGCCGGGGCGTTGTTGGCAGATGACCGGGTGACGGCGCTGGGGCTTTATGTCGAGGGGATCGACGATGCGCCCGCCTTTGCCGCCTTGGCGCAGGCGGCGCGGGCGGCCGGAAAGGGGATCGTCTGCATCAAGTCGGGCAAGACCGAACTGAGCCGCACGGCGGCGGCGTCGCATACAGCGTCGCTGGCGGGCTGCGGGGCGGCGTCGAGTGCGTTTCTGCGCCAGATCGGGGTGGCGGAGGTTGCGAGCCCCGCCGAGTTGGTCGAGGCATTGAAGATCCTGCATGTGCATGGGCCCGGGTTGGGGCGGCGGATCTGTTCGCTGTCCTGCTCGGGCGGCGAGGCGGGATTGGTGGCGGATCTGGCGGCGCCGTTAGGGATCGATTTTCCGCCGCCGTCCGACGCGCAGCGCGCGCGTCTGGGCGAGATTTTGGGGCCGATCGTGACTGTGGCCAACCCGTTGGATTATCACACCTTCATCTGGGGTGACGGGCCGCGCACGACGGATGTGTTCAGCACCATGCTGGGGGGCTATGATGCGGGAATGTTCATCATTGACCCGCCGCGTTCGGATCGCTGTGATCCGTCGAGCTATGATCCGGCCTTGCAGTCGATTGTCGCGGCAGCGCAGGCAACGGGAAAGCCTGCGTTTCCGGTGGCATCCTTGCCGGAGAACTTTGACGAGGCAAGGGCGTTGGGGCTGATGGATCAGGGGATCGTGACGCTGATGGGGCTGGAGACTGCGTTGGCCGCGATACGGGCGGCGCAGGTGCCAGCCGGGTTGCCGGGTTGGGGGCCGTTGGCCGCGGGCCCTGAGCAGGAGGGCGTCTTGCTGTCCGAGGCCGAGGCGAAAGCGGTGCTGGCGCAGGCCGGGGTTGCGGTGCCGCGCGGGGTTCAGGCCGCGACCTTGGCTGGGTTGGACGTGGCCGGGTTGAAGGTTCCGTTTGCGTTGAAAGGGCTTGGGTTTGCCCACAAGACCGAGGCCGGGGCCGTGCGGTTGGGGCTGGCCTCGCTTGACGGGCAGGCCGAGATGCCGGGGGCCACCGGGTATCTGGCCGAAGAGATGGTGACGGGGGCGGTGGCCGAGGTCTTGCTGGGGCTGCGGCGCGATCCGGTTTACGGGGTTACGCTGACGGTCGGCATGGGGGGCGTCATGGCCGAATTGCTGGCCGACACGGTGACTTTGGTGCTGCCGGTTTCCGGGGCCCAGGTGCTGGAGGCGCTGCAGGGGCTGCGGTTGTGGCCGTTGCTGGACGGATATCGCGGGCGTCCGAAGGCGGATGTCAGCGCCTTGGTCGCAATGGCGGTGCGGTTGGGGGCGTTGATGGCCGAGGGCGGTTTCGAGGAGATCGAGATCAACCCGGTGCTTGTCGGGGTTGATGGGGCGGTTGCAGTGGATGCACTGATCAGGAGGATATGATGAAGATGCTGTTAGAGGGTCCGATCCGCACGCGGGTCGAGGGGGCTGTGCTGGAGGTGACTCTGGACCGCCCAAAGGCCAACGCAATTGACCTCGTGACCAGCCGGATCATGGGGCAGGTATTTCGCAGCTTTCGCGATGATGAGGGTTTGCGCGTGGCGATCCTGCGGGCGGAGGGGGAGAAATTCTTTTGCCCCGGCTGGGACCTGAAGGCGGCGGCGGGCGGCGATGCGGTGGACGGCGATTACGGCGTGGGCGGCTTTGGCGGCTTGCAGGAGTTGCCGAACCTGAACAAGCCGGTAATTGCCGCCGTGAACGGGATTTGCTGTGGCGGCGGGCTGGAACTGGCCCTGTCATGCGATCTGATCCTGTGTTCGGCCACGGCCACCTTTGCGCTGCCCGAGATCAGGTCGGGTACGGTGGCGGATGCAGCATCGATCAAGCTGCCCAAGCGCATCCCCTATCATGTCGCGATGGACCTGTTGCTGACCGGTCGGTGGTTCGATGCCGAGGAGGCTTTGCGCTGGGGGATCGTGAAGGAGATCTGTTCGGGGGCGGAGTTGCTGGGCAAGGCGTGGGAGTTGGCGCGGCTGTTGGAAAGCGGGCCGCCGCTGGTCTATGCAGCGATCAAGGAAGTGGTGCGCGAGGCGGAAGGGCTGCGATTTGCCGACGCGATGAACCGGGTCACCAAGCGGCAGATGGTGACGGTGGACCGGCTTTATTCAAGCGAGGATCAGTTGGAGGGGGCGCGGGCCTTTGCCGAGAAGCGTGACCCGGTCTGGAAGGGGAAATAGGGGGGGTCAACACAATACCTTTTTATTGTTTTTTTGTAACTCCCAAGCACCCCGCTGCACAGGGCAATCGGGTGAGTTATCGCGTGACAAGACGCTGAGTTGCTGAATCTGTGCTCCCATCTGATTTGGTTGGGAGAGCAGATGATGGCGGCGGGTGACGAGGCGATCTTCGATGCTATTG
>Ga0105050_10008603_pt1 | contig 11705 bp, 9 predicted proteins | sample FRY01_FD_78088 | JGI IMG/M metagenome (GOLD analysis project Ga0105050, IMG submission 78088) | Freshwater microbial communities from Lake Fryxell liftoff mats and glacier meltwater in Antarctica - FRY-01 | ecosystem: Environmental > Aquatic > Freshwater > Ice > Glacier meltwater ... | reverse complement strand
TGTGTTGCAGTCCAGCAGTGATTTGCGGGCGGTACAAGAACTGCTGGGCCACGCCAACATCACCACTACACAGGTTTATACCCGGCTTGATTTTCAGCATCTGGCCAAGGCCTATGATTCGGCGCACCCAAGAGCAAGCCGGGCCAACAAAACACCCAGTTCTGGCTCCTGATTCCATTTCTAGAACATTGCTATTCGTTTTTTGTCGCCTTTGCCATCATTGCACCCTTGGCGGTTAAGGCACACCCGCGGCGATCATGAACAGCAAATGTCTGCGGACGATAAAAGCTTGGTAGTGCACCGACGCCTTGAAAACGATACCGGCACACGGTGCCGGGAGAGTGCAACCATTGACTCGCAATGGCTGCTGAACTGGACACTGCCGTGACCGACTAGCCGCTGAGCAAGCCCTGGATGATGTCAACAATCAGGTTGTTTTGCTGCTGCACCAGCACGATGTCGCCGCCAATGCGGGAATAACGGTAGCCGTACGGTGCTGGCGGCAGCTGCAGGATCACTGGCTGCGGCACCGAATACACCGTCACGTTACGCGGAATCGGCTGGCCGACCACCCAGGTGCGAACCTGGCCGGGAGGCATGCAACCATTGCCCTTTTTAGCCAGGCCGGGAGGGCATTTTTTGCCCGGGCCGTAAGTGGTGGTGTAGTACTCGCGGACGTAGGTGCGTTGCTGGTCATTGAAATACGTGCCTTGTTCAATCTCTTTGCGTTCGCGTTTTTCGGCCTTCTGAGCCTGCTTCTGATTTTGTTTTTCGTATTTTTCGGTGGTTTTGTTTTTGCCTTTGTTGTTGCCCTGCCCGTCGTCATTGCCTTTGGCCAGGGCTGGACCGGCTAGAAAGAGGGAGGTGATGGTCAGCGCGATAAGGCGACTGGATAAGTTGAAACGAGTCATGTTGTGCTCCTGAGAATTTAAAAAAACCTAGAATAAACTCAACGATCAGGTTCGCACCACGGTTGACCTTTGTTTGTAGGACAGGCACGCGCTTGTTGCTCGGTTTGATGCCAGTTGGCCAGTACACTGCCCGGCTGGCAGCCAGCCAATCGGGCAGATCCAGCCAATTGGGCTGGCCTAAAGCTGTCGGTCTGCGTGGCAGTTGGGTTTATAAACTCCTTGGTAGCGCCGTCGTTGCGCGGCGCCCACAAGGTGCAATCTGTAAAGAGTCCGTGCCGAGAGAATGGGCTGTGAGAAATGATTTGTAGGTGGAAGCACAACTGCCCGACGGCTTCCAGGGTGCACCGGGAAATATGATCCAGTGCTGGATATGGAATCTCAAGCGCCGAGTGCTCGCTGTCTCGCAAAGCGGGCACACTGAACTTGACCGGCAAGGCCTGCCGCGTTCAGGTCAACCATCGGCGCCGACCGTGTCGGTGGGCTAACAACCACCAGCTGCAGACCTGCAATAACGCCAGTACGTATGCATGCCGCCATCTTGCAAGGTGCCCAGAAGGTGTTTAACCAGGCTATAAAGTTGCTAAAAAAGTGTCACAGCACTGTCACCCTATTCATGGGCAAAAACCAGCCAATTACTTTTCTGGGGCATGCCAGGCCGAACGCGACAATACGGTCATGAAAACATTACGCCTGAAACCCGGCAAAGAAAAGTCCCTGCTGCGCCGTCACCCCTGGATTTTTGATGGCGCCATCGCCAGCGGCGGAGGCGATGCGGGTGAAACGCTGCGGGTAGAAAGCTCTGGCGGCCAGTTTTTGGGTTGGGCGGCCTACAGTCCAATGTCTAAAATCCGCGCAAGGGTCTGGAGCTTTGACGAAATTCAGCGCATCGACGCCTCTTTTTTCATAGCTGCTTGCGCCCGTGCTGTGAACGCCAGAAGCCTTTTTGACATCCAAAGCAACGGCATGCGGCTGATTCATGGCGAATCTGACGGCCTGCCTGGCCTGGTGGTGGACAGGTATGGCGACACGCTGGTCGCGCAGTTTTCCAGCTGCGGGTCAGAGCGGTTCAAAGGCGTGATTGCGGACGCGCTGCTCAAGCAAACCGGCTTGACGCGGTTGTATGAGCGCTCAGACGCAGCTGTTCGCTCACTTGAAGGGCTGCCCGAGTCGACGGGCTGGCTGGCAGGGTCTGGGTCAACAGAACTGATCCTGACCGAACACGACTGGAAACTGAGCCTGGACGTGGCCGAGGGCCACAAGACAGGGTTTTATTTAGACCAGCGCGACAGCCGCTACAAATTCAGCCAGTACACCCGCCGCATGGGTTTTAAGCGCGTGCTGAACTGCTACAGCTACACCGGCGGCTTCACCGTTGCAGCTTTGGCAGGCGGCGCTGCGCACGTCACCTCGATTGACTCATCCGGCCCGGCCATTCAAAGGGCGATTGCCAACGTGGTGCTGAACGGCTTTGATGCCAGTCGGACCACCATGATGGACTTTGATGTGAACGCCGCGCTACGCCAGTATCTGAAAGACGGCGTGAGGTTTGATGCCATCGTGCTCGACCCACCCAAGTTTGCCCCTACAGCCGCACACGCCGAGCGGGCCGCCCGGGCCTACAAAGACATCAACCGCCTGGCCCTGATGCTGCTAGAGCCGGGTGGCGCACTGTTCACCTATTCCTGCTCCGGCGGCATCAGCGCTGACCTGTTCCACAAAATCGTCGCAGGTGCCGGGCTGGACGCAGGCGTGGATGCCTACATCACCGAACGCCTGGGCGGCGCGCCAGATCACCCGATGACAGTGACGTTTCCCGAAGGGGAATACCTTAAAGGGCTGGTTTTAATTAAAAAGCTGGTTTGAAAACAGCTAAAAAAGACTAAAAATAGCCATTTGCAGGTGTCGAATTGGCCTTTAAGGCAATAACTACGGGTACAAGACGCGGTAAAAAAGCAGTAAAAACCGAATCGCTCGCCAGGCCATTAAATACCCCGCGCCAAGCTCTCGCCTTGCGCGCTCGCTAAACTATCAAGTTGATTTAATTTGCACCCACCAGGTACACACATGAGCTTGATTCCTGTCACTATCCTCACCGGCTTTTTGGGCTCAGGTAAAACCACGCTGTTAAAACGCATTCTGACCGAAGCACACGGCCAAAAGATTGCCATCATTGAAAACGAGTTTGGCGAAGAAAACATTGACAACGAGATTTTGGTCAATGACACGCAGGAAAACATCATCCAGATGAACAACGGCTGCATTTGCTGCTCGATTCGTGAAGACCTGCGCGAAACACTGCAAGTATTGGCTGAGAAGAAGCGCAAAGGTGAGCTGACTTTTGACCGGGTGGTGATTGAAACCACGGGTCTGGCCGACCCCGGCCCAGTGGCGCAAACTTTTTTTATGGACGAAGAAATCGCCGAGCAGTACCTGCTGGACTCCATTTTGACGCTGGTTGATGCCAAACATGCCGACACCCAGCTGAACGACAGACAAGAAGCGCGCCGCCAGATTGGTTTTGCAGATCAGATATTCATCAGCAAGACAGATTTGGTGGCTGAAGCTGAAGTAACAGCGCTGATGCACCGCCTGACTCAGATGAACCCGCGTGCGCCGCAAAAAGCGGTGCACTTTGGCGAGGTGGCGATTGCCGAGGTATTTGACCTGCGCGGCTTTAACCTGAACGCCAAGCTGGACATTGACCCGGACTTCCTCAAGGCGGATTCGCATGATCACGATCATGAAGGTCACAACCATGAAGGTCATAACCATGCAGAAGGCGAGCATTGCGATCACCCCTCCCATGCGACCGAAAATCAGCATGGAGGTGGCCACCACCATGCGCATGACGATGACGTGAAAAGTTTTGTGTTCCGTTCTGACAAGGCCTTCAGCCCGGCCAAGCTGGAGGACTTTTTGGGCGCGATTGTCAATATTTACGGCCCGCGCATGCTTCGCTACAAAGGCGTGCTGAACATGGAGGGCACCGAGCGCAAGGTGATTTTCCAGGGCGTACACCAGCTGATGGGCAGCGATTTAGGCCCGGCTTGGGCGGTGGGCGAGGTCAAAACCAGCAAAATGGTGTTTATTGGGATCGACCTGCCTAAAGATATTTTTATGCAGGGCCTTGAACAATGCCTGGTTTGAGTCTTCTTTGAGTTAGTCTGCTAGCTGTTTGTAAAAAAGCGTTTATCTGGCGGCAAAAAGTTTATGTTTGTATCGATTCTCCAACGCTTCGGCTTCAAAGTATCCAGGCAGGCGGGGCAGCCGCTACAATCGCGCGCCGACCAAAATACCCGGCCCGACACCCGATCCGGGGATGGCGGTGGGGCTCATCCAGTGGCGGCATCTCAGAGGAGACAGGCAGTGAAAGCAAAATCAGCAAAATCAGCAAAATCAGCCAAGGCGAATCAAGCCACCAGTAAATCAGCATCAACCGCAAAAAAAGCGGCCAAGGTGGTTGCGAGCAAGCCTGTTGTCAAAACAGCTGCAAAGGCTGCTGTCAAGGCTAAGTTAGCCTCCAAAGCGGTTGCCAGGCCGGTGGCTAAAAAGCTCGCCAAGCCGGCCGTCAAGGCCAAACCCGTCGTGAAAAAGCCAGTCTCCAAGCCTGTTGCCAAAGCCCCGCCTGTCAAGGCCAAAGCCCTGGTGAAAGCGCCGTTGAAAGCCGCAGCCAAGCCTGCTGCCAAAGCCTCTCCCAAGCAAACGCCGAAGCCTGTGTCCAAAGTTGTCGCCAAGACTGCTGCCAAAGTAGCAACCAAGCCAGTCGCCAAACCAGTTCCCAAAGCACTGGCCAAAGCTGCTAACGCCAAGCCCGTCAAAGCCAAGCCCGTTAAAGCCAAGCCCGTCAAAGCCAAGCCCGTGCCTCTGGCCGCCAGTAAAAAAGCTGCGCCAGTGGCTGCACCGCCAGCCGCCTCAGTACCTGTTTTACAACCTAAACCGGTATCGGCAAACAATGGTCTGCCGCCGCCACCGCCACTCAAGCCAGGCCGCAGGAGCTCTTCGCGCGCATTGGCCCACATGCCTCCCCCCGCACCCATGGTGCCTACTCATGCGCCAGACGCAGCCAAAGCCAGTTACTCAACAATGACCGAACGTGTGATCGCGCCGCCACCTCATGTGGCCGCCAAAAAAGACCCGAAACTAGCCAATAACTGGAAAACCAAGGCAGCCGAAATACTGACTGATGAAGAAGTCAGGGCCATGCCCGACGCCGAGTACATGAACGACAAGCAGATGGCTTTTTTCCGCTTCAAGCTGTCGATCCTCAAGCAGGACATTCACAACAGCGCGGGTGCCACCACCGAGCATTTGCGTGAGGACACAGCCGTTGTGCCCGACCCGGCAGACCGCGCTACGATTGAAGAGGAGCACGCGCTGGAGTTGCGCACCCGCGACCGCGAGCGCAAGCTGCTTAAAAAGATCGAACAATCGATTGCCCGCATCGACTCGGGTGACTACGGCTATTGCGACGAAACGGGAGAGCCAATCGGCGTTGGCCGGCTGATTGCAAGACCTACAGCCAGCCTGTCGCTTGAGGCACAGCAGCGGCGCGAGCTCAAGCAAAAAATGTTTGGTGATTGACGCTGCATCAGTCACAACAGCGTTTTAACCCCTCCCAAAATAAGCTTCATGGCCAAAGAAGACGCCTCAGCGGGTTTGCTTTCGAAGATGGTGAAGTTCGTTCGTAATCCCGCGACGAGCTGGACCGAACCTGACAACAAAGAAACTGACCGCGATGAGGCCGCGAGCAAGCTGTTGCTCAAGGAAATGATTGAGCGCAAGCGGCGTAACGACTTTGTTCGCAAACGTGAATTTGATATGTTGCGCAAGATGCGCAAGCGCGAGGCCATGGTCGGGCAAGACCCTGGCGGGCGGCCATCGTTCTTTCAAAGCAGCATGCCGTCCAGGCCGGATGACCGTGCCAGGACGATACAAAAGATTGACGAAATCGAAGCGCAAATGTCCATGCAGTGGTGGAAACCCAAGCATGACACGGCATCGTCTCTTCAGTCCCTTGAGTCTTCCAATTTTCAGTCAGGCAACACCGTAGCGCCGCCCGCGCCCCCGCGCCCTGCCGCGCCCGCGTCTGAAGCGCTATCTCCTGGTTTGCCTGTGGGCTATGACGCCACAGAGCCCATCGGGCTACGGCCATTAACATCATCGCTAACAGCATCATTAGAGACGTCAAGCCCCGCTACTGCCAGCCCTGCAGCCCCGGCTATCCCCTTGACCAGGGCTGAGTCGCTAAAGAGTGTTCAAACGCGCAAACCGACGGTGATGAATGTCATGGCTGGTTCGGCCAGGGGCCCTGAAGCCAGTTCTTCTGACTTCATCCACAGGCACATGATGGCCATGGATGTGCAGGAGGTTGCACATGATGCCGAACTGGAAGAGGCCTCCATCAGCTTTGCCAACAGCGACGACGCAAGCGCCGAAGCAGCTTTGCTTGAAATGCTGGCACCGGGTGGTTCGCGGACCGCGCAGTCCGAAGTCTGGATGGCGCTTTTCGATCTGTACCGCGCCACAGACAGCCAAGAAAAATTCGAAAACGCCGCGATCAAGTTTGTCCAGAAATTTGACCGCTCCGCTCCGCAGTGGTTTTCAATGCCTGCGATGGTCAAGCAACTGGCACGACCCATAGTTCAAGCCCCCGTCGGCGGTCAAACTGCTGACTGGATTTGCTCCTCAACCATGGGTATCCAGACGGTTGCTGCATTGAAGGCCACGCTGGCCAAAGCGCCCATGCCCTGGCGTCTGAACTGGCGCAACCTGAAAACCATTGAACCCAACGCAGTAGAGCCACTGTGCAAAGTGTTTGCAGGCTGGTCCGCACAGCCGGTGCAATTGCGTTTTACGGGCGACGCCCACTTGCACCAGATTTTGCAGAACTCGACGCCATCGGGCGACCGTGCCACGCCGCAGGACTGGTGGCAATTGCGCATGGAGGTCTTGCGCGTGACACACAGGCCCGATGAGTTTGAGCTGGCAGCGCTTGACTTTTGCGTAACCTATGAAGTCTCTCCTCCCGCGTGGGAGGTTGCTTGCTGCGAGTACAAGTCTATGGATAACCGAGGGATGGCTGGTGCCGGCAACACCATCATCGGAGAGGTTTACCGTGATTCCACCTCGTCCAACCCCAGTGTTTTTGACGGTGACACGCACATCGAGGCGCAGTCATCGCAAATGAACAATGTCTTGTCGGTGGAGCTGTCGGGTCAAATCGAAGGTGACGCGATTGCCATGCTGGAGCAGCTGGAGACCAAGCTGATGGGCGCAGACATCATGATGATCTCATGCGCCAAGCTGATACGTGTTGATTTTTCAGCCGCTGGTGCGCTGCTCAATTGGGTATCGGCGCGCCAGGCAGAAAACCGGGTTGTGCAGTTTTTTGAGGTCAACCGCCTGGTAGCGGCATTTTTCAATGTGATTGGCATCACCGAACATGCCAAAGTCACCACCCGCATTGACTGAGCTTTTAAAGCAGCTCACGTCGCATGTATGCAGCCCTGAAGGCTGTAGTTTGTTTTTTTAAATTTTCCTGGCTAAATGCCCCAGCTTAAACAAACACTTTCACTGCGCGTGCTAAGTGCTTAATTTATAACGTCTTTTACCTTTGTATAAGTTTCTAAAGACGCTTCTAAGTCCTTGATTTCATTGAAAAAATTTATTTCAAAGCCCTTGCATGCCAAATCTTTCCTGCTAAAGTGGGAAGAAGTGCAATTTAGTGGTGAAAAGTGTTTTTTAAAGGTATTTAGCAGTGTTTCAAGGCGCTTCGTTTGTAGCTCTCGATACCAAGGGTCGGCTGTCTGTGCCAACCCGGCATCGTGACGTGCTGAGTGCCACCGCCAACAGCCAACTCACCATCACGAAACACCCGCACGGCTGCCTGATGATTTTCCCCCGCAACGAGTGGGAAAAATTCCGCGCCAGGATTTCCTCTCTGCCCATGCAGGCCCAGTGGTGGAAGCGCATTTTTCTGGGCAACGCCATGGATGTCGAGATGGACGCAACAGGTCGTGTGCTGGTCTCACCAGAGCTGCGCGCAGCGGCTGGCATCAGCAAAGATACGGTGCTACTCGGTATGGGTGGCCATTTTGAGTTGTGGGATGCGACAAGCTATGCCGCAAAGGAGGCCGAGCAGATGAAAGGCGACATGCCTGACGTCTTCAGGGACTTCTCGTTCTAGAAAGATGATGGTGCAGGACACATGGACACACCGCACCGTCTTGTTGAACGAAGCAGTGACAGCGCTTCGCATCTTGCAGGGCGGTCACTACATCGACGCCACCTTTGGGCGCGGCGGCCACTCGCGGTTGATCCTTTCGCAGCTATCGGCTCAGGGTTCGCTGACGGCTTTCGACAAGGACCTGGAGGCAATCGCCGAGGCTGCAAGCATCACCGATCCACGTTTTTCGATTCGCCACGAGGGCTTCAACCAGCTAGCGACATTCGCACCTTCAAGCGCTGCGGGTCTTCTGATGGACCTGGGCATCAGCTCACCGCAAATCGACAACGCAGCGCGCGGCTTTTCATTTCGTGGCGATGGGCCGCTGGACATGCGCATGGACACCACGCGGGGTCAGAGCGTAGCCGACTGGCTGGCCGATGCATCAGTAGAAAGTATGACGGAGGTGATTCGTGACTATGGCGAAGAACGGTTTGCTGGGCCGATTGCAAAGGCGATTGATCGTGCAAGGCAGGAGCGGGGCCCTATCGAGCGCACACATGAACTGGCCCACATCGTGGCTGGCGCGGTCAAAACCCGCGAGCCAGGTAAGGATCCGGCAACGCGTACATTTCAGGCTTTTCGGATTTTCATCAACGCCGAGCTTGAAGAGCTCGGTCAGGCGCTAGCAGCGTCACTCAACGTATTGCAACCTGGAGGCCGGTTGGTCGTGATCAGTTTTCATTCGCTCGAAGACCGCATCGTCAAGCAATTCATCGCCGAGCATTCGCGCGAGACTTTTGATCGCCGGGCGCCTTTTGCTGCGCCCAAAGCGATGCGACTGAACGCGCTGGGACGCGTCAAACCAGGCGAAGCTGAAATCACTGCCAACCCGCGCGCCCGCAGTGCGGTGATGCGTATTGCCGAGCGTACCGAGGTACCAGCATGACCCGGCTGAATCTCGTTTTATTGCTGGCTGTTCTGGCCAGCGCACTGTATTTGGTGCGTACCCAATATGAGTCGCGCAGGCTGTATGTCGAACTTGAGAAAGCCATCACCCAAAACCGCAAACTTGAAGCTGAAAACGAACGCCTGCAAGTTGAAAAGCGTGCCCAGGCTACTCCGTTACGGGTTGAAAAACTGGCCAAGGACAACCTTCAGATGCGCAGCGTTACGCCGGCTATCACGCAGTACGTGACGCAAGGTGGTGGCACAGTGACTGGGGTGGTCAGATGAGCAGAAGCGTGCAGTACACCTCCAGCCCTTTGTTGGCAAGCAAAACGCCGGTGTGGCGCAGCAAATTTATTGTTGCCGTAATCGCCTTGGCATTCATGGGGCTGGCGGGCCGGGCTACCTATGTACAGGTGCTGGGCAATGATTTTTTTCAGCGCCAGGGTGAAGTCCGGTTTGCCCGCACGCTGGAGCTTCCCGCCAATCGCGGACGCATTCTTGACCGCAACGGTTTCATCCTGGCTTCCAGCGTTCCTGCGTCCAGCATTTGGGCGATTCCTGAAGATATCGTCGCCACCAAACCACAACTTGTTGAATTGGCCAGGTTGCTGGAAATGCCGATTGCAGAACTGAACAAAAAACTCGCCGATGAAGACAAGAACTTTGTCTGGATCAAGCGCCAGGTCGATGATGCCGTAGCGCAAAAAATAACCGTATTGGGTATCAAAGGTATCTATCAGCGTAAGGAATACAAACGCCAATACCCCGAAGGCGAAACCATCGCGCATGTGGTCGGCTTTACCAACATTGAGGACCAGGGCCAGGAGGGCATGGAGCTGGCTTTCAACAAGGAGCTGGGTGGCCGCGCGGGTTCACGCCGTGTCATCAAAGACCGGCTGGGCCGCGTGGTGGAAGACACGCGCGAGCAGGTACCACCCGTCGATGGCAAAGACCTGCAACTGTCGATTGACAGCAAGATGCAGTTTGTGGCCTATCAAAAACTGCGTGATGCGGTGATCGCAAACAAGGCGGTGGCAGGCAGCGTAGTCATGCTCGATGCCATCACCGGTGAAGTACTGGCAATGGCCAACTACCCGAGCTATGTGCCTGACAAGCGGCAAAACTTGAGCGGCAACCAGCTTCGTAACCGCGCGCTGACGGATACTTTCGAGCCTGGTTCGGTGATGAAGGCGTTTACCGTAGGGTTGGCGCTGGAGACCGGGCGCGTAAAACCTGAAACCCAAATTCAAACAGCACCTGGGCGCATGCAAATCACCGGTTCGACGATTTCCGATGCGCACCCGCATGGCGTGCTGACAGTGCAGCAGGTGATTCAAAAATCCAGCAATGTGGGTACGGTCAAAATGGCCATGCAAATGCAGCCGCGCGAAATGTGGGAAGCTTTTTCACAAGCCGGCTTTGGGCAAAAACCTCAGATTGCCTTTCCCGGCGTCGTATCAGGCCGCTTGCGACCCTACAAAACCTGGCGACCCATTGAGCAGGCTACCATGTCGTATGGCTACGGTTTGTCGGCCTCGCTGTTTCAAATGGCGCGCGCCTACACCGTGTTTGGCCATGACGGGCAAATCATTGATGCAACCCTGCTTAAAAGTGATGAGCCTGCTGCTGGCGTGCAGGTTTTTTCAGCCAGGACGGCGCTAGAGGTTCGAAAAATGCTGCAAATGGCAGCCGGCCCCGGCGGTACAGGCCAAAAGGCTCAGACTCTGGGTTACTCGGTGGGGGGTAAATCCGGCACAGCCTATAAGCAAGTGGGTAAGAGTTACGGTACTGACAAAGACAGAAAGTACCGTGGCTGGTTTGTCGGCATGGCCCCAATCGACAAGCCGCGCGTGATTGTGGCGGTGATGATTGATGAGCCAAGAGCCGGTAAATATTACGGCGGTGAAGTAGCTGCGCCGGTCTTCAGTGAACTGGTACAGCAGGCACTTCGCATGAAGGGTGTGCAACCTGACATGTCAGTCAAACCGCAAATTGTGCTGCATACAGTGCAGGAGTCGTTTTGATCACGCAACTCCACACCCCGCAGCAGGCCGCAAACTGGTTGCATGGGCGGGTACACGGCAGCTTGAGTACTGATAGCCGCCATGTCAAAGCGGGCGACGGCTTCATTGCCTGGCCAGGCGCCACCGCAGACGCACGTCAGTACGTCGGCGCTGCTCTAAGGGCTGGCGCTGGTGCTTGCCTTGTCGAAATGGGTGGCATTGAAGCCTATGGTTTTGTGGACGCAAAAATTGCGACATATCACGACCTCAAAGCTGCTGCTGCACCGATTGCAGCGGCCTACTACGGTGATCCCAGCAGGCAATTGCAAACCATTGCCGTCACCGGAACCAACGGCAAAACCTCTACGGCCTGGTGGTTGGCAGAGGCGCTTGGCAAGCTTGATCGCAAATGCGGTGTGGTCGGTACATTGGGCATAGGAATGCCCGGTTCCATGGTTTTTAACGGCTTGACCACGCCTGATCCGGTGTTGCTTCAGCAGCAGCTGCGCCGTTTTGTAGATGAAGGTTTTGTGGCCTGTGCGATTGAAGCATCGTCGATCGGGATTGCTGAACAGCGTCTGGACGCAACACGGCTACAAGTGGCCGTATTTACCAACTTCACGCAAGACCACCTGGATTATCACGGCTCCATGCAGGCCTACTGGGCAGCCAAAG
>Ga0105050_10008602_pt1 | contig 11710 bp, 12 predicted proteins | sample FRY01_FD_78088 | JGI IMG/M metagenome (GOLD analysis project Ga0105050, IMG submission 78088) | Freshwater microbial communities from Lake Fryxell liftoff mats and glacier meltwater in Antarctica - FRY-01 | ecosystem: Environmental > Aquatic > Freshwater > Ice > Glacier meltwater ... | reverse complement strand
TATCCTTACCCTTACTATTACCCTTATCCTTACCCTTACTATTACCCTTATCCTTACCCTTACTATTACCCTTATCCTTACTCTTACTATTACTACCCTTATCCTTTAGGCTTTTGAATTGAAATATAAAGTAATCCATTTTAAAGCTAAAGCTAACGTATATTTTCACATCACTCAACTCTGTAAGAGTCAACATCTTCTTATAATTATAATTCAAAATAGCAACCTTCGCCTTATTCTTGATTTCTTGGGTATTCATTATATTTTACTCTTATTCACTCTTTAACCCTCTTTAATGTTGATATATTAAGGTATTTGTAAATTTTGTTTATTTTACTCTTATTCACTATTGATATATTAAGGTATTTGTAAATTTGATTATTTTATAGGTGAATTAGCTTAACAGGGGGTTAGTGAGGTAAAGGGGGGTTAAAGGGGGGTTAAAGGCCGTATTTTCTAGGATAGTAGTTAATTAGGGGAAGGTTGAGAAAGTTTAAATTATTATTGGTATCTCCATAAAAATTAAGAACATCCCTTACCATACGCACATCTTCACCTCTTTTCATATCTGTATATTTTACATCATTGAAAACTTTGCGGGCGTATACAGCATGTCCGTGAGCTACGTTAATGGTATTAAACCAAAAAGATTTAGATTCTGGTATTATATTTTTATGAAAATTATATAATTCCTTACCTCCCCATACTACCCAATTATCAAACTTTATGTCGGAATTGTCGTTCTCTAATTTTAACCCGTGTATTAACCCTACCGGTTTGTTATTTTTCTTAAGAACTTTATCTACTATTTCTATTCTTTGGGGGTGCATAAAATCATCAGCGTCTAAAAATATAATATATTCGCTAGTAGATTCTGACGCTACTCTATTCCTGTTTATACCAGCATAAGCTTTATCTATAGTATTACTAATTTTTACAGGAACTTTGGATATATTATTAAGTTCTGTTTCTATTTTTTTGCTTGCGGTATCTGTTGTTTCTGACAATGCTATAATGATATCATTAGGGAGTAGGGTTTGTTTATTTATGTTATTGATAAGATTACGAAAATGTATAATATCTTGTGGGATGGATGGAATACCTAATGTATATGTAATATTATCGGTGTTAACCCAAAGTAAAGTAGAAAAACATTCTTTATTCCTAAAAGTTATTATAATCATGAATATAAACAAAATTAATAAAATAATTAACGGACTCATACTATAATAATATACAATATTTTTAAAAACACTTTGGTGTTTTTAAATTTATTCTGTTGAAGAAGATTGTGTTGAAGATTCTGTTGAAGATTGTGTTGAAGATTGTGTTGAAGATTCTTTTGAAGCAAATTTCTCAGTCCACTGTTTAGCTTTATCTACAAATAGGGGGTAATTGGTTTTATAGACTAGTGCTATTTCTGAGACTAGTGGATCGTCTGGGTTTGGGTCATTTAATAACGAACAAATACTTAGTAATACTTTTGAAATAGTTAAAGCTGGGGACCATTGTTCTTTTAGAATATCAAGACAAATTCCTCCGTTTGCATTAATATTTGGGTGGTATATTCTTGTAGTAAAATTTATTTTTGGTGGTTTAAAGGGGTAATCTTTGGGAAAATGTATATCTAAATAAAAGATTCCTCCTTCATATGGAGAATCTTCTGGACCTAAAAGTTTCCCTTGCCAATTGAAAATATTATCGTTTATAGGAGACGCAGAATACATTTGCGGCGATTCTTTAAGAATTTCATTGTATTCTATCTGAACTCTTCTTAATGACATTTAAATAAGTATATACAATTTTTTTAATTTGTTATAATATTCTAAATTTTTTTTAGAATTTTATAAAAAATCACAATTTTAAAAAAACTTTTTAAATTTTTTTTTATTTTTTTAAACTTTTTTTTATTTTTGAATTTACATTGCCATGTAAGGACCTTCCATACCTAATAGGGTACTCGGGCGACCACCACCAAAAGAACCGAATCCTCTGAAACGGCGGCGTCTTACAGAACGGCGTCTAGACGAACGCTTTGACGAACGTTTTCCACGTCTTGAGCGACGTCTTACAGAACGGCGGCGTTTGGAAGAACTACGTCTGCGTCTTACGGAACGACGTTTGGAAGAACTACGTCTGCGTCTGACGGAACGGCGGCGTTTAGATGAACTACGTCTGCGTCTGACGGAACGACGTTTGGATGAACTACGTCTGCGTCTTCGTCTGACGGAAGATTTTTTGGCACCACCTTTGATGTACACTTTGCGTTTTTTAGTACCTCTAACGTAATATTGACCTTTTTCGTTTTCATACACGGTTCTTTTCTTTCCTGCAATCATTTCTTTACCAACTTTTTTAGTTGCTGATTTGCTTCTTTTAGTTTTTCTAGATTTAGTTGATGATCTTCTGCGTCTTCTTGCTCCAAATAGTAATTCGTACATTATTAATTATAATCAAGAAAAAAAATCTGAAACAATTAAAATTAAATTAAATTAGAATTATTATTTCCAACATTTAAAGAATTAAAAAAATCTCTAAATATTTCAACATGTCTTTCCAATAGTTCTATTTCTAATTCTAATTTTGAACCAAGTGTTTTATCATCATCATAAGTAGATTTTAATTTTCTTATACCTATTAAAGCACCATCCATACCAGAAGATAAAGACCTTAATAGACTTATATTATCCATTTGTATAAATTTATCTCTTTCATTTTCCCAGTGTCTTATCTTTACCTTTTCACTTGGGTTAATATTCTTTCTCATGTTATCCGACTCTTCTTGATTTATATTTTTAGCTTGGATTAATAATTCTGAATTAATCGCATTTTGACCACACCCTATAGAATTTTCTACAACTTCTTGTATTTTATTAAGAGTTGTACACCTATCTTCCCTGTTCCACCAACGTAAAACCATTTGTTTATAACTAGTTCCGTCATCTAATATTAAATAATCTTCTTTAGTATATAATTTTTGCCCTTCTACTATTTTTGATAGAACTTTAAGATTTATAAATAACTTATCCATACACCTTTGTCCATACATAATATTTTATATTAAACATATATATATTAATAATATTATATAGACTTAAGGAGTTTATGTATTTATATCGGTAAATATGTTGTGCCAGTGCTGCTTTACAACCACTACGAATCGGCATCTCCATATCACAACATAATACAGTAACTAATGGTAATTTTGGAAGTGTTGTAAGGTTATTATTATTACAATTTAATCTAGTAACCAACGGTAATTCGGGAAGTATCGTAAGATCATTAAAATGACAATTTAGCACAGTAACTAATGGTATTTCTACTAACGAGGTCAATTGATTACGATAACAATGTAATTTAGTAACCGACGGTAAATCGGGAAGTACTCTAAGTCTATTATAAACACAAATTAATTCAGTAACTAATGGTAATTTGGGAAGTGTTGTAAGCTTATTAGTACTACAATTTAATATAGTAACCAACGGTAATTCGGGAAGTGTCGTAAGATTATTACAACAACAATCTAATTTAGTTAATTTTGGAAGTACCGTTAAAGAGATAAGGTTATTACTATTACAATCTAATTCAGTAACTAATGGTAATTTTGGAAGTATAGTTAATAGGTTATAATTACAATTTAATGTTTGAATTAATGGCAATTCAGCCGCTAAAGCAGTAAGTCTATTACTATTACATTTTAAATGAGTAACTAATGGTAATTCTGGAAGTGTCACAAGTCTATTGTTACTACAATTTAATGTTTGAATTAGTGATGGTAATTTGGGAAGTTTTGTAAGATTACATCTTGAACAATCTAAATAAACAAGATTAATAAACGGTTGAAGATTAAGCCTCCTTAAGATATTAATTCTAAGTTTTAGAAATTTACTTTTATCGTCACACTTCATAGCATCTTCATATTTTATTACACAGTTGTATTTTCTATTTATATTAGGAAATATAATTTGTAACACATTTTTTTCCCTTTCTCCAAAATAATCCTGGTACTCTGATAAAATAGAATCCATTTATTTAATATACAAACAATTGTCTTTAATTAAATTTTAAAAGTACTTTGAGATTAGTTCATAATATATTATTATAATATAATCACTTTATATAATAACTTTTATAATGGGTATTAAACAACTCAATAAAATAATTAAACGTGTTGCTCCTACAGCTATTAAAGAAAAAAGTATACATGAGTATATACACTCTAAAATAGGAATAGACAGTTCTATTCTTATTTACAAATATAGATATGCTTCTCAAGGGTCTGATGATTGTTCTCACATTCATGGTTTTATTCAAAAAGCTTGTTTTTATTTAAAAAGGGGAATTCTACCTGTTTTTATATTTGATGGAGTTCCTCCTGAAGCTAAAAAGAACACTTTGGATAAAAGATCTAAACAAAAATCTAAAATTGAAGGGCGTATTAAGGATTTAATACTGAAAAGAGATATTAGTACCCAAAGCTGTACCCCTTTGTTGGGGACCCAAAGTGATGAAGATGATATAGATTTGAAGTTGGATATAGATTTGGAGATTGAAAAGTTGAATAAACAAGTAACTTATGTTACGAAATCTCATAGACATGATTGCAAGTATCTTCTTAAACTTTTAGGCATCCCCGTTATTGAATCAAACGGTGAGGCAGAAACTACTTGTGCTGCTTTACAAAAAAGGGGAATTATAGATTATACATATACTGAAGATACAGATGCATTGACATTTGGTGCAGCTAAAGTATTAAGGACAGCTAAAAAAATTGAAAGGGTTATTGAAACTGATTTAATGGAGATTTTAGAAAAAATGGAATTGAGTATGGATTCATTTATAGATTTTTGTATTCTATGTGGATGTGATTATACAACAACTATTCCTAAAATCGGCCCTATTACTGCCCTAACCTTAATTAATAAATATAGAAATATTGAAAATATAATAGAGAATTTGGATTCAAAATATTCTATTCCTGAAGATTTTGATTATATTACTGCTAGAAGACTTTTCAAACATGACCCTTTGGATAAAGAGGATTATGATGTTTCTATTAAAGAAATCCAATTAGATAAACTTAACGATTTTATTACTAATGAAAAAAGTCTATCTAACATGATATTTGATAATATTGTGAAAAAATATAAGAAATCAGTTATTGAGTATAAAAAAATTAATTCTAAAAAAGTTATAAGATACAAGGATAGTTCCATATTGGCTTTTTTTAATAAACCTTGTTAATCAGAATCTGAATCAGTATCTAAAAACATATTCCGGGTCGAAGAACCTATATTAGCACTCAAATCATCATCACCATAACTACCACCATCGCCAACAGTTCCATTTCCAAAGTCTAAGGTTAGTGATTTTTTAGGGGGTCTATGGTATTTAAAATCAAAATAGTTTGGATGTGTTTTAATATCCATATTTCTCCACTCTACTATATCATTCCACATAGCATCTAGAATAGGGACATTTTTATCAAACCAACTTGTATCTCTTTGTATTCTTACAATATTTAACTGCATAGGCATTTTATTGTTCAAATGATTTTCGGGTATATATTCTATAAAATCAGCCTTATCAATATTAAGAATTGCCATATTTAATTGAACTTGCGGGTAGTAATAAACTGGACAATATCCGTGAATTATTTTACGACGATAAGGACATTTTACCTCCAAAACTACCAAATCTTCTAAACCTCTAATATCTTCAGCTATACCATCTGTTGATCCTGCCATCCAACTAATCCCGTCTGGGTAATTTTGGTTGGCATGATCATCATTCTCTCTTACAACATCATTAAAATCTATTAAACCAAATTCATGGTTAATCTTCCCCATAGCTTTACAATACTTTTCAATTGCTTCATCCTCATATTTTTGACCATGTAAAGTTGCAACATTACCAGTAAACGGCTCTCCAGCACCACATTTTTTAAACAATAACTCAACTGGTTGTTGGTACGGATTAAGAGCAAGCGCAGTACCAGCGTCACTACTGGTTAGCCTACCCTTACGTTGCGAAAACCACTCAGGGCTACGTTGTTCATATTGAGGGATCTCTTTTAGCAATTTTAGCTTTTCACTGGGTGTTAGGTTTTTAGAGTCGTATTTCTTTAAAGAGTACATATTACCTTTATTAATACTATATTGTTTATCTTTAAACCTTTGATTCTTTAAACCTTTGATTCTACTATAGTATTTGTTGTGTCCCAGTTATTTGGTTTATTAATCCATAATCCGCAAGCTTTATAATCGCTATGATTAATTATACTGTTAATTGCTTTATTAATAAAATATTTATGATTTGTGTTGTGGTAAAAATCATTTTCTAATTTTACAATATCCAAACTATTATTATTATTAATTTTCTTAGTTTGAATTTCCTTAAGAAATATAGTAATTCTTGTCATATAACAAACATACTTTAAATAATTGTTAATGTCGGGAATAGGACTAACACAATTTATATTTAAAAGTAATTTTGCTGTTAAAAATGGAGTTGCGAAATCCCAGACAGAAGTTTTTATATTTTCCTTATTGAGGGCATTAACATCCCTTTCTATATTACTTTGAATTTGAAAACATGCAAAACTTGGTTTGTCATGAATTTCATAATATTTAAATAAAATAGTATCCCACCCCTTGGTAATTAATAATTTAGAATCTTCCCAAACTGTAAAAAAGTCTACCATAGGAAAACACATACGTAACTTATTTATATCCTCATAAGTTTCTAAACAATCTTTTTCTGATCCTATAGTTAAACACAACCGTTTTGTTAATATTTTTCTTAATTCTTTAATTTCAGATTCAATTTCTAAATTATACCCTATTCTTATACCAAAAAATACATTTTCTGGATTATCTGAATTAGCAAGAATAGTTGTAACCGTTTCAATTAAATTATTTTCCACACCTTCCTTAATATTTATTAAAAAAGCTGTAGAGTACTTTTTTGGATTTATCGTGTACAAGTGTAAGGGTTTAATAATTCCCATAGTGTCAGAGTCATAAACATTTAGTTCATAACTGCTATGAAAATTAAGTAATGGTGAAGAAACATATTTAGTTCCGCCAAATTCTTTGAGCCATAAGTTTATGGGTTTATTGATTTTATGTTTACAATTAATTAATTTTTCAGCTGCTTGTTTTGTAAGGATATAACTAAAGGCCCCATCTTTTATATATGGAGAATTATAATTTGGTAAACCAAATATTTCTTTATTTGAATCTTTTATATGGGATTTTTCAAGAGCTCTTAGTAAAGTTTCAGTAGGAGGTTTAGTATGAATAGGAATAAAATCACCCATACCTAGATAAATAATTAATTCTTTATTTTTAAAATTTTTAAGTTTTTGTTTTATCTTTAACCAATTTTTTTTAAAATGTGGGTGAAAATGTATATCATCTTCCATAACTACACCATAATCTTCTACACCGGTAGCTATTTTATACCATATATTAAAATGACTTATTATACATCCAGTAATTCTAGGATTTTGATAATCAGAACTATCTACTAAATTTAAATTTAAATTTAAATTTAAATTGTTATTTCCATCTATTGCCGTTTCGAATTGTAATTCTGAAGTTTGTAAACCAGTTTCCTTGAATCTTTTTATAAACTCTAATTTTCTATCACTTCTTCTTTCCAAATTTATAACGTTAAACATTTACTAATTCAATAGTTATTAAACAACCATTAACCAACGCAATTAACCAACGTATTAAAATATTTTCTTCTGAATAATATGTCGTCACTTAACGAAACGGAACCAATTGAAATTTCGGATAATAGTTCGGGTGACAGTTGTTGTAATTTTGAGATTATAGATAAATCAGAATATTTAATTATCCCTAGTACTTTTACTGCAGTAGCAGGTTTTATTTATTGTATTGTTGCTGGACCTGTTGTACTTACTGTAATAACTGGTATAGTTGTTGTATCTGGATCTGTTGCAGAATGGAGAGTTAGGACGTTAGGTGTAGCTAAACAGTTAATGGAATCTGTTGGTGATTTGAAAACTGAAAATGAAAATCTAAGAAATGAGATTGGAACTTTCAAAAACGAGGTTGAAAATTTCGAAAACATAGTAGGTTTGCTGGGAGATAATATAGAAGATGTAAAAGATGCCAAAAATCAATTATTTGAATTATATGATAAATATAAGAATGAAAATGATAGACAAGAAGCTAATAATTTACTAACTCTTTTTGGGTTGGTTGATAAAAACCAAGATTCAAAATTAAGTCAGGATGAAATATCCAAGATGAAAGAGTATATTAAAATTGTTTATAAAGAAGAGTTCGATTTTGATAAATTAGATTCGGATGATGATAATTTTGTAAGTATTAGTGAATTTTTTGAAAAATTTAGACATCGTAAGATTAAAAAAATTCACGTAAAAAAATCACTTATAACATCGTCCAAATAAGTAGGTATAGGAATTTTTAAAATATGATATACAGCAGTTAGTTCGTCAAGTTTAAGAAACCTAGTGAAATATAAACGGTCCAAAATTAAAGTGTCAGTAAAATACAACTTGGTTTCGAAAATTTTAGTCTTCATGTTTAATTTAAAACCTATATCTTCTATAGGCATATATTCCCATATATTACCATAAATAATATAGTTCATATCTTCATAACTATTATTACTAATATATTTACTATCTTTTTTTAAATCATTCAAGTCTAAATCCTTAAAAATATCAGAATCTTCCACCATTTTAATTTCAGAATGAATTTTATTAATTATTAATTATTAATTATTCTTAAATAATTTAAGAATTTATAAAGTACTAATAATAAAAGAAAAGAATTATTGAAAGAATTGTTGAAAGAATGGATATTATAACTAAAGTTAAAAGGGCTATGTGTCCTACGGGGAAGCAACGAAACGATGGACCTAAAACTAGAGAAGATATTCTTAAATTATATAATACACCTATGTTTATAAAAAAATTTATTAATGATGAAAAATTTACAATTCCTAATAGACCTGAAATATTAAACTTAATTACTGATTGTGCTATTATAATGTCAAAAGAGGTTGATTACTTTAATTCTTCTAATAATCTTATCGTTAATAAAAAAGGTCATTATAACATTGATCTATATATTTCCGAAACTTGTAAAATTATTAAAGGTGATAATTGTGAAACTATAAATAATAATTATGGGTTTGTAGGTAGAATTTTAACAAAAGTTCCATACAATGAAGCCGAAGATTTAATGTTTAAAGGAATTCCTGTATGGCCTGATCGCTTTACTATTTCTAAGCTTGCAGCTGACAATCCGAATGGCGTTAATATTATATCAGAATATATTCACCCTCATTTTAAGATTCCTATTTCCAAAAATTATGACAAAAATAAAGGTAAAAAAGAAAAACAAAAAATTAAGAAAGAAGAAGCTTTGAAAGACAAATATCTAAAAGATAATAACCTATTTAACGTAAAAGAAGCAAGAAAATTTCTAAATTCTAGATGGTTTGACTCGAATTAATAATCATTAAAGGGTACAGCATTAAATTCGTTCCTATTTTTAAATACACTTTCTTGCCCCTTTTCTGTTCCATTAACAACTAATTCTCCAAATCCATAATTTGTCTGTGAACGTTTTGCGTTTCCTGGTTTAAAACTACTATTATAATCCGGTCTAAGTAGTTCCTGATCCTGTACCATACCAACTTTAGTAGTCATTGTAGGTCTTCTTACCTGACTCCAAAACTTGTCTGGTCTATTTTTAACCACACCAGGAGCACTATCATTACCTGCAAGAGTTCCACCCAAACCTACACCAGGATACGCAGTTGGCTCCTCACCACCTAATCTAATCTTACCCGCATTTACCCTACCTTCAAGCTGATTAGCCAAATAATCACTTACGTTATTAGGAAGTACACGGGTTAGATCATGAAACCCACCACTAGCTGGAATATCAGCCCCTATATCCAACCCAGGTCCGACCATTTCTTGTTCGCACGGTGCTAAATCATTTCTAATATACATAGATTGTGTGTAACGATCTTCATCAGGTCTGAAATTTGGCATTCCATGTACCCAGCCTGTCTGAACTTCCGCTGGAGAGTACATAGGGCCTGTAGCACGTTTATGAAGATAAGTGTCATCCATTCCTGTATAGGTATTTAATAAGTCTTGGTATGGTGTAGTGTCATCAAAGCCAGAATTTACGTCTACTCCTTCTGTGTAATTACCCGATTGGACGCCAGTCCCAGACATAATTTGTTTAACCGCTCCTCCATAAAATGGAACCATGTTATTGTGTATGAAATCGTCTATAGGTCTTGAATCTATGTCTAATAGATCGTTTGTGGGGTCGTTTATCTTGGATGTAATATTTCCGAAACCTTCCATTACAATTGAAGGCATTGCGGTTCCGTTATTACCGTTAAATTTACCTTGTGTAGGTACGTTTTGGATTACTGAACCAGAATTAAAGTTATACTCTGGAATCTGTTTTATCAAGTTATTATTTTTATTATATTCTTGATTCATAGTTTTAGTATAAGGTTGACTAGCAAATTCATTAATATTTTTATAAGTAGATGGGTAACTTTCAGTACATCCTACGGAATTTCTGAATTCTGGGTCGTTAAAGGCTTTATATTTGTTTGCCTGTACACTTAAAGGTTGTGAATTATCTGTTTGGAATAACTGGCTCTTGTAATTTTGATTCATTTCATAATCATTAATTCCTTGAGTTTCCATGATTACAAATATATAAGATTTAATTTTGAATTTTTATTCGCATAAATAAAAAACTTTTGTATTATTAAATGGTGGAAGTGACTGTAGGGTCGTATAATATGAGTTTTGCGTCTGACCAAGGTAAGGAAATAGGGAGTGAAATGCATTTTATTCATGATAATCTTATAAGACTTGGTGGAACAAAAAATACTAGAATTCTTTGGGAGAATAGTCTAAAATTAGTTAAACAATTTTGGGAAGAAGAAGGAGATATTATAGGACTTCAAGAAATGGAGAATAAAATTTATCTTGGTAATGATTCAGTTGTTGGAGGAATTCAAAAAGTTGCAGAAGAATTAAATTTAGATAATTTAGGTATAAATAACAATGAAGTGAATAAAGTAGAGTTTGGTTATAATGGTAATGGTGCATATACATATTTAACGACTCAACATAAATTTGGGTATCCAACTATATTTACTGTTTTTAAGACAGACAAAGTTGGTATTCCTATAGATGCATATGGTGCTGATTTAGAAACTATAAAATACATGGATATTAACAATAAAGGTAAAGATTGGGAATTACCAATAATAAAGGAATATGTAGAAGTTAACATGGCTGGAAGACCGATTATTATTACATTAACAGATAAACAATATTTATTGATAAATTTGCATAATGTTAATGACCCGGCTGATTCTAAAATTGGCATGAGGAATTTTAGAAAATATTTTAACAATGTTGTAAATAAAGCTATTGAATATTTTGCTACAAACTCATGTTATGTTTTTGACCATACAAAAATATTGATTATGGGTGATTTTAATGATCCATATAATGGAATAAATGATAATAATCCTTTGAAAATAAATGGTTACAAATATACTACGGGGAGAACAACTGCTTTAAAGTCATGTTGTTACAACTTTAACTCATCTTGCAAAGATGATGAATTTAATAGTGATTTTAATATTTTAGACAAGG
>Ga0105050_10008600_pt1 | contig 11712 bp, 9 predicted proteins | sample FRY01_FD_78088 | JGI IMG/M metagenome (GOLD analysis project Ga0105050, IMG submission 78088) | Freshwater microbial communities from Lake Fryxell liftoff mats and glacier meltwater in Antarctica - FRY-01 | ecosystem: Environmental > Aquatic > Freshwater > Ice > Glacier meltwater ... | reverse complement strand
TCTGCACCCAGCCCCTCTGCACCCACCACAACACCAACGACGACATTAACGACGACAACAACGACTGTCCCGCCCACTACTTACGCTGCCACTACCGCACCTCCCACCACTCTTACTTTCACGGTTCCGCCCCAGACTGCTGGTGCTGCTGCTACTGACCCAGGAGCGGATGCATATGTAGCACCACCCTCTGCAGGTGGATCTGATTCGAGTGGCGCAGGGGCAGCCGTGTATTACGGCAGTTGCGCAGCGGCCCGCGACGCTGGTGCAGCGCCCTTGTACCGCGGAGAGCCCGGCTACCGCAGCAAGCTTGACCGGGATAATGACGGCAAAGCTTGTGAGTAAGTCACTGCCCGCCGGCTGGGTCAACTTTCGTTCTCAGCCGGCCTTTCTCCAAGGCCTTGTCTGGGTGTTTGCGCTTCCAGTCGCAATATGGCTCTGGGCAAGTGCTCGTAGTTCTGGCAGGGCCGCTGCTTTCTCGTTTGCCGCATTACTCACGGTTAGTTGTCTAGCGCTGCCATTTCTTTCTGCTCCCCAACAGGATTCGGTGCGAGCCACAGCTACGGGCAATCCGGCAACAGATCAGGCCAACGCGCCCAAGCCAGCGAAGCCCACCTCAACCACGAGTACGACTACTCCCCCACGCACTGCGCCAGCGACTCCCGCAACGCCCGCGCCGCCAACTGTGCCTCCTGCTTCGCCTTATACGGCGCCGCTAGCAACTGCGCTGCAACCTTTGAGTCCGCCACACCACAGTCGCCCGAGCAGTCGGCCAGAGCTGCGCAGTTGCTCAGCCAAGTCAGCGTGCGCGACGAGACTTCGGATTCAGGCTATGACCGCGACTTGTTCAACCATTGGATTGACGCGAATGGCGATGGCTGTAATACACGCTGCGAAGTACTCAGGCTGGAGCGCAGAGCCACTCTGCCAGGACTGAGCAATGGTGGATGGCTTTCGCTATACGACGGTAAGGTCACTGAGAACCCCTCGGAGTTTGATATTGACCACGTGGTAGCGCTTGGTGAGGCATGGCGCAGTGGCGCTTCGCAATGGGATGGTGCTCGACGACAAGCGTTTGCGAATGACCTCGATGACCCGCTAGCTCTCATTGCAGTCTCAGCATCCTCAAATCGATCTAAGTCAGATTCCGATCCGTCAGGTTGGCAGCCACCAAATAAGGATTACTGGTGCGAGTACGTCACTGCATGGATGGCCATCAAACTCAAGTGGGATCTTGCCGTGGACCCCATTGAGTTTACTGCTCTGCAAAGCATCGTAGAAAGCTGCTAACTCAACTCGCTTTGCTAACTATGTGTTGAGCGGCCGCATGGTAGTCACCTCCCACTGCCTCTAGCCCCCTAGATCCAGCCCGCGCCCAGTCACCCTCTCAATAGATGTTAGGATTACCTATCATTAAACAACAAGCCCTTTAATATCGAGCTACAGGAGAGAAATAATGTCAACCAACCCCCGACCAAGTTCTGGCAAACTCACTCGAATATTCTGTCTACTCGGAGTCCTAGTTACAGTCATCGGCCTAACTTCTTGTGGTGGTGAAAACGACTCGACCGCTAGCACAGACACAATCAAAGCGGCTGGCGACGCTGGCAGCATCACGGTGTATTCGGGTCGAAAAGAGGAACTAATCGGGGACTTGGTAAAGCAGTTCACTAAAGAAACCGGTATCAAGGTCAACCTGCGACCTGGTGACAGCGGTGAGCTTGCAGCGCAGCTGATCACTGAGGGGGACGCCTCACCAGCCGACGTGTTTTTCTCTCAGGATGCTGGAGCTCTTGGAGCATTAGAAAAAGACGGACTGCTGAGCCAACTCGACGAAGCGAGTATCGCTGCGGTTCCAGTCGAATACCGTGGAGATGATGGAACTTGGGTTGGAACAAGTGGCCGCGTGCGAGTTGTGTTGTACAACTCGGAGACTGTGACTAATCCCCCCACATCGGCTGAGGATCTGTTGCAGCCACAATGGAAGGGCAAGATTGGCTTTGCACCCTCTAACGCCTCATTTCAATCATTTGTCACTGCTCTGCGGGTGCTTCGGGGCGAAGAGGGCGCTAAGGAGTGGCTGACCGCCTTTGCGGCACAAAATCCAAAAGCTTATGAGGGTAACTCTCAAGTACGTGATGCTGTTGAATCAGGCGAGATAGAACTAGGGCTAGTCAATCATTACTACCTACTAGAGAAGCAGTCCAAAGCTGCCGCCAACACACTCGTTGCAAAGAACCAGTTCATTAGCGGTGGCGATCCAGCCGGCCTCGTCAACGTTGCCGGTGTGGGTATCTTAAAGTCAGCAAAGAACCCAGAAGGAGCAGCAAAATTTGTGGACTACCTCCTATCGAAGGCAGGTCAGACCTACTTTGCCGAGAACACGTTCGAGTACCCTCTCACCAATGAGGTACCAGCCGCTGCAACACTTCCTGCTTTGGCAGAACTTGATGCTCCAAAGATTGACCTCTCTGACCTTGACACCATCGGTCAGACACAGGAGTTGCTAGCAGAGACTGGTTTGCTACAGCGTTAGTCATGCAACCTCGGGCTCTGAGCGTACCAAGATCGGCACTTGTCATCGCCCTTTTGGCGGCGGCGCTTGCTGTTGTGCCACTGGCCTATCTCTTTATTCAGGCTCTGGATGCAGGGTGGGAGCGAGTCCTGCAAATACTTGGGCGCTCAGATGTTCTGCAGCTCACGCTACGAAGCGTAGGTCTTGCCCTTGTAGTCGGACTCTTAGCCGGCTTAGTGGGTACGACAACTGCGTGGCTAGTTGAGCGATCAGACATTCCTGCCCCGGGGTTCTTTCACGTTCTAGTCGTGATTCCCCTAGCAGTTCCATCATATGTTGCGGCGTATGCATGGGTCACTTGGTGGCCTGTCACTGCTTCATTTCTTGGAGCGACTGCAGTGCTCACTCTCACCACCATTCCTCTCATCCACCTCTATGTCACTGCAGTGCTGAGAGGGCTTGACCCAGCGCAAGAAGAGGCAGCCCGGTCGCTCGGTAGAGGCCCGCTCTATGTAATGGTTCATCTGACCGTGCCCCAGGTTCGCCGGGCGATTGCTGCTGGAGTGCTGCTTGCATCGCTCTATGTCCTAGCCGATTTTGGCGCCGTTGCAATCATGCGGGTACCAGTGTTTACGTGGGTAATTCTTGGAGCATATCGGGCAGGATTTGACCCCTCTCGAGCAGCGGTGTTAGCCGTGGCACTTGTTCTGGTATCACTGCTGTTCATAGTTAGTGAGTCTCTTGCTCGGGGTCGCGGCGAACCAACTACCTCTGCGCGCGGCGCAATTCGAGAAACAGTACAAGTGCCGCTCAAGACCCTTCGACCTGTAGCGGTTTGCGCTTTGATCTTGCTCGCTTCTATCTCGGTAGGCTTCCCTGTGGCTTCATATATCTATTGGTGGTTTGGCGGCAGAAGCGAAGTAGAACTTGAAGAATTCATTCGGGCGCTTTTGACCACGCTGACCCTCGGAGGCACGGTTGCAGTAGCCGCAGTCCTAGTTGCGCTGCCGCTTGCCTGGGTAGTTTCAAGGTTTAGAGGAGTACTCAGCGTTGGTGCCGAGCGAGCTGTCATGCTCGCACACAGCCTTCCAGGAATCGTGGTGGCTCTGTCGTTTGTTTATGTCGGGGTTCGAGTGCTGCAACCCATCTACCAACGTTGGCCACTTTTAGTTCTTGCAGAGGTAGCGCTAACGATGTCACTGGCACTAGGGGTGCTGCGAGCAGCGTTTGAACAACAGCCTCTAGTGCTGACCGAGGTGGGCAGAGCGAGCGGCAACTCTAGGTTCTTTGTCTTTGTACGTGTGACCTTGCCCAGCGTGCTGCCAGCGATAGCCGCAAGCCTTGCAATCGTTGCAATCACCACTGCCAAGGAGTTGCCAGCGTTACTTCTGCTCCGACCCGCCGGGAGTGACACTCTCTCTACACGGCTCTGGGCCTGGGCGGGCGTTTCTGACGATGCTTCAGTTGCTCCCTACGCTCTGACTCTCATTGCATTCTCGGTCCTTCCAGCGTTCGTAGCAGCGCGTCTTGGACGGCCCACACGCGCCAGTGTCATGGTTGATCGACGGGAGTTGGTGTGATCCTTCCTCGTTTACGCCTTGCCGCTATCACACACAGCTTTGCCCATGAAGAAGTTCTTTCTGGAATCGACTTAGAGGTTGCACCGGGCACGGTGACTGCTCTGATGGGTGAGTCTGGAAGTGGCAAAACCACGCTGGGTCGTGTTATTGCTGGATTTGTCTCACCAAGTAGTGGAACCGTCCACTTAGACGGCAAGCTTGTTGCGGGCAATGGGGAATTTCTGGCTCCTGAGCTGCGCAGCGTGGGAGTTGTCCCTCAAGAGGGAGCACTCTTTTCTCACCTATCTGTCGCCGGCAATGTTGCTTTCGGATTGCCGCAGCGTACTGGTAGGTCAGGCCGAGCCACTCGAGCAAAGCGCGTTCAAGAGTGTCTCGAAATGGTTGGCCTAAGTGGCTTTGAAGACCGTAGGACCTACCAGCTTTCGGGAGGACAACAGCAGCGAGTAGCAGTAGCTCGTGCACTTGCGCCCTCTCCCCGCCTAGTGGTACTTGATGAGCCATTTTCTGCTCTTGATGCCTCTCTCAGGGGCGCAGTCAGTCAACAGGTCGCAGATGCACTCAGCCATGTTGGTGCCACTGCTCTGCTGATAACCCACGATGCAAGCGAAGCATTTCGAATGGCTGACTCGGTTGCCGTACTTGCCGCGGGACGGATAATTCAGAGCGGTCCACCATCGGAGCTTTATGACAAACCAAGAACCCTCAAGGTTGCACAAGCGGGCGGAGCCACTGTGCTTCTCAACGCAACGCGTCATGGCCCGTTACTCAGCACAACTTTTGGCAGTATCCCTCAATCTCAGGTTGGGTACGACTTTGGTGGCGAGTCCGGAATTTTAGTTCTTCGCCCGCGCCAGCTAAGGCTTACTCCACGCCCCGAAGCGTCTTTCCGGCTAGAGACCATTCGGATTGATGGTGAGTACGTCCAGGCCTGCGTGTCTGATGCAAACGGAGACCGTATCGAACTTAAATCATTGCGTGTCAGCGAGTTCGAGTCCTCGGTTCGAATAGGCGATTCCGTCAGTATCGAACTCCTCTCAGCAGCCTCCTTTCTTGCCCGAGAGTCACCGGCCTAACTAGCGAAACCTCTTTCGGAGAACCTTAGAGCTTTGCAACGTAGTAAGGCCCGGATTCTGGACAGCTCCCTCATTTCTGCCGCTACCATGCGGTCATGAGAACGCTCGATCACAGCGGGGATGCAATTGCCAGTTTTCGGTCAGACCTAAACATCACCACAAGCTGGTTGCTCCCTACATGGAGTACTGGCCCCCAAGGAGATGAACAGACCGCTCTAGAAGCGGCCGCTGCGTTGGGTTACCAGGGCATTCAGGGGGCTAACCCCAGCCGCTGCCGAGAGCTTGGCTTGGTTCCAACTACCTTTGCAATCCAGCCACTGCCAGGCGGACTATTAGACCAAGCAGATCTGTGGGTAGATCTTGGATTTGAGTGCTGCACAATTCTGCTCGGTACTGGCCTTGAAGATGATGCTGCAGCAGATGTTCTGGTTGAAGAGGTGCTCACGGCAAGCTCCACGGCCGGGATCCCGCTGTATGTGGAGACTCACCGGGCAACCGTTACACAAGACATGTGGCGAACGGTGCAACTCGTTAAGCGGTTTCCCGAGTTGCGCTTCAACGGCGACTTCTCTCATTGGTATACCGGTCAGGACATGGCTGCGAACAAGTTCGAGGCCACACTCGAATTCATTGCTCCTGTGCTCGATCGAGTGCGATATATGCATGGTCGAATCGGCAACTCAGGGTGCATACAAGTTGCTGTGGGCGATGGCTCAGCAGCAGAGGAACAACACATTGCCAACTTCCGGGCACTCTGGACTCGAGCGAGTAGCGGGTTTATTGCACATGCTGCGAATGACCCCCTGCCACCGCGGCATCTACAGATGGGGTTTGCTCCGGAACTGCTTCCGGCAGAGGTCGGCTACGCACGGCTCTTTAGAACACCTGATGGCGAGATGCGAGAGGAGAGCGACCGATGGCAACAAGCTCTGGCGCTCACTAAAATTGCCCGAGAGTGTTTTCAGGCGGCTCTCTCATCAGCTAAATCGGTATCTTGATTAAGGTGAGCAGCACAGAGGGTGGGAACTGTGACCGATATTCAAATAACTGACCTTCGAGAACCAGTCAGAGATCAACAACAGCAGCAGGTCTTTGACATGGCACTGACCATGCAGGTTGATCTGAACACTGACGCCCTCATAGCTGCAGCTCAACACCGAACTGGCCTGTATGAGTTTGGTGACCCGAGCTTGCTTGCTCGTCTTACTGCCCAAGTAGATGCAGTTGAATCCGACTCTGGACTCTCTGGGCTGGGGCGATATTTGGTGCGTCGTCGGCTCGTCGGCCTACTTGCCGCAAGACTACGCATGCAGGACTTCATAGTTAGGCACCCAGAGGCACTAGATATCGCACTGCAACCGCCAGTAATTGTTGTGGGCTTGCCAAGGTCGGGCACTACGCATCTGGTGAACTTGTTGGCTACCGACACAAGGTTTAGGTCAATGCCTTGGTGGGAAGTAGCCGAACCCATTCCACCACTCGGAGACGGCCCTGGCCCAGATGGTATTGACCCTCGCTACCTGCGCTGCCAAGCCGAGTACGAAGCTTCGCAACAGGTCTCTCCCCTCACCTCGCTTATGCACGATCGTCCGCCCTCAAGCATTGAAGAAGAGTGTGAACTGCTTGATCTTGATCTGTGCACCTACGTGTTGGAGTGGCACGCAAGAGTTCCAAGTTGGCGGGACTACGCAGAGCAACTTGATCACGTCGCCCACTATGAGTTCTTGAAACGCGAACTTCAGGTGTTGAGCTATTTACGCGGACCAAACCGATGGCTGCTGAAATGCCCGCAGCACCTAGAGCGCCTCGGGCCGCTCATGGCAGCGTTCCCTCAGGCCACGGTAGCATTCACACTTCGCGACCCCGTTGCTGTTCTGCAGTCAGCCATTACCATGCTGGCCTATGGAGACCGCAATCGGCGCGTCAGCATTGATGCCGAAGGGTTAGCCGAGTATTGGGCCGACCGAATTGAGCGCTTATTGCGCGCCGCGGTCAGAGATGCAGACTTGATACCCAATGAGCAGCGATTAGATGTGGAGTTTAGGGAATTCATCTCAAATGATGTTGCCATTGCCGAGCAGATTATTGAGTTGTCTGGCATGGAAGTAACAGACCAGGTTCGCAGCGAACTGAGCACATATGTCGAACAAAACCCTCGTGCTACGCAAGGCCGAATTGTCTACAATTTGAAGGCCGACTTTGGACTCGATCCAACCGAACTTTATGAGCGATACGCATTCTATTTTGACGCCTTTCCAAAGATCCGAAAAGAGCTTCACTGATGCCCGGAATTCATCGAACGCGGCCAAGCGCGGCTCACATGGTGGCAGCCACTGACGCTGCGGCAATTGATCTTGGAGACAACATCTGGATGTCTCCTGGGTGGTCGAACAGTTACATGCTGCCAACCGCTGATGGCCGAGTCATCATCAACTCGGGCATGGGGTTTGAGGGGCAGTTGCATCGCCGGGCCTATGACGCAGTCGAGGATTCACCAGTGCTTGCAGTGATGCTCACCCAAGGCCATTACGACCATGTTGGCGGTATTGACGTGGTGAAGGACCCAGAGAGCCAAGTTATTGCTCAGGCCAATTTCTCTACTTGGCGTGAAGATAACGAGCGTTTAGAGACCTTTCGTTCACGCAACTCAGCCTTTGCCTTTATGGACGCAATTCTTGCAGCCATGGAGTACGCAAAGTCTGTGGGTGTGGGCGTAATCCCCCAGGGTCGTCCTGAGCCAACTCTGCTTGTTCAGGATCGGCTCGAGCTGAATTTAGGTGGACGTGAACTGCAGTTGATCGCTACTCCAGGGGGGGAAACTTTTGACTCCATGGTTATCTGGCTTCCCGAGTCGCGGACGCTGTTTTCAGGAAACTTGTTTGGCCCGCTCTTTGGGCATGTTCCCAATCTGGTGACGATTCGCGGCGACCGATACCGCGACGCTTTGAGCTATATCGAATCGCTCAACTTGGTGCTCGAGTTAGCCCCCGAGCGACTCATAACGGGTCACTTCGATCCCATCGTCGGTGCCGAAGCAATCGCAGATGAGGTGCGCTCTTTACAAGAAGCAATGCAGTGGGTGCACGACCGTACAGTTGACGGAATGAACTCTGGCGCTGATGTGTACACACTGATGCAAGAGATTGCGGTTCCACAGCACCTTGATATTGGAGAAGGGTACGGGCAGACCAAGTGGAATGTTCGTGCCATCTGGGAGAATTACGCAGGTTGGTTTCATCACAGGTCAACCACCGAGCTGTATGGGGTGACTCCCCTGGCTGTGGCCCCAGATCTAGTGGCCGCAGCTGGTGCCGATACGTTGATGAATCTGGCACGCGCACATCTTCAAGCTGGTCGCGCAGTCGAAGCGCTTCAGCTGACCGATATTTTGCTAGCCACGAAGCCTGATCATCAACAAGCTAAATCGGTGGCCATTTCGGCTCACGAGCACCTACTTCTGAACGCCAGCAACTTTTGGGAAAGCGCCTGGTTGCGCCGCTCAATTACAAAGCTGTTGACGAAATGAGCGAACCCGCTATCGAACCAACTAAAGAACCAACTAAAGAACCGAGCAGTTCGGTCAGTTTCGACTTCAGCGGAACCGCTGTGCTTGTCACCGGCGGAAGCAGTGGTATTGGCTACGCCATAGCTGTTGGGTTTTTCGCAGCAGGAGCCGAGGTAATTGTTACTGGTACCAAGCCGGCCCCTACTGACTACGCGCTAGACCTAACAGCGTTTGGCTACCGGCAAGTTGAGTTGACTGATGCAGGTTCAGTCGAGGCACTTGTTAGCTCTTTAGACCGTCTAGATGTATTAGTGAACAATGCCGGCGCCAGCCTTCCCGGCGGCCTAGACGAGTGGACCGCCGAAGGCTTTGCTGCTGCGGTTGAACTCAACCTGTTGGGCCCAATGCGCCTGACTACTGCATGTCGACGCCTGCTCTTTGCAAGCCAACTCACAGGCGGCGCGAGCGTGGTGAACATGTCATCCATGACGGCCTTCCGTGGCACTGCAATTGTGCCGGGGTATGGGTCAGCGAAGTCGGGACTACTGACCTGGACAGCCAACCTTGCACGCCGTTGGGCCAGCCGAGGTGTGCGTGTCAACGCCCTTGCACCAGGCATTATTGATACCCCGATGACAGCCCCCATGGCGGCCTTCCCTGAGTTGTTAGCCGATGAGCTCTCACACGTGCCCATGGGCAGACTCGGCCAGCCTGAAGAGGTAGTTGGCATGGCGCTGTTCTTGTGTTCAGCGGGTGCCAGCTTTATGACCGGCGCAACTATAGCGATAGATGGTGGCTACCTTGCTGGCTAGAGAACCGCTGGCTAGAGAACCGCTGGCTAGAAGAACGCACTGCCCGGCCACTAGACCAGACCCTACCCAGTAAGGACACAGGTTTTGTTACAAGTACGAGTACACGGACCAGGCGATGTTCGTGTCGATCAGATTGATGACCCAGAGCCAGGTCCGAATGATGCACTAGTTCGTGTTGCTGCCTGCGGAGTCTGCGGCAGTGATCTGAACTACATCAAGATGGGGGGCGTGGCAGGACCAGGACCAGACCCGCTCTGTTTAGGACATGAAATCTCTGGCACCGTTGAGTACGTCGGCCCCGGAGTAAAATTGGTTCACCTCGGCGATCGTGTGGTGGTTCAGCCTGGCTCCACGGAGCCGATCAGCAAATACGGCAGTGGCAGCCCCTATGGCGGACTCACACCGTTACTCAGAGTTACCGAGGCAGATCAGCGTCTGCACCGGGTTCCAGACAACCTCGCCTTAGACCTTGCTGCGTTTGCCGAGCCCTTAGCCGTTGGCATGCATGCCGTTGACCAAGCCAGAGTTGAGCCCGGAGAGGGGGTGGTGGTGTTTGGCTGCGGACCAATTGGCCTGGGTGCTGTGGCCACACTTGTTGACCGCGGTCATGAACGTGTTGTGGCTGTAGACCTCAGTGCGACTCGGCGCGGGCTGGCCCTTGGATTGGGCGCTCAGGCTGCCTTCGACCCAACGGCTACTGATTTATGGGAAGAACTCAAGTCGCTGCACGGAACCAAGCCCTTCATGTTTGGCCCAACGGCGGCAACCGCTGCGTTTATCGAGGCGTCAGGCGCAGATCAAGTAATTCTTGATGTCATTGACAACGCTGCTGTGGGCTCACGCCTGTCAGTAGTAGCTCTTCATTATCGGCCTATCAAGGTCAGCTTTTTGACGCTGCTGATGAAGGAACTGACCCTTCGTGGCTCTATCGAATACCCAGCTAGATTTGAGAGCTCGGTTGAACTGCTTGCTCGGCGTGATCTGTCTGCACTCATCACTCATCGTTTTGGGCTCGAACAATTCCATGATGCGCTGACAGCGCTTGAAGGCTCTCAGGACTGTGGCAAAGTCCTCATCACTTTGGATCCAACTCAGTGGTGACACGCCTGAGCAAATAGGTCGCAGGCGTCTCACACCCTTAGCCAGTGACTGACACCACCATGCGCAGTTCTATAGACATACGCACTAACAGCCCGCGGACTGCTTGAGACCTGCTCACCCATTGCTCTGCATACTCACCGCATACTTCCTCAGCATGAGAGTGTGCTTCATTCAACAAAGCAGCCATGGCAACAATGGCCTGATGCAGCGGCTGGGTAAGCGGCTGACCAACTTCTGACAGTCGCTCAGCTTGGCTGGCAACCGTAACTAGTTCGGCTACTTCGCCAAGAGCTACTGCCGACTCTGCCGCTTGGAGTGCTCGGTAGTACTGCTCGGCTACATCCTCACCAGGAAGAACCCCCGCCCCGTGCGGAGTACTCAGCGTATTAAACACATACGCGCTAGAAGAGTCCATCTCTGATCTGAAGTACCACTGCTGCGCAGGGTCATACAGAAACGTCCAAATGTCGTTGACGGCAAGCTCATCTTCTCGTTCTAAGAAGGAGTCAGTGGCTAGGCCATAACGCAGTTGGTGTTTGCGCCGATCAATGCTGCGACCGTCGGCAAGTACTAGCGGCTGAGTGATCTGCTGAAGCGGAATCCACAAGTTGACCATCATCAAGGACTCAGTCCGGTTATAGCCATCGGGCGAGTCGTGACGGAACATAGACGGCGCACGCCCCTGCATTAATTGCGTCAAGGGCGTTCCGAACACGTCTTGGTCTGCATGTATCGAGTTGGCACCGCCGTGACTATTCGCGGTAGTTGAGCCTGGCTCAACTACTGACATGCGGTTAGGCCCGGTTCTTCGCATGATGAACCCCTCTTCCGCTACGTGCAGAACTGTCAGAGTTCTTCCACCCGAACACGTCAGGGTTGAACCATCAAGCGCCGCCCTAATCGTTGCTTCTTCTTGGTCGCTGACCTGACCTGCCTGACGAACCTGGGTACAAGCCAGCTGAAGCGCATCCAGGCTACTCAGGTCGACTTTGTCGAAACCAAACTCATATAGGTCGGGGCGGCAGGTGCCCTCTTGAGTCCAGTCCACTGCTGAACAGGTATGGCTCTCTACAGATTCGTCCCCGTAGGGTGCCGCTGACCGAGAGCCTGCACGCAATAGGCCCGG
>Ga0105050_10008597_pt1 | contig 11715 bp, 9 predicted proteins | sample FRY01_FD_78088 | JGI IMG/M metagenome (GOLD analysis project Ga0105050, IMG submission 78088) | Freshwater microbial communities from Lake Fryxell liftoff mats and glacier meltwater in Antarctica - FRY-01 | ecosystem: Environmental > Aquatic > Freshwater > Ice > Glacier meltwater ... | reverse complement strand
AAGGATAGCCACGATCAGGTGAAGCTGCGGGGTGGGCGCAAAGACCCATTCGGGAATCCAATCAGAACGCACTTCCTGGCCTATGGGCAGGCGATAGCGCAACTGCATGGCCAGCCACAGTGCCGCCTGCAAAAAAGCGCCATCCAGAAGAAGCAGAAGGGCCATATAGTTGGGGCTGAAGCGCTTGAACATACTGCATTCTCTATTCTTGGCGTCGATTCTTATGGTATCGGCTTCAGGAGTTATTTATCGTACGCTTAATCGCTTGAAGATACTGTTCAGCCAAATTGCGACGATCATGATGTATTTCAACATACGCTCGACCCCTATTCCCGAACTTCTGACTCAAATCTGGAGTACGCATCAACTTTAGAATGGCCTCAACTAGTTCATCACACGATTCTGGAGTGATACATATGCCTGCTTCCGCTCTGCGAACGATTCCTTCTGCCTCACCTTTGACGCCAAGAATTAGGGGAATCCCACATGCCATAATTTCGAAAATCTTTGAGGGTATGGTTGACCGAAACAGATCAACGTTACGAAGCAATACCAAGACGCCATCACTCAGACGATATAGGTCTGGTACGCTCTGACGCGGTTGAGACGGTAGAAAAGAGACATTCGCCAATTTTCTCTGCTTCGCAGTCTCTATAAGCAGACTCCGTTCCGCACCATCGCCAACCAGGAGGAAATGAACGTCCAGGCACTTATCCTGCATCTTCTCGGCCGCGTCTAACACAGTCATGAGTCCCTGAGAAAGCCCCATTGTTCCAATGTAGGAGATAACAAACTTACCTTCGAGTTGAAGTTCTGCCCGAAGCTTTATGCTTGCTGCACCAGGCTGGAAGAAGTCCAGATCGGTTGCATTGTAGATAGTTTCAATTTTCCCTGCACCGATTCCGCGTTCAACCAACTTAGCTTTTGTGCTGTTCGTAACTCCAACCACAAGGGCCGCTTTGCGATATAAAAACATCTCCAAGCGTTCTAGTACCTGAATCACGCGCAAATTTGTGATCATCCCTAAATCCACGGCCTGCTTTGGCCAGAGGTCCCGTACCTCAAAGACAAGCGGAACCCGCTGTAGTCGACTCAGGAGATAACCAGCAATGCCCAAAAACAGTGGCGGAGAACTGGCAATAATTATGTCGGGACGTTGCCCCAAAACCGACCCGACTACAGATGAAATGGTCAGGCTTATATGATTAAGAATACGCTTGTAGGTTCCCTCGTTACGGGTTGCATAGATCCAGGTGCGGCGCACTTGGTAGCCGTCAACAGATTCTTCATGGAAGAGCTTACCCCGATATTCCAGGGGTATAGTACCACTTGGGTGGTTTGGAAAGCCGGTTAGAACAGTTACCCGCTCACCCCTTTCGCTCCATAATCGAGCCAAATCCGACGCGCGTGTAGCGCCGCCGTTCAATTCAGGAGGGAAATAGTGTATCAGGTAATGGATTTTCATGGGCCGGTTTTGGTCTTTGACAATCTATTCGTTTATGGCAATACGCAGTGTTGTTCGAAAAACAACCACCGACTCGGCGGATGTGAACGCATAGCGAAGGACAGGTATGGGTTCTTTACGTTTCCAGAAACGAGCATACCATCCACTATGTAGTTCAGCAATCATACCAGAAGGGTGTTCAGGCAGAAACTCCAAGGATATATTGTTTGAAAATATTGCGGTACATATCCCGCTTGATGCGTCTAAAGAACAGACTGATGGTGCCAGATGAAAAGACAGATGATATTGATGCGACTGACTTCCGTCACTTTCCAACGTATCTTCTATGATAATCTGATCCGGACCAATATAGCGAATTTTACGCCGGTGAATCACGGATGATGATAACCGCTGGTATCCATCATGTTCTCCGATTAAATCTACGGTTTCTACTTCCCCATCCCAATACAAAAATCGCGCATTGGCCATTGTGGCTACGCGGAAGCTACCCCAGAAGGAAGATTGATCCAGGTTGTCCACAGTCACGGTATTGTGCGCATACGTACTGCGAAAATAGTCTCGCCATGGACCAGAGCGATACTCATAGGTGCCTGGATCGATGAGCAGTGGCTGAGCGCCCAGGGAAAGTTCAAAACTCAGGGTGTCGGCATGGGCATGAGCCGAAGAGTGGGTCGGGCCAATAGGACCGCAATCAAAGCAAAGGTAAAGGGTTCTCTCCATCAATTTGGTTCGAAGCACGTGATAACCGCTATCCGGCATACTGACTGATGCTAAAGATGGAGAGTCGAATGCCAGCGACCGATAAGAGGCAAGTCCCTCAACCCCGAACAACCATTCTACATAGGAGCCTGTACTCGAAGTAGAAGCCCATTTCAGATCGGCGCGGGCAAACATCAGTGCACCTGTGGCAAAAAGATCGACAAAATCGAGAGGATAGCCCTCTACACTGTCGTTGAGCAACGGGAGCTTGCCATCTGGACGAATGAGATTGAGCAGAAAGTCGAACATGCGATTGACCGTTGCCAACAGTTCATTTGCAGCATTCGCATCTCGATCCACGTTACGAAGCAATACTACAGTTTCGAGAAAGTCCTGCAGAACCACCGCCTGATAGCTGGTTGAGCGTTCCCAATGGCCGCCATCTGCCAATATCTGTCTTTTTGATTCACGCAGCAAAATAGCCAAGCCCTTATGATACCACTTTGCTGATTGGGAATGACCAACAAGATGTATACCCGACCAGACCAAAGCACGGGCGTTCGTGATCAGGTGATTGTTATCCACATCGTACTCTACATTTTGGGCCAGAAATGCGGCCTGCTGACAGAGGGAAGACACAATGACGTCCAGTTGTTGGTGGTCTACGGCAGGATGCCGATGGAGATGTCCAACGAGTGTAGTCCAGGCAATCAACCGCTTGGAAAGAGGGTAGGCATTCCAGGCGGTTCGAGTCCAGAAGGGGTTTTCGTTGATCCAGAGGAGCATTAACTCAAGCAACCGCTGAAGATAGTGCTCCTTGTCGGTCGCGCAGTAAGCCCAATACAAATCGTAGGCGTACTCGAAGTAGTGTAGGTTGTATGTCCACAGGAGATCACCATCGGGTGAGGCCTGCCAATCGGGCTGAACAACGGGGAAAGAGAGAGTCTGGTTGAGAAACGTGAACCGTCCTGCACAGATTTCGTCTGCCTGCCCAACGGCAGAAACAGACCGTTCACCCGACAGAGGATGCCCAAAATGAGGGGCAGTGTCGTTGAGAATTTCGTGGGTTGAATGGATGGGCAAAGCCTCTTTTGGTCGGCGTTGCCACATTTGTTGAAGAAAAAGTCTACGTAGACGCCAGACAACCTGATGTGGCGTCATGCGCGCAAGCGTCACAGCATAGTTTTGGATTCGAGTAGCCACATTGGCCATGGCAACACCAATCATAGCCACGGATTCTGAATCGGCAACAGTTGGCCACTGCGCATGGATTCAATCGCTCGAAACGTCGCTACTGTGGTTGAAATAATCTCTTTGAAAGGAATGGGCGTCGCCCCACCCGAGCGTAACGCGTGAACGAGGGCCTTCCACTCGCCAACATGGCCTTTATCCTGCCGAAACCTTAGTTGATGCGTCTGGCGTTTACTGTTATGCAGGAGAGTGAGATGCCGGAAATCCTCCAATACGGCAGAGCGTCCACCGCCGAACAACTCTACCCGTTCCTTGCCCAGTGACTTGTCACCGTTGGCAGCGTAGGTGATATTGGCGACACTACCGTTCGGGTAATTTAGGATCAGGGATACGTTGTCGTCGGCGTAGCGGCCGTGGTTGGGCAGGGCACGGGCAAAAACAGACGTGGGACTCTCCCCAACCAGAAAGGTCGCAAAATCAATAAAGTGACAGACTTCTCCAATGACCCGGCCGCCGCCCACTTTGGGGTCTTGAGTCCAATGGTCAAGCGGAATGTGGCCGCCGTTTACCCTGTAGTGAACCAACAAAGGTTCTTGGATTTGCACCGCAAAGCCATGTAGTTTCTGCGCAAGAGGCGCGAAACGTCGGTTAAACCCTACCATAAGATGGCGATCCCCGGCATCCACATACGCCGACCCTATCGCTGCCAATTCTTCTTCGTTGAGGCAGAGTGGTTTCTCGCAGAAGATATGCTTGCCATACACAAGCCCAGCGATGATCTCCTCTGCATGCAGATTATGGGGGGTGGCAAGTGCAATCAAATCGATGACTGGATCCTGTAGAAGTCGCTCGATATCCGTGGAAACCTGCTCGAAGCCAAAGCGTTTGCCGCCATGCATACTACTGATCCCGGTAGAGGCACAAAGCGTATGCAGATACAGGCCATCGATTTTCTGCATAGCAGGGAGCAGTACACTGTTGGCAAAACTACCTGCCCCCACCATACCAACCCGAACCGAATCAGCATCAATACCCGCTGGTGTCGGCGTGCGTAACTGGACAAATGTCGATCTATCCACATCCTCTGGATAAGTCAGCACCACACCGAGGAACGGCTCATTCAATTGCCCAGTAATAAGTTGGTAGGCGGTTTCAGCCTGTTCGATAGGATAGCGGTGGGTAATCAGGGGAGCTACCCTGACTTGCCCTGTAGCAAGCAGGTTGAGAAAGGCCTGCATATTGCGGTTTTCTGTCCAACGCACGTAGCCGTAAGGGTAATCCACGCCGTGTTCTTCATACTGAGGATCGTAGCGGCCGGGGCCGTAGGATCGAGAGAGCCGGAAATCCAGTTCTTTCATGTAGTACAGTTTGCGTGGTATTTCCATACCCACCGCGCCAATGGCGACAACTGCACCTTTGTCCCGAGCTAACTCTCCTGCCAAGATCAAGGGATCATTGCTTGCGGTGTCGGCCGTAATCAACACGCTGTCAAATCCGCGATTGTGTGTAAAAAACATCCCCGCCTCTTCAGCATCGGGGCGGAGTGCCGCCTGATCGATACCCAATTCTCTGGCAAGGGCAACCCGCGCTACATCCAGATCTACACCGAAAACCCGACAGCCGTTGGCTTTGAGCAGTTGCAGCGTCAGCTGTCCCAGCAAGCCCAGACCAATGACGGCGACGTTGTCTCCCAACTGGGGGCCAACCTGTCGCACGCCCTGTAAGGCAATGGCCCCCAGCGTGGTAAAGGCAGCTTCCTCGTCACTCACGCCATCCGGTACAGGGACTACAAGATTTCTCGGAACCGATACAACTTCGGCGTGGACGGCATAGCCAAACCCGGCACAGGCAACCCGGTCAGCGATCTGGATATCGCCGCATCCTTTGCCCATATCCAAAACGACCCCTGATGAGCTATACCCTAAAGCCATGGGTGTATCGAGCCGTGTGCGCACCGTGTCCATCGTAGTAAGCAGGCCATCCCGCTGGTCCTTTTCAATTACCTGCCGCACCATGTCTGGACGCGAACGTGCTTTTTGAAGCAGATTTTGCTGGGAAAAATGAACCAACGCGCGTTCAGTACCAGCGGATACAAGAGAAGCGTTGGTATGGATCAGAAGATCGCCAATGGTTGCCGCAGGAATAGGCACTTCTTGTATAGACATTTCACCTGTTCTGGCTGATTGTAATAGCTGCTTCATATTTTGCAAATGCCATGATCATGAATGATTTTGACACAACGTAAAATTCGGCTGGTGATTTTTCGTGCTTTCCAACCAAACTACTGTCCTGTCAAGGATAAGTTTGATGGAATACCCGCCGGGTCACGGATCCGGCTAGAGAAAACACAAACCTATCAGTTCATGCTTGACGGGACACTACTGCCCCATAGGCTTTTGCTGCAATTTCATGCCAACCTAACCTATCCGCGGACGAAACTTACTCGAATGAATTTCAGTATGGAGTATCTGATTCAGAATCTTTAGTCTCCCTATATCCAATGCCCATAATAGTCCGAATCAGGTTCTGTTTAACGGCATATGTATCAAAATCTTTGATGAATAATCGGTGGCTTGCACAACTCATTTGCTCATATAGATCGGATGAGCTATAAAGCCTCTCAATACGTTCGGAAATCTCCGCAGGATTTCGAGGCGGTACAAGAAAACCATTGTAGCCGTCTCGTACCATCTCAGGTATACCTCTATAACGAGTGGCAATCACCGGAAGCCCGTTCGCGATTGCCTCGACGATAGAGACTGGTTGTCCTTCATTCCTATAAAAGGATGGAAGTACAAACACATGCGCTCCATACAGTATTCTGTCCTTCTTCTGTCCTTCAACAACACCGTGATACGTTACATATCCGTTCAACAGAGGATCGGATAAGATATCCAAGAATCTTGCTTTGGCCTTTTTTGGATCAGGATACGCAACTACATCCGAATGTTTACGAAACTCACCACAAAAATCACCGTAGACATTCAATCCTTTTATTCGCAAAAGACGTATCGCTTCCAGAACGTCCCAATATCCTTTAGTTTCTATAAGGTTCGATAGGTAGAGAACGCGAAATGGCTGATTGGTATCGTGAACATGTCGTTGATATCTTTTCGGCGGCTGACTCGAAGATGAATTGTGCACAACTTGAATCTTATGTGTATCGGGCAAGAAGTTCAACTGTGCCTTCAAATATTCACCTTCGACAATGAGACAATCTGGAGCGCTCAAAGTCCAAGTAATGAGTCTTCGAAACAAATGAGGCTGTTCGTCGAAAAACTGTCGATACCCACCGCCAAAAAGATGGAGAACGATACGATGTCTCAGAAATCGAGCAGGCCAGATAAAAATGAAGTCCCGAAAAAAACCGATTCTTGTTTGTGTGATTGTCAAGTAGACAGTTTGTTTTGGCAGGTACACAAGCATCAGATATTGTCCGAAAACTCGGATAATCTCCAAAAATCGCCTCCAGGCGAAATCTCCTGTAGCTCGATTCTGTGAGGAACGTTCCGCAATATTTAACAAAACGTATGGATGCTTTTGCTCTTTGAAGAACTCAATTGCGTTAGAGAAAGCCACATTTTGACCATTCCAAGGCGGTGGAAGAGGGCCGATCATAATTACACGCCGCGATGCATCTAAAGACATTTTTCTTAATTACCTTTTTTTGTCGTTCATGACAATATCAAGACAAACTGTAGTTAACGGCATCCCGAAAACCTGAAATCATCTGACCTAATGTACGATTCTGAGTGTAGTGAACATATGCATTTTCGCCCATTTGGACCGACAGTGCCGGATTATTTGACAACTCTACCATTATCTGCGCGAGATGTACTATCGATCCGGTATAAAGAAAGCCATTCACACGATTCTTGATATTCTCAATTTCTCCACCGGATATAGCATTCTCTTGTGTGATAAATGGGACCCCATGTGCAAAACTATGAAGAACACTCAACCCCGCCTGCCCAGGTGATACAACTGCCAATGCACGAGCAAAATGGCAACGAAGTTCCTGTTCATTGGTTATTGCGCCATGAAAAACAACGCGGTCCATGATACCCAGAGATTGGGTCAGTTTACGCAAATTCTCCATTTCTGATCCATCGCCAACAATATCAACAGTGACATTGTCAGGTATGTGACCCGAAGCCATTTGAAAGGCATAGAGCATATGCTCTAGTTGTTTTCGAGGATGCAGGCTACCAATAAACAGAAAACTGATTCTGTCCAACGGATTCCGGTTGATGATTGGTTGTTCCACCGCTACTGTATTCGATGCTACAAATACTTTTCTGGCATCGATACCATGATGAATGTATACGTCTCGCGCTGAAGCATCATACAGTAATAGCGCATCACTACGTTTTGCCAGCCAAATTCGAAGCGGATCGAATAGTTGATTCTTTCCTTTTCCGATTCCCCACCATACGAACTTATAGCTTCGATTCTTCAGCAGGAGCATTATGTTGCTGAGCCATCGAATATCGAACATTCCGATCACGACATCAAAACTATCAGCCATCTGCAGAATATCGGATTGGTAGTACATACCATACATTGACTGTTTTCGGACAATGACTTCTGAGTACTTCGGAGCAGCTAATGTGGTCGGCTCACCTGAATGAACTATCGTAACTTGAAAACGTTCCTCGTCAGCCAAGAGATTGAAAACTGGCACTCGATAGTGCAATAACGCGCCCTGTGTAATTAGTATTCTGACATCTTTGGTGTTTTTCATATACATAGTATCAATCAGGTTTGAGATTACATGAAACGATTAGCTTGGGTCAACCCACGATCATGGTTTTCGATGTAGTGTCCTTCTAACTCAATTGCCAATGAGTCTTAACCGAAGATACGCCTGCCGGCCCCTAAGTTTCCGGAAAAACGAATTCTCAACATCCGGTTGACCTGAAACACCATGTATTTGCAGGCCTTTTACGCATAGAAGTAACATGAAGAAGACGATCCCTTTATTGTATAGAGGTTGTGCAAAAACAAGAGTAAATAATAACGGCAAGAAAGGAATAAGGTTGCGCTTTGTGTAGTTTACGGAAAGCGCATAAACAACCAACACGACAAACAGCGCCCCACCAAACAAACCAATAATCGATAAGGCAGCAATAAAGTTGATTCCTCCGACAGATTCAATTCGGCCAATACCCCAGAACGGGCTTTGCTTAAGCGCGGCTATTACGGCAATCGTCTGGGGTAATCGTGCGCCCTGCGTGAAAAGCTTATATCTGATACCCATCAAACCGGCATCCCAGAGAAACATCAGTCCAATTACAGTGATCGAGACAGCAACACCAGCATATAAAAATGTCCGTATTTTCTTTATGTTCAGGATATATTTATAGGACAGTGTGATTAGAAAAACAATGTACCCAGCCGTGGAAAAAACCGTAAACAGAGAAAACAGAAGGACAAGACGCATCAACAGTTTTCGCCTGAATGGGAAAAAATCGACTGCAAAAAACGACATAGTCACAAAAGCCTGATAAATACCAGGTTCTCTGTAAATACCAGTGGCACGGGGATAAAAGGTGCCGGCTACAAACTCATATCCCGCAGTTGGTGTAAATGGGAAATACAAACGAATACTCCACGGTTGAGCATCGGTTGGAGACAATAGAGTTCCCCATAAAAGACTCTCTGGACTTCGGGTCAAGAACATGAGTGTATATGTAACAGTTTGTGATAGTGCCAGAAAGAAAAATATAAAGAAGATCACCCTAAAAACATTGTTAACATCTTGAAGCTGAAACAAAAAAAGAGTCACTGTTGCAACAAGTAGTAATGTGGCGGCAATTTGCAGTGTTTCGCGTATTGTTCCCGGAGCCAGCACCAAAGTGTTGAGAATTAGGTACCCCACAAAGATAACACTTACAATCAAGAGAGCAATTCGAGCGTTTGAGACAGATAGACCAAAACCCAGAAAAACGTATAGAACTGCCAGGCCAGCCAGAGGTACAAGCAATATGGCCTCGTTCAATGCCTGCCCCGGTAATGCAGGTCTCAAACTCAGAATGATAAGTGTCATTGCAACTAACAGGAATGCCCGAAGACTTGCTTTGGAAATTCTCATAGATCGAGGAGTTGCGATGACAGCACATAGATGCTCATGGACATGAATCATTGACCTGACTAAAGTAGGTGTCGAATACCACTGCATCACTTTCAGAGACAATCAACTGTTGTGCCAATCGCACTTCATTCCGGGAAGCAATGCACTGATCTGATTTCGCGAATAGGGCCGCTTTACGAAGGTGAATGGTGAACAGATCATTGCCCTCTTGTTGAACTGCCGTCAGAAGTTCCAGCGCCTTGTTATAGTTATTCTGCTCAGAATAAACGTCGGCTAATGCCAAATACGCTGATGTTTTGGCGCTCTCCTTATCAGAGAGCTGGATGGCCAATACATAATTATTGATTGCCTGCTCAATATTCCCTGTTCCTCGGTTCAATGTACCCAGAAACAAATATGGCCAGGGTGAAGTTGGAATCAATGTAGTGGCGCGTTTGCCAAACTCTTCCGCAACAATAAAATCACCCTGACCATAGTAGAACCAAGCGGGTTCCAAAAGAAACCGTACCTCGCTAGGTTTCTTTTGGATAGCCAACTCAAAATGCTTTCGTGCCAAATCGGGCTCCAAAACGTAAACTTCTTCTGCTACTCTATCGTGGGCATACGCGCTGATCTGGCTAGATAGCAATCCATCTGACAAACTCAATTTTCTCTGATCTGTGAGTTCCGAAAAACCAACAGGAAAATACTCTTCGTCCCCCCACCTATACATTGTCTGCATTGCATTCCCGTAATCGCCAATTCGCTCATACGCTTGTCCAAGCCAATATATGCTCACTCTGTTACTTGGGTCTATCCTGTTGGCCCAAAGAAGGTGTTCTTGAGCACCCTTAAAGTCCCCAAAGCGAAACAATATCATACCAGCGATCCGATTCAGGACGCTGTCATTTGGCCGATTGGTCGCACTCGTATCGATGCGCTCGGCTAGTTGTGTGAGGCTGTTATCGTTATAAGCCGACATGTAACTCAACAGGAACAGATTGTGCGAAGCACTTTGCGCCATGCTCAATAGAGGTAATAAAGCCAGGAGAAACACGATCCATATAATAAGCCGCGACTTAAACAACCAAGAAAATACCTGCTCTAAATGTCTATTCATATTTGCTACTGTTTCAATCCAGTTTTCTGTCCTCAACCACGGCAAACACCAGAGCTTCACGGCCCTCATCAATACAAGACTTTGACACGCAGCCCTATCTGGTGGAAAGTAACCTTGTTACGTATCCTTTACAAAGGTATAATTGCCACCATATTGTGCACAAACCAATGTGTAACCTTTCGCCAATAAACTACTTACGGAAGCACGAATCCTCAGTACATAGTCATCATCAAGCGGATGAAAGCACTCATCATACTCAACGCATATCATTTTTATATCAATATTATCCTCTATAATAGTCGAAATTACCTTGTATTCCGCCCCTTCTATATCTAACTTAAGAAGGTCAATTTTCGTATGCCCCATTTCTTGCATAATATTTTTAAGTCTGTTGACATGAACGATTATATAGTCTTCAGTCTTTTGAATGTTTAGGAATGAGTGAGAAACATGTTTAGGATTTTTAGGGGTGTAAAATTTGATTTCATCTTTTTTTTCCCACAATCCTATTTCCTGAAAATGGTATTTCGAATTTCGGCCAGCCACTTCTTCCACATGTTTAACTGCTTTGGGCGTAGGATCAAAAGCAAAAACATCGCAGTCAAATTGGTCGATTAGTGCAATATCGAAAGAAATATCTTCACCACACCCAACGCAGTAAACAATAGAGGATGAATCAATTAGGCTTACCGAAACCACCCAACCTGCGTTCTTCGCCCCAATTTCCTGCAGATCTTTTCGGTGATTAATTTTCTTAAGCGATTTATAATCATGGCCAAATGATTTGAATGCATAATACAAAAATTTGTCCACAAACTTGCGGACTAATGTTACCTGCAACTTAATGCTATTTCCTGTCATTTTCGATACCTGTGTCCACAATCTTCTGTATTCTGAAGGATATCGTATTGTTCAAGATAGAACAGAAATTGCCATTGACGACCGATCGCAGAGAACGGCGATCCGAAACAATAGGTTTCTCAATCCAACATCACGCCGGTCATTGCAAATAATTGCAGTAATCTGTTACGGCTTCTGTGCCACCACTAAGGCTACTTCAAAGAAATAATCACCCAGAAAGTATCTGTGGGTGAGGACGGATCAGGACAAAGTATTTTTCCAGGCCAGGAAGACGTTCGAAACGCTGCTCAAGCAAAGCCATAGCTT
>Ga0105050_10008595_pt1 | contig 11718 bp, 3 predicted proteins | sample FRY01_FD_78088 | JGI IMG/M metagenome (GOLD analysis project Ga0105050, IMG submission 78088) | Freshwater microbial communities from Lake Fryxell liftoff mats and glacier meltwater in Antarctica - FRY-01 | ecosystem: Environmental > Aquatic > Freshwater > Ice > Glacier meltwater ... | reverse complement strand
TGGTGGACATAGAGAGTGAGTTCCTGGTGACGGTGCCGCAGTCGGTGCCGACGCTGCGGCTGCTGAGCGCGATCGACTTTTCCTCGGAGACGCAGACGTGGCATCTGGCGTACGAGGTCATGGGCCGCGAGCAGGGCAGCAACGTGAACCAATTCCTGCGCACGCTCTACCTCACCAAGCAAGGCAACGCGCACTCGGGCGACCACGAGAACGCGTGCCTCTCGGCCGAGGTGTCCGACACCGAGTGCCTGCAGCGGCTCGCGGCCCACTACGTGGTGCCTTCGAACTCGCTGTCGGCCGCAGTGGACCAGCTCGAATTCGGCGCGGGTGCCAACTTTTCGAGCTCGGGCATCCGCAGCACGCTGACGCCGACGCCCGCGAGCCTCGTCGAGACGCTGGACGTCTACATCCCCCACAGCGTGGTCAAGACGCTGCTTGCGCGACGCGAGGTGCGCACCTCGGCCACGTTCGGCGAGCAGACACAGTACACCTTTGGCGTGGGGGTCTTGTTTTTAAAGGCGGGACTCAACACGATCCTGTTTGACTCGTTCCAGCTGCTGGAAAACGCGCACGCGCATGCGCTGCTCGCCAAGACGGTGTCGTATTCGGTGGCCAAACACGTCTCCTTTTTCACCGAAGTGCTCCAAGGCGACAGTCGGGTGCGCCTCGTCTCTGTCGAGTACCTGGTCGAGGCCGGGCATGTGCTGCACGAAATTACCGCTTCGATCAACGGCCACGCGGTGAGACTGGCAGACTGCATTCGCGCGCGCACACGCATCGCGGCCTTTGCCAGCACCGGTTGCCTGGCCGCGCGCCGCGTTTGCGAGATTGAGACATATGCGCCGCCCGGCGCCGTGTCTGGCGAGGTGTGGGTCACGTACACGATGCCGGTCCCCGCGGCGGTGGGTGCGAGCGACGACTCGCTGCTCGTCAACACGCTGCTCGACACGCGCGACACGACCACGGGCACGCAGCTCTGGTCGAGCATCAACTTTCAGACGCCAAACAGCCCGCGACCCGTGTGCACCGACGTTGCCGTGACGGCCTTCAACCCCACACTGTACGGCAAGGCCATGCTCTACGAGTCCATCGACCTGCAGCCGCAGGTGCTCACGAGCAGCACGCACACGATGGCCAACGTGACTGTGGATGGCGTCGCGGCTCTCACGATGGCGGACGCGCTGATTACGCTGGTGCTGGCGCCCAGCGAGGCGCCGGGGTCCTTGGCCTACTTTGCGCAGAACGCGCTTGAGGGCCTCCGTCTCGACGAGGTGTACATGTCGCACGCCAAGCCAGAGGTGGCCTTTGGCACGGTGCGCAACAAGCTCGCGAGTGTGACTGTCGGAGGCGCGTCGCGGCTTGGAGTGGTGCTCGACGCCGGGCTGCTGCAGCGCTGCCCGCTCGAGTCTGACCCGCGCTTCACCTACGCACACTCCGCATTTGACTGTGTGACGACACAGGACTACGGCTTCGCGGGCGCCATGAAGCGCCCGGCCTCTGGCATCGACACGCACTTCGTGTACGAGGTCAATGGCGGGGACAGCGATCTTGCGTGGCTGCGCAGCAACATTTTCGGCGACTCCTTCACGGGCCGCGTCGCGGCCACGGATTTCATTGCGCGTGTGCGTGGACTGGTGTCTGAAGACCGCATGGCTCACGCGCGCACGTTTTGGATCTGGCCGCTCTACGCCTGGCCAACTGAGGCGCCTGTTGGACTCAAGGACAAGACCCTGCTGAGTCTGGCGTGGTCCATCGGGGAAAAGCAAACGCAACCCGTTTTCGGGGGTCGCCGGCTGCTGCAAACGCCAGCAGTGCGCCTGCCGAGTCGAGTACGCCTCTACGACTTGTACCGGCAACACATCGATGTGGGCGCCATTCGCCGCGCAGACGCCGTGTCTTTGCGGACACGCACGCCTCACGCCGTCAACAACAGCACGAAACCTCTACAGCTTCACCGCCGGAAGCGAGCACTCCCTTCCTTGCCGGCGCGGGTTCGCACATAATGGAGGCGGAGCTATTTAAACATACCATGTGCACACACAATGTTTGTCGTGTCCAACATGTTCGCCTATGCTATCCAGAGACTAGTGTTTGAACCGCCACATACTCCAGGCTATCTCGAGCACGAGGCCGTGTACGTCACAACCCAGGACGGCCTGCGCATCGCCACTATGCTGATCTGCCCAGTCGCGTCTGTTGCTGCGCCGCATGCCGACAGCGACGTGGTAGACGACCTGATCGATCTGGGCGTCGTGCCCGCGCCGCCGGCACGCACCCCGCTGCCCGTGCCGAAACTGCGTCCGCTGCTGCTCTACAGCCACGGCAACGCTGAAGATATTGGCACCTCCCGCGAACATTCACAGTGGCTCGCCACCAATCTGGAGTGCGACGTGCTGGTGTATGACTATGTGGGGTACGGACATTCGTCGGTGGCCCTCATGAGCGAGGCATGCATGTACTCGGCCATACAGGCTGTGTACGAGCATGCCTCGCGACACCATACACATTACAATGGACTCTTTCTCATGGGGCGCTCGCTGGGCTGCACAGCGAGCACGCACTTGGCACGCAAGCTCAGCCAGCGCCAGCGCGAGGATGGCTGCCGCCTGTACAAGGGCCTGGTGCTGCTGTCGCCGTTGGCCTCGGGGTTCAGGGTGTTTTTCGACGTGGGAGATAGCAAGTCAGCTATTGTGAGACTGCTCGATGACCTCTTCTGCCCGGTGTTGCACGACATAGAACAGGTGAATGAGGGCGTCTTCGTCATCCACGGCAAGCAGGACGAGGTGATTGACATTCGCAACGCGCACGAGATCCAGGCCCACGTTCCGGCGCGTTGCTCGTTCCCACCTCTCTTTGTAGACGCGGGACACAACGACGTGGACGTCCTACACGGGGCCCGCATGCTCTCGCAGCTGCGCCATTTTATGCGGCAGTGCGCCTACGCGCGCGATTGACCTGAACAGGCACGCAGAGGCGATTTGCACAAACACCCGAGCATGTGTATTTCGCAGCTCGGCGGTCATCAGCAATGAGCCTCGGCCACGTTTTGTCGGGTTGCAAACGGGCGCGCGTCCCCGACCACCTGCTCCTGTTGTGCCGGGCTGCAGATGCGCCGGTAGTCGACAACATCCTGGCCGTGCTACAGGATACAGTGCCGTGCGCCAACATCACAATGGCGGTAATGCGTGTACACAGCAACCTGTACGAAATCAGCGTGCCCGTGCGGTCGGGACACGTTTCTCTGCAACAAATGGTGGCGCTGCAGCAGTACAACCCGGCTCGTCTTGCAGACATTCACGTGGCTTTGGTGGACGCTGCCATGTGCCTTGTGCTCTCGGTGTGCGACGAGACCCGGCCCGTTATTGTCTCGCAAATCGATGTGATACGCATTAGCAAGCGTGCCAGAAGATAAAATTAAAGGATAAGAGATAGTGAGAAGAGTAATAACAAAATGTAAGAAGTCGATTTACTGGTTTGGTCCAAACGTAATAAAATGACCTAAAGATCGATGCAGGCTGTCGCTCTCGACAGTCTTTCAGTCATTCCTTGCGTTCGCGCAGGGGTCATTTCTGAACTCGAGTGACGAGGCAGAGTTGCTGCGGATTGGACACCATAATAGTCATCATACATGCCGAAGTACTTCAACGCAGAATCAAAGCGTGTTACTGGCTCGGATTCAGACGACGTTGATGTTCTATGTGCCTGATCACCCTCGTAACGTTCGATTTCTGGCATGTCTTGTTCAATCGATGAACTCAGCACATGTAGTGCAGACCTCGCTTGTGCAGACCTCGCTTGTGCAGACCTCGCTTGTGCAGACCCATCTGACGCAACCGTCGTTGGTGCAGTGCACATTGACCCAAACGGTGTTGCAGAATTACTCATTTCATCAGGCATCTGATTTTGCTTGTTGTAGACGTGGTCCCGCAAGGCATAGAATTCCTTCATCAAATACTCTCTGTCGGCCGTGAGCAACTGTATCTTTTGGTCATCATCTAATCTGCGCACCTTCTGTTCTTCCACATTGTTCTGCTGCGCCAGAAATAAATCTTTGAAAATGTCTTGAGAAGCCTTCATATGATCATGAAGTTCTTGTCGTGTGTCGGTTTGTTCTTTGAAAAGCGCATGAATTTTCATTTCCAAAGTCTTGTTCGTCTCCTCTGCCAACAAACGATGTTCTGCCACGGTCTTCTCCACACCCTCAATTTTTGCAGAAAAAAATTTTCCCTGAGTCTGTACATCTAGTTCTACTTCTTCGACTCGCTTTTTCACTTCCGCTCTCCAGTGATCTTGTGCGGCATTTCCTCTGTTAAATGACCCATTTCCTCTGCGAGATGAATTATTCAAGCGATGAGAGCGAGAGGCGACGCGCTGCGAAGATTCGCGGCGAAATGCCGTTTCACCATCATTATACTCACGAAGATACGGTTGTGTCGAACCTATGTTTGTGAGTTGCGGTGCATCTTGCTGTGTGTCATGTCTGAAACTAGAGCCCGCTTCCTCATGCGATGAGTGCTCACTTGCAGACACACTGCTTGCAAGGCGGTTGGACGTCGAATTCCGCATGGCATCTAAGCACTGCATAGATTTCGGCGAAAAGGTCTCAGGACGCACACTGTACGAGGTTCGGTATTCAGGCTTATCCTGCTCGAGCACACCACCACGCCCACTGGAAGTTGACATACTGGAAGTTGACGAGCGAGAAGTTGACGAGGGAGAACCGCCAGGCCCTGACGGACCTTCGCCACGGAAATTGGGTTCCCGGAGTATCGAGAGTAGCACATCAGCTTTCTCAATCTCGTGTCTTGACTCGAGCATTTGCTGAACACGATGAACTGCGCTCAAAATTTCGAGTGTCGTCATTGTGAATTGGATAAGCACAGCAAGTATCTCATACCTGCACACACTCAATCGCTCTTCTTAAATACATGTATCATCTGAACAGGAGCGTCGACCAAGCGCGAAATGGCCGAGAAATTATATGAAAATGCATTTATTTTTTTAAACCAAACACACGCCCAGAACGATTTGAGGCATCCAAATGCATTTGATGTGCAAGTGTCCGTCATGTACGAACCAAAAAACAAATGCATTCCTTTCCGAAGATTGCAAATCGAACCCAAATAAAAAGGAGGGGCAGATACGGGGGAAGAGAGCAGGTGAGCATGTCACAGTACATTGATTCTGCTGCCGTAGACGAAGACCGAGAGGAAGACGACGACAGCGATGCTGCGCAGCCGGGCACGCAATACGACCATGACGACAATGACGACAATGACGAGGGGGGAGAAGAAGGCTCTGTTGACGATAGAATTGCACAGCTTCCGGAGAAGATACGGTCAATGGTGATCAAACGCCTGGGGAAGGGAGGCGACGGCGACAGTTCGTTTGACACCGCGAATAACAGGGACAAGAAGTTTGTGATGCAAAAGTTGAAGGAGCACGCGAAACGGATGCGCAAACTCAAGCACAAGCAAATGAAATCACAATCAAACACCCCGAAGAAGCGCACCTTCAATGCCTATAATGAGCACGGTGACGATGGCAGTGGTGGAGAAGGCGGGGGTGAGCGGGACAAGGACGCTGAGAAGAAGATGCGCCCGACGAAGCGCGACCTCACTCCTCTTGCGCAAATAGGTCTGGGCACCAATGATATCAGCAGGCACGTACCCGGGGTGGGAGGGGACTTGCGCAGGGTGTTTTTCAAGCGCCAGGACTTGATTCTCAAGGGCGGCATGCTCGAGGTGGAGCACGGGCCCTTTCAGATTATGCAGATCGAGGACTGGTGGAAAAACAGCGACCGACAGCGGCACTTTGCGGAACGATTCGGCATTCCTATCCGAGACTACATGCCCCTGCGCGAGCTGGCAGCGACTGATACTGTGGACGTGGTCATGACCCCGGACTTCTGCTCGAAAGCTCTCTTTGCGTTTATGAGCACACACCGTAGCACGCATCTCGACATTCCGCGCACGCCACAGGTTGAGAATATCTGTCTGCCGCAGCACCACTGCGACCGTCAGAGCCGCCTCCTGCTGGAGCAGGGCCCGAGTGGAGGCACGGTGGGGGTGGCGGACTGCCTGCTGTGGAAATTGTCCGTGTGCTCAGATACGCTTACCGTAGACCCCGAGATTCTGCAGATTGTCACGCTTCTGAGCAAGGCGGTGGCTGGGGGGCTCGAAGAGTCGTATGCGGCGATTGCGACGCACTACACAGAGCCGAGCTTCAATGCCAACAGCCGCGCCAAGGTCCAAGAGGGGGGGCGCTTCTTTGACGAGCACAGTAGTGAGGTGTTGCAGGCGCGCGGGACAACGAGCACCAACCAGGACATAGACCCCACGCTGCTGCAGACTCTGTGGCAGCACCGCTCGACGATTGCCAACGACGAAGCTCTCGCCGAGGACAGCCCGGTGATGATTCCCGAGACGCACGCCGTCAACAGTGCGCGCCTGCGGGGGCAGCCAGTGCCGGAGAGCGAGGGCAAACACGAGATCATCGTCAAAAAGGGGCTCTTCAACGTGTATCTGTGGTCGCACGTCATGGATTGTCAGGACGAGGGTGGAAACAAGCGGCAGCTGCGCATCGACCTGATCCGGCTGCAGGCCAAGATGCCTGGGGTGGAGCCCATCATCTTTCTCGAGAACGCCTCGCGCATGGAGCCACTGAAGATGCCTCTGCTCAACGTCATCAAGCACATGGGGATGGCGCTGTGCAAGCCGCAGGCCATGACCATGGGTCTCGCGGATGCCTTCAGCGTGGGAAAGACAAGCCAACTCTCGACAATTTGCACAGAGGCTCACGTACCGCTCGCCGTCTTCTTGTTTGCACACGGCGAAAAACTCGTGAACATGCACTTTGGCGGCATGCGCATGGACGTGTCAGACAGCTCCGAGATGCGCTTGAACCATGACTATCTCAAGGGCGTGGAGATGGCGCGCAGCGAGCACTACCGCATGGTCTCGGTGGCGGTGGCAGCGGACCTCAGTCCGAACGGCTACCGGCATGCGGCGAAGCCGTGCCCGGACTTTTCGACACAGTTTTATCAGGGCGTGCACTACCGCAGCATGCGCGTCGACTATCTGGAGGAACAGATACAGGTGCTGCTTGACACCACGCCCGAGGAGGATGTGGAAAACGTGCGCATTATGACGCAGTGCTGGCTGCACAACATAATGCGCTCGCGAGACCAGACGTGGTGCTATGTCGAGGTGGGCGGGGGTCTGGCGTGGAACTGCGGCGTTCTCATCAAGTACAACCCCGATGCCTTTGCGCCCTACGTCAAGCCGACGCCGAAAGCCGCGGGCGGATCGGGGCCTGTGCTCGAAGTCACACCGCAGCCATACAAGGTGGCTCCGCTCATCGAGGTCTATATGGAGGCGCGCGGCGTCGGAGACGAGTTTGTGTGTCTCTGGGACCACGACAATAAGGTTGTGCTCGACCTCGAGTGGCTGCAACTGCACGACGCGGAGCTCAATGCGCAGATGTCGTCGTTTGTCGAGCATGTGCACGACGTTGCGACTGCGAGCACTCTGCAGGGCCTGCAACAGACGCGCATTTTCGAGGAGGAGATTCTCGCCCTTTACGGCGTGCGCAAGAACCGCATCGCGACCATGCTCGTCAAGACGCAGGAAGGCGGGCTGCTCTCAAAGATGGCTGGGGTGCTCTTCCGCCAGACACAGGCCTGCATCCGCACCACGCTGTGCCAGATGGTCGTGGGTCCGCTTCTGCAGTTTTCCATGGCCGCGCGCAGCGTGCTCGACCTCAAGAAGCAGTCGGAGACGCGGGGCGCCGCCTGGGTGCGCGACTACATTCCCATGCGCACTCTGGTGCAAAAACGGCTGTCACGCACCACGTCTCTGGACCTTCTCAGCTCGGAGACGTACACGGCGCTCTTCTTTGTGCTCTCGCGCGAGCGCGTGGCCATGGATGTGTGCTTCATGAACGAGTCGCTCGTGCAGCTATTTGACTTTGGCATGTGCGCGCAGTTTTGCTCACCCACGGCGTGGGGCATGCCTGTGCAGCTCACGGACGGGGCCTCGACGTGGTCGATTGTAGTCACACAAAGCAACGGCTCCAAGGTGGAGCTCATTCACAACAAGAAGACGTCTGGCGCGGGTGCGGACATTAGCACACAGGTAAAGACGCAGAACGACAATGCGTATGGGCGCTGGCTCGTCATTTGCAAAGAGATTCTCACCTTTTACAACTCGGACAAGTGCCGCGACAAGACGGCCAAGTGGGTCTCACCAATGGCCATGGCGACTTACAATGGCAGTGGCGTGCCTGTGACGGCCGACGGCAACATGCGCATCGAAGATCTGGCTATTTTTGAGCAAGCGGGACTCGCGAGCTGGTTTACCGAGGCGCGCAAGCTCTGCGGCGACTCGGAGGCGGCGCAAAACTTTCTGGCAAACCTTGAGAACTGGCTGGGCGACTCAGGTGCGGGCGAGGGCACCAAGCGCGAGGGCTGGATCACGACGGTGCTCAACAAGACAGTCTCCTTCCTGCAGTTCTGGGCGATGCCCGCCGGCGTTGTCTGTGGGAACCGTCAGGAGAGCAAGGTGCCCACGTCCACAATCGAGGGCGGCCGCATGCGCCTGGGCAACTCCTCTGCGCTGGATGGCAGCGTCGGGCGCATTTTTGCAGATTGTGGTGAAGAAGTCGACGGCATGGACCTTGATGCCGACTGCGAAGACACGTTTCGCGGGAGCATCGACGCGTCCGAGGACGTGACCAACGTCAAGTACATGAATGAGGAGCGCACGCGCAACAATATGTTTTTCTGTCTTCTCAATCACCTGCGGCGCAAGGCCTTTCCCTTCGTCAATCGCGTCATGACGCAGAGCTTTTTGCGAGCGACTTACGTGCTGGGCATCGACCTGCGCACCCTGGGCAACGCGGTGCGCGATGTGTCGCTGGGCTTGCGCCGCGCCTACTTCAAGAGCCCCACCGTCATGAACCGCACGTGGGACGGACCCTTCAAGACAGTGACCCTGCATCCGAGCGCAGTCACTTTCACCATAGAGCGCTGCCTGCGCGCGGCCTTCGACACCGTGGGCACAAACAGCAAGGGGCAGCCGTGCGTTCCACTCTACGAGGCCTTCGAAAACATGGTGCTCGCAACAGTCAATGTGCCCATTTCACTTCACTGCATTTTGAGCGCGCTGCATATCTGGATGTTTGCGACGATTCTCGACGCCAGTGTCATGATCCTGTCGTGCTATTTCCTGTTCACCACCGGTCTAAAAACACATTGCCCGCTCAACATCCTCGCGCTAGTGGCCACGGGCCAGACCCTGACCCTCGCGCAGGAGACGGTGTACGACGCTTTTGCCGGGTACATTCTGGAAGCCGTGACGATGCCCGCGGCCAAAGACGAGCGCGTCGAGTGGGCGTCCTCGCGCTCGCGCCGCACTCGTGGCATGGGCCTGCGCATGTCGGGACACCTGAAAGAGGTCTCGCGCGAGGAGCTCATCGAGTGGCACCAGTGGGAGGTGGAGGGCAAGGCTGCCGAAATCAAGGCCGCCATGCAGCGGCGCAAGCACAAGCAGTATCCTTCGACATTCTTGAGTCCGGGTGCCCGCTTTGTCGTGAGCCGCGCACCAGAGTGGATGGCGCCGTCTGAAAGTCAGAAAGCGGTTGGCAAGACGCGCGAAAACAACAAGTTTGACGTGTCCACCATGGGCAGCGCTGAAAACATCATCGCCACGGCCTTTGCGCTTATGCAAACGAAGGAACACGATGTGGAGCGAGGTCTGGCGCCGGCGCCGCTGCGCCAGTTTGAGAAGACAGACGTCTACTGGCAGGCCGCAGCGGCTGGAACCCGGCTGCCACAGATTGATCGCAAGACCATGGACGATAACGACTTGGTGTTTGCGCCAGTGTGGAACACTGGCGTCTTCTACACAAACACTTGTAAAAACACAAATTCGCACCCCGGCGTGCTCACGCACTTTCTCGCCATCTGCAACATGAAGAAAAACTGCAGCCGCTCGGATCTCATGAAGCGTTTGCTGCTGCCCTACATGCAGCGCAAGAAAATCAACCGCGAGTTTATGTCGAGCCTTGCGTGGACGGCCCCTATCACCGGCGCCGAGTCGGAGCCATTCTCGTGCTTTCGCTGGGGCGCCATGCCGTCGGATACAGACGACATTGTCGCGGGTGTCGAGGTGTCCCTTAACATTGATATTCTTTGGCTTGTGCTGTCGCAAGGCCTCTTTGCGCACGAATGGCAGGGCGAGAGCGGTGAGATCACTGACAGCATGGCCGTGGTGCACTTGCGCAACCTCTCTTGCTGCAGCCTAACTATGCTGAGTCTATTTATGCACACGAGCGTGGAACGCGCCGCCATTCCCGCCAACAGCGGGAGCATCTTTCTCAACCAGTTCAACCCCGTCCTCGAGAACCCGCTGCCGGCTGCGCTATTCTACGAGGCGCGCCTGCACGTGGACTCATATGTCGGAGCCGCGAAAGTGGCCGACAACATGCTTTGCAATCGGGTGCGCAAAGCTGCAAACTTCCAGATGTTGTATCTGGAGGACGGCACGTCGGCCCTATACTACAAAAACATTATTGCCGCCGCCGAAGAGCGCTCGTGCCCGACGCGGGCGGGTGATTTGTTTCCCTATCCGCCCGAGAGCGTCTATCACATGCAGGCGCACCTTGTGCTGATGCAGACTGCATTCCGGCGGCTGTGCGCGATGGACGTGCCAGCCGCGGACAAGACGCTGCAGATAGCCTTCCAGCTCTACGGCTGCACAGTAACTGACGACATGGTGCGGCACATTCCTGTTTCCATGACGCAGTCCATCGCTGCCGACAGGCGCGAGATTCCGTGCATCACGTTTCAGCAGGGCTTTCTCTTCACGATCCGCGTCGAAAACAACACCGTGCGAATCCTTCCCACATTGCCGTCCTCGGTTCACGACTCCGACACGCTCGGGCTCGGGGCGCGAATCCCGTCTGCTCTGCCTTTGCATGACATGGACACTTTTTCGATCGACAGGATGGCAGAGGTCATGACCGGCGGCCTTCGCCTCACTCTCGAAGGCAACGTGCGCGAAGTCCGTCTGCAGCCGCTTATCGACCCTCTAATCACCGAGGCACTGCCGTTCTCCTTTTTTCCAGTAGTGCACTGGAAGCACGTGATTTCTGTGCGCTGTAGCGACGAGATCCTGCGCTTGAACAAGATGCCACCGCTTGAGAGCAGGCTGGGCGGGGCGCAGCAACATGTGCGCGTTGTGCACGCCGACGCCTGGTTTCGCTTCTTGGACAAGGAGCTCCTGCTCTCTGTGGATGACACTGCATCGTTCCTGGCCGAGAACAATGACATACGCAAAATCTGCGACCCACGCTGTGTCTGCCGCATGACACGCCTGACATGCCGCGATGGGCCAGACGTGCTCACATTTATTTTGATACAGACCGCAGAGCTGGCTGAGGAGCACCCGCAGGAACCTGCTGGCACGGAATGCGACAAGGAAGTCGCGGCTCCGCTCTATCTCTACTTCAACACTCGCTCGCACCTGAAGTTCCACCTTCTCGAGACAAAGGGGCGCCCTTTCGACGACAAGCCAAACAAGTGGCACAAGCCCACGCGCCATCTCTTGGTGTGTGGCCGTAACGTATTTTCCCCCTACGATGAGGACGTTGACTCTGGTGGCTTTCTGATCATGCACCGCATCGAATCGCATGACAAGGGGCGCACGCTGGTGCTGG
>Ga0105050_10008593_pt1 | contig 11720 bp, 10 predicted proteins | sample FRY01_FD_78088 | JGI IMG/M metagenome (GOLD analysis project Ga0105050, IMG submission 78088) | Freshwater microbial communities from Lake Fryxell liftoff mats and glacier meltwater in Antarctica - FRY-01 | ecosystem: Environmental > Aquatic > Freshwater > Ice > Glacier meltwater ... | reverse complement strand
TGATGTTTTCGCTCAAAAATGCCGTCATTTGCTGATGCAAACTCGGTTTTGAGCGGGTCTGTACCCACAGATTCTGCGGAAGAGCCGGAAGTCTTGCGGTTTCAACTTTCAGATGATAGCCGCTGCGAGTGCGTTTGATACTCTTGGTCTCATCCATCAGCGGTACTTGGGACGAGGACGAAAGGCGGCTTCGGGCATTCAACGCTGTTCGCGGTAGGGGTTGAATAGCTGGTAGTTCAAGTGCCGATACAAATCACTGGTTTGCAGCAACTCATTATGCTTTCCTTCGCCCGCCAACTTTGATCCGTTGAGCAGTAACACTCGGTCAGCGGATCGCAGGGTATTGAGTCGGCGCGGCAACATGATCACCAACGATTTCTCATCGACTAATTTTCGTAGCGCCGCCAAACAGTTGTCCGTCGCCAGTTCCTCGGACGGCAACGGCGGTTCTTCGACAACGACGATGGGTGGTTTGTGCAGGAGTGCCCGTGCGATACCGATCGAGTAGCGTTCTTCGGAGGTTAACCGTGTGTCATTCGCGGTCAACATTGTTTGCAACCCTTCGCTCAATCTCATCAGCGAGTCGTAAATTCCCAGTTGCTGCGTCACGACCATGACGTCATGCGGATCTACGTTTGTATGTCCGGCGGCGATATTGTCGATCACCGAAGCCTCGGATATCGGCCCGTCAGCGCCGACCCAGAGAACGTTCTTAACGAGTGATCGAGGGTGGATGTCTCGCAGCGAAATGCCATCGATCGAGATCCGGCCGTGCCCAGGCCTGCCGATTCCAAGCAGCAACTCGGCGAGCGAATTTGTCGAAACGGGATTCGTTCCGAGCAACGTCACCAAGGTTCCCGGGCGAAGCTGAAGGCTTATGTTGCTGAGGATGACACCCCCGCCCACATCATCCAGCGTCACGTCCGCCATTTCCATCTTGTCACGCAAACCCGCCATCCCAACTCGTTGTTCACTGGGCGGCGAGTCATCCACAATTTCCATGTATTGATAGATACTATTGGCAGCTTCATCGGCGGCGACGGACGCGTTGACCGCTTCCATCAATCGAGTCGCACCTGCAACCGCGCCGCCGAGCGACAAGCCGAGGACGAGTGCCGCGGGCAAGCTTAATCCCGAAGTCACGTCCAACAGATTAACGCCCAACCCAAGGACCAAGAGAGAGATCGCAAGCGAAGCAGCCAACGTCATGAACGGTGACAGACGACCGCGCAGATTCTGCTGCGTTTCAAGACGCCGGTACAAGAGATCGAGTTCGCTGACGAAGGATTGATCCGAGGCGCCGCCGGACTGGGTCCTCGCCAAAAGCGGTGACTGGCTGACAAGATTAACAAGCCGGCGACGCGATCGAGGCGTCTCCCAAGCCGATGTTTCACTTTCAATGCTTTGACGCAACGAGCGGTAAAGTTGCCAAAGCAACATCCCGCTGATCACCGCCAGCGACGCCAGTGGGATGTTGACCATAAGTGCCACCACGACGCAGCCGACGAGCATCAGCAGACTGCGCGGCATCGATCGCCACCATGCGGACAAGCCTCGGGCTAACTGCGGCAATCGTTGTTCAAGTAGCAACTGCGCTCGAGCACGCTGGGCAACGGCGCCTTCGATTTCTGCTCTTCGCATCGATTGGTAAAAGATGTCCCGATGCAGCTTCATCGTGACCGCACGACTCCGCTTGTCGGCACCATTCCGATGGATCCAAATCGTGAGTGCAAACAAGATCGCCATCGCAAGCGCAAGCCCCACGAGGTAAGTCAATTGCACCAGAGGCGACAGATCCAAAAACCATTCCGGCAGCGGTACTTCCAGATAGGTTCCCAGCCTCACGGGAGAACTTTTCAAGCCTTCTTTGTCCAGCAACATTGCAATCAGGCCGGACACCACGACCAGGCACGGCACCAGCAATCCGGCCGTGATGGCCGCCATGTACCAAAGGATGGATCCACGGCCTACGCTTTCACGACGCGCCGAGCGAAAAGTGGATGACCGAATGAAATGAGAAAAAGGTTGCAATGGTTGGCTCCGATAGAACCCAAAAGCTTGGAAGCAACGTCACCAAACGACGCTTATGCAAAAGACTTCTACTCTCATCCTAACTCGAACACCTTTGCCCCGTTTCGTTAGAATACAACTTTTCCAAGCCGCGATCCATTTTTCGACAAATGCGGCAACCCCAGACCAGGCTTTTTGGATCAAAGGGTTTTGGCAAGGATCAATCCGCGGCCGCAATCCGCGGCCGCAATCCGCGGCCGCAATCCGCGGCCGCCTATTGAAAGCCGGCGAAGCGAATCGCGTGGGTAGGAAATCGCGGGGCTATTCGATGATGGGGCAGACATCAAACCACTCTCGTTTTTGCTTTCGCATCCAATCGAAGCTTTGCTCGGGGCCCCAAAGTCCGGTGGGATACTGAAGTAAAGGCGGTGCGGCGGGGCTTCGCCACTTGGCCAAGATCGGATCGATGATACCCCACGACAATTCAACCTCGTCGCTGCGAGCGAACAGACTGGCATCCCCATTCATCGCATCCAACAGCAGTCGCTGGTACCCATCGGGCATACCGCCGGCGTCACCTTTGCTGAACCGGAAATCGAGGGTCGATGTTCGCGTCTTCATATCCGTATCGGGCACCTTGGATTGAATATGCATTTGAATGCCTTCGGCCGGTTGGACTTGAATCACCAATCGGTTGGCATCAAATTGCCGCAGCTTCGTTCCGAAAACCAGGTGCGGTGGTTGCTTGAATTGGATCACGATTTGTGAGGTTCGACACGACATTGCTTTACCGCTTCGAAGATAAAACGGCACGTTACGCCAACGCCAATTGTCGATGTACAGCTTTAAAATCGCGAACGTCTCCGTCTCGCTTCCCGCGGGCACGCCGGGCTCTTTCAAGTAGCCTTCGTATTGGCCGCGGACGGTCTGCGCGGCGAAGTCACCACCCATCATTGGGCGTACACTGTGCAGTACTTTCACCTTTTCGTCTCGCACCAGTGTTGAATCAAAACGCGGTGGCGGCTCCATCGCCGTAATCATCAGTAACTGAAAGATGTGGTTTTGAAACATGTCGCGAAGAATGCCCGACGTATCGTAGTATCCTGCGCGGCTGCCAATCACGACCTCTTCCGCAACCGTGATCTGCACATGATCGATGTAGTTACGGTTCCAAAGCGGTTCGAAAATGCTGTTTGCGAATCGCATCGCAAAGAGGTTTTGAACGGTCTCTTTGCCGAGGTAGTGATCGATGCGATAGATCTGGTCTTCGCGAAAGACTTTGTGGACGCGGTGGTTCAATTCCTGCGCGGAAGCCAAATCGGTTCCGAATGGTTTTTCGATAATGACGCGTCGCTCGCCATGGGTATCGTCCGCAAGACCGGATGCACCGAGTTGCTCGACCGCGGTCGCGTAGAGCTGGGGCATGGTGGATAAGTAATAGACTCGGCCCGCCTTTCCTTCGGGCTCAATCGAGGTCAGAAATTTGCCGAGTTCGCAAAAGTCGTTGACCTGTTGGATATCACCGGGCTGATAAAAAACTCGTTCCGCAAACGAAGCCCAAGTCGTTTCATCGAACAGACTGCCGGCGAATTCGGAGGTGGTCTTCTTAAGCGAATCACGCCAATGCTTGTGATCAAACGTGCTTCGCGAAACACCCACAATATTGGTGTTTTCGGGCAATCGTTTTTTCTTATGAAGGCTATAAAGCGCCGGGATTAACTTGCGGCTGGTTAGGTCACCGGATGCACCAAAAATAACAATCGTGTGAGCCATCGATTGGGAAGCCTTCGCTTTCGAGTAAGTTTAACTAGAGGGCACGGCGATTTGTGACAATCTACCGGACGGTCGGCGGGGTATCTACGGGATGAAGCGACGGTTTTACGCGGCGAGCGAGCGAACGGTGGAAGAACGAACGGTGGGGAAACGATTCCATTGATGAATCGCTAAACAATGTGCTCAAGCGCGGGGCGTCGGGTAAACCGGACTTGGCCGCCGACGATGGTGTAAACAACGCGGCCGGTCACGTGATCGCCTTCATGTGGCGTGCTTCGGCATTGGCTGTAGAAGGTATCGGAGTCGATCGTCCATGCGTCGTTGGGATCAATCACGACCACATCCGCGGGCGAGCCGATGGCGAGCGTTCCTTCGCACAATCCCGCGATTTTGGCCGGTGTGGTCGACAGACACATGATCGCCTGTGACCAATCCATTAACCCCGTGTGCACCAAGCGTGTCGCCACGACGGCAAGTGTTGTCTCCAGTGTCGAGGCTCCAAAGGGCGCCTGATCGATGTCGTTCATTTTCTTTTCGCGAGCACGCGGCATATGTCCACTTTGGATCGCATCGATCGTTCCGTCAGCGACCGCGGCGACGATCGCGTCAATGTGTTTGACGCTTCGCAGCGGTGGATGCAACTTGAAACGCGAATCAAAACTGCGAAGCATTTCATCGCTGTGCCAAAGGTTATGAGGACAAACCGAGGCGGTGACTTGAATGCCACGCTGCTTGACACGTCGAAGCAAATCGACGCTTCCCATGGTGCTGATCGGACCGACGTGCAATCGCCCTCCCGTCGCTTCGGCGAGCCGAACGTCTCGGGCGACTGCCAAATCTTCGGCTTCGGTGGGAAGCCCCTTCAAGCCAAGCACGAGTGCGACTTGACCATCGTGCGCAACGCCATGTTCCACCAAATCCGGATCGACAGGACGATCAAAAATCGGCAGGTCAAACATTCGGCAGTAATCAAGTGCTCGCTTCAGCAGAGCGCTGTTGTGAATCGGTCGCGGCGAGTCGCTGAACCCGATCGCGCCGGCCTGCGCAAGCAAGCCAAGTTCAGCCATCTGCTCGCCATCACGCCGACTGCTTGCACACGCGATCACATGCACCTTCGGTCCACTGCAAGCGGCGGCGATGCGGCGCACCAACTCGACTCCCGCGGGAGTATCGATCGGCGGATCGGTGTTCGCGGAGCAAAGGACCGACGTGTAACCACCGGCGACGGCAGCGGCTCCCCCGCTTTCGATCGTTTCGTCTTCCTCGTGCCCCGGCTCTCGTAACTCGGTTCCCAGGTCGATCAAGCCGGGCGCCACGATGCAGTTCCTCGCATCGATATGCAAGTAATAATCAGGCAAGTCTCCATCCAGCGGATCGATCGCCAGAACCTTTCCGCGAAACAAGAGCAAGCGTGCGACTCGGTCAACGCCCTGCGAAGGATCGATGATGCGACCATGTTCAATCAACAATGCCTGCGGTTCACTCATCGATTTTCTCCATTCGCACCGACCAGCAACCACAACGCTGCCATCCTCACGGCGATGCCGTTGGTGACTTGTTCGAGGATCACGGAATGCGGACCATCGGCAACTTCGGGTGTGATTTCAACGCCACGATTGATCGGACCAGGAGCCATAATCAGGATGTCCGACTTGCATCGCCGCATTCGCTTGCCGTTCATTCCGTATCGGTTCGCGTATTCATGAACGCTGGGGAAGGGTCTCGCCTTTTGGCGTTCAAATTGAATTCGCAGCAGATTGAGGACATCGCAGCGCGGCAGGATTTCGTCCAAGCTATGAGCGACTTCAAATCCCAGCTCGCTCCACCTCGGACTGACCAACGTTGCCGGACCGCAAACGATCACATGAGCCCCCAGTTTTCGCAGGCCCCACATGTTGCTTCTCGCGGTGCGGCTGTGTGCGATGTCGCCAACCAACGCGACCGTCAAGCCATCCAACCGCCCTCGATGCTCCCGAATCGTCAACATGTCCAGCAAGCCCTGAGTCGGATGCTCATGAGCTCCGTCGCCCGCGTTGAGGACACAGCATTCCAGCTCGCGGGAAAGCAGGTGCGGTGTGCCTGGCGTGCTGTGTCTTGTCACGACCCAGTCGACCCCCATCGCCTGGATCGTCTTCGCGGTGTCGACAAAGGTTTCTCCTTTGGAGACGCTGCTGCCGCTACTGGAAAACTCGACGGTGTCTGCTCCCATCCGTTTGGCGGCGAGTGAAAAGCTGTTTCTCGTTCGCGTGCTGTTTTCAAAAAACAGGTTGGCGAGCGTTTTGCCTGAAAGGATTGAAATCTTTCGGCGACAACCTTCCGTCATCGCCTTCAATCGAACCGCCGTATCGAGCAAGATGTTGATTTCGGCGGCGGAAAGACTTTCGATATCAAGTAAATGGCGGCGAGTCCAGGATTCTGGAAACGTCAGCTCATCGTTCGCGGGGTGGCTTTGAGAATCCAAGGCGCCAACGTCTTCAGGTGAAAAGGATCTTCGGAACGTCTCGCGGGTGCGAGTTTGAGAGCAAAAGGCATCACGTATGTTAGGCGAAAAATCGGTCTCGCGCAAGTCGCGGTCGACTATGATTCTCGCCGAGATCGACCGTTTTTGAGTGCCGAGATCGCAATGGTGCTCCACGCGATGATCCACGCAACGCCGCCGATCGGCGTGATCGCGCCCAGCCACGGTGTATTCGTCGCGACCAAAAGATAAAGGCTGCCGCTAAACAAAATGATTCCTGCGGTGAACAGGGAAAATACGATCCAGCGTGCGCGACGCGAAAGTAGCACACTGTTCGCCACGGCCAGCAGGGCAACCGCATGAACCAAGTGGTATCTTGCTCCCACGTCAAATTGATCAATTCGTTTGAGAATCACGGCTGGCTCTAAGCCTTTCTCGCCGAGAAAATTTTCCAAGCCATGGGCACCAAACGCACCGATCAACACGCCAAGCCCACCCAAGATCCCCGCAGTCGCGGCCATCTGATAAGACAGCGGGTCTCGATAGGAAGGAATCGCGTTCACGCTTTTAGCAGGTTCTCGACAGCACCGAGCAAACGATCCATCGCAAACGGTTTGCGAATGTAATCGTTGACACCGAGCAGTTCTGCATAAGCCTTGTGGCGACTGCCTTCATTGCCCGTGATCATGATGACGGGCAGCGGTGTCTCGCGGAGGCGGCGAAGTTTTTCAAGCACCAAGAAACCGCTTCGCTTGGGCATCATCATGTCCAAGATCATCAGATCCGGGTTTTCACGTTCAGCCAACGCGAGTCCCTGATTCCCATCGCGAGCGATGACAACTTGGTAACCCGCGCCTTCAAGCGCATAGCGGATCGAATCGATGATCTCATAATCATCGTCGACGATCAGAATCTTTTGAGCGGTGCCAACGCTTTGGCTGACGGGCGAATCCGAGTCGTTCATGCGCGAGGTGGGTTGGCAAGGGGGCAGTGAATGGGGCGCGGTGGAGAGCGGCCGGTCGTGGTTCGGCGAAGTGTCCGATCCGTATCGATCTTGTTCAATTTATGCGTTCAGCAAGCAATGCAACAGCCGACGTCGCCAATCCAGAACTTAAAACCGAAAGAAGCAAGGAAGCTAATTCGAGGAAAACTGCACGGGGACCGTTGTCCAGTCCTGCTTCGCGGGTTGCGCATCGTCTTTGCCTGTCACAATTTGCATCATCCAGGCGTTCACGTCGCGAAGGACTTCGGTGACCATTTCATCGCCCGTCGTGTACTTGCGAATATCAAATCGCAGGCGCGCGGTCACAGCAAGCCGCACGTCCTCGTCGAATTGATCTTCGCTCAGAAACTGGCTTTGCATCGCCACGGCCCAAAAGTTTTTAAGTTTCCGCACAGATTCCAAATTACTCAGAACCGAAGCTCCACGCGGAATTCGTCCGCCAAGTGAAATGCAACCGGCGAATTGCGAACTGCGTTTGAACGCGATCCGACGGGCCATCGTGCCGCCCGCGCCATAACCTGAGATAAAAATACGTTCGCGATGAATCGAATATCGCTCGCACGCGTCATCGATCGCCTGCCAAACCGAATCCTCGCATCGAGACACCGCTGCCGCCGTATCGGACCATGCGAAACGTTGACCACCGGCATCAATTGCCTGCGAACCACGAATGCCGACTCCGACATAGTTGCGTGTGCTGATGTGCGGCGCGACGTGACTGATCTGGTTTTCGTTGAACCCGTCGTTGTGCAACCAAACGATCAAGGGATATCGATAGCTCGCTTCGTACCGAACAGGCAGAAAAAAAGAACGCGGCCGATTCAGCTTCGCCTGAAGCGGGTTGTCAAGAAGACTTGGAAACGCATGCCCGGCTACCGTTTCTGCGAGACCGTGCTCAGCCTCGTATTCTGCCTCTTCATGATGAAGCTTCGGCGACGATGTTTTCTTGGAAGACGTTTGCGTAGGAGAAGAATCCGATGAGCCCAACGAAGAAAGGCGATTCATGGTTCATCCTAAAGAGTGCGTTTCAATGATGAGACGAGTCGGCAACCGGATGGCGAACCTTGGGTTGTGGACTCGTCACCACCGCTTCGTTTTAGAAACGACGATGCAGAAGTGTCAATGTCAGCTAACCGATTCGCAAGGCCCCGCAAGCCTTTCAAACACACTCCGCCCGCAACAACTCTGTCACCGTAAAACGTTTACGATGACAGATTTTTTTTCAACACGTTAAGCTAGCAATGCGTCCATCGTTGCAACCAACGACTTCACGGCATCCACGCTGGACTGGAACGCGGCCTTTTCGGTCTCCGTCAGTTCCAACTCGATAATCTTCTCAACGCCGCCGCTGCCCAAGATCACCGGGACGCCGACGTAGTAGCCACCAACGCCGTATTCGCTTTTGCACAACGCAGCAACAGGGATCAAGCGTTTCTTGTCGCGAACGATCGCTTCGACCATTTGGGTGCACGCGGCAGCCGGTGCGTAGTAAGCGCTTCCTGTCTTGAGCAACGAGACGATCTCCGCGCCGCCTTTGCGTGTTCGGTCAACGATCTCTTCAAGCCTTGCTGCGGGTATCAACTGAGTGACGGGAATGCCGCCTACGCTTGTGCAACTTGGCATTGGCACCATCGTGTCGCCGTGGCCGCCCATCAACAGTGCGCTGACGTCCTCAACGCTAACGCCAAGCTCCATCGCAAGGAAGGTGCGATAGCGGGCGGTGTCCAGCACACCAGCTTGCCCCAGGACCTTCGACGAGTCGAAGCCCGTGACCTTCCACATCTGCTGCACCATCGCGTCCAGTGGATTGCTGACGACGATGACAACGGCGTTAGGACTGGTGACTTTGATTTGTTCCGCAACGCTGGTGACGATTTTTGCATTCGTGGCCAGCAAATCGTCACGGCTCATGCCGGGTTTGCGTGGAATCCCCGCTGTCACCACGATCACATCGCTGTTCGCTGAATCCGCGTAATCGTTGGTCCCGATGATGTGGGAGTCAAAGCCCATGATCGGGGAGGCCTGCATCAAGTCCAGCGCTTTGCCGCGTGGCATGTCCTCGGTTTGAGGAATATCCAGCAGAACGATGTCTCCCAGTTCGGCAGCGGCACACCAGTGAGCGCAGGTTGCGCCGACATTTCCGGCTCCGATGATGGTTATTTTCGCGCGTCGCATGCTGATTGAATCCTAGGTCGTTTGGACAGGTGGAACGTTATTGGGGGAAATGGAACGCCGAAATTGTCAACCGGACTGCAATCGTCAGCAACCCGGCACCACCGAGTTCATTTCGCTTTTATCAGGGACGCAAGAATCTGCGTTTTGAGCACATTGATGAGCTCGTAAAAAACAGTGGGAGGTGAGGCAACAGGTCGGCGTGAACCGCAACCGATCGCGATGCAACGTCCACCTGCTTGGACAACCTCAGTTGACCACTTCATCCGAGACGTCCCCGCCACGGTGTCTGGTGACCGACAAGGTGATTGACTATCGCCTGCCACTGAATCATCACGAACAAGAGAACCGATGGAACGTGGCAGACAACGCCAAGCCAAGGTTGCCGAAATTGAATCGCGGCGAGAAACCGGGGCAGATGACTCATCAAGATCGCGCTCAGGGAAACGATCAAGGCAATCGCTTGTCCGTTAAACAGAGCCATCATTCCGGTTGCCAGTGGCAATAAGGTGCCGCCAAGCAAAATGATGGTGAACGGGAAAATCAACCTGGGATTTCCGATGCCTTCGATCGCGTTTTTTAGCAAGCCTCGAATGACCTGCATCGCAGACGTATACATCCGGCAATCAGCCAAAAGCGTCCCGTCAACACAGTCGGTCGACAAATCGACCAGGCGATAAGCTCGCGGCAGTTTAAGACCATCATGACGCGAGGATCGGATCACAGCATGCGTCCCTGCTTGTTCATAATGGTCTCGGCGAGTGATGAAGAACTGACCGCAACCGGCCGCATACGCAGGCGACACGCTTTGCCGCATTCGCGAAATAGGGAGAAATCCCAATAAGATGAAATGCATCAGTGGGATCATCCACTTCTCCAACCATGTCCCCGTTTCTTGGTGGGGGAACGCGCTGAGAAGGGCCACTCCAGTTTTGTCTTGATGCTTGATCAGCCGTACCAACGCATCATTCCGCAGACGCACATCCGCATCGACAAAAACGAAACGATCGTATCGAGCCGCTTCGCTTAGCTGATGGCAAGCGTGCTGCTTGCCGTTCCATCCACTGGGCAACGGTTTGCCAGAGAGAAGGCGAACTCGGGAGTCCTCTTTGGCAAACTGGGTCACTAAATCCGCAGTGGCATCGTCACTGTTGTCATCCAAAATAACCACTTCAAGCTGAACGCCTTCACTCGCGAGATGGGATCCAATGGCCGCTTCAATTCCAGCGGCTTCATTTCGAGCGGGAATCAAAATCGACACACATTCCGGTGGGAGCCCATGACGCGATTCATCAGACGCGATCGTCGCGGGGCCCATGAACAGTTTCCGGTTCACCATAAACATCATGGCGGGAATCGAGGCGGACACGAAGCCAAAGATCGCAAAGAGAAGAAGCATCATCGAAATTTTTCACCATGTTCAAGCCGAAAATGTTGGCGGCTGAAGAGTGATTTGATCCGTCTCATGAAATCATAAGAACCGCCGGCACCGACGCCGCCTCGAAGAACCGGTGTGAACTTGCTGGCATCCCGCGCCACCGATTCGTCACGCAGTTTTGTTTGAGCCGTGCGGAGTTGCTGCGACAGCAGATCCGTCCATTCGGCTTTTGACTTTCCACTGGATTCAACCGCCGCTACCGGGTCTCCGAATCGAATCAAGCACTCCGGCAAACGCTCCTCCCAAAAAACATACTCCATCGCCATTGGCAAAATGACGCCACGAGTCAACTTCGTGCAGAGGTGAGAAAGTCCAGGCATGAACGGAGCTGAGTAGTCGCGGCAGTCACAAAATCGCCCCTCGGGGGTTATCCAGAGGGCGGTCGCCGGGTGCTCAAGAATTCCAATGCTCTGCTTTAGAAAAGCCGCTGCCCCGGAATGGCTCGCCATATTCACCCCATAAAACCCCAACTTCGAGAACACCTTGTACTTTTCCAGAGCCGACGCGTCGATCGGAGCATAAAGTTGCCTCGGATTGAAAAGCCTCGCATTCAAATAATGGGCCAGCAGTGGATCCCACCAAGAGGGATGATTGGCATAGACAATTAACGGCGCATCAGGCGCAAGCGTCACCGGATCCCAGCCCTCATTGCTGACGGAAATACTATGAAAGTGGCGTCGCAGGTAAGGACCGAGAAAAGCATGGAACCCGCTTTGAAACCAAGCGGGGACGGGGGGAGGAGAGTTTTCAGTTTTCAGTTTTCAGTTTTCAGTTTTCAGTTTTCAGTTTTCAGGACTCAGGACTCAGGACTCAGGACTCAGGACTCAGGACTCAGGACTCAGGACTCAGGACTCAGGACTCAGGAC
>Ga0105050_10008587_pt1 | contig 11725 bp, 14 predicted proteins | sample FRY01_FD_78088 | JGI IMG/M metagenome (GOLD analysis project Ga0105050, IMG submission 78088) | Freshwater microbial communities from Lake Fryxell liftoff mats and glacier meltwater in Antarctica - FRY-01 | ecosystem: Environmental > Aquatic > Freshwater > Ice > Glacier meltwater ... | reverse complement strand
ATCTTTTTTTTCTAAAATAAAATCTGGTTTATAACTTCGTTTTTTTTCTGGCTCAATATACTCTAACTTTAATGTCTCATATTCAAATTTAAAATCACCATTTAATAATTCACTTTGAATTTTTTCTTCTAAACCGGATCTAATACCGTATTTCTTAAAAACTAATTTCTGAGTATAATGTTTTCTTTTAGCCATATTTTTCCTATAAAATACTTAACTTTAATTTATTAAGTATGTGTTCGACATCTTTTTTATTTCTAAATATGTAACCTGTTTCTTTAAAAACCTCATCTTCGTCGACACTTGTCTTTTCAATTTTACCATATACTTTATCAATTAATTCAAATACAAAATCATTGTATTTCTCTATAACTGGTATATATCTGGTTGGGTTTGTTTCAAGAATCTTTATTACAATGTTCAATACCGCAACTGGCATTGTATTGAAATAAGGTATTATTGAAATATATTCTTCGTGTGAAACGACAAGTCGTCTTCCAGTGACTCCATAATTATGAGCACCTTTAATTTTTAAAACTATACTACCGTGTTGTGGTCCAAATTCCATAACGGTTTTAGAAACCCTATCAAAACTTAGATTTATGTTATTTCTATCACATATCTCAGTAAATGATTTTTTAAATAATTCTGTATTTTTCTGTGCTATTACTTTTACCTTAGCCATTATATAACCTATATTTATTAATTGTTTTTAATTACAAATACAATTTAACTAAAATAATTCACATATCCTAATTTTTATGTTATTTATTTTTTTATTCTTTTAACATTAAAAACATAAATATCAATTTGATTTTTATGATCTGAAGGACATTTATTTAGAATACCTTTAAACTCATCTATATTTTCATCTAACAAATAAAGTATAAATATTCTTTTATTTAAATTCATAACCATCTGTGATGTAGTATATATATAATCAGTTTTCCTTGTCATATTTAACATTGAATTAGTTTTATATAAATCTGTTCTAAGTCGCGACGCAATTTTATTATAATCATCTACATTGGCTAATATTTTTTCAGCTGAGATCTTTCTTATTCTTGTTGATTTATAATTTTCACCTTCGACATATCCTGCATTAGGAATTAAATCTCCGTGGTTTGTTCTGACTACTAATTCACTATTAATCATTTTTTTTGCTTTTGGTTTTTCACCTTTGGATATTTCTACAACCCAAGTCGATTCAGGACTTGCTACAAATGTATGTCCAATCACCATATTCTTTATTATACTTTTAGTTCCTTCTTCAGATGTTTTTGAATTTAATGCTGTTCTTATTCTTACTCCGTCTTTTGATTTGGAACCTTTTTTTCTAACAATAACTCTTTCGTTCTCATCAAAACCAACATTCAAAGTTGAATTAACAATTCCAACTCCATCACTATTCATTCCCTCAGACCAATCTGTTTCAACGTCTAATAAGTAAACTAATTCTTTTCCATCAACAACCTCTCTCACTATTTGCAAAGTGGGTGAGTATGTCCTATCTCTATTTTTTGCTAAAATAATATCACCAGATATTTCTGTTGCAATTACAATACACTCTTTTAAAATATCCTTCACTTAACAATCCTCTATTTATTACTATTTAAAAATAAAAGTCTTATACCAATTTGAATAAAATGTAAACTCTGTCGGGTCTGTTAAAAACAAATCTAACCCTTTAAACGTTTCACTGTATTTTTTTATTGTTCTTAAATTTGTTTCAAAAACTCCACCGGATAATACTCCATTATTATATTTATCATTTAATTCACCTGTAAGTTTCCAAGGAATTTCGGTAACATTAAATAAGAAATAATCAATAGCATTTTTTCTTTTTGATTTACATTCAATATATTGTTTATGGTTTATCTCTCTGACACCCCAATTAATATCATTTACCTTTCTAATAAAATAACGTTTCCAAAAACCACTATCTTTGTAATCCTCTAAATTTGGAACCACCGTTGTTTCCATTGGTGTTTTATAACGTTTAGGATTAAATACTCCTGTATTACTATAAAAGTAGTTTTCCTTTTTTTGAGTTATTAAAATCAAATCAAACTTAATTAATTTAATACTTAATTTTGTATTAAATTCTAATAAAGAAAATACCTCTCCATTGGAATATCTATGATAAAATCCAATGTACTCGATATAATCCTCATTCATATATTCCTTTCCGGCTGTATATAAACCTTTCTCTATTGAGGATTCTGGGTAATATGATCTTAATCTTTTACTCATTATGCGTCAAACCTGATAACAAAGTTCATTGGAATGTCATCTCTTTTTGGAATAGGTGATGACATTTTTGCAACTGCAACTAACTGATAATTGTCATTATATAATCCTATTGTTGTTATATAAGGACTAAAACTACCTGTAACGAAATCCTTTGGTCTCTCTGATCTAAGACTATTATTAACTCGAATCGTTGGGTTTAATGTTAGGTTAAACTCATTTGGTTTTGTTCTACATATTATTTCGTGTTCATATATAGTTTGAGTCGAGTTAAATTTTAAGTTAAATCCAGAACCAGAATAATTTTGACTTCCATCTCCAATTCCAATTTTATTATATCTTTTTCTGAAATCACTTATTATAACATTTCCATTTTTATAAAATATGTTACCAACTCTATTAGTTTGATATGCACTGCCGGATTCAAAATCATTTGAATATAAATTAAATATTTCAGTAGTATTTAATGCTTTTTTATAAATTCTAAATTCATCTAAACTACCACTTAAATTATTTCTATTAATTCCTTCACTACCAAAATACCAATCACAATTATTTTTAATTGTAAAATTACTTTTATCTACTGTTGTTGAATCTAAGACATTATCAATATATAAATTTAAGTTTGAACCTGTTTTGTTTAATACTATGTGATGAAAAAGATTATCATTAACCATCGCACTCGATGTGAAATTAGTATAGTTTACTCCATCATTTCTTTCAATACTTATTTTATTTGAGCCAGAATTTAAAAGTGATATATTAATTGGATATATATTTGTATTAATATCATAATATGTATTATCTTGTATTTTAGTTTTTTGATTTTGAACCATACCATATCCTTCTCTTTTTTTAGAAAGAATTGTATTGTAACTCTTTGTTGTTACTGTTTGTTCGGTTGGTGTTTGTAACCAAAAACTAATTGAAAAGTCATCACTTGTATTTAGGTTAATCCAATCTTCATTATTTCTAATTTTAAAAAAGTTTTCATTATTAAATAAAAACGCATCACCTGAACTTCCTGTATCCAATCCAGTTGTTAAAATACCTGGAACAATTTTATAACTTCCATTTAATTCTACATCCACTTTGTTAATACTTAAATCTTTAATTTTAGTATTTCTTTTATCCGCCCAGGTGTTAAATCCAAGGTAAAGATCTAAATAATGATTTTCTATAAAACTTGATGTATTGATACTTCCATCAATTATGTTACCTTTTCTATCATCTGTTAATTTAATTTCTGATAAAGAAGAATTATCAATTAACTCAAATGTTCCTCTTTTAATTCCTTCTCCAGCAGTCATTGTTGGTATGTTGATGATTGAAGATGAATAATATAAATTTAGATCTTGACTTCTATTTAAATTATAACCTTCATTATACGTTTTATAAAACTGATGATTGATTGAACCCCACAGAATTCCTTTATCTGGAAACGGGCTTTCAGTATTTAAATTTGGTGTGTATTTTGATGATGAGTAAGGTATTACTCCATTTCGATATTCGTCACTTGGTTTTAAACCTTGATATATCTTAACCTTATTATAATTAGTATTATAATTAGTATTATCCATTCTCCAGGTTTTGTATGCTTTAAATTTATTTATAATGTAATCGTAAGCATTTATTCGTTTGAATGTAGGTATATTTGATTTATTTTCAGACATATTTTTTTATTGTAGTTAATATTTTGTTTTTAAATCCCAAGGTCCCCAATTTTTATATTTTAAAATATTTTTTTGATATTGTTCTAAATCATATTTAAAGAAATTATTTATGTAATCTATATTTCCAATAGCATAATATAAAACTTTGGGTATTGTTTTTTCACTTTTGTTTGAATAATCATAAACATTGTTTTTATCTTCTATCCAGCAATGACCAAAAGAAATTCCTTTTAGATTACCCTGTCCAGCTACTTCACCGTGGACAATAGTATAACCCTTTAAAAAAGCATATTTATCTAAAAATTTACGACCATTTGCTACATAACAATCACCACCTGTTTTTCTTACTTCGGTTAATATTGTTAATTCTTCTTTGATTATTTTTCGTATATCCATTTTATATAATTATATAACGTTTAGATTTATTTATTGTTTTAATATTATAATAAACAATAAAACTCAACATTGTTAGTATTGAGTTTTATTGTTTAATTTAAGTATTTTTATTTGTTAGTTTTTAACGAATTTTTATCTTAGAAACAACACTTGAATTTCCTTCTATCGCTTGATATATTAAATTTAATAATTCTACTTTTGACCTGGTAAAAAGATCTTCATCATCTACGAAAGAACCACCATCATACACCTCACTTTCATAATCGTGCCAAGTCATCATAATATCATCTATTTGGCTTGCAAACTTTGATTCAACACTTTGTATTTTTCCCTCATTTAGAGTTTTCTTTAATTCTTCTCTAATTATTTTTTTTAGTTCTAATCTATTCATTTTATATATCCTTTATATATATTGTTTAATTAAATTATTTTATTTGTTAGTTTTCTCTAATTGTTATTTTAGATTTTACTTTTGAATTCCGATTTAATATTTCTACTAACTCCTCTAACATTTCCCCTTTCATTGCAGTAATTTCAGTAGGATTATAACCACTTAAATCCCTCATCTCAAAACTTTTCCACTCTTTACCTATAGCTTCCAGTTTTGGGTAAAACTGACTTATATCTACAGTTACTACTTCTTCTTCTTCATATTCTTCTTTATCCTCATCTTCATAATCTCTGTGCCATTTTCCATCGTCTCCATACTCTCCATCGTCTCCATCCCACCCAGCATCTCCACCCCACTTACTCGCCTCATTTAGAGTTTTCTTTAATTCTTCTCTAATTATTTTGTTTAAGTCCATTCTGTTCATTTTATATCCTTTATATATTTTTTTATTAAAAATTTGTTTTGTTTGTTATTCTGTAGGTTTTGGATTTTTCTTATCTTCCCATTCTCCACTTTTAAAAGTTCCTTTTTTCCAAGTTCCAACTTCCCAGGTTCCACCATCAAAGGTTCCATCATACCAATACCCAGCTTCCCAGACTCCACCTTTAAAGGTTCCTTTTTTCCAACTTCCATTTTTCCAGGTTCCATCTTCCCAGGTTCCGTTTCTCCATTCTCCGTCTTTCCAGGTTCCGTCTTTCCAGGTTCCACTTATCCAAATTCCGTTCACTCCCCACACTAAACCATTTTCATCCTCACCCAAAGTAGCATCTTTTATTGTTGCCTTTAATATCCAAGGGTATTTTTTCTTTAATATATCTATTGTCAGACCATTTTTTAATTCATTGATACCATATTTTTTTAAATCTTCTCTTGAATCTTCATTTAATATTTTAACTAATTCTTCTTTAATTAGTTTGTTTAGTTCTAATCTATTCATTTTTTATTAATTTAAGTATTTTTATTTGTTAATTATCTAAACCTTGATATATCTTTTACACTATAAAATCCTTCTGAGAACCCGTCTAAGAAAGTGTCTACACAACCATCATAATCAGGAACCTCATCATTATCCTCCCAATCGTGTTCTAATGCAGTTTCTTCTATAGAGTCTACCATACCCTGTGCAAACAATTTGCCAATTTGTTTTGCGGTTTGAGGGGTAGCACCTCCAGCAAAATACTCATTTAAATAATCAAACATTATATCTTTAACGTCACGCTCATCTAATACTGCTTCATTTAGTTTTCTTCTATTTGAAGTTTTTCTATTTGGAGTTTTTTCATTTAGAGTTTTCTTTAATTCTTCTCTAATTATTTTGTTTAAATCTACTCTGTTCATTTTTTTATATATCCTATATATATATTGTTTAAAAATTTGTTTTGTTTTATACTAAATACAATTTAATAAAAATAAATTACAATTCCTAATTAAATTTTTACCAATCTATTTTAACTTTAACATTTCCTTCTGTTGAAAATGTTTTTAGAATTGGCTTAGATAATTTACCAACTGCTAACAATTCTTGTCTGTCATTATATAATCCTATTGTTGTAATATAAACCTTTGGATCTTGTAACATAACTGAATGTCTGATATCACCTAAGCTACCTGTAGCAAAAGATGGGTTATTTGAGAAATTATATTCTGTATTTTTTATTCTACAATAATAATATGCTGATGTAATTACTTCTGAAGATCTTCCTTCAAAACTTCCTGTATTAATTATTGCAACTGAACCACTAATAGATTTTAATAATTGTAGTGAATTGTTACCTTGAACACCACTTCCGGTAACTGTATTGAACTGTAATTCACTATTCAATACATTTGGGTTTAATATTACAACTCCATAATCTGGATAAAAAGATCCGTAACTTGATGTATTAGATGTAAAAACACCATTTGAAATACTACCAGAAACAATGTTATATACTCTACCAGAATCTGTTAATGAACTCACTTCTTGTGCCGAATCACCAGAATCATCTATTAAAGTTATAATCTTTGAACCAGATACATCTACGTTACTTCCAGTATAGAATTGATTCCCGTGTTCATTACCATTTAATTGTCTTAGGGTTAATTGCCAATTACCTGGATCAAATCTTTGTTTGAATCTTTCTCTTTTTACATTTAAAACATATATATGATTTGATGTAACACCATTTTTAAATGTAAAAACATCTTGTCCCGAATCAAGTAATATTTGTTTATATTGTCTATATATTGCCTTAGTTGGGTATGTAAACGGTGTTACTATACTACTTCCAGAACCATCTATATGTCCATAAGTTAAACTAAATTCACTTTCCAAAGAGTTGACATTTTTAACAATATCATAATAATATTGTTTTTGATTTACTGATTGGTAAGATCCAGTAAAGAAAGAACCCATAGATGTTGTTCCATCACTAAACAAAGCTGTGGTGACTATCTCTTTTTGATTTTCAATTACATCTGTCCCATAGTCGAATCTTGTAAATACTCTTCCACTTGAAAGAAGAGTATTTAATTCTTTAGATTCCTGTGACATTTGTCTTGCAAGTTCCCTGGCTCTTTCTTCTATAAGTTGTTGTTCAATCATTATTTTTTACTTCTTTTAATTCTTCTTGTTACTTTATTTTCTGTTACTTCTGTTGATTTTGAATTACTAATTTTTTCTAAAAGTTTACATAATTCTTCAAGTTCTGCTAAACTCTCATCCAAAGGTGTAAATAATTTAGCTATTACTAATGTTGCTTTTGTAAAATATTTACTAAATATATTTTTAATATTATCAATTAATCCTTCATTTAATCTTTTACCTTCTTCAAGAGGTTGAATACTAAATGATGTTGCGACGTTAGAGAATTTCATTGTATCTACTAATGCTCGCTCTATAATAGCTCTAATATATTTGTTTACTTTTGTTAATAATAATTCAAACGCATCTTTATAAGATACTGTTTGTTTATCCCAGGAACCCATTCTTGCTATTTTAATAACAAAATTAGCACCTTTAATTACTCTAATACCAGTTACGGATAACTTCTTAAAATAAGGATCAAGTTCTTTTGTGAAGTCAGCATTCTCAGCTTTTAATTTTTTTAACTGAGCATTTAAATCAGCCATTTGAACCTGATTATCATAAAATGCTTGTAACTGTTCTGAATTTTCTATTAGACCCATATCACCAAAAGTTGTGTCTTTTGGTCCTTTTGGTGCCTCATTTATAATCTTTTTGTTTTTACTTTCAGTAAGTAATATATCTTTCAAAAGTGTATTCATTTAATTCTCCAGGAATTATTGTTATTAATTATTTAATATTCTAATTTAAGTGTTATAGAAGTTTCATTTACAAATGATTTTAAAATTGGTTTTGACATCTTTGCTACTGCTAACAATTCATATCTATCATTATACATTCCAATCGATGTGATATATGTTCTTGGGTCACGTATAAATGTTGAATGTTTAAATTCACCCTCGCTACCGGTTACAAACGTTGGGTTATTTGAGAAATTATATTCATTGTTTCTAACTCTAAGAAAATAATGAGCTGTTGTTTTTAACTTAACATTTCTCGCATCAAAAGAATATGTCAATGGTCTTGTTGAAACAACTGGTGCTCCAGAACCTGATATAGATGTAAATAATTTGTATGAATTATCACCTTCTATATTTGTTGCAACAACTGTATTAAAAGATAAATCTGTATTTAATCTTGTTGCGGATAAAAGAATTACACCCAAATCTGGATAAACATAACCAAAATGACTACCTGTTGAAAATACACCATTAGATATACTTCCTGAATAAACATTATAATAAGGTTGGGTTATTCCACCTGTTGAAACTGCTTCATCACTATCTAATGAGTCATCTACAAGTGTGATTAATTTCCCGCTACCTGAAATTGAGACGTTACTTCCTGTATAGAATTGATTCCCGTGGGCTCCACCATTTAGTTCACTTAAAGATAATTGCCAATTACCTGGATCAAATTTATCTTTTAAACGACTCTTTGCTATATTAATAACATAAACATCATCTATATCAACACCAGCTGGTGTTTGAAACTTTTTGTTATTCTGGATCTGATCTGATAATAACATATATTGTGAATAGATTGCTCTTGAAGGTGAATCATTTAATTGTCCACCACCCGAAAATGAACCACTACCTTGATAGTGTCCGTAGGCAATACTAAATTCTACATCACATTTATTTGCATTAGGTGTTATATTAACATCATAGTAATATTTTTTTTGTGTTGAATTTTGATATGAAGCAGTAAAGAAATTAAACATTGAACCAGTTGGTGCTACTCCACAAGTTATATTACCCCATAAACCTTTAGTTATAATCTGTCTTGTTTGTTCTACAACATCATTATTATAATCTATTCTTGTGTATATTCTACTATTTGATGGAGGTAAAGGTTGTGGTGGAATTGGCATTGGTGTATCACCTGGTCCATTTGTTGATCCACCATTATTTTTATTTCCAAGCGTTGGGTCTGTTACTATATTGACATTAGTTGTGTTATTAACTCCATCAGGTTTATTACTTAATCCTGTCCCTGTATTAAAAAATCCATCAGGTTTTGGAATTGTCCAGGCCGAACTATCACCTTGTCCATTTGGTGTGAAAAACATTCCAGAATTTTCTGGTGGTCTTCTTCTACCACCCAATCCGGGTCCATAATCGAAACCTGTGATACCCTCACCTACAACCGTTCCAATATTAGGATTAAAATTAGTCATTCCGCCAAAACTATTTGATCCGGCAGAAAAACCTCCACCTGTATTAGCTGGTGTAAATCCTACATTATTAAAATTAGCTGGGATTTGAGATGGATTGAAATTTCCTCCACCACCTGTGCCTGGTGGCATACCTCCATAAGTTCCACCACCTGGTGGCATACCTCCACCTCCTGGCATTCCACCACCCATTCCAGGTCCCATTCCATTATTCTGTTGATTTAACATCATTGCTAAAAACGGATCGATCATTGCCATTATTTGTTCTCTAATTTTTATTTAAAATATTTATGAATATTAAATTAATCTAAAGTTATACTTGCTCCAGTTGTTGCAACTGTTGCCTTCTTAACTGTTAAATTTAATACCACTCTACCACCTGTCTCATTTCCAATTATTGTAATCGTAGTAACTTTATCTTTTAACGGTTGATTTTTTGCAATTACCTCAAAAGCCTTTCCAGTTACTGCTATAGATTGTGGTGATTCAGCATCTCCAATAACTCTTGGAACGGTTGGAGAAACTGCTACCCTAACTTCATTCCCTGGTGCTACTCTGATTATGGCTGCATCTGAATCTGATAAAATTGCAGTATAACCAAGTGTCGAATTACCATTTGGAAAGTTAGATGTTGATGGAGTTATAACTCCACTTTCACCTGGTGCTGTTAGTATAATGTTTTTAGATGAAACGTTCACTACCGGAATACGAATAGTTTTTTTACTTAATGTAATTAACTTATATTTCATAACCTGTGTCTCATCTGGAACTGGCTCTACGATGGGCATATTTTCCATTATAACACCATAATAATCTGAACCAAGTGGGTGAGCGGGATTATATAAATCATAATCAATCTCATCATCTGATAAAGCAAATTGTGTTATATTGAATTCATTTCTACCTTTAGCTAAGAGTTCTCTTCCTTTCTTAGTCAGAATCGCTGTTACGGTTGTGGTTTGGTTATCTAAATATCCCATTTGTATCTTCTCTGTTATTAAATTATAAATATAATTATATTAACTTAATTATTTTATTTAAAAATTAATTATTAAGTTCATTTTATTTTTTATTTCTGTTTTATTTTTTTCATAAACACTATATATCTCTTCACTATACGTGGTATCATTTACCTTTAATTTTTCAAAAAGTAATATTTCAAAATCACTTAAACCATTATTATATAAATAATCAATTAAAACCTTTGTTCTTCTAACATTTAACAATGATGTATTATCTACTAACTCTGATTCTATTATATAATTATTAGCATTAGTTATTTCTTTTCCGGATTTGATGAATAATCTTTCTTCTTGTTCATCTCCAATTCCAGTTGATATTCTTCCATAATTTGCATTATATTGATAAGGGTCTATTGGGTATTTATTACTTAATTTATTTCCGTCAAATGTTATTCTTATTTTAACTCCTGCGTTAGATCTTAACATTCTATTAAAATTTTTATCCCTCGTGAATGAGACGTATGAAAGTGAAGAATATTTTTTAGCTAAGTCCTTATAATAATTATTTAGTTTTCCTTTATCCATTCCACCTTGTAAATCATCATATTTAGTATGTCTCAATAAATAAGCCTTTTCATTATCTACCTTTGAACCTCTTATAATATTTGTTTCTGTAATACCAACAAACCCATCAACGGTAGTAAAATGATATAAGTTTCCTATTTGTTTTGCTTCACCTATTAAATCTTTAATTTTTATCATATTATCTCAAATTAGGTTCTATAAACTTTTTATCTTTCCACGTTCCGCCATTCCAGATTCCACTTTTCCAGATCCCACGTTTCCAAACTCCATTTTCCCAGGTGCCTTTCCACCATTCTCCATTCCACCAGGTTCCATCTTTCCAAGTTCCCCCTACCCAGACTCCATTTTTCCATTTTCCCCTTTCCCAGGTTCCTTTATACCAGGTTCCAGTTTCCCAGGTTCCATCTTCCCAATTCCCTTCATTCAAAATATCATCCCAGATTCCATTTTTCCAGGTTCCATTTTTCCAGGTTCCACCTTTCCACTTTCCCCTATTCCAAGTTCCATCTTCCCACGTTCCACCTTCCCAGTTTCCATTTTCCCACGTTCCATCTTTCCATACTAAACCTTTCTGATCCTCACTTAATATTGCATCTGTAATATCTACATTTAACACCCATTTATATTTTGCTTCAATTGTTTCTAATGTTAATCCATCTCTTAATTCTTTAATACCATATTTAGATAATTTAGAATTATCTGTATTCCTATTAGTGAATACTTTTT
>Ga0105050_10008586_pt1 | contig 11725 bp, 11 predicted proteins | sample FRY01_FD_78088 | JGI IMG/M metagenome (GOLD analysis project Ga0105050, IMG submission 78088) | Freshwater microbial communities from Lake Fryxell liftoff mats and glacier meltwater in Antarctica - FRY-01 | ecosystem: Environmental > Aquatic > Freshwater > Ice > Glacier meltwater ... | reverse complement strand
TACCACTTCGTCTGCATGTAGGCAACGACCGGCGCTAGGCCCAGCGTCAGCGGCACGAAGATGAAGTGAAAGAGCGTCGTTGTGGCGAACTGCCAGCGGGCGAGCGTCAGTGCATCGGCAGCAATTGGCAGCGCCTCCATAGCGGCGCCTCAGTCCTTGACGACGTGGGTTGAACAGATGAAGTCCTGTCCGGCGCGGTTCTGAGCGTCCCAGAGTGGCCAGAGGTAGGCGACGAGCACGGCAATGCTGCCGCCGATAATGGTCACGGCGTTGCCGAGACCAGCGATCACGCCGTAAAGCAGACCCATCACGAGGAACTGCCGGATCAGCGCGCTGACGTAGTTCATCGGTTCGCCGCCCTCGCGTACGACACGGATCCCAAGCAGCTGCATCCCCCATGTTCTGCCGTTCTGCTCACCCTTGCGCGCCATCGTCAGCGGCTGATAGGTCAGACCAACTGTCAGGCTGCCGATCAGCGAGATGATCAGGGCAAGGCCGACGCCAACCGTGTCGCCTTCGGAGATACCGGTCAGCTCGCCGCTCTTTGAGATGTCGATCGCCTGCCAGTCAATTCCGGCCAACAGGACCACGGCAATGATCAGGAACGGCAACGAGAAGGCCAAGCTGATCAGTCCGTCGATGATGAAAGCGCCGGCGCGCGGCCACCATGCAGCGAGCGGGCGACTGCGGCCAGCGACCACAACAGTCGGCTGCTGCGCCGCCGTGGCCGCCGTCAGCGACGCTGCCGGCTGAACAACGCTCTGCGCCGGCTGCGGCTGCTGCGCCGCTGGCACCGACCCGGGAATAAGCGGCGGGCTGAAGCCGCCGCCGCCCGGCGCCTGAGCAATCTGGCTGGTCCAACTGATGCCGTCCCACCAGCGCAGCGCCGCCTCGTTCTGGGGATCGTTGTACCAGCCCGCAGGCGGCTGGCCGGCCTCAGGCGCCATCTGCCAGCGCCCCGTTGGCTGTGCGAACCACTATCGACGGCTTGGCGCGGAGCATCACTGCAGGCTAACCAACTTGGGCGCTGCGCGGCAGGCAGCCGTTCAGCCGGTGAACGGCTCAACCGTCGACAGGTAGATCCACCAAACCCCAAGCAGCGCCGTCATCACTGCGCCGCCAACACTCAGCGCGCGCGCGCCGTGGCGCAGCCGTCCGATTGAGACTGCCGCCAGCAGCATCAACCCGGGGATCGCCGGGTACAGGTAGCGCGGCAGGAAGAAGTCCCAGTTGAGAACGAGCAACACGTAAGCCATCCAAGCGATCCCGGCGCCGACCGGCAGCGCCAGCAGCACCAGCAGTTGCGTGCGCCGCTCGGTCGGCTTGACACCGATCACGCCAAGCGGCGCGAGAATCACCAGCGCAGCGATCAGCACAGTCAGCACCCAGCGTTTAAGCGCTGACAGCAGCTCAATCCACCATTCCTCCGCCAGCGGCGCCCGCGTCAACACCAGCAGGCGGCTTGGGATGTCGCCAATCGAGTACTGAACGTGGTTGGGGTTGAAGAATGGCTCCATCATCTGGCGAACGAGCTTTGAGCCCGTCAGGGCGCCGTAACGGTCGAGATTGGAGATCAGCCACGGGGCAATCAGCAGTGTTGGAATCGCGGCAACTCCGAAGGCGCCGAGCCAACGTGTCCGCGCCGAGAGCTGCACCTGACGCAGCACAATCCACGCGCACGCCAGCAACCCCGGGATGAACGTGATGATCGTAAGCCGCGTCAGCAGCCCAAAACCAAGCAGCACCGCAGCGCCAAGCAGCAAGCCGACGCTGCGCCGGCTCCAGGCGAGCCACAGAACCAGCGTCAGGGCAAGGGCAATAACGATCTCAAGGCCGGCGTTCGAGACGGTCACGACGCGCAACACGATCCCCGGCCAGAGCAGCGCCGTTAGGGCAAAGGCAAAGGCGCGCTCCCCGCCGGCCCCCTCGCCAGTCACCTCGCGCGTCAGCCGCCAGAGCAGCAGCGCTGCGGCCAGCAGCAAGCCCAGCCCGACCAGTCGTATCACCCGTAACTTGACGATGTAGTTGCCGCCGGCCAACCGGAACGGAGCTGCGCCCAGCAGATAGAAGAGCGGCGGCTGGAAGGCTTCGTAGCTGCGTCCGCTTAAACCTCTACTGGCCGGGTCGAGCCGCCCCGGCGCCGGATAGCTGCCTTCGTAGATCGCCTCGGCCTGCGGGCTGATCAAGGTTGGCCCGAGCAGCGGCAGCCGCCCCTGCTCGGCGACGCTCTGCAGGTAGCTGAAGTGCGCTATCTCATCGCCGGTGAACTTCGGCAGTGAGAAGACGGCCGCCAGTCCGGCGGCGAGGATCACAGCAAGCTGAACGGCGATCACGGCGCGGACGGCTGTTAGCGCCGGAAGGCTTGCTCGTGTCACGCGGCAAGCCTAACCAGCGCGGTGCCAACGTGCCCGCGCCGCTGGGGTGCGTTACCGTCGGTCGCCACAACAGCCGCGACTAAAGCCTATTTGTTGATCGGGTTTGTATACTTTCGGTTCGCAGCGCCAACTGTTGGCCCTGCGTTCCATCAACCAGAACCTCCAAGGAGACCGAAGATGCCGACAATTGGCGATACAGCACCCGACTTCACAGCCCAAACGACCGAGGGCGAGCTCAGCTTCCATGACTGGATCGGCGACTCCTGGGCAGTTCTCTTCTCGCACCCGCGCGACTTCACGCCAGTCTGCACAACCGAGCTTGGCTACATGGCGTCGATCAAGCCGGACTTTGACAAGCGCAACGTAAAGATCATCGGCCTTTCGGTCGACCCGCTCGACAATCACGAGAAGTGAGCCGCCGACATTGCCGAGACGCAAGGAACCGCGCCCAACTACCCGATGATTGCCGACACCGACTTCAACGTCGCGAAGCTTTACGGGATGCTCCCGGCCGACGTTGAAGGCGACCCAACAGCGCGCACTCCGGCCGAGAACGGCACGCTGCGCAACGTTTTCGTGATCGGGCCCGACAAGAAGATCAAGCTGGTGCTGGTCTACCCGATGACAACCGGCCGCAACTTCGATGAGGTGCTGCGCGTGATCGACTCACTGCAGCTGACCGCAGCGCATCAGGTCGCAACCCCCGCCCAGTGGCAGCCGGGCGAAGACGTGATCATCGCCGGCTCGGTCAGCAACGAGCAGGCTGCTGAGAGGTACCCCGACGGCTGGGAGGAGCCGCGCCCCTACATCCGGATCGTGCCGGCCCCGGTCTGAGCACAGCTGCGGCGACAGCGCGCCGACCCTCGCCGGGCAGACGGCGCCTCAGGCGACCCGGACCGGCAGGCGCTTGATCTGGTTAACGAAGCCCGACTGAACCCAGCTGACCTCGCCGGCGAGCTCAAGCTTCGGGTAGCGCCCTAGCGTCTCCTCGATCAGCAGGCGCAGCTCGAGGCGGGCGAGCGCCGCGCCTAGGCAGAAGTGCCTTCCGCCGGCGCCGAAGGCCTGGTGTTGGGGGTTGCGCTCAACGTCGAAGCGATCCGGGTCCTGGTAGACCGACTCGTCACGGTTGGAGGAGACGTACCAGAGGGCCACGCGGTCGCCCTCCTCGATCGTGCGGCCACCGATCTCGACATCTCTCGTGGCGGTGCGGCGGAAGTGGGCGAAGGCGGGGAACATCCGTAGCGACTCCTCCACGGCGGAGGGAACGAGCTCCGGGTCGTCCAGCAGCTTCTGCCTCTCCTCCGGGTGCTCGATCAGCGCGTGCATCGCCGAGCAGTACGTGGCCTTCGTGGAGTCGTTGCCCGCCGCCATCAGCAGGAAGAAGCCCATGATGATCTCGTGCTCCTCAAGCCGCTCACCGTCTACCTCGGCGGCGATCAGCAGGCTGGTTAGGTCGTCGGTGGGGTTTTCGCGGCGCTCGGCGATCAGCGCCTGGACCCGTTCGAGTACCTCCGGCACGTCGCGCGCCATCACGCTCTCCACTCCATCCGGGTTGATCTCCGGGTCGCTCGAGGCGAGGATCCCGTTCATCAGGTCGGCCCAGAGCTTGTCGTCCTGCTCGGGAAGGCCCATAAAGCGGCAGATCACGCGGGAGACGACCGGCTGGCCCACCTCCTCGACCAAGTCGAACTCGGTCCGGTCGCCCAAGCGGTCAAGGACGCTCCTGACAATGCCCCGGATCTCGTCCTCCTGCTGGGCGATCCGCTTCGGCGTGAAGCCCTTCTGAAAGACGGCCTTTATGCGGTCATGGCGCGGCGGATCCATCGCGATGAACATCCCCGACTGGACCTCCGGCGGGAGGACAGAGTCGACGAGGATCACACCTCCGCGCTCAGAGGAGAACGTCTCCCAATCCAGTGAAACCTGCCGAACCTCCTCGGCCCGGGTCAGCGACCAGAAGCCCCCCTCCTGCGGAAAGTCCTCCATCTGTTCGGTCCACTTGACCGGACAGACCCGCCGGTCTTCGGCGAACTCCTGATGCGGCGGGCCGTCGGCCCAGTTTGCCGAGCCGAGCCCGACCTCGTCGTCACCTTCGATTCGCGTCTTAGGAGGCATCGCTACAGCTTACGCCCCCAACTGACCGTGCGGTCAGTTGGGGTTACCCGGGATCGGAGCGAACGACAAAAGGCAGCTGCGGGCTGTCAGGCTCTGTCTAGGTACGTTTTGTACACGCGGTCAACGGGGTTCTGCACACGCTTGGAGTATCGAGGGCGGATAGGCAAGGCCGATGGCCTTGCCGAGGTTGTCTTCGAAGTCTCTAATAACGCCCCTGTGACCAGAGTCCAATTCAACTCCGGATGCTGCCAAGACCCGCAACGCGGGCCGTTTCAATAGGCGGTGAAGTAGCGCGAACCGCTTGAGCTAGCTACCGCGAACCTGAGAGCGCCCTGCGCGAGCCCTTGTTCTGGCCTTCTGCTGGATCAGCCTCAACGAGACGAATCTCAACTCGCATTCCCACGGCTGCTGCGAAACGCTCGACCGTCGACAAAAGAGCATCGGTCGCAGAGGTCTCCAGGCGAGCCACGGAAGATTGAGAGGTTCCCATGTCAGCCGCAACAGCAGTCTGCGATAGACCCTTGGCGCCTCTGCACTCGGCCAGCTCGCAAAGCAGCCGACGGCGTTCAACGGCCTCCTCGAAGTATGCGGGGAACTCCGGGTCCTTCGCAGTGTGATGCGCGACCATCCGGCCTAGGAAGTCTTTCTTCTTGTCTGCCATACTGCTGCCCCTTTCGTTCCGTCAAACATACTATACCTTCAGAGGTATCTCAAGTTTGCGATAAGTTTTCCCCTAGGAATTGCGTCTGCGCCAATCCTTGAGGCGCTTCTCCGACAGCCTGATCAGCTTCGGAGGAGTCTTCTGAGTCTTCTTTTTGAACGCCACCAGCGACAAGAGAACCTGCTTGCGCTTGCCAACAGAAGCAAAAAGAACACGATAAGTGCCCTCCTTACCGTCGGCGCGCACCTCGTAGACCTCGCCGCGCAGGTGCTTGGCGGCTGACTTCCCTAATGCAGCAACGTCTTCCATCGCCGCAAGAACGCGAGCCGCTTCGGTGGAGGAGAGTCTCTCAATGAAATCGCCGACCGGCGAGTTACCTGCCGCGGTCGTGTACTCCTCCCACACTTGACGCACTCGCTCGGCAGAGCCATTCCTCGACATGCAGCAAATATCTCACCGACCAATGTCAAGGCAAATTGCCGCCGCGAAATTCGGGCACAAAGGATTGCCGACCCTCGTTCGCATTGAGCGCGTGCAGAAGCTTCTTCAGGGAGAACTGGCTGGTCATCAGGATTAGCGAAGAAGGCGGCCTAGAACCGATCCCGATGGTTATGCAAGCGGTCCTCGGTACTCGGAGGCGCTGTCTGGGAAGCGCTTCACGCGCCCTCCGAACGACTTGGCTGCGTCATCTATTCGCGCCGCGATTTCGCGCAGCGGAAGGCTCTCGATGTGTACCGTCTCGGTCCATCCGTCCTCGCCGGGTGCGGCAGCTGGCAGTAAGTCGTCTTGTTCTCTCCATTGACGGATGGTTTGTTGTTCAACCTCGCGGGCGTTTGAGCCCACCGGGAAACTCCACAGGCGAACTAGGCGGTAGCCGTTGGCCCGGTGCCTGCGAAGCCTCTTTTCGGCTGTTTCGCCGCCCCCGGTTATTCCCACCTGCGCTACCCCGTCCTCGCGTATTAGCAGGTAGACATAGGCGGGCTTTTCGGGGTTGAAGCCGCGTTCGGCGCAAACCGGGCATCCGCTGCCACGCGACACTGTGTCAGGGTAGGTGCGCCATTCGTGATCGCACTTGTTGCAGCGAGCAAGAGTTGGGTGCGATGCGTTGGTGACCGGCTCGAGCCACCTCAGGCCCATCTTTTTGGCTTGCCGGTCCCGTTCCGCCTGAGGCACCCGGCGGGCTGCCGCCCAGCATTTGGGGCAGCCATGGCCTGCGGTGACCTGTCCGCCCAGCACTTTCCACTGGTGGCCGCAGGTAAGGCAGCGCGCCAGCGCTTTGTGGGAACTGCGCTTTACCGGCTCCAGCCATTCAACTCCAACCGCTTTGGCTTGATTGTCACGCTCCGCTTGTGAGAGCCGCTGCCTCTCGGCGTTTTTTTCAATGCCGCATTTAGGGCAGCCTCCGCCTTGCTGCACACGAGATGGCAGGGCCTGCCATTCAAGGTGGCAGTTCAAGCAGCGGGCCCCCGTCTTTGCTGTGTTCCTCTTGACCGGCTCTAACCACTGGATGCCCACGGCCGCTGCGGCTTGGTCATGGGCTTGTTGGCTCTTGAGCTTGTCTAGACCCCGCCGCTTGTTCCAGCAGGCAGGACAGCCGCTCCCGCTGGCAACCGAAGTCGCGGAGACCGCCCAGTTATGGCTGCAATTCATGCACTCAGCTTGGGTTTTGGTGTGGGCGTTCTTGACCGGCTCTAACCACCTCACGCCCACCTTTTTGGCTTGGGCGTCTCGGTCTGCCTGGCTTACAGCCTGACCGGCGCACGCAGGGCAACCTTTACCCTGCTGCACGTTGCCTGGGCGTACCATCCAGCGGTGTCCGCATGCAAGGCATTCGGCCTCCACCGGCGCGCGATTGCTAGCGACCGCCCCAAGCCAGCGCGCGCCAACCATCACGATTCGTTCGTCCCACACCTTCTGACTAATTGGCCGCACTTTCGCATCGTAGCCAGATGAGCCTCGCCCGATTCCGCGCACTTAAGAAGGACTTCTGGCCGCTCGCGATCACATCGCTTACAATTATTCCGTAAACGCTACTTAGCGAAGAAAGGCAGCATGAGCTCTAACCGTGGTCGCTGGTGGAGGAAGGAACCGGAAGAGCCTGAGGTAATCCTTGAATTTGCGAGTTCATTCCACGGTGCGGAGCCCACGACCGAGGAAGAAAGCCTCGAATATGAAGCGTCGCTGGCGGAGCTGCGCGCCGCGACTGAATCGCGTACCGCGGTATTTGAGGCCTACGTCGATACGAAACTGCCGCCAGATCCCAGCGTTAGTGCAGCTGCAAGAGGTAACACTTCGTGCCCGAGTTGTGGTGCTGTGTTTGAAGTTCCGCTGAAGTCGTCTCGAAAGTGCCCCGCATGCGCCGTACGAGTGATCGTGAAGTCGCATGACGGCAACAAGTTTGTCGTGACAGCAGACGAGGCAGAGCTCATCGCTGCGCGTAAGAAGATCATGGCCTCGCTTCGTAAGGCGCATTCACGAGTTGACTGGTTCGGCGTGACACCCGAGGCTTTGATTGAGACCTTGGAAGGTCTCGGTGCTGGATTCGGGCCTAGGGATGCGAGCTGGCGGCTGCTTAACCTCCAGCTCGTAGAGTTTGCGCAAGCCGGTTCGCTTTCGGATGCCGCCTTCGTCTGCGCCAGCATGGCCCGTCAGCTCGCTGACGAAGGGAAGGACTACTCGGAGATCCTCACTAGGTCCTTTGAGCTTCAAGCAAAAGGGGAAGCGCAGCGAACGTTGTCCAGCGACTCCAACGGACTTCGGATTACTGCCTGCAGCTGTGAGGCATGCATCGCTGATGACGATCGAATTGTTCCCTGGGCCGACCTTCAAGAAACCGCCAACGGACTTTCTGGGCCGCTTCCTCATCTCGAATGTGAACACGCCATATGCCCGTGTAGCTACCAAGCTCACTACGCATCGTCCCTGTGAGTCCAAGAAGCGAGCACTGTCCTGAGCCTTGAACTCTCAAACCCATCAACCCACTGACCTTCCTCGTGCCCGCGTGAGAGGTTGGGGACTTAGCTGCCTTTGGGGACTTAGCTGCCGAGAACGCTGGCGCCCGCGATTCGAAGCGTGCGGTAAGCCAGCGGCAGAGCTTCTGCGTCAGGCGCTACTGCGGCATTGTTGCGCCGGCTAGGTTCGCGCTGGCAAATTAGACTCATCACATGACCGCGAGCGACGCTTTCCTGGCAATCGATTTTGAGACCGCGGCAACCGTCCGTGGCAGTGCGTGCGCGGTTGGGGCAGTGCTGTTTGAAGAAGGCGAAGGCCAGAAGGTCGCGTACTCGCTTATCAACCCTCAGATCCCCGAAAGCGACTGGGATCCGTACAGCATCTTCATTCACGGGATCCAGCCCGCGGAAGTCAGGGACTCCCCGAGCTTCGTGGAAGTGTGGGAGCAGCTCGTCGCCCTTTTCCCAGATGTCCCGCTGGTCGCCCATAACGCAAGCTTCGACATGAGCGTGATCCGAGCTGAATTTGCAAGGGTTGGATTTGAGCCCAGCCAACCGCTCTCGTATACGTGCTCGGCCACGCTCGCGCGGAAAGCATGGCCGGACCTGGTGAGCGTTTCGCTACCAATCGTATGTGAGTTTCTTGAAATCGAACTTGACCACCATCACGCCGCGTCAGACGCCGCCGCCTGCGGCGAATTAGCGAACCAAGCAGCGACCGCATTAGGAGCCGAATCGATCAGCGAAGCGCTGGAAAAAGTCGGCAGACAGTGGGGAGAGATACGCCCCGACCTGAGCTATTCGACCGGCCATGTTCGCGGCAAGTGGGATAGCAGCAACTCTCTGCGTGCGAAGGATTTCAAGCCTGACGCGGGCGCCGACTTTGACGAAGATCACCCGCTCTATGGGCAGATCATCGTTCTCACGGGCGAGATGGAGACCATGACCCGCCGTGAGGCATTCCAAGCAATCGCTTCCGTTGGAGCGGTGCCGGGCAACAGCGTCACAAAGAAGACCAACTTCCTGGTGGTTGGGGATCAGGACATCAGACGACTGGCTAGCGGTGAGTCGGTTAGTTCGAAACACCGCAAGGCAACTGAAATGAGAGACGCCGGTCACGACATTCAGATAGTTGGCGAGTCGGACTTCCTACGGCTGCTGTGATGCTTTCCGCACGATTGACCGCGTACCTAAAGAACGGCGAGTTCTACGGCACCCGCGGATAAGGCCGCCCCGCCGGAGCTCCCATCCTGAGCATCTCTCGTCGCCTCGCGAACTGCTCCGAGGCTTCCACTGCTAAGGCCTAGCGCAGCGCCTTCCATTTGCTGTAGTTACCTGCACGGTCCTGAACCCGAATCCACTTAGGCTTTGACGCAGATTTGACTGAGATCTTCGCCGCGTACTTTTGAGGCGTACTCAGCTTGCGCTTGCGCTTGTCAGTCGCTACTTGAGCCTTAGCGACTCCGCTGGTTTTGTCCGACGCTTTGACAGTGACGCGGTAGGTGCGGGATTTCGCAGCGAACCTAGCCGTTGCCGACTGCGTAACCGCAGCACTGGAAATCACCGGCGCTGTTTCGTCAAGGATGATGTCGTCGGTAAAAGTGCGGGTCCCATCATCAGTTCCCGAGAAGCGCACATACACGGTCTTAGGGAGGCGTTCGGGCCCTGATGAAGCCAGCTTCCACGGAACGGACGGGCTGAGCGCACGTCCTTCGGCCGCACGGAACCCGCCGTCGTTTGCGAGCCTCACGCCAGAAGCGCTAGCGGGCCACACGATGGAGACGTTTACGTCAGGGTCATGCGTGAATTGCGCACCATCATTGATTGATACGCCAACTTCGCCTGGTGGCGGAGCGATTGTCACACGGACAGATGTGCTCGCAGTCGCCTGAGTCCCGCCGCGGCTCGTGACACGCACCCCTACCTCATGATCACCGATGGTGTCGAACTGTCGACTGACCGATGCACTGCCGGGTGTCTCGAAAGTTCCGTTCCCGTCAAGGTCCCATTCGTAGCTAGCGATAACGCCGCTCAGAGCTGTCGATGATTCCGCGCTGAATCGGACCGGTGCGCCAGCTAATACCGATGGCTGCGCCGCAGCTATGCGAGCGTCGACGCTGTCGGGGACCACTGTGACTGTCACACCGCTGGTGCTTATCCCAGTGGGCGCGGTGATTCGCACCGCTACCGCCTTAGCGCCAGTGGAACCGAAGGTATGAGCTAGCGTCGCGGTGCCTGCCGTCTCAAATGTGCCGTCGCCATCGAAGTCCCACTCGTAGGAACTGATCACTTCGCCCCAAAGTGCGGAAGATGCAGAAGCATCAAAGGTCAGTGGCGTGCCAACGGGCACGACGGCTGCCTCAGAGGTAAGAGACGCGCTCGGAGTGGGTGCCAAGTCGATTTTCGCCAAACTCTCACCGGTAGCCTCGTAAGTCCCCGGCTGCGTCACGTAGGCAAATGTTGCCGCAGAGTTGAGTGCGATCCCCTCCCCAGCTGAAGTGACGGGGATAGTGGCCATAACCGAGTTGGTCGCGAGGTTTAGTTTCGTGACAACGCTGGTCAGGCCAAGAGAATCGTGCGTGACATAGGCGTGTTCGCCGGCAGGATCAACGGCAATCTGGCTCGGACGCGCCGCTACGGCGATCGTCGCTTCGGTGGCCCCCGTTGCGAGGTTTACCTTGAACACATGACCGGAGTTTTGCAAGTCGGTCACGTAGCCGTATGCACCTCCCGGGCTGAGCGCTATATCCCGCCCAGTCGCCGCATTGGGGAGATATATCGGCGTGGTGGCGCCGCTCGCAAGGTTGATCTTAGTTAGTGGTTGGCCGGTGCTGTAAGCAAATGTGGCGGCCGCATTAATCGCTATCCCGAGCGGAGATGAGCCAACTGGAATCGCTGTGATTACTGAATTCGTGTGCAAGTCAACTTTTGCAACGGTGCCATTAGCCGAGTTGGTCACATACCCGAAGTTCCCGTCGGGCGTAATTGCCATGTTCATTGGATTTCGTGACGAGACGCTGCCGCCAACGGAAATCGTCGCGCTTAGAGCGTCAGTCGCGAGGTCTACCTTCGAGATGGTTCCCGGGCCCGGGCTCATGACGTAGGCATACGATCCAGAAGGATCGATTGAAATTCCTCTGGCGCGGCTAGGAAGACTGAGAATCTGTGTGACCTGATTCGTTGCAAGATTGACTTTCGCCAACCCGCCTGCCTCAGGGAGTGCGGCTCCAGACAGCGCCACATAGGCATATGTACCCGCCGGATTTAGCGCAATACCCCACGGCCGCGCCCCAACAGCTGGGATGACATCTACCGGCGCAGCTTCGGAATTAACAGATCCAGCCAGCGCGACGCCTACGACACTTATCAGCACTATCCAAGAAAGCGTAGGCTTGACCACATCTACATGGTACACGGTGTCCGTCACCTGCCCGCCGACCGAAAGGCCAGCAAAGCCAGCTTTTGGGACTTATGCGTTTGCTTTAGCCAACGGTCCCGGGATGGAGACGGTGGGAATCGAACCCACGTCCGCGGTCGCGTAAGAGGTGATGTCTACGAGCGTATCCGGCGCTCTAATCTCACTTCGCGCTCGCCTCGCCGGCGGGGTTGCGTGAAGCCAGTCC
>Ga0105050_10008580_pt1 | contig 11733 bp, 5 predicted proteins | sample FRY01_FD_78088 | JGI IMG/M metagenome (GOLD analysis project Ga0105050, IMG submission 78088) | Freshwater microbial communities from Lake Fryxell liftoff mats and glacier meltwater in Antarctica - FRY-01 | ecosystem: Environmental > Aquatic > Freshwater > Ice > Glacier meltwater ... | reverse complement strand
TGTTTCAGGATCGATTCCTGTCAACATCGCATTTAGATATTTTTCCAAAAACCCACTTTCATGGTCATCGGCAATATTCAACAAACTATTGATTTCATCAATCCAAATAATAAGACCTTGGCGAAAAGCGTCACATAATATAGCTTTTTGGCGTGAAATAGAAAGGCTTGCATCCAACTTGATCCAGCTTTCCTTTGAGCGTTTATGTAAAATTTCTTCGACTATGGTGCTTTTACCAACACCGGTTTCACCCTTAATTAAAACAGCATTTAGCCCCATACTTAGAGGTGGGAGGTTGCCAAGGATTTGCCGTGAGCGACAACGTAATTTTCTCGTTAACTGTTCTTCTAAATATTTCTGCCCGGTAGAGTAAGAATGGTTATATTTATATTCAATAACAGGACGGTCAGGCTTGAAAAAATTTGTATCTCGAATGGAGGCTTGAAATAGTTGGTGATTTTCTTCTTGAGCACCCGAAAGAAAATTTAGGACTTCCTCTTGCAATTGGCGAACGAAAATATATCCTTGTTTAAGGATTTCCAAGCATTTTTCCCTAAACCTTGCTTCAGGAACTAATGATCGAATTAGTGATGAAGTTTTTTGATGCATGGGCAAAAGTATAGTATGAAAAATATAAGCAGGATGAAAATTCTGTAAATAAACTCTTGGTACATTATAATTCTCAAAAAAGCTTTTGCTTTACGCGCCCACCACCATAATGGATGGAGTTTCCCGCCATCACTACTTTATGCTGCATGCTCAATGTCAATATTTTACCATGGCATAAGATTCGTTGATTTTTGAAGCCAGTGGCGCTAATAATGTCAAATGTTTGTTGATTAAATTATATTCGTCTAAAAAAAGTATTTTACGTAAATCTGAGGAGTCATTCGCCCATTCTTCTATATCATTTAATCCATAGTAAATCGAAATATTATCTTCTTTCAGCGCCAATATTAATCGGCTTTTACCAACACCTGTTTCGCCACTCAATATCACCCAGGGATAATTATTTAGTGTGTCCAGTAAAAGTTTCTTTCTTAGTAAGATGAAAGCGTCAGCTTTATCTAATGATAGATCTAAAAGGGTTAATTTCTGTTGATTAATTTTCTCAGAGTCTTCTTCATAAAATGGAAGGGAAACTTTTAATGGAGGTGGAAAAAAGCAACATTCAACTTTAGGTAGCCAACTTAACCCATAAGCTTTTTTAACTTCTTCTTGGTTATTTTCTTTCAATTCAGGCGCTTCGATAATTAAAGTTAGCTGTCCTTGTAGCACAACTGATTGCCCGGACTGTTCAACTAATCCTGAGGCTAAAATGGCATGAAAATAATGCAACATAACAGGTGAAAATTGACCCTTTAAAACGACTGATTCACTATGTTCCAAGCTGAGTAATAACTCGCTTTTTTCACAGGTAAAATTTGTAAACTGACCATCAACTATTTCATATTTTTCTTTAAAAAATAGGTCCTGAAAAGATAAATCTTCTATATCGAATGCCATCGAGCCTGAAAATTTTGAATTTTCAAGTAATTCATTTGGAAAGTTACTGAGATAAACGTTAGGCAATTTTACAGTCTTATCGTTAATAATCAGTAAAGATGATTTAATAAGAGTGGCAATGTTGTCAGGCAACAAAACGTCATTAATTAATAAGACATTTAATGTAACGTTATATTTATTTGCTTCATACATAAGACAATGCCATTGGCTGTCGGACAAAAGTGACGTGATTTTAATTGTTATTAATTGTCCTTCAGATAATTGGATCAAGCCTGGAAAACTTTCGTATGTTTTTTGTTCATTGTTAATAATTTTACCTTTGAGTAAATGATCAAACATATAGGTGTTAACCCATGTCGTGACGTCAGTTTTTTTCAGAGTTATAGATAGCCTTGCCTCATTCACTGAAAAGTCTTCAAAATTAAAATCATTTGACGATATAATAAATGAAATATGCTTAGGACATATAATACGATAACCGTGATATAAAAAATAACCTAACACTTGTGAGCGATCAATATACTCTTGAATAATCGTTCGATGTTCTTCGAAAATATTCTTAAGTACAATCGTTGAGAAATTTCCTGACTCTTGAATAATTTTTAATTTTGCTAAAAAAATAGATGAGCTTTTTTGCCATGCCATATGGTTATTATGCAATATTATAGGGCCAAATAAAGTCGCCTTCCAGTCAGGGTAAGCGCATAAATCTATGATGATGCGAGCTGATGAAGAAATAAAATTGTTTGATGTGGTGTTCTCTTTAAGGCTATTTATCATTGTGTTGGAAACTGATAGACAGAGATCTTGTCGGGAGTACAAAGAGTGATCTAGCATTTCTAAGTCAAGTTGAGTTTGAGTGATAATTCTAATATTTCTAGGAACAAAGTGGCCTTGAATGGTTTGGTTGCTATCCCACGTGGTGTTTAGGCGAACTCGTTCACTAGGTGATAGCTGATCAAGGTGAACAAACAATATAAACTGTTGTTCGATATTTTGTTTAGCATTTTCAAAAAAGTCAAAAAGAAATCCTTGGGTATCTAGAAAAGCGGTATCATCTTCTTTAATTTTCAGCGTCATCCTATCGAAATCAAACTGTGAAAAGTGAGTTATAATATAGACGTGATTGACACCTATATTTTCGTTTGCCCATAAAACTAAGTGGCTAATTGACGACTCAGGCATTTCAAATAATAATTTCTTATACGCATTCTCGTTTAGTATATCCTGAAATTTTAACTTATTATTTTTAAGTCTCATCATTATTGAGTTTTTATTTTTTGAAATAAATTTGGTCGTAGTCGTTGTGACCCCTTCAGTAAGTAATGATGTTTCTTCAAAAGCAATGTTAGATTCAATTCTTTGTTTTGCTTCATTAGAAATAGATAAGTATTCTTCGGAGTAATTACTTGTACCGCCTAGATCAATGCGCGCGTAGCCCTTTCCGTTGCTTTTTTGTACAACCAGATAAGCGTGAGTGCCTGATCCACTTATGCCGTAAAACCATTGGGAATCATTTGGTTTTTGCATTAATAAATTTCTTACGCGTTTATCACACGATACGTTCTCATCATTATTTCGTTTACATTCACCATAAACAAAAAAATTGCTAATCTTTGCGTGATCTAATTTAGATAAGGAATTTTTAGCAGTAATCTTATTAAAATTACTACTGTCTATATATTCTTCACACTGAATGTTATCCATTTTTTCAGGAACTGACATAACTAATTGGCAATCATTAATATCTGCGTCATGATTAGGGTACAGCACCCATCGGCCGAACTGGTCTTTTCTTACTTCACCATTTATACAAACCTTTAACTTTTGTTTTTGGGATAAGACTGGGATAAGATACCCGCCATCACTGCACTCTGTAAAATCGTTAAAGTCAATAACCGTCAATTTGATATCATTGGGTTCTTTTTCTAGCGCGGGGGTTAATATTGATTTATTAGAATCAATATAAAATGGTTCTACTAGAGTCGGAGTGCTTTCTTTATAGCAAAAAATTGTTTTCCATGCCATGCGCATCATTTTTTTCAAAAGTTTTTCTGATGAAGCTGTTTGATGTGGGGCATCAATTTTAAATGTTGGCTTTAATTTAAAATTAATTTTTGAGGTATTGCCTGCCGCATTTAGTTCTTTAAGCACAGTTTCTTTGTGGCTGATATATAAAAAATCAGGATCAGCGCTAGTCGCAGGAGGGGCATTCGAGCGTATATTGTCACTAGTACTATTATTGCTGCTAAAAAAACTATTTCCACTTGTACCGTTATTATTCTTGCTAATAGTAGGATCGCTTGCAAAGTTGCCGTTTTCATTTATCCATTCTTCAAACGAGCCATTAATATTTATCCATTTTGAGCTCTTTTTCGTAAGTTCACTAAAAATAATATTGGATGACTTTTTATGACTTTTTGAATGATTTTCAGATAAAATACGAATTGTTTTTAGGTTATTGAAATAATTTTTTCCCATAGTATTAACAAGCCGTTGGAACTCTTCGCGCTTATTGATTACAGCACATGTTATTAATGGTGAAGCTAGAGGGGTGGTTTTCTTGATATTTTTGACGATAATTTGACCCAAATAAGAGAGCAGTGTGGGATGCGCAAACCACAATTCATCCCAAAAATTAACTCTTAGTCTCAACCTGAAATCAAGGATAAGTTGTTCTGCGATTTCAATATGTGCTAAAGCGAGGATTTTTATATGATCAAATGATGCGCAAGCGTATTCGTCAGTAAAATATTTTTCTTTCAAGTCATTAAAAAGTTCATTTGATTTTTTAATATTGTTTTTAAATTGACTCGCAGTTAACACAAAAACTTCATTTTCGTCAAGTTGTCGTCTTAGGACTGCGGTCGTTAAAATTCTTTTAGCAATATTTATGTGTTTCAGCGCTAATTCGCATAAAGTAGTTTTTATGCAATCTTCACCTAAGTATTGCATTATCAATTCATTTTTTTCTAGTATTAGATCAATGATGTTGGATGCGGTATTTTCATTAACGCAGCCTAATTTTATTATACATTGTGCATAATTATAATTATCGATTCTAATGTTGCCAATGGGGTTGTCGTTTTCATCATAATCATCATAAGTTTTATAGTAATCACTTGTTAAGTTTTTATCTAAAATTTCTAGTAGGCTAAGCTCATTTAATAATTTTGACGCCATCATTTCTTGGGTGGCTTTGCTCGATTGAAATAATATTTCCTGGCACAGCGTGTAGTTTCCCTTTATGAAGTCATTATAAACTCCTTCAAACAATTTAATGTTTGGATTTGCCATGTTGAAAAATGTTTTTAAACTGTTCTCGAAGCTTTCTGGGTATTCGTCTTTTAAATTTTGAAGTACTGATAGGCGAGGCCTAAAAGAGTATTCACATTGCCCCACGTCAGCACATGCAAATATAAAGTCATGCCATTTTTCAATGTCATACATTTTGCGGTTAATTTCCCAACAAGATCGCATTAGCTGAAATATATTATCTTGATTGACAGATAATATTTGCATGAGTCGTTCGTCGTTAACAATCTCTATTAACGTGTTTATCTTTGCGGCATTTAAGTTGGTAAGAATATTAGGCGATAAAGAAATTTTATATTTGTTGACTTCCTCAGCATCATTTCTCATTGCATGATAAGTCTCACAGAAATTAGCAAGCTGCGGATCATATTGGCAAATTTCAAAAGGTCTATAAGGGTATTTTTTCCATAAGGATTCAGGCATGCACTTTCGAAGAGCGGGATGATGTTTGCTTAAGGAATATACTAGCTCAAATGGTAACTCTTCACAGAACCCATGGCTATGAAACATGAACTCTTCATTTGCAATTGCTGATTCATCTAAGGAGCCAGGGTAAAATACAATATTAGTTTTTAACGTATAAAGTAAATCATGCCAGGCATTGCCTTGTAAAACTTCTACGTGATCACGAGTTAAACCGTATTCCTCAAGGAGGTAGCGGTAGTCCATGGTTGAATCAAGGAGGAAAAGCTTTGATTGAAGATCGGTTGGAATTTCAAAGGGGCTGTCTGGGCTTAATAAAAATGATAATGCAGAGGATTTATTATTTTCGCCCCAAAATAACAAAGGAAAGCCCTGTAAATGAAGATAAAATAACGTTGAATAGCCATAAGGACTGCCGAGTGTTTCCTGTGTTGCTACCAAAGTTTTTTTGATTAATTTAGCCGCGGGAGATGTCAGGTTTGAGTAAGGATTTCCGTTTGCTGCGGTTGCGGGGTTGAACGCGGTGACAGGAGAATAACCTGCTGGCTCATTAGCTTGCGCAGGGGGAAGGTACAGCCATAAAGGGAGGCCATCTGGGCAAAATCACTAGGTTTCATAATATCTTTTTAGTTTTTTTATAAAAATATTATACACTAATACTTAGGTGGTGAGCAATTATTATACTAATGTATTGGTGAATCGTTTTATTCGATTTGAAAAAAAATACAAGAATATACTAACGCTTTATAAGGTTTTGTAATTTTTACTATTAACAATCCACTGCGCTCTGCTTTAACAACGCATAATACGTATCCACAATCTGTAACCACCACGTTTGAATCGGTTCCGGTAATTGCGAAGCGAGATAACGAATTTGTTGCGCATCGCTAGGGTTCGCATTTGTTGCTGCGTACTCTTGCGCTAACAGCGTGCAAGTTGCTGTCTTTTGATCTTCGCTATTTTGAATTTTCAATACTTGATCGCTTAATTTTATAAGAAAAGCAAAGCTATGATACAAAGCGCTGTTTTCTGGTGTCGACTGTTGCGTAAGGGTGTCATTGAAAGCGGTTAAAAAAGGTGACGCTTGTTCAATGTCGGGGATTAACGTATTGGCTTGCGATAACTTAAGTAGTGATAAAATAGGTGAGTCAACACTAGTTAATATTTTCAATTGATTTGAAAAATCTTGTAGCGTGCTTGTTTGCGTCAAGCTCACGTGTTTGATGGCTTGCTCCCATGCGTCACTATATAGTTTTAAGTATTCTTTTTTTAGCTGCGGCAATAAATCCTTTTCAGCGTCTGTAATATTTTGTCGATGATAATTGCCAAGGATTTTATTGCCACTAATGGTTTCCTTTGCTACGACAAGTAAACGTTTTTTATAAACAGCAGAAAAAAGATTTGCAGTGTAAATTTCTGGAATCAAAGCGAATTTCTTTTCAATTTCCAAGGAGGGTTGTTTGCTTCCAGTTGTCAAGGCGACATTGAGCGAATGATGTGTGTCCAGGCTGGAGAACAGCAGAATATAGGCTAGCTTATCAGCAGGTAATCCTTGGAAAAATGCTCTACTGCTCTGAATGAACGGCGAATTTTCATCAACGACCAATATGTTCTTTTGTATATTTTCAGGCAACAGCTTGATGGGTTCATCAGCGGAGCCTAGTAAATCGGAAAGATGAGCGTTAATGTAATCAGTTTCGATCGGCCAATCAGGCTGGCTTAACATGAGGTAAATATTAAACGCAATATAGGCGTTGGCGGGCTCAGTTGATAAATGCGAATTAATATAATTTTCTAGTCGTTGATTGATCAATGGCAGCCATTGCTGCGAAATAACCCGTTGATAAATATTTTTCAGCTGAGTTTCTAGTTTGCTATCGCGCGTAAAAATATATTTTTCAAACAACAATGAGTGTTGATCTTTTTCTATGCCCTCTAAAGAAGTGCGTATGACTTCTAATTCGCGCGTTACTTTATTTAGGGTTAGTGATGAATAAGGCCGTTTAGAAAATTCTTGTACTGATTCTAAGGTTTGATTAACAGCACGAATAAGTTCAACGTGCCTGGAGAACTGCTGAGAAGTGTAGAAAATGAAAGCGAGAAAAACTAAAGAGCATAATGAGATAAAAGTTATTCGGGTTAATGTTTCTATATATGCGTTGGGGCTTTTAAGCTGAGATTGACATTGAGCATCTAGTGCATGCTGGATAAAAAAGTGCTTATGACCATTGTTTTGATTGTTTTGCTTTGCAGCTGCTTCCGAGTGAGAGGATTCAGTTAACTCTCTAAATTGACGACAAGATGTAAAATAAAGTCGTGTAGGGGTGAGAAATTTATTGCGATTCCATTGGCCTAAGAATCCCGGGAGTATTTCAGAAAATTTGTTCTTTATGGTTTCTAAGGCTAAAGGAAAAGTTTTAATTAAATGTAACTGCTCAGGATTGACTTCATGGTGAAGGCTCCAGAGGAGACGTTCATTAAGTTTTTTTATTAGCTGCTCACATTCTGCAGTTAAATTTTCAGGAGCGTCATTTTCTAAAGAAATGCCCCAAGACTGCTCTAAAAATTCTTTGCTTTCTCGATCAAAGAATTCGTTAAATCCAGGAATGAGATCTGCTTTGGTAAAAAACAATGCGACATCAAGATGCGTTCTTAATCCTCCTGAAAGAGCGTTTAATGCCAGTGCCATTTCAGATAAGCGCTTGTCGATAGAAGCTTTGCTCCTGGTTAAAAAGTCATGCAGATCAATATTAACTAAGCAGCGCATTATCGCTAAATAAGGGCGTTGATGTTTCAGTTGTGTTGCTAGAAAACCCCATGCGCGATGCTGTTGACGCGGTTCGCTGAATAAGAAGAAATCTTGGGGGATGTGTAACAATAAAATATTATGTTGTAGGTATATCTCAAATGCAAATTCATTGCTGATAGTAGATTCTTGTGTCAACCCTGTTTGTGTGGAAAAAAGAAGTTCTCCTGAAGAGGCACATAGAATGGATTTTCCTGATTCTGGTTGGCCAATGACTAGCACGCAATAATCTGTATGGTGTTGTTTGTGCAGTGAGATAAGCTTGTTAATGACTAATTTGCATTGGCGCTTAAGGCGAATAAATTTTGCATGCTCGCTGTTTGCGGAGATTTTTTTAGTAATAAAGCGCATCATGTTGCGACTTCCTGTTGTTGTGGCGTTGTTGTGGCGTGACTACCCAGCGCTTCTCGTGTTGTATTGTACGTTTGTTGGAAAATAAGGCTCGTCGCTATGGTCAGCACAATAAATACCAGTAATGCCAACAAATAAAAGCGGCGATGTTTTTTAGCCACTGCTTTTTTTGGGGTAAAAGAGGGTGGCGGGAGGCTGGGAGACAGGATGTGGCTATGCTGACCGCGTATTTGGGTGATCAGGCGATAAGTCTTGTCTGTTAGCAGGGACCACTGTTGTAATCCAAAAGGGGTGCTGCGATATTGTCCTTTGTATCCAAATCGCAAGCAGAGATAAATTAATTCTAATAGATCAATATATTTTTCTGCTTGGGGGCTGATATGTTCCAAAATAGAATAAAGTTTTTCTTGTTCGAGCCGACTATCGTGAAAGTTTTGTAGAAATTGAACATCGCTCCCCATGCAGCGCAAAATGTCATCAAGTGTCGCACAGACCGCGTAGTGTGCTGCCAGTGAAATGTCTTGAGAGTATCCCAGCTGTTGGTAATGTTGTTGTAATGTTTCAAGGTGTTCTACAATATTTTTCTTAGCTTCGTTTGATAAAGGGCTTTGTGTCATAAGATGAATGTGGCCAAATGCGGCCGCGGAGCAATCCACAAGCGCATTAAGCCCGGCTTCAGGTGAATGTCGAATAGAAGACGTCACTCTGCACCAGCTGGCCAAGTTATTTTGCTGAAACACGAGAGTTTCGGAAGGTGTTTTCAATTCAGTCGTTAAGCTGGTTTTTTCTGACATTGACTCTACAACAGCTTGATAATAATAGTCATTATTGATCAAGATGCTTAGGGAATACAACTATAAAAGCAAAGAGGCGACCGCTAGATCACCTCTTTATTAGATCATGACAAAAAAATTACAACAAATCACAAGACTTAAGTTTTTTGCGCAATGTGCCACGACTAATGCCTAAAAGTGTCGCTGCTTTTGATTGATTATGACGTGTATAAATTAAGACTGCCTCGAAAAAAGGTTTTTCGAACTCGCCCAAAAATAATTCATAAAGCTGGTGAGGCGCTTCGCCACTGAGGCTTGTAACGTAGTTTTGGAATAAGTCCTTGATGTGCTGGGACAAGGAATAATTTTCCGGTTTAATTTTTTCAGGTGCGGCGACCGATGGTTCGAAAATTGCGCTCATTTAAGGCCTCTCTGTGCGTTTATAGTTTTAATTGTATGACTTCCCTAACCAAAGCAAGCTTCCTTTCCTCACTCTATGATGTGCTTCCCAGCTCATTAGTGTGCGAAATTTTAGCACAGGGGGCGAGAGGTGTACAGCTCGAAAAAGAGGAAAATTGCATTTTCTGCGTTCAATCTGGAGTTTCGAGGGGCTGGTTGGGTGGCGGTGGTGCATTTACTAGGGATCCCCCCTTTTGCAAAGGGGGGGGGTAGGGGGCAATTTCAGTCGCTATTGTCATTGCGTGAGTATAGAGCAATTATTCTTCTTCTTTTAACATCTTTTCCAAATAATGAATATTTGTTCCGCCCTTAACAAAATTAACATCATTAAGAATGCGTTGCTGTAATTCAATATTGGTTTTGATGCCTTCAATGTGTAATTCGGTAAGAGCATTACGCATGCGCATAATAGCCGTGTGACGATCTTCGCCAAAGGTGATGACTTTAGCAATTAAAGAATCGTAATAAGGCGGTACGCGATAGCCGGAATAAAGGTGAGAGTCTACGCGGACGCCTGGGCCACCTGGGGCGTGGAACAATTCAACCGTGCCAGGAGAAGGAATAAATGTGCGCGGATCTTCGGCGTTAATGCGGCATTCAATCGCGTGACCAAAAATGCGGATGTCTTCCTGACGTAAGGTCATTGGCACGCCAGCTGCCACTTTAATCTGTTCTTTAATAAGATCAATGCCGGTAATCATTTCAGTCACAGGATGTTCTACTTGAATGCGGGTATTCATCTCAATGAAATAGAATTCATTGTTTTCAAATAGGAATTCGAAGGTGCCCACGCCGCGATACTTCATTAGGCGGCACGCTTCCACACAACGTTCACCAATTTTTGCGCGTTGTTCAGGAGTGATTCCTGGAGCGGTAGCCTCTTCAAGAACTTTTTGATGGCGTCGTTGCATAGAGCAATCACGTTCCGCCAGGTAAACTGCTTTACCTTTGCCATCAGCGAGCACTTGGATTTCGATATGCCGGGGATTTTCGAGAAATTTCTCCATATAGACAGTGCTATTGCCAAAGGCCGCGCTGGCTTCAGTTTTGGTCATATTAATGAAGTTTACGATTTCAGACTCATGACGAACCACGCGCATACCGCGACCGCCCCCTCCACCAGAAGCTTTGATGATGACAGGCAAGCCAATTCTATTGGCGGTGCGGATGTTTTCGTCTTCATCACTGCCTAAAGGGCCGTCGGATCCTGGAACGCAGGGAATGCCTGCAGCTTTCATTGCGTGAATGGCAGAAACTTTATCACCCATGGTGCGAATAGTCGCAGCATCTGGGCCAATAAAAATGAAACCGCTATTTTCGACTTGTTCAGCAAAATTGGCATTTTCCGCAAGGAAGCCGTAGCCGGGGTGGATAGCATCGGCATCAGTAATTTCGGCCGCGCTAATGATCGCAGGAATACTGAGATAACTATCGGAGGGGGGCGCTGAGCCGATGCAAATAGATTCATCTGCAAGACGCACATGCTTTAAATCTCTATCGGCCGTCGAATGGACGGCGACAGTTTTAATACCCATTTCTTTGCACGCTCTTAATACGCGTAGTGCAATTTCACCGCGATTGGCAATGACGATTTTTTTTAACATATGAAAATTCCTAGCAGGTTATTCAATAATAAAAAGCGGCTGACCAAATTCTACCGGAGACGCATTTTCTATTAAGCGTGCCGTGATAACGCCAGATTTATCTGCTTCAATTTGATTGTACATTTTCATCGCTTCAATTAAGCAAATCGTTTGACCTTTTTTGACCGTTTGGCCCACTTCAACGAATGGATCTGCGCCCGGTGTTGGAGAAATGTAAACAGTACCTACCATCGGCGACGTTAAGCGGTGAAGGCTGGAGTCATCGACAGCCGCATGTTTTTGATGATTTTCTTTATGCGCGGGTTCCAATATTGCGGCGGCCATCGGCGCGTGCATAGGAGGTGCAGTTGTGTAATGCGTGACCGAAGAGGATGGTTTACAAATCTCAATAGTTTCACCATTTTCGCTAATTTTAAGACTAGCAATTTGAGACTCTTCCACAAGCTCGATGAGCTTTTTTATTTTGCGTAAATCGATCATGTTATTATCCTCGTGT
>Ga0105050_10008579_pt1 | contig 11734 bp, 8 predicted proteins | sample FRY01_FD_78088 | JGI IMG/M metagenome (GOLD analysis project Ga0105050, IMG submission 78088) | Freshwater microbial communities from Lake Fryxell liftoff mats and glacier meltwater in Antarctica - FRY-01 | ecosystem: Environmental > Aquatic > Freshwater > Ice > Glacier meltwater ... | reverse complement strand
CGGGCTTTCACATCCTGACCCGCGCCATGGCGGATCGCTCGATCAAGGAAGGGGGCGGCAAGCTCTCCTCGGCGCCGCTGCAATTGGCGGGCACGGCTTCGATAGTCTTGCGCGCACGCCTTGGCCGTCCGGCCCGCACCGCGAGCCTTGTGACCCGCTTTGGCCCGGTCACGATCAAGCGCCCCGCCAATCTGGCCAGGCAGGAAGGGTTGGCCGAGACGGTGAAAGTCAGCCTTGTCGAGGTTTGCGAGATAGATACGCCGCCGGGCGCCAAGCCTATTACGTGGCGGCTTTTGACCACCCATAGGGTCGAAGATGCGGCGATGGCCTGGCGCGTGGTTGGCTGGTATCGGCAGCGCTGGCATATCGAGCAATTCTTCCGCACCCTGAAGCAGCAGGGACTGCAACTGGAGGACAGTCAGTTAGAAAATGCCGGGCGGTTGATCAAGCTGACTGCGATTGCCGCCCGTGCCCCCTGCACCATCATGCAACTCGTCCAGGCGCGCGACGGCCGGTCCGGGCAAGACGCCAGGATCGCCTTCTCGCCCCCCGAAATCGAGGCCCTCCACGCACTCCTGCCCGAGATCGAAGGAAAGACCTCGCTGCAGAAGAACCCTCATCCGCCGGAAACACTTGCTTGGGCCGCGTGGATCATCGCCAAGCTCGGCGGATGGGATGGCTACCCAAAATCCAAACCGCCCGGCCCAATCACCTTCCGCCACGGTCTCCAATAATTCAAATCCCTCGCCCACGGATGGAGGCTCCGAAATGGGTGGATCGCCTAGACGCCGCGCGGGCGGGATCAACGGCTCGATCAACTGCCATTCGGCATCGGTCAGGTCGCTCGGGTAGCGCTGATGGCTCCGGTCATAACGCGCACGGTTCTCATTGGTCCACATCCTGCGGCTCCTCCGTTCAAAGGACAGGGCCAGTGAATCACAACTGATTCATGCGATTCAAGATGTTCTTGGACGGACACTTAGAGCCGAATGGAGAGTTGTGCGGGTTGTGGAGATGCGCGAAAAGCGTGTTTAGTCAGCTCCGCAGATGACCGGGGCGCAGGTCAGAATTTATCGACATAATCAAACTAGAATAGTGGGATGATACCAATGGGCAGCGTCAACAAAGTCATTCTCATCGGAGAATCTGGGCCGCGACCCAGAGGTGCGAACGTTTCCTACTGGCGGAAAAGTCTGCAATCTCGGATTGCCACCTCGGAAACATGGAAGGACAAAGACACTGGCGAACGGCGCGAGCGCACCGAATGGCAGGGGCAAGCTCAGTATGCTCGATGCCGGGCGGAACGGATACGGCCAGAACTAACGTATCGGGGCTTGCGCTGATCTCTGGGCCCAGTAGAATTTATCTCGCCAACTTCGTTTGACCCGCCCGCTTTTCCTCATTTTGGCGAAAGGTTTGAAAGAGTCCAAGATGACAAGTCTCCGCGCCTTTCTGCTATCAACAGTTCTCGCGACCGGGATGATCGGCCCGGCCCATGCCGATCTGTCGGCGCGGGTTGTGGATGGACTGACAGCGAATGGCGGATGGGTTAGGGCGAATGCAGAACTGATCGCGCAGAGGCTCGAACCGGGGTTCAAACTGCATGACTCCATTGGCGGGCTGGAGGATCGGATCAATGCGCTTCGCCGGTTGAGCGACAAGCCGGATGCGCAGCGGCTGGCACTGCGCCACCCGGGATATTTGGACGCTCTGCTGGTCGACCCTGATGGGTTTTCCGATGTTATCGGAGGATTGGCGCTTGACCGGGCTGGGGAAGAGGCGTTGCTCTCCGGCCTGTCTCGCCGCCCCACCACTGCAGGTTTGCAAGGCTCGCTTGCATTGCTGCGGCTCTATGGCCAAGATCTCGCACGGCTGGCACCAGAGCCGGGCTTCTTGGATCTGTTCGAGGTGCTGTCCTTCATCGCCGATGAACCGGCGTCGCCGGAACTGCGTGATTGGTTGGGGCGACGCATTCACGAACTGCGCCCAGAACGCATCGGCCAGCTGACGCATCTTCTGGTGTTGCATTACTTGCCTTTGCGCGATCTTGCGAATTCGGAACAGCTTGAGCTGGGCTGGCAGGCCCTTGCCTCCGCGCAAAGCGCGAATCCGGAGTTATATGACGTCCTCATTCAACATCGCGGCGTTTGGGGGGCTTTGCAGACCCCTGGCTTCGTGACTGCCATGAAAGTGCAGGTCAGGTACGATCAAGATCAGGCGCGCGCGGTGCTGGCATTCCTGTTGGGCACTGATCTTGCACTTTTTGAGACTTCCGAGACCTTCAACTGGCCAAAACCGTTGGACGAAGGCTACAATGAGGCCGCACTCGACATCATCGCGGTGAACGATCCGCTTGCAATGGCTGCCATGCTGCGCTTCAGGGCGAATCCTGAATTCTGGGATTTTGCGAAGGACAGGCAAAGGCGCCTCCGCATCGGTTGCCTAGTCGAGAAGGGCAGGAACGATCCCGACAGTTTGCGTACCTATTTTGCCTATGAAACGGCAGCCGTTGAAAAGACATGCAAGCCAGAGCATTCACTGCTTGTGCGAAACATCCCGCTTTTTTCGATTTATGTCGTTGCGGAGAATTATCGCGCGGGCGTCCCTCTTGGGTGGGGGAACGCGCTTTTAGTCACTGTTGATGTGGCCTCGATCATCCCGATTGGCCGGGTCGTTGGCTATGCATCAAAGGTGGCTGTGAAGGGGTTACCGACGGTTGTAAAGGGCGCGCGTCTGGCCACCAATGAAACCGCATCCCAGGCCGTTCTTGCCGTTGTTCAATCGTCGATCAGAGCGGAAGTCTCCAACCGTGCCAGGGAGGGTATGGGCAGCGGACTTGGCCTGGCCTTCGGCATAAAGGCGGTGGCTGTTCTGCTTCACATGTCTGCGAACCCCAAGCTGTCAAGTGCGGTCATGGCTGCTCTCAGGGAGTATGGCCAGAACATCGCGACGGAAGAGGCCCTGACATCTGCCATCTCGACTGAATTTTTCCGCTGTGCCGCGCTTTCGGCCCAGCGGATCGGCGTTGAAGAAATCTGTAAGGGCCTCATGCCCGCAATGACAGCCGAGGCCGAAAAGACCTCACGCCAAGAGGAGCCTACACCGTGATCTCTATCCCCCGCAAATCCGGCTTATTCCTGCTGCTTTTCGTGCTGCTGATGCCACAACTTGCCTCGGCCGACCTCCTGAGCGCACTGCGCCGGGCGGCATCAACCGGGGCGGAAGTCACGGATGACATATCGCCCGGTGCCTTCGACCGGGCCGCGGCCCGTATGGGTGTGCCCACCGCGCCGGGGGCAAGGGCGCTAGATGTTAATGGCGCCAGAAATCTGCTGCTGGTCTCGGCCCCCGATCTCTTGCGCAAGCTCGACACGATGACCCCGGCCGAACAGCGATTCACGCTGGAGATCTTCGAAGGTGCCCGGATCCTTAAACTGGCGGACCCGGATGAGCTTGCCCGCGCGCGGATGATCTCCACAGGCGGGACGGACCTGCTCGTGGCGGCGCAGCGCTATGGCGACGACGTGGCGCGCCCTGCCGCAATGCTGCAGATCGCCGAAAATACCGGGCAGTTGCCGCCCGGTGCCCTTGCAGATTTCGGGCGCATCGCCGCTGATCGCGGGCGCCCCTTTGTCGCGGGCTGGAACAAGCACATCGTGCCAAACTGGAAGCCACTGATGGCCAGCGGCGCGATTGCCGCCTGCCTCGCGGCATCAGAAACCTGTATCGACATGGCGGGCAACGTGACCGGGCACACCGCCGAGACGATTGGCGATCTCGTGGGCACGATCGGCAGCGAAGCCGTCACCGGCACCGTCAAAGGAGTGGGCGAAGCCGTCGTCAGCAAGATCAAAGGTCCTGACGGGCTTTGGTTTATAGGGGGATTGGCTCTGCTGACGATGGCCATGCTGGTGATCATACGATTTAGCAGGATGGTCAACGGTGCTCTGCGCCGTATGATGGGCCTCACCGCGCGCCCGCCTGCGCCACCCGCCTCGAAACAGTATGCAAACCGCAAACCACGTCGCTCCCTGCGCGGCCGAGACGTTTGAAAGATCCCGATGACCGTCACAACTCCAACCCCGCCGCACTACATCTTTGCGCTGTTCGGGCGTCGCCGCTCTGGAAAAACCGTGTTTCTGTCGGCGCTGGCTGCCCTGCGGCTTCCATCGGCGGGGATCGGTGCTATTTCCTACATCAGGGCGTTGCCTCCCATTTTTTCGGACGACACCGAACCGTTGGATGAGACTGAGCGCCAGCGCGTCGAGGATTTATGCCGCGAAGCGACAGAGGCGATCAACGCCAAGCGGGTGCCCCGGCAAACCGAGGTTTCAGATGGTTTTATGGGCCATCGCTTCGAAGTAGTTCTTCCTGAACCACCCTTCCCAGGTGCATCCTCCATCATCTATATCGACATCTACGACTTTGCTGGAGAACGCATCGACCCCTCTGCCGCAGATCAGGTGGGCGAGGCAAACCTGCATCATCTTCTGCGCGATACCGATGGGTTGCTGATCCTCGCGGAAACCCCCTCGCCCGGTGTTGACGCCGCTGAACACCTTACTAGTCTGGCCGGAGTGGTGGCATTGGGGGAGGCGCTTGCCCGGCTAGGACAGGCCAAAGATGCGGCAATCCGTCAGGCCGTCTTGTTGGCGACGAAATGGGATCATCAGCAGCCCTTTACCCTGACACGGCAGATCGGTGAGAGTATCGACGATTTTCAGATACGCCGCGCCGAGGAAGAAAATCGCCATCGCCACCAGTTCGACACTTGGTTGAAAACTGCGCCCGCCGCCGAACAGCATCACACATTGGATGTACGGCTAAAAGCTATCTACCACGAAAATTATCGCGCTTATCCTGTCTCGGCCTTCGGGGTTGCGACCTTTGTAGATATCGAGGCAAGCGACGGCAAGCCCGCCGAGGTGCCCGCCAAGGTGCCGCTGGCCGCGCTGAATCTGGTGGAGCCATTGCTGTTCCTTGTCGAACGTGCCCGCGCCAATCACCGGCAGTCTTTGCTGGCCCGGGCCGCGCAGCAGGTGGGGGCCACGGATAACGTACCCGAGGAGACGGAAATCCGCGGCGAATTTGGCGACGATGCCGAGCTTCTTGCCCTGCGTGATGATCTGGCTACCCGCAAGGCAGTTGCCCTTGCTGCGCAGGTCGCTACACAGGCGCAAGAGGCGCAACGAAAACGCAGGCGCAAGTTAGGTCTCGCGACGGCGATCATTACCGCGCTGGCCGTGGGCGGAGTCGCAGTCGAGGCGAAGTTCAGCCTGGACCGGCAGACCGCCATCCGTGACGACATCGCTGCCGCGCTTGCGGGCCGGAATCTGGACGCAGTGATTGCCGCGCGGCAAGACCTGCTTGCGCAGGTGGCCCATAAGCCCCTGTCGCCGCCCCTCGTGCTGTTGGGGCTGGACTACAGCGCTGACGAGCAGAAGAGGGACTTGGCGAATCTGGAAACTGCAGAATGCGAGCTTTGGGGGGAACGGGCCCAACCCGTATTTGACCTCGCGAAGGCGGAGGCGCGGATTAGGTTTCTGCCGAATTGCACTGAGCTGGAAAGCAGGATCAAGGACGCCCGTCCTGCAATCTGGCGTCAGGAACTGCGTGGCAGGATGGATGCCTTCAGAAGCCTAACCGCGCCGAAGAACTGCGAGGCCGAAACCTTCGTCGTGTCGGCGGTGGCTGAACGACGAAACGAGCTGTTCGTCCTTCTCGATCAGGCGCCGCCCGGAACTGGCAACGAAGCGATGCAAGCAAGGTCAGATGTAACCAGCCTTGGGGCGGTCTGCATCGCGGCAGCAGATCAGGCCGAGAAGGATCGCCAGACCGGCCGCGACAAAGAGGCACGGGACTTGGAATTGGAAAAGCAGGATGAGGGGACGCTTGATCAGCAACGCTGGGCGGATTACGTGCAGGGCCTGCTGGCATTCCGCGACAAGGAGGGCAGCACCACCGCCGCAGATCTGACCATCCGCAAGGCATTGGTGCAAGAGCGCCTCACTCGCCTGCCGGGGCAGCTCGAGGATTGGCAAAAGACGCTGAATGGCTCGATGCAGCAGGGTCAGAGCAACATGCCATACCGCATCGACTCGCTTCGCAGCCTCAAACTTGGTGTAAACGCCTTGCCTGCGGAATTCACCAAACAGAAAGACGCGCTACTGGATCGGATCGGCCTGATCGAACGGGATTTCGCACAATGGAGCGCCTGCTCAAGACTGAAAGATGTGCTGGCCATCTATGATGAGGTTTCATCGAAACTGACCTCCAGGACCGAAAAACGCCTCGGCGATTTGCGGCAAGCGCTGCATGGCGCGATGACGGATCAGGCTGTCAACGATCTCGTTGGCGCGGCACTGAAACAGATCGATGGGCAGATCAAGGCCATCAGCATTGTCACTGTCTCCTCGTTCAATCTGACAGGGGTGTTGCCCGGTCAGTCCAATAGGAAAACGAGTGGAACCTGGAGCCTTGGATCTGGGCGCGGAACCTTTGAAGCCAGCATGAAGGGGGATGGAAAATTCGATATCGTCGACAGTCCCGACCTGAGCCTTGGGGCATCCACACTTGATTTCTTTCTCTCAGCTGAGCAGGATACATTCGGTAGGAACCCTTTTTTTGCCACCAAGGTGCCGTTCGGCAAAGATGATCTGCTGGCAGGCAAAATCGGCTCCAGCCTAGGTAAAGTCAAAGTTGTTTATCAGATCCCGCTCCACCAGTTCGACAAGACAACGGTCTCGACTAGTTACAACCCTAACTCCAGCAGTGAAAAGTCTAGCGTTACCCTGACTCTGACCCTTACCGGAGATCCCGGAGCTGCTATCAGTAGGGGAGCCTGCCCATGAGGCTGATCTATCGCTCCGGTCGTTTTCGCAACCAAGGTCATACCACATTTGTCAGCGGCGGGACGCTCTCCGAGGCAGACCGTGGTAGAGCCGATCGTCTCTGGCAGGCTATCCAGAAAGGGCAGACTCCCGCAGGGACAACCGGCATTCATCGCCGCTTGGCGTCCGAGGGGCGCGAGGTAGGCGAGGTGCTGGTGCTTGACCACGGTCGCCGCCTTGACGCCGTTCAGGATGAGGCGCTTCGACAATCTCTTGCTGGGGTTCTTGGCGGGGCCGTCGCTCGCGCACTGAATGAGGCGGGGCGTGCAGATGGCGACGCCGTTGCGGCCCGGGCCATGATCGAAAGGGCGCTGGAGGCCGCCCTGCCTGCATTGGAAAACCATATCCCGGCCGGGGCACCCACAGCCCCTGTTCCCCGGCAACATCCCGCACCGGCGGCATCGCGCCTCCCGCGCCCTGTTTTTCTGGCAGGCACCGGGTTGGCCACCGTGCTCGTTCTTGGCGCTCTTTGGGCTTTTTCCGGTGGCGAGACTCCCGCCCCCGGCGAGGCCGATCCAGCCTCTGATCCCACAACAGAAGCGTCGGCCGCATCACCAGAGCTGCGCAAGACGATCCAGGATTTTGTCGAGGCCTGTCACGGCCCCCAGTTGGACGCGGTCGTCGACATGCTCAGCCATGCCTACGCGGGCCGCACTCTGATGCGCAGCGACGAAAATGGGCAGCGTGAGCCGCTGCAACAATTGACGGCCATAGAGGCGGCGAGGCTGGCGTCAAGGGCGGCGACGGACAAAGACGTCTGCAGTCGGCGAGGGGCGTTCTGGGACGAGATCGAAAAGGTCCGCATGTCCGTGCTTGTCAAGGGCCCAGAGACGCCATCTCCCTTAGATCCGATGCTCCAGCGGCTTGGCATCGATGCCCGGCAGTTCGCCTTGGCCCGCGTGGCGGAAGCGGTTGCCAAGGCGCCGCCGCCACCGGATCGCCCGCCAGATTGTAGCCAAGGCCTTTGCCTTCCCATTTATGACCCGGCGGATGTCCGCGCACTGGACTGGATCAACGAGATCCACGCTGTTCTTGCAAACGTCTCTGATGACACAGAAGATGCGTCGGTCGAGCAATTCACGCCAATTACTTTCCGGCAGAAATACAGCGACTCGCTGCGTCAGGCGGAAATCCAGTTCCGGGGCGAGCTTTCGCTACTCGGTGAAAGGTGGGAGGGGGTAGGCCATTTTGAGATACTCTGGACATGCGAAGGGCAGCAGCATAGAAACGTCTGCGACTTCCCGCTTCTCGCTGTTTCGGGTCTTCTGCAATAGAAATCCTCGCCATACCCCCGAAACCAAGGCGCTGCATTTGGCGACGGTGTGACTGGAGCCCCCCAACGGGGAACATCTGACACCCGCCGCGACCCGTTCGCATGGCCGCTACCGCAGCGAGGCGGTGCAGATGATGCGCTTGGCCGAGAGCCTGTCGCGCTAGGGCAAAGCTGCCCCCGCAGCCGGTCCGTTCCTCCCCGGCTCTGGCCCTGGAAAGGTGAGTACATATGATTTTCGCATTGCTACCAAGGACTTCGCGCCCTCTTGCTTCCACAGTGCTTCCACGGTGGGTGCAAACGCAAACGCCCCCCGGAGGGCGGCGCGTAAGCGTCTGATAAAACGAGATAGTTTGGTTGCGGGAGTAGGATTTGAACCTACGACCTTCAGGTTATGAGCCACAACCCCATGATTCTATAGAATCATTTACTTTCAACAATTTAGGGGGCAAGCATTTGAAATCGCGCGGCTTTTTGGTGAGGCTGGCCGGTTTTCGACGATTCTCAACGGCTCGAAACGTGTCCAAGACCGCAATCACGGGTTGACCAGGCGTTGACAAGGACACAATCAAGGAAAGCCGGATTGTAATCAGATCGGCCTGATGAACCATCGCACCGGCAATCGCATTACTCTCCTTACGGCGATACGTTCCTAGGATCTTTTTTCAACAGGGCTTCCCAATCGATTGAAACCAAAAGTGGGGCGGGAGAGGAATTCGATGGTGACGGCAAGCGGTCAGCAACAAGGGTACCAAGCCGTGCTGAACGGCTTTCATTTGGTTGATCCGCTGTTGCTCCGAGACGATCGCGTCTATTTCCGCTGATAACGATACGCAATTCCCATCACTGTCCCGAGTTGAAAGTGGGATGCCAAAACCAACCGTCTCACCACTTCGCCAGATGCAATCATCAGTTTGCCCGCTTGGTACCCACACCTGCTGTGTCATGTGGGGAAGTTCACGACCCACAACTTCCAGAAGCGCTGATAGTTCTTCCGATGCACCAAGACGTTCTAACCCGACAAGCATAAATGGCACCAGCACGCTTCCGCATGTGGATTGCTGAAAATATTCATCCCCTCGGTCAAGTGGATGGCGAGCTAGCTGGCGGTAATCCGTGTAGTAGGTCACCCAGTGCGACCGTCGCACGTACCGAAAAGAAAGCCTATTCGCAACCTCGCGAAGATAGTGATCCACGTGCTGTAAGCGACCACAACCTTGGGCCAGCAACATCAACAAGCCAATCTCAATGTGATGGTCGTCTCTCATCGGCGCGAGCAAGGTTGGATTGACGTTCACCATAGAAATCGCGAGGTCAAGCAGCTGATTACGCGTCTTCAGGTGCTCTCGCTGTTGTTCGCCGTCGGCCGAACAGCCAACGAAATGATGCCACAATCCCAGCAAAGCCGCGCGGCCCATTGTCTCGAAAAGTGCGAGATTTACGTCGAGCGCCGACCTCGACCGGACCGCAGCAGAGAGCGCATGTTGCTGTGCCGCATGAGGTCCGATCTTTTCCAAAACGAACTTCTGGCCAATTTTGAAATAGAGTGAAAGAACATGGTCAAGGATTTCCCGCCGCTCCGCATGCCTAGACTTTGCGCTTTCAGGGCATCGACGGAGCGCATCCCACGCATGCAACACTGCGAGTTCGCAAGCTCGATAAGGTGCCTCAAGGTTATCTGCATCGAGACCGTTGCCTACAAGAACCCAAAGGCAAATCATCATTTGCCGCAGGTGGGTCGTGCCTCGCTGATCATTTCCGATGTTTTCCGCCAGAGCATCCAGCAACGCCCTGAAATTTCTATATGATTCCTCTGGCTCGCTCACTAATGCGATCGCCTTCTGGAAATGCAAACGATGGTCCGGATCGAGCAGTTCTTTTCCGAGGATGCCTGAAAGTATCAAATTAGCAAGGCGGTCTCCGTTCCATTCGCGAAAGTTGAGCGTTTCAGTTGATTGGCGTTCGACGAAGCCACGCCACTGTGCCCGAACACCCTCTTGAATCTCCCCGCCCATACAAACGCATATCGCTACAGGCAAATCGCGATACTGATGGGGCAATCGATTTGGAATATAATCGTCCAAAACCTCACCCAAAGACGGGCGCACAGCTTGCAGTGTTCCGTCCCAATCAGCGCGGCCGACATCCCCGGACTTAATGACGAATAGCAAAATCGACCTTTTGCCATCTGCATCAGGGTCCGGCCCAACTGCGGCGACATCCACTCCGGCTTGTCGGCCGCCGACCCTTGGGTGATGAACGATCTCATAGCCCAACTCGCTGAGGAGTTGCGGAAGAAGGACATCAAGCTCTCCCCGCTCTTTCATGCCCTGTAAATGCTGCCTGACGAGGAGTTTCATCCGAATTTCCTCTGTTCGAGCCGGTAGGTATCCAACAGCCACTCTGTCCCCACAGGATCGAAGACTATTCCCTTGGGAAGTTCACTTCTTACGGAAATCTCGGCCATTTTCACCACTTGAGTGCTGCGATTTCCGTCGCGATCCCGGCGACTAAAGCTCGACTGATCGCCATAAAGCAAGGTCTGCGTGGTCACCAATTTTGCGAATATCGACTTCTCCCGCGCCCTAACTTGAATCTGATTGGCCTCTTCTGCCTCTTGAAAGCGAACCAGGGCGCGATGAGACGCAGGTGGTACTAGCTCGACTACCGCCCGCGCTGCTTCAGCACCCTGCCATAGGGATTCTGCACGACTCAAGGCACTTGCAATAGCGTCAGTTCCAGGCGCATCGACCTTTACGACTTCCTCCAGCCAGTCCTTCAGGGTTCCTCCATAGTTCAGTAAAAGAGGATCAAACAGCAGGTCCGCAACTTCGCTTGCCGCTTCGGCATCATCTCTCCGCAGAACGGCAACGCACCAGGAGGCGGCAGTCATGGGCGAAATAAACAAGTAGCCAATTGCTTTTCGGCACAGGAAAATCTGATCGACCGCATTCGAAGGAAGATCATCTGGAAACACATCGACGCAGGGGGTTGTCCGGTTAATTTCAGAGAAGAGTGAGGTGAGCGCAGAACAAACATGGAACTCGCCATCCATCAGCCAGTCAGTGGCCAATCTCGCAAGTTGTCTTCGATCACCATTCTCTATTGCGGCAAAAAAGCTGTTCAACTCCTCGGACCCAATCTCACCTTCTGACAGAGCGATCAAAGCCTTTCCGGCATGGCCTGCCTCCACAGGATCAGCCTCCCAAAGGTTCGCTAGGGCCCAATCAATCTCGCGCACTGTTCCTTTGTTCTTCGGATCAACCCTGAGGATTCCCTTTAGGCAGCTTTGAACTTCGGGAGCGGTCATCTCTTTGGAGTGTCCGTGCAACGCGGTTGCCAAAAAATGAATAGCAAGTGGGGTGTTGCTTTCGGAAATCTGATCGAGTGACCTAGCCAGCTCTCTACGGTCGAGACCTGGATGCTTTGCCGCGATATCAATCGCAGCGGTGAGAAATCCTGCACCCTCACCTGCTTCAGTGGCGTCTGCCAATTTCAAGATGTGCGCCAATGCCCGTTCAGCCTCTTCTTGCGAAAGCAACATCCGAGAGAGTGCCAGCACACCAGCAGTGCG
>Ga0105050_10008578_pt1 | contig 11736 bp, 12 predicted proteins | sample FRY01_FD_78088 | JGI IMG/M metagenome (GOLD analysis project Ga0105050, IMG submission 78088) | Freshwater microbial communities from Lake Fryxell liftoff mats and glacier meltwater in Antarctica - FRY-01 | ecosystem: Environmental > Aquatic > Freshwater > Ice > Glacier meltwater ... | reverse complement strand
TGCTTTACGAGTGTTCGGGTGCAGCGGCAGCGCTTGCCGCAGGAATAACGGCAATGCGTCCGCGCGGGATAATCCTGCAACTGGGGCTGGGCGGTGACATGACCTTGCCGATGATGACAATCACCTCCAGGGAACTGGATCTGCGCGGATCGTTCCGGTTTCATCCCGAATTTGCCACAGGAATAAGCCTGATGCAAAAAGGCCTGATCGACGTCAGACCCTTCATCACCCGGACGCTGCCGCTGGCTGAAGCCGAACGCGCCTTTCAGCTTGCCGGAGATCGCAGCCAGTCGATCAAGGTGCAAATCGCTTTTGCCTGAACCGCATCTGCTGCGTGGACATTCGACCGGCTGGCCGAAGTCCTGCGATGAAGCGCAGCAGGCTGCAAGCCTGCGCGGAACAAAACGCCGTCCGGCGCGTTGCCTGCAATAACACGGAGGACGTCATGGCCGGGCGGGTGTTCTGGAAAGGTTATCTGAAATTGTCGCTCGTTACCTGTGCGGTGACGATGACGCCCGCCACGTCGGATGGCGAAAAGCTGAAGTTCCACACCCTGAACCGCAAGACCGGGCATCGGGTGGTCAGCCGCTATGTCGATGCGGTCACGGGCAAGGCGGTGAAGGACGACGACGAAGCACGCGGGTTCGCGCGGGACGAAAACTCTTATGTTCTTCTGGAGGATGACGAACTGGAAGCGGTGGCGCTTGAAAGTACCCGCACGATCGACATCGAGATGTTCGTGCCCGGCGACAGTATCGGGTGGATTTGGCGGGATACGCCGCACTATCTGCTTCCCGCCGATCAGGTGGGGGCCGAGGCGTTTGCGGTAATCCGCGCGGCCATGACGGCGACCGGGACTGTCGGCATTGCGCGGCTGGTGCTGGCGCGGCGCGAACGGGCGGTGATGCTGGAACCGCGCGGAACCGGCATCGTGATCTGGTCGTTGCGGTATGGCGACGAAGTGCGCGACGCGGCAGAATATTTCGACACGATCGACGCCGGCAAGCCCGCGCCGAAGCTCATGACACTGGTGCGCAGCCTGATCAAGGAACGGACGAAGCCGTGGAACCCTGACATGGTGCAGGATCCCGTACAGGATCGCCTTCTGAAGATCATCGCGGCAAAGAAGAAAGGCCGCAAACGTCCGGCCCCCGCGAAAACGCCCGAACCTGCAAGCGGCAATGTCATCAGCATTCTGGATGCGCTGAAGAAAAGCATTGCGTCGGAAAAGAGCCGCTAGACTATGGTGTCCGGCGACAATCGGGCGGAGGACGCGCGACCATGATGCAAAAACATGTTCCGGGTTGCCTGTCACAACCAAGCCCGTCGAACGGCCATGCTGCGACGACATCCGCATCCGCATATCGGCGGTCCTGATGCTTTCGCGCCTTTGATCAGCCTGACTTCCGCCTTTCACCCGGACAGGCACCGGAACCCGGCTCAATCCTGAAAGGTCCGCGCATCGGCATATCCCGTGCAAAGGACCGGGACTGGCGTTTTGGTATCCGGGGATCGGCATTTCTCAGCCGCAGGTTCTGAAACCTGTCCGTCATCAGGGAGTTTTGGAAACATCCTTCTCAGGATCGGGATCGCCCCGCTTGAACTCTTCCGGGCTGTGTGCAGCCCCTTCATGATCATCCTGGGCGTTTTTCCGCTTTAGGTGCTCGGGTCGCTTTTCCTTGGCCGGTCCGGGCTCATTCGGCATCGTCATGCCCTCCCTGCGGGTCCACCAAAGATTGACCGGGTTGTTTTTGCGAACGTTTTGGGCCGGCGTCATTCTGATCAACCCGGTGCTTTCCGGCAGGGTCGATTTGCTGTTGACGCTGGTCGATGACGTTGCCTTTGCGGCGCAGCGCCTCGTTTGCGGGTTGGGTTTCAGACATGTCATCCTCCATTCGGACCAATAACCCATGGCCGCGCTGATTTGTTCCACGGAACCGCTCATGCGCGCCAAACGGTAGGAACGCACCGTCATGGTTGCCGGATGAACCCGGCGCGCTGTCCACCGGTGATGCGGTGCGTTTGCCGCGTGGCCGTTGTCGCATGCTGCCGCGTCGCGGGGTGGGGCGGGCATGTCCCTTGATGCAACCGATGCGGGCGCGTGACCCCGACATTCGGGTGACAGACCTTGCCTGCGCTTCGGACAGCAAGTTCAGGGCCTGCAATAAAACAGTTCAGCCGGGCAATCACAGGCGTGACGGCAAAGGCACGGCAGCGGCGTGGAAATCCTGCCATGGATCGGCCGCCAACGCAGCAAGGCGTACCGGCATGTTCTTTACCGTGAAATGATCCGGGCCGATATCGCGCAAGGGTTCACCCCAAGCCAATGGCGCCGATACGGCCGCACCGGGCCGTGCGCGCGACGAATAGGGGGCCACGGCGGTAGCCCCGCGCTGGTTGCGCAAATAGTCGATCAGGATCTTGCCCTTGCGCCGCGCTTTTGCAACCGTGGCCACATAACTGCCGGGACTGTCGGACGCCATCGCCACCGCCATCGCCTTGGTGAACGCCTTGATGCGCGGCCATGTGGCTTTTGGTGTCAGTGGTGCGACAACATGCAGTCCCTTGCCGCCCGATGTCTTGATGAACGCAGCAAGGCCCGCAGCCTCCAGACGCTGCTTTACCTCCAGTGCTCCCGCGATGACGGCAGGCCACGCCACCCCTTCGCCGGGGTCCAGATCCATCACGATGCGGTCCGGCTTTTCCCAGCTTGCCAGCGTCGAACCCCAGGGGTGAACCTCCAGCGCCCCCGCCTGCACTAGGCCGATCAGCCCGTCCAGATCCTGCACGGCAACCATCGGGTTTGCCGGGTCCTTCGGGTCGCGGACTTGTTTGATCGTGGCGCTCATGCCTTTCCACGCGTGTTTCTGGAAGAATTGCTGGCCGGCGATCCCCTCGGGGCAGCGCAGCAGCGCCAATGGACGGCCCACGACATGCGGCCCGATATGTGGCCAGACGGCGGCGTAGTAATCGGCAAGATCCTGCTTCGTCACGCCTTCAGCGGGCCAGTAGACACGTTTGGGATGGGTGAGTTTCACGCGGGGCCGGGCAGGCGCTTCGATCTTGCTCACGGGGGCCTCCCTGACGATTTCGGATGCTGGTTTGTCGTCGCGCAGGCCGCGAAACGCGGCGTGGCGCAAGTGGCCGTTGGCCGTCCAGGCGCGGAATTCCACCTCGGCAATCAACTCCGGGCGCACGAACACCGCATCGCGGCCCTCGTCTGCGGTCAGCGCACGCGTAAAGGCGCTGCGGGGGACAGTGATGGTCTTCAGCCGCCGGAACAGGTCTTCTGCGACTTTTACCGAAAAACCGGTGCCCACCCTGCCCACGGGCATCAACCCGCCCTTTTCGAACACACCAAGGATCAGCGAGCCGATGGCCGCCTGGCCCGTGCCTGACCGGGCATAACCCCCGATGACGAATTCCTGTCGCGCCGAACACTTCGATTTGATCCAATTGCGCGATCGCCCCGACCGGTAAGGGGATTCGCTGCGTTTGGAAATCACGCCCTCCAGACTCAGGCGGCAGGCGTGGCGCAGCACCAGCGCACCATCTTCGTCGAAATGTTCGCTGAAACGCAAAAGCGGCGTGCCGGTCAGCGGGCGTAACAGATCCTTGCGGCGCGTCAGCGGCGTGCGCGTCAGGTCAACGCCATTCAGATGCAGCAGATCAAAGGCATAATAACGGAACCTGTCGCTGCGCCCGTCGCCAAGATCGGATTGAAGCGCCGCGAAATCCGACGCCCCCGCGCGGTCCTCGACCACCACTTCGCCGTCGATCAGGGCATCGTTTACCGCGAGTGTCCCGAACGCGTCGCGCAGCGCAGGGCCGAACTTTTCGGTCCAGTCCAGCCCGCCGCGCGTCAGCAACCGCACCTTTCCCTCCGCCACGCGCGCTTGCAGGCGGTAGCCGTCGAACTTGATTTCGTGCAGCCAGTCGGCGCCTTCGGGCGGATTTGCCATCAACGACGCAAGTGCAGGCGGCACAAATTCCGGCAGTCTGGCCTTTTTGCCGTCCTTGGGGGCAACGGCACTGGTCCCGCCTTGCGGGATCCGAGCGGGCGCCCCCCTGGCGACTTCGGGCAGGTTACGCCCGGTTTTAACCGACAGCGGCGCGTCTTTCAGAATATCCCCGCTTGTGCGTGCCGCCGCATCGTCGCCCTTGATCAGCAGCCAGTTTTCCCGTTTTTCATCCGGCTTGCCCTGCATCCGCACCAGATGCCAGCGCCCCGTCAGCTTTTCGCCCGCCAGATCGAATTCCAGATGCCCCTTGGCAAAGCCCTTTTTTGCATCGAACGCCGGGGCCCATGTGCCTTTGTCCCAGACGATCACCGTGCCTGCCCCGTATTGGCCTTTCGGAATCGTGCCTTCAAAACCGCCATAGTCCAGCGGGTGATCCTCGACATGGACCGCCAGTCGCTTTTCGCCGGGGTCAAGGCTTGGCCCCCTGGTCACGGCCCAGCTTTTCAGAACGCCGTCCATTTCCAGCCGCAGATCATAATGCAACCGCCTTGCGTCATGCTTGTGGATGACAAAGCTGTTGCCGCCGGCGCGGGCTTTGCGGCCGCGCGGTTCCGATGTCGTGTCAAAGTCGCGCTTCGCCTGATAGATTTCCAGAGCCATCTCAGCCCGCCTTTTTGCGCGAAGCTGCACCCTTGGCCGGCACGCCCGTTTTCGTGGCATCCGCGCTTTGCCGCAAAGCTTCCAGCAGATCGACCACCTTGGATGCCTTGCGGGCTTTCGCGGCCTTGATGGTCTTGCCCGCCAGCTTGGCCTTCACCAGTTCCGCCACCGCGTCCTCATATCGGTCATCGAAGGCGGCAGGATCGAAACTGCCACGCCGCGTGTCGATGATATGCCGTGCCAGATCCAGCATCTCGCCCTTGATGGTCAGTTTCAGCGCATCGGCGAACACCGCCTCGGCCGCACGCACCTCGTAGTCGAAGTTGAGCGTGTTGCCGGTCATGCCCGCAGCCTCTGGCCGGATCAGCATCTTGCGCACGCGGCGAAACAGCACCGCCTCGGCCAGCGCCGCCGTGCCCGTGGCTTTCATCCCCTCGCGGATCAGGGCAAAAGCCTCGGCATCGTGCGGATCGGCGGGGCGCAGGTAATAGGGCTTGTCGAAGTAGGTGGTATCCACACTGTCGCAGGGAACGAAGGCGGCGACCGTGAGGGTCTTGTTTGCCTCGGGCACTGCCTCGTCGATTTCATCCTGCGTGAAGATGACATAATCGCCGGAGGCGACCTCGTAGCCCTTCACCTGATCTTCGCGCCCGACCGGCTTCAGGCTGTCGCTGTCCACGAATTGCCGGGTGACACGGTTGCCGGTGGCACGGTTGATCGTGTGAAATGCGATCCTGTCCGATGTCGAGGCCGCCGAATAGAGCGCGACGCCGCAAGACAACTCGCCCACTTGCAGATGGCCTTTCCAGATCGCACGCGGTGCCATGCCGGTCTCCCTTTGCCTGCCGCTTCGAGGCGCTGCGTTGAAAACACGGAAATGCGCCTTGGGTTCCCGCCGCGCGTAATGCCGCACCACCGGCAAGCATCAGGCGTCACGCGGCGCCGCCATGCGAAACAGCGCCTTGGGCGGCCAGTCGCCCAGACGCAGACGCAGCTTTGGCGCGGGTGGTATCGGGCGCAGAGGCGCGGCTGATCACCCTGATCGGGGCGTGCAGATACGCGACAGTGACATGAGTATCATGCGCCTGAAAACCGCACGGCGCGATGGCCAGCATCGCACCAGTCGGCCCGCCGACGCCAAAGGTGGCCAGCGTGCCCGGACAGAACAGCGTCGCGTTCCCCGGATTTCCACACAGAGCGGGAACGTGTTGCTGCCAAATTCGTTTTCACCACAGCGGAAAAGTTCGCACAAAGGAAATATCCATGTCACAGCCCTCCCGTCTTGAGGCGTTCTACATCGCCACCGTCGCCGCGATACTGTTCGTCGGGGGGGGAGTGCTGGTGGCGGGAGGCACCTGGCTGCTGAGCCTTGGCGGATCGTGGCATTACCTCGTCGCGGGTAATCATCGGTCATCATGCCGAAGGCGTGTTTCCAACATGAGGTGGCGGCGCGGCCCTTCTTGAGCGGCAGCCCGGGCTGGGTCCGGTCAAGCACTTGAATTTGCGACGGCTCATCCACGCATAGCACGATGGCCCGCTCCGGCGGGTCGAGGTCACGAAGAAGGCGCTGTTTTCTTTGTCGGGGATCAGCACGCGCACGACGCGCACCATCACGCTGCCCAACACCTCTGGCGAACTGGCGATCCTCGCGGGTACTCAGACTTTCACCGGCAACAAGACCTACCCGGGGACACTGACCGCCTCGGGCACCGTCACAGTCTCGGCGGCCTCGGTCAGCATCGGCACGGCGACGACGACCGCAACCTACGGGATGGGCGCGCGTCCTTTGGGGCGGGACTTCCCGCTGCAACCCCATTTCGGGGTAAACCGCATTGCCAACTGGTCGCCCCCCTTCACCACACGATCACCACCGAGGGCCTGCCCATCACCTCGGTGGGGCCTGTCTCGACCCCCGCACTCGCCGCCACCAACCTGGCTGCCAGCATGCGCCGCGGGCGCCTGACCTCGGCGGCACTGGTCGATTCTGTTGCCGGCAAGTGCTCCGCAGGCTGGGCCTGCTGGCGCGGCAATCGCCTCGTCGGTGAGATCCCTTTGCATGGCGCGCGCGGAGCCCGCAGGCTCTTGTCCGCAAGACAGAGGCGATCGCTGCAAGCGGGTTTGGTCGCGGCTGGACCGAGGGAGATCTCGGCCACAGACCTGCTTTCCGGTTCGAAACTCCGGAACATCACCCAATGGAACTGTTCTGGGAAGCCGACTACGTCGACGTTCGCCCTGGTCGCGAAACACGGCTTCGCAATCGTCCGGAACGGCGACCTGCTGTCGGCGTGCCGGCGCGACGGATGTATCATTTGAACCTCATGACACTGCACGCCGGCGTCTGCCGCAACTTTCTTGTCGAGACCCTTGGGTTTCGCGAAACCGAGCGGGTCGATCTTCCAGATGGTTCGGTGCTGGCCAGCTTCCTGAGTGTCATCAACCTGTCGCATGACATCGCGCTGGTGCCGGACCGCAGCGAAAAGCCGGGACGGTTTCACCGCTTGTGTTATTGTTGTTCGTCGACTCAACATCTGTTCGACTTGGCCGAACTGGCGCGGGAGCACGGCATCCTGGTCCAACATGGCCCCGGTCGCCACGGGATCGGCGGCGCTACATTCCTGTTCCTGTTCGAACCCGGCGGTAACCGGATCGAGTTGATCGGTGATCCCGGATACATGATCTTTGACCCGGCCTGGCGCACTGTCGTCTGGAACGCCTTTGAACTTGACGCCGCTGCCGCCTGGACCGGTGCCGCCATGCCAGAGTCGTTCTGGGAAATCGGCACACTTGAACCCGGTAGATCGGCCAGCCAGCCTTTTTGATTACCCATGGATTGCCCCTCCGATATTTAAAAACAAGCCCTCAGATCATCCGCTTCGCGGTGATGATGCGGGTGCGGTTCCCCCTTGCCCCGCGCAACGTCAAGGACCTGACGCACGAGTAGGGGATCGAAATCAGCCAAGAGACGGTTCAATTCGCGCCGAAATATTTTGGCCTTTTGCGCAGTTCAGTCAATTAGTTGATGCGGTCGCGGAACAGTCCCGGTGAAACTCGGGCGTTTGGCAAGTTTGTCGACCAGCCTCTCGATCTTTGGCCTGCCACGCCACTTGATCGGGCCGCGCGATTCCGTCCACAGGATGAAGCAGACCAGCGCGATGTCTTGGATGGAAATACCGTCGGGGCGAAATCCATTTGACCCCAGTCGCGGCTCAAGCCAATCCAGCGTGGTCAGAACGCGCAACATGTTGCGCGCAATCGGATTGAAGCCGAGGCGATCTGGTTCAGTCTGACCTATCCCAGCCCAAACTGCATAGTGGTGGGCTGCAAGAGCGTCACCCATCGCGAGAATTACCGCCAATATTTGCTCGTCAGCAATGCGGTGATCCGGACGGCTGACCGTGGCCGCCACCACTCCATTTTCACGGACTCCCTGAGAGAAAAGCACATCAAGCACGACACGGGTCGGAAATATCGGATGGCCATCGTGTACCAACACCGGAACCTGCCCCATGGGGTTGATCGCCAGCAGGTCGTCCGGAGGGGGAAAGTCGGCAATTTCATGCAGCGTCACGGCAAGATCGAATTCTTGCAACAGCACCCGAACCATACGCGCGAAAGGCGAGCCATCGATATAGTAAAGATCCATGCAATCCTCTTTTCACGCAAAGCGCGCCGGAGCCTATGCTTCACGGTCCATGCTTCGGTATCGGGTCAATCTCAGTCAAGCGCTATTTCGCGTGTAAAAGTTGCGAGTGGCTGCGGTCCTGGATACGTTTTGATTTTGGCCGATTGGCCCTGCTCACGGTTCTGTTCCGGCCAGATGCTCATGTTAAGCGGCCTTGTTTTCGAAAGAATGCCTCTCACGCATTGCAGATCGGCTCGCAGGGCGGCAATCTCGGTCAATTGCTCTGCCACTTTCACCAGATGGTGCGAACTTTGTACAGCATGGCCCGCAGCGGACCGGAGCAAGGGCGTCGAGGTTGCGTTCGTCAGACATTCCTCGCACGGGCCGAAGAGCTGCGGCGATCCGCCAAGGCCCTTGTCACCGACGCGCTTGCCGATCTTGAAACGGCGATGGATCTGGGCAGCGCCGACCTGATTGCCGCGCGGGCCTTTTTTTGCGTCAGCCTGTCGCGTTGTGGCGAAAGTTGCCTGCGCGCAGTCGAGATGATGGCCGCTGCCGCTGGTGCTGCCGCGATCAAGGAAGACTGCCCGCCGGAAAGATGTATGCGCGACGTCCACGCCGCCGTGAAACACATTGCCACGGCACCGCATAATTTTGTGGTTGGTGGCAAGGTCCCGCTTGGATCGGACCTTGGCACGGCGCGGTTCTGTAAGCTTAAGTTACATTCTGACTATCGATGCTTGTTATTCAGGCCGATGGTCAGTCAAGCCAAGCGAGGGGACAGAATATGACATGCGCAATTGATCTTTCTGGGTTCCGCACGCCGACGCTGCTGCTGGACGAAACCAAGATGCTGCGCAATATCCGGCGTCTGGCTGACCTCGCCAAGGTGCTTGACGTCGGCTTGCGTCCGCATCTGAAGACCGCGAAATCGGTCGAGGTCGCACACCGGTTCTGGGGTGGCGCGCCGGGGCCTATCACAGTCTCGACCTTGGCCGAAGCCGAAGCTTTCCATGACGCAGGATATACCGACCGTTGGGATTGCACCGGCAAAGCTGGACCGGATCGAGGCACTGCGCGCCAAGGGCTGCGACCTGACGGTGATCCTTGCCACCAAGCCGCCAAAGGCTGGGTCCTGATCATTGCGGGCTGGATGGCGATGTCGCGCGACCGGGGCACAGCGGCGCAAGAGGTGGACCAAGGCTACGGCCTCGTCTGCGATGTCAGAGGCGTCCCGATCCCCGGCGTGATCGTGACAGGGGCCAATTAGGAACATGGCGTAATCGCACTGCGCCCCGGGGCGGAGGGGCGGCTGCCCGATGTGCCTGTCGGCACTTTGCTGCGTATCCTGCCCAATCATGCCTGCGCAACCGCCTCCCAGCATCGCCATTACGACGTGCTCCCGGCCGACGGCGAACCGCTTCAGGTCTGGCCCCGCTTCGGCGGTTGGTGACGTCCGCGGCAATCACCATTAAGCTGGAGGGCGGTCGTCCTTTGGCCCGGCGGGGGTCGAGGGCATGAGCCAGGCGCATTCAGACGCCACGCACCGGCGCTGCGGGCTGGCCGCTGTCTGCGACGACTTGGGCGTTTCCCGAACAACGGTGTACCCGCAGGACGCGCCATGCAGTGCCGCCAGCGAGGCGTGAGTTCCACGTCGTCGGGGCCGGGAAGGGGGCTCGCGCGACACCGATCTGCCCGACCACATCAAGACGGTGATCGAAGCCTCACCCTTTTCCGGTAGAGCCTTCAATCGCTTGCGGTTGGCGTGGTGATCCGCTGTCCGGCAGTTGATGGCGCAGCAAACAATGCGGGCGGACGATGATCCTGTTTCAATGGCGCGTTCGGGTAACACTCGCCATGATGCCTTTGTTCTATCGCTTGGGAGGACGCCAGACAAAGCAGCTTCAGGGCCCGGTTTCGGCACCATAGCCGAAGATACGCCAAAGCTGAAATGTGGGTTGGAACGACACATCCTGTGGCCACGATTCAAGATAGGCGGGGTTGGTGCTGACGATGTCGCGCGCCGTCTGGGGCAGCGGCAAGGGTGTGTCGCGCAGGGGCAGGGCGCAGAATGTTGCGACCCGCAGCAATGTGGCGTCCGGGTCGTTGCACAGATCTTCGTAGCGCAGCACGGTGCAATCCGCCTCAAGCTGCGCGAGCGCCGTCATATGGGCGCTTTGCCAATGGGCCAGCAACAGATCCAACGATGCCTCAGGCCGCCATTTCCGTGTGGCCATGGCCACGGCACGGGGGTTGCGCACGACGATCACGAAACGCGCGCCCGGAAACAAGCTTCGAAGAAAGGCGATGCGCACAAGATTGGGCGGCGATTTTTCCAACAACAGCCGACACGCGGGCCGGTCCATATGGGCGGCCCATTGCCGGCGCAGTGTGCTTGCAATGCGCGCGGCGTCGTCCGGGTGCGACACCGGCTTTGCGGCGAGAACCGATGCAAAGCCAAAATAGCCGGGGCCACCAAACGGATGTTCCTGTGCCATGACATCTTGCAAAAATTGGCCCTCACTGCGCGGTGCCTTATCGTGGCGCAGCGTAGCTACATCGCTCAGGGCGGCCAGCCTGTCGTGAACCAGCGTCGTGCCCGACCGGTGCAGCCCACAGATGAAGATGGGCCGCTCGAACATGCCAGCGGACTGCGGCAATGTCGCAAGGCGATAAGGACCCGGCGCGATATCGCGCCCGATGCGGTTGAGCGCCCGGCGCACGGTCGCAAAATCACCCGCGAGCATGGCTTGGGCCGCCACGTCCGGCGCGTCGATCAGATTAAGGGTTCTATCCGGCGCTACGGGGTCTGCCGCATCGCATAGCGCGGTCTTGGACAGACCATAGTCCGTCAACCCAAGTGCGTCGAGCGCCGCGCGCAGTTCGGTACTATTCCCGACTTTGTCGAATGGGCTTTGGCCGGTGTCCTGCCGGTTAAAATACGTCTCGCCCATCAGATCGCCGGTCTTGACCCGCAAACCCACCTGGGTCAGGCGCGGCCCCAGTTTTTCTGCCAGGTCGGACTGTTCCACCGATTGCAGATCTTGTTCATAATCGAATTGAATGGCGCCAATGCCCGCCTGCCGACACAGGGCTGCCATATCGCTGAGCCAATCGTCGAGCGCCCCGCTCCACGCCAAAAACTGCGCTGCCCCCACGGTGGGCCGAATGTCGGTTGTATCGGTGCCGAACCATGCGCCGATGGCGCGCGCCTTGCGCAACGAGATGTATTGATCCAACCGGCGCCGCACCAAAAAGATCGCACCAACCCCGTGGGTTCTGAGGATTTGGCGCAAGGCCTGGCGATGCACCTGATTGGGTTGCACCTTCAGCACAATGGTAAGGTCCGGCGGCACGACCCGCAGCCTCCTGCTTAGGCTCAAGTTTCAAGTGCAACACCCAGCGCCCTCAGGGCATAGGATGTTGCGATGGACAAACGATACAAGCACCTCAACGGCGAGGAACGTGGCGTGATTTTGGCGGAGCATCGGC
>Ga0105050_10008577_pt1 | contig 11736 bp, 17 predicted proteins | sample FRY01_FD_78088 | JGI IMG/M metagenome (GOLD analysis project Ga0105050, IMG submission 78088) | Freshwater microbial communities from Lake Fryxell liftoff mats and glacier meltwater in Antarctica - FRY-01 | ecosystem: Environmental > Aquatic > Freshwater > Ice > Glacier meltwater ... | reverse complement strand
ATTATTCCCCTTCCTCTGCTAGTCTACAACGTTCTGCATAACAGGTATCAACAAATCCCGTTGATGAAAAACTTGTTTGTCCGTCACGAAACCATTTAATGTGCAGTTTCCCTGCGTATTCTGCATATTCTGCAAAGTAACATTTGTGCGTTTCGCCATTCATACCCTTCCATATCATCTTTGTGTCCACTGGAACTTTTGACCAATCTACCGCCTCGCAAAAATCACCTCTAAATCTCTGCCCAATATGATTTCCACTTATAGTCGTTTCTTGAACCCTAATTCCTGGTCTAATTTCATAATCGAACCAAGTTTTCCCCAAAACGAGATATATCCTCGACCCCACTTCATTTATATATTCTTTGCCGTTGATGATTATTTCCCTACAAGCTTCTGTAAAATTCATAATTTCTCCTCTTCTTCCTCTTTGTATTTATTTGCACAATCTATGCAAAACATTCTGTTCCCCTTGATTGAAACCGTTCCTATGTACATATCTTCTTCTTCCGCAAATGTATGTTTGCAGAAGAAACATTTCTCAAACGCCGATACTGACATTCCGTTTCTTTTTCTTGTATCCCTAAACTTCCCCCATGTAAAAGATGGCTTTTCCCACACAATCTGTTTTATTTCGTACGTTTTCGTGGTCGTCTTTGTCAGTTTCACAATTTCTCCTCTCTCTGATCGTCTTCATACATTTCAAAAAATGATTTTACATGTTCGTCATCTTTTTCATTCAGGTAACTGTCGAACTTTGTACCAAACAATGTTTGTGGTCTTAAATACTTTGCCATTGTAGTACCTTTCCAGTCTTTGTGCTTTTTGTCTATCACTTTTTCAAAGTCCTCAATAGTTGCACCTTCTTTTACTCTAGCATTGATAAATCCCTTGCAAGTTTCTGTTGCTTTGAATTTGGTATCGAGAATGATGTTAAGATATCCGATTACCTCACTATGTATGGATTCTTCTTTAACTTCATTCTTATCAGGCTTGTTCGTTATTGTTTCATTCTTGTTATTATTAGAACCGTTGTTGGCACTTCGTTGTTCCTTCGTTACTTTTTCATTGTAACCTTCGTAGTTGTTTGGGTCTTGGTAAACGTTGTAGTTTAGCACCTTGTAGACAAATCCCTGTGTAACCTTCGTTGTAACCATCATGTTACCAGTCGTAGAACCTTCGTGCGGATTTCGTAGCCACTCTATTATCTTCTGTATTTCTCGCTTAGTTGGTTTCTCTGTTCTGTATCCAACCTTGTAAGACATTGCCTCGATTATCTGTGGCATAGATGTTTTGCAAGAGCCTCTTTCTAATCCTTTATATAGGCTATGTTGTGCTTTTAGCAATAACCAAACCCAAACCTTTAAATACAATGGCGGTTTTGACATTATCTCACTTTCAATTAACTTCCTGCTTAATAAAATATATCCACCTGGTACTAAATGTTCTGACATACTAATCCTCCAGTTTTGAATTAATTGAATCTTTTGCAATAGTAGTTCTAATTGATTTTTCTCTGTGGAAAGCATAAACATCAGCAGGATCTATGATTATTCTCACCTTTCTTCCTATTACTTTTTCACGATTGTGTTTAAGCCCTTCGTCTATCCAATGATACACGGCTGTTCTAGAAACTCCAAACCTTTTTGAAATTTCTTCTACTGTTTCTACTGCTTTAACTGATTTCACATTATCACTTCCTTTCAATATGATAATATAACATAAGATAAGAATTGTCAAGGGGTAATATAAACTTTTTTTCAAACCAATATACAGAACTTGACAAAATAGATTTAAACTGATATTGTGATATCAAGAAATAATAAGGAGTTTAATATGTTATCGGACAAAATCAAGAGTATAACCATGACAAAGAATGAACTGGAAAACGATCCTAGATATGACCGGGACGATTATCTCACTGGCATTGCGAACGGATTGAGCGTAGCTTTACAGATACTCGCTAGGGAGGAAGAACATAAATTCATTGCCTCTTTTGAACATAGGGCAGATGGTGATGTTGTTACATAATTATGGGTACAATACAGAATTTTTAAGATGGCAAGATATGGACTGCGACAATCTGTTTGAACTAGTAAAAATAGTGTTAGGAGAAGAAGACGATGAGATATGATGGCAATGCTGAAGAACTTGGCTGCGACCAATTACTAAATGATCGTGGTTCACTAGAGTATATGCTTAATGGTGCGCCGGCACTGTATACGCCAATGAACGGTAACGAGATTGCCGTAATATTGGTATTGATCGATAAGGAATATAGAGGATTAACAAACAAAGAGAGGGCTGACGTAGTCGGCGTTCACTGGAAAACATTTTATAAAATAAAAGCTAGGGCAGAAGTTAAGGCTGTAATAAGTTATCTGGTATTAGAAAACTTTAAAGATAAACAGGCTGAACTTTTAGACGCATCATACAAATATGGAATGGCAGATAGGCGCAACTTTGCAGACAGAAAGTTATGTGCTGAGATCATGGGGCTGAAAAGGGACACTAAAGAAGTAAACATCAATAAGAAAACCATGAATATGAACGTGAGCGTGGGAAGCGCAACCACGGAAGAATTAGAAAACATGGTCAAGGAAATGATAAGAAAGGATCCAGCTTGTCTGCCAAGAGAAGTATTGCAGGAAATGATACGAAAGGATCCAACGCTGATACCACTAGAAATTGAAGGATCAGAGGTAATCGATGAGTGAAAAGTCACAAAGCCTTGAAGAAGTATTCTTAGAACTCAAAGAGAGACAAGACACGGAGATATATTTTAAAAAGAACTTTAAGATAAAAGACAAAAGATCTTCTGTTATGATTCCGTTTGAAATAAACGAGTCTCAAAGAAAACTAAAAGATATAATTGATAAGTGGGATAATACGGGCAAAAAGCAGACTCTTTATATTATTATTTTAAAATCGAGGCAGCAAGGATTCTCAACTTATGCAGAAGCAGACTTCTTTAAAAGAATATTACATGAGAAGAACAAGATAGCAATGGTTATATCCTATGATGATGATTCCGCTACGACCATAAATGAAATGGCAAATAAGTTTTATCAACATCTTCCGCCCGATAAGAAACCTTTCAAAAGAGAAAGCAGGGGGAAAGGTGTTATTCTCGAAAATCCTAAGTACGACCCTCAAAGAGCTACATCAGATAAGAATAATCCAGGACTGCAAAGCAAGTTTCTTGTCGAAACGTCAAGCAATGTTAATGCCGGTAGTGGCTATACAATAAATTACTTGCATATTTCAGAACTCGGCAAGTGGAATGGGGATATAGAAAAAACACTGACCTCTCTACTGCCGTCAATACCAACGGGCAGCATAATAATCATAGAAAGTACGGCAAGGGGATATAACTACTTCAAGGACTTATGGGACGATTCAAACGAATACATACACGAAAACGGAAAGTTAATAAAAAAGAATGATTATGTTCCTCTATTCATTCCGTGGTTTGAAGATGTTGGGGCAACTATGCCTTATGACGGATTTGAACTTACTGACTTCGATAGTGGGTTATGGGGCAATGAAGTTCAGATAAAAAGTACATTTAACCTTACCAACGATCAAATGGCGTGGAGAAGGTTCACAATAAAAAATGTCAGCAGAAACAGCCTAAACGCATTCAAACAGGAATTTCCGTCTACGCCAAAAGAAGCTTTTATTGCTTCTGGTGAGTCGGTCTTTGACAATCAAATTCTTGATTTAAGGTTACAAAAAATAATGGAGTTTTATAAAACAAATCCGCCCAAAAGAGGTATGTATCAGTATGTTGTCAACAAAGAAGGAATGATCGATCATAGATCCATAACATTTGAGCCGAACAGGAATGGACTGATAACAATATATAAACCACCAAGAAAAGGTTATCCGTATGTTATCGGTGGGGATACAGCAGGAGAAGGGTCTAATAAGTTTGGGATGCTTTGTATTGACAATACAACAGGGGAACAGATGGCGGTATTACACGGACACCTTGCAGCGGATAAGTACGCAGAACAGGCTTATTGCATGGGCATAAAATATAACGAGGCACTGATAGCGTTAGAGTCAAACTTTGATTATGCACCGATATTAAGACTACAACAGCTGATGTATTGGCACATGTATAAAAGAGAAGTAATAGATAGTGCTGAAACAACAGTCCAAGAAAAGTATGGATTCCAAACAACGCAAAAAACAAGACCGGTAATTATAAACAATCTTGTAACAATGGCAAGAGATGAGGCTAATCTTTTCAACGACATCGCAATGATAAATGAAATGATGGAGTTTGCTTATGACAAGTCAAGAAAGCCAACCGCCAATCCCGGAAAGAATGATGACTTGGTTATGACGGCAGCTATAACCTATTTCTGTTCTGAACAGATGTGGACATCGATAGAAAACACAGAAGAAGAACACGAAGATGATGACGATGACGATGACGAAATAGAGGCTAGCAACTGGATAACAGGATAAACTACTAAACGAGAGAAGTTGCCAGCACAGTGCAACTTCTTTTTTTATGTCCTAAAATACTAAATTGGTTATAACCAACACTTGACAAAGGGAAATATATGTGATATTGTCAGACTTGTAATGACGTCTTATTGTTACCAGATACTAGGAACAAGCATTAAGACCACATACCAAGAAAGCAGGTATTATATGAGCATATTTGCTGTAATTATAGTTCTATTAATCAATACCGCAGGATTCTATCTAGGGTTCAGGTGCGGCATAGCTACCAAAAAAATAAAACAAGAGAACGAAGGAACAGTAGAGAAAGACAGAAAGTCATTCTTTGAGTTCATCAAGGATTTTATAGAAGATCATATAGATGTTGACAAAACAATAGACAACCAAATGAGCGAGGAAATAGAACAAGTGGAAACAGATAATGGTGAATATAAAGACGCACGTAATTTCTTTTAGGTGGTGATATGGATTGAAGTTTTTAAAAAAAGAAAAAGATGTTATAGCAGAAAATCCCAATACGGAAGATGAACTGACATACGTAAGCGAAGCTAGATCCTCACAAATAAACGCAGAGGGTGGCACTCGGCAAGAGTCAGAAGAGAATTGGGATGATGAATACTTAGGGTTTATTGGAAGACAGTGGGATACTTCTATTGCCCCTAGAAGTCGTAGGGATAAGACAATAAGACCAAATGCAGTAAACAACTTTATATTGCCCACAGTAATGAACATAGTAGATGGGTTGACTACATCAACGCCAGAGTCGGAGATATCGGGCAGAGAAGATGAAGATGATATGATGGCGGAGACATTGAAAGATGTTATTCCGTTTGTTTTAGATAGAAACAACTTTCACGATGAATGGAAAGAGATAGTGCTTAATGGCATATCGTATGGACCGTTTGTCGCTGCTGTATTATGGGATCCGAACTTCATAGGTGGAAGCGGACCTAACAGATGGGTAGGAGAAATAAGAGTAATAGCACAAGACATCGAAGAAATATATTTCGATCCTGCAATAAAGAACTTGGAAAAGCGAATGCAGGAGTGCGAGTTCATACACAGAAAATATCCTAAGAAGTTAGCTTATATAAAAGAAGTGTGGGAAGAAAACGGCAAATATGTTACCGATGAGTTTTCAGAAACGGTACAAGGTGATACAACCGATCTAGGAGCCGAACCAAATCAAGCTAACATATTAGAAAAATGGCATAAGGGTACACCAAGATTCATGCCCGATTATTGGAAGAAAAGATTTTTAGAAAAGGCAGAGGAAGCAAAGGAAGCCAAAAGACCATATAAAGAAAAGGAATATAGAGACAAAGCAAAGGGAACTCTAAAAGGAGTTCATTGCTCATATCAAGCGAACGGGGTTTTCTTGGAATACATACCATATATATTTGATGATGGGCTGTATCCTTTTGTTTATAGAGTATTATACAAAGACAAAAGAAATCCTCATGGGTTTGGAGAGATAAGAAATATTCTAAATCCACAAGTCTTATACAACAAGCTGGATGAAATCGAAATGGAAGCCGCATGTGTTGAAGGGCTAGGCGGTGGCTGGTATCGCAAGGGGTCGATATCAAAGGTGCAACATGATGAATATATGCAAAATGGATTCAAAGCTGGATATTGGCAAGAGGTAAATGACCCGTCAGGGATGACCGAAAGACAAGCAACACAAACGCCTCAAAGCCTTTTAATGATGAAAGATAATAAGAAAAAGACTATAGATACTACTTCGCAGAACACGCAGATATTGCAAGGGATAAGTCCAGGTGCAAACGTGCCTAATGCTTCTATTAAGGATCTTGGGGCAAGAGCGGATGTTAGAGCAAAGGGAAAGACTGAAATACTAGAAGGTTTCTTGACTGAAACAGTTAAGCTGATAGTCAACAGGATAGCACAGTTCTATACCGATGAAAGGGAATATAGAATTAGAGGCGATAAAAACGGAGCAATCCAGAAACTCATATACAAAGGAATGAAGGAAATCGTAGCGATAGAAGATCCTCGACAAAGATTACCGAAGATGATAGAAATGATTGAAATGATAGCCACGATGGACCCGAAAGCCGCAGCCAAGTATGGAAAGATAAAGAACACGGACTTAATGAGAGAGAATGAGAGAGACGAAGGGACGGAAGATTATATCCCGGACATGGACATAGTTGTTAGAATAACCGATGAAAGACCTTCAAGCCGCAATTACTTTGAACAATTGGCAATGGCATTATACGGCAAGGCAATGGGCCCTAACGCATTATGGACAACGATAATTGAAGGCAAGCTTCCAAGCAAGGAAGAGATACTGTCTGAACTAGCAGAGATGCAGAAACAAGCAGCGGCAGGACAGGAGATGGAAGTAAAAAAGAAAGATATCAATAACGCAACAATTTAGGAATCATTAGATGTAGACACCATACACCTTTTGAAAATATATATTAAGGAGATACAAAATGGCAAAACCAATCGGGACACCCACCGAGAAGAACAAAGGTTTAAGAATGGTTCAAAATGAAATCAACGAAGAAGTAGAAGAGACACTAGACGATGGGCAGCTTACAGAAGAAGAGATAGCAGAAGAAACAGAAGAGGAAGAACTGGACACAAACGATGATTCCGATTCTGACACAGAAGAAGAAGAGGCAGACACAGATGCCGAAGAAATACCGGATGAAGAGTATGAAGAACTTGATTTTCTTGGAAACAAGAAAAGAGTAAGTAAAGCAGAAGCAAAAATACTTGCTCAAAAAGGATTGAATTACGATTACGTCCTAGAAAAAACAAGCAAGCAAACACAGGAAATCGCTGAACTTAAAGCAAAAGCAGCAGAACGAGATTTGGTTGACAGCAAAGAAGCTCTCAAAAAGGACCTGACCAAAGACGGATACTACACCGATGAAGAAGCCGAACAGCTGATAATGAATAATCCTGCATTCAAAAAGATGGCAGACATGCAAAGGCAAACGCAGGAAGAATCTCACAGAACATTGGCAGTAGCAAGAAGAAGTTCAGAGATGGATGCTCTAAAGAATGAAAAGTTCTTTGATGAAGTTAAACCGGAACTTGAAAAGTTGATACAAGTATCACAGAATGATGGTTTGACGGTTGATTTTATGTATGAGCATCTTGTTGGCAAATTCGCTAGAAGCGGAAAACTAAAAGATCTTGTAACGAAAGCTAGAAAGAATGCTATCGCAGACATTCACGATAATTCTAAAAGAGGGAAAGTTATTTCAGGAGACGCATCATCGGGAGAAGCTATAGACGTTTCTCGTGAGTTGAGCAAGAGAGAACTTGAAATGACAGAGGCTTTTGGCAATGATCCTAAAGAGATAGCACGGTATAAGAAGCAATACTTTAAAAAGAAAGGATGATTAATAATGTCAGGATTTATTTATGCAGGCGACCTTAATGGTCAGAAAAACGAACTAAAAAGAAAATTTTTAATACCTACTGCAACAGTGATCGAAAGAGGAGAACCAGTAAGTTTCACGCAGGGAACAGGAGTTATAGTTCTTCCTGGACCTACCGATTTTGATGATAGGGTTACAGGAGTAGCAACTGCTGCACATGCAGCTAGCGCAGGAACTTCAATAGAACTTAACTATTCTCCTACCGCAGTGTACAGATATCACGCTTCAAAGACATACACGGCAACAGGGGGAAGTGTAACCACTATAGTTGATTCCAGCTTGGTACCAACTACAGATGATTTTTGGATAGGCGGCATGATCAAAGTAATAAATTGTGTAGCAGACTCTAGCTTGAATGGAAAGCTTATACCTATAACGGATTCTACAGGGTCAGGCGGAACTCTCACATTTGCAACTCAATCAGCAGCGTTCGCCTCAGGAGACACTTATCAAGTGTGCCTTGGAAACTATGCAGACGATTACCTTGGCTATGATCTTAGTTCAGATGCTATGCATCCTGACTTTGATGCAATCGGCGGGGCAACATTGAGATACTTGTATTCGACTCCTGAAACAATGGATATGTATTTTGTATTTGAGTCTGGTGCAATAGTAACGTAAACAATATAAAGATAGAAAGGATGATTAATAATGACTGAATCAGAATTTATTGCGTTAGAAGGCAATGTAAATAAGGGCTGGAAATCATATTTCCAGACAAACGTAGACTATAGTAAAGGTCTATATAAGTTCAAAAAGAATAAAGCAGGACAGTTTACAGATTACACGACCGGAGCAATGGGGCGCATGCAACCTTGGCAGGGAACGGTAGCGTATGACCAGTTCAAATATGGTTATTCAAAGCAATACAGAGCATACAAATATTCAACTGGTATTCAAATACCGAAAGACATGTTTGATGATTCTGAATATGATAACATTACTACCGAAGTAAATAGAATAGCAGAAGGTGTTTTAAACACAATAAACTTCGATAGCGCTAAACCATTCAATGATGCTTGGACAGCGTCTGTACTTGGTGCAGATGGAGCAACTCTAGCCAGTGCGGCACATCACTTAGTACCTGGTGATGATGCTCAAAGCAACACTTCTACTGCCTACTCTCCGAACTATGCAGACATTGAATCTATCCGCAGAATAATGAGACATTGGAAGAACGATCGTGGTGACGATATGCTTGTTGATGGTAATATGATAATTGCCGGAGACTATTGGGAAGATACCTTAAAGAAACTTTTTGGTTCTGACAAAGAAGCATTCTCGGCAGACAACACTGACAACGTCTACAAAGGGTTCTCGTTTATGATCCATCCACTTATCACTGGTAAGACTTGGGCCGTAGTAAACAAAAACACCATGCTTGGTGGTCAGGGGCTTAACTGGTTTATGAAGAAGGATCCACGCAACATAGAGAGAGACGGAGCAGTGGCAGCTGGTGACTTTAATAGCGAGCAAATCTCGTGGAAAAGTGTTGGCAGATGGGACCTCGGGTGGACAGTTTGGCATTTTGGGTATTTCTGTAACCCAGCTTAGCATAAAAATTTAACTGGGGGAGTAAAATCCCCCTTCTCTTAGAAAGGAGATGTTTTAAATGAGTTACACACATAACAGAGGATTTTCAGCGATCGAGGACGGCTATGCAGTAGGCAAAAAAGGATCAGAGGTTCAAGTTATAGACGCCAGCAGCAACATGACACTTGGAACGAGTGCAGTACCGTTGACCTCAGCAACAGCGGATAAAAAGTTCATATCGGCATACTCGACTACTACAGCAACAAGTGGGGACAGTCGTGGAATGTATCTTAAACATACATTGGGTGGAGTAATAGCCGCTACTGGATACGGTGATGGCATCAGAGCATATACTATCGTAACTGGAACTGGTTATAGTTATGCCAGCGGTATTCATGCAACAATGCAGATAAACGCAGCAGCAACCGTGACTGGTTCAGGATCAGGTCTTAGAGCGACACTTGGAGCAGCAGCAGCCTCTAGAACTTTAGTTGGCGCATTATCTGCGCTTCATGTTGCATCGGATGTTGCAACAGGCAACACCATGCCATCAATTCATGGGTTTATGAGATTCACTGATGATGGTGCGGTTAGAATGAGTCACTTAGCCGTAATACCAGTTGCAGCCAACGGAACATTACTCGCTGCTCATACTACTCAAGCTATGTCGCATTCAATAAGAATTATAGACGCGTCGGGAACACCATATTATATTATGTGTTCTAACGCAGCAACAAACAGAAGCTAATAAATTGGGGAGCTAGTCTCCCCTTTATAAAGCACGTGGGGGGTTTGTGATGGAATTGAAGTTAGGGGAATTACCAAAAGCAATAGAGTGCGTCAACGAACTATTACAAGAGAAGTTACCAATAAAGACGGCATACTGGATTGGAAAGACATTAAAGAAATTAGCTTCAGAATCACAAGAGTTTGAAGCAAGCAGACAGTTGCTTATTAATAAGTATGGAGATAAAGACGATCAAGGCAATCTGATTATAGAAAACAACGAATACAAGTTAACAGACAAAAAAGGGTTCAATAAAGAGTATTCGGAACTAGCGATAATAGAGGTTGAGGTCACATTTACACCAGTAGAAATAGAATCACTAGGAGAAATAATTCTTAAAGGGTCAACGTTGATGGCATTAATAGACTTAGGATTTGTACTAGACGGTGAAAAAGATGACTAGATATAACGCAGTAACAGTAATGGAAGTTCAACTCAACAGAATAATTGATCTGTTAGAAGAACTAATACCAGAGAAGAAAGAAATCGTTAAAGAAGAAATCGTTAAAGAAGTTAAGACAGTAGTAGAACCAATAGTAAAGGCAAAAGTAAAATCAGTAGGTAAAAAGATATGTAAATATTGTGGTGAAGTGCATGAAAAACCTATTGGGTATGCACAGTGTGCTAAAAAGAACAAGAAAAAATAAGTTAAAGAAGGAGAACAAGATTATGAATATGAGTTTACTTTCGGCATTAAGCAGAATAACAAACAAAGTAGAAAATCTTTATTCAAGAAAAGGATCTCTACAGGTTACTAGCCTTGAAGCAATAGGATTACTTAATGGAACTAATGCAATAACTCCGGTAGATCCAAATTATCTTGTTACTACTACAGCTATGAAAGTAGGAGCATATACAATAGCGGCTCAACCTAAAGGTAGTCACGTTGTAACTGTTACTCATACAAAAGTGGTGGCATTAGATACACTAGGAATAATCACAGTTGTAGGAACTGACTCTGATGGAGCGGCAGTTACAGAAATAATTACTCCTACTGATAGTGCAACGGTAACGGGGTTATTGGGATTTGAAACAATAACATCTATAACTGGTTCGGGGTGGGTTATAACAGGCGAAGACAATGACACATTAGTTGTTGGAGTCGGAGCAATAATGCCACCTGTAGGGAAATACATTTATAAGATAACATGTGAAACAACAGCAGTAGTTGCATCAGAAACATTTGTATCAGGATCTGCTGGTCCTAAATTATCATCACTTGCAGGATTGGTTGCAGGACACGCTTATTATGGAAGTTGGAGTTCAATAACTATGACTTCTGGTGAAGCAATCGCTTACTATAATGTACTGTGAGGTGATATAAAATGACAGTTGTTAAAACATTTATCGAAAGCCTAGATGATGAATATAATAACGCTTATTCAGATGCATTTAAAGTTAAGTGCATCAATGATATTGAAGCAGGGATATACGAAGATATAAACGAAGAATTTAGAACTCAATATTACAATAAGGTAAACGGAACTTATCAATATACCTTGCCGAGTGGTTATAATT
>Ga0105050_10008573_pt1 | contig 11739 bp, 26 predicted proteins | sample FRY01_FD_78088 | JGI IMG/M metagenome (GOLD analysis project Ga0105050, IMG submission 78088) | Freshwater microbial communities from Lake Fryxell liftoff mats and glacier meltwater in Antarctica - FRY-01 | ecosystem: Environmental > Aquatic > Freshwater > Ice > Glacier meltwater ... | reverse complement strand
GGCGATTCTAAAACGGGCGTAATCACCGTTGAACGAACCTGCAAAATGCGATGCTGTGTCATCAAAATGCAACATGCCTTCAACGATGATCGCACTGTTCCCATTCACATCGAGTAGCTTTTCAGTCTTAATGAATTCACTCGGAAACAGAATTCTATATTCGCTGATGTTCATGCTGTTAACCGTACACTAAATCAATTCGGCGGGTTTTGGGTGCCTGTGGCGATGAAGTTGCCTCTCCGATCTAAAAAGTATTTCGCCGCTTTGTTTGCTGGAAATCTGTGGTTGGTGTTGCTTTGGCTATGATACAAGCCTATCCACTCCTTGCCAACAAAAGTAATCCTAGCATTCACAACCCCCATCATAAACAAATCAGTGGCAGGGTGCAGGCGAATAAACATGTTTGTTTTTAGTGGCAATGTTAGTACCTTAGATTTTCTTCATTATTTTTCTGGCGAGCATCTCGATTTATTCGAGCCTTATCGCCACGTTTGTGTTTTGCATCAGCCACGATTCCTCGCAGCGACTCATCAGACCAAGCCATACGCTTGGTTCCATTTCTGTAAATGTTGCGGCCCTTGCGAGTCGTTTTCGTTCCTGCCTCCAACGGTCGAACGCCAGTTGATGCCAACACCTCGATGGTGAATGTATGCTGCTGTTTGGCCGCACCGTAAGAGTCTTTAGTGACGAGAGATTGAATCACACGATCACCAAGAAACGAAGGATTGCGATGCGAGCCGCCAAACACGCCTTCGCTAAATTCGATAGTGTCGCCTGTCACAACGTCGCCAGTACAGTTGATTGAAAATTCTTTTGGAGCAGTTTTCATTTTAGTCCCTTTCGCTCAGAAGCGAAATTTCTGGTGCTTTGCATGTTGTACACATCTTCGCAATATCCATCTTTCTTTCGCAACTGAGAACCGCAAGCAAATCGTTTGTGCCTTTTTTCGAGCGAGTTGCGAAGGCGTTCAACAAAAGTGTCCTCATTGCCTTCATCCGTTGCAATGGCTTGCAACAAGTCCAACAAATTGTCGATGCCCACTTCATGAAGAATTGCTTTTATTTTTTCTTTGTTATTCATGCTTTCCTCTATGAAAAAATGGTTAATCAACACTTGAAAGAAAAACATGATTGCCAATGTAGCCTTGGATTACAGCCTTTTTGTTTTTTCCGCCCAATTCTGGTGAAGTCCAATAAGGCGTGACCCTGCTTTTGCCCTGATGTACATGATAATGAGTCGATCCCTTGGTGATGTCATCAGCATCCTGCTTTGCCCATTCAACCAATGACAATGCTTCGTTGAATTTACTATGCCTTTTAGCCAAAACAATGGCCGAAGAAATGCTGACATTGTTGAAGCAAGAAAATTGTTTCCTTTTCAAAACAACCTTCTTCCAATCTTCAACAGAATCGCTCCCCTTTGAGCGATTCTTAATGACGCACATCACGGCTTTCATGCCTTGGAAACCTTCCCCGCCAGCTTCCATGATGATTGTAGTGGCAATGATATCCTCAGATTCACCAGCAAACACCGATGAAGAAAGCGAAAGTACAAACAAAGCAAGCATGAGTTTCATAAATGGTTCCTTATGTCCATCACCGTACACTAAACAATAAGTCTTCCCATGTTATTTACGATTCCTCATGGTTGCGATCATCCTGCTTGACTTCAAGCATTTCATTCCAAAGGAATTCAAGATATCCTTCACGGATATAAAATGACCCTTCGGTTGCGCTAATGCACGCACAAAATCGCTCGGCAGATTTCTGCCCCAAGGTTTTTGTAATCAAGCCAACCGTAGCGTTGTACACTGATTCCGGTAAACCATCTTCAAACGATTCAACGAGTTGTTTCAGAGCTTTCATGATTGTGTCCTATCACGGAAAAAAAAAGGTTTGTGGATTGAATTACCGTACACTAGACATTAAGCTAATGGCGTGTGCTGCGTCGTCGTAGGAGATGCCCCTGATTTCGCACTGTGTCATACAAACCGATGCGTGGTTGTACGCCTTGGTATAAGCGGAGTGACTGAGACGAATTAGGGTGTCTGCCGTGCCTCTGCACAGTGGATCACAGACGGCAGCTTTTTCTTTTTTGCCTGCGTAGTCCGTGGCATAAGAATGGCATTTATCGCTGAATGATATGGAGTTTCTCATTGTAGCAAAAGCCTCAGACTCAGGAACGATTTTGTGCCCTGCCTTTTCTGCTTCCATGTTTGCACTATGCAAGGCAGATTTTTCGCTTGCCGCATATTCACGAAACAAAGGTTCTATGTGCCCATATTCGTAAACGCCAGCACCGTAAGACTTGCCATTTGAATTGCATTTGCCACATCCACACCCTTCGTCATGAGTGTCTTGATCGTCAATCTTTACGAAAACTTTCATTTGCAACCTTTCATTTGTGTTGTCTATTGCCGTACACTAAATGAAATCCTCACCCTTCGTCATGAGTCAGGTAAGAGCAATGTCACGCTTGGCTTCACGCTCAGCACATTGCCACAAATGCCAACGATCAGGATACCCATGCTTATCAAAGTCGGCTAAAGCAGCTTGCGCCGCAGCCAATACCTTGTGAGGATCGCCAGAATTTTTCGCACGGGTCAATGCCCCTTTGTGTTTGCGAACAATAGATTTTACCTTTTCGTAGTCAATCATAACTGTCTCCGTATAATGTCTTAGGTTATCCTCAGTATCAAGAGGAACGCATCTTGCATACAGCGTCATCAATCTCATCTGCAAAATCCTCTGGCGAGTCACCAGACGCTATGACTAGCTGCACCAGTGCGGTACGCATTGCCATTGCGGGGCTGTGGCGGAAGGCTGCAACCTGATAGCCGCCGCTGATGTCGCCGCTGACTGGCGATGTTGCATCTGAAAAGTTGCCAGTGATGCTGATCTCTTCTGAAAATATGTTGGTGGTGTAGGTGGTCATCCGTCAACCCTTTTAGACACAACAATGATTTGATCTATTTTCTCCATAACATCACGAAGATCACGATCCTCAATTGCAGATTCTTGACCAATTTTACAGTTATCTGTCCATAAGCGTCCCCACGACATTACGTTGTGAAGTCCTACAAGTAATTCGGTAGGAGTAATTCCACCAACTACCATTCCACTAATGATGCTTTCTGCTAAATTGACATTTTTTCCGTTTGACATAAATTTCCTTTTGTTGCGAGTTACTAAATAAACCCCCCCTTGTGGGGGGGTTATATTTTGTCAGGCATCCTGCGTCATGCTTGGATCAACCAACGAAACAACCTGATTTACGGAACCTTGAACGTCGTTTTTCACTTCAATTTCATTTTCCACTTCACGTTGTCTGTCCAAGAATAAAAACAGCGACTTCAAAAGCCCGCCTTCCCTCATACGGTCGGTTGGATTGTCGTTTGAAAATTCAATGAAGTCTAGAAGCAATTGAAGCTGACTTGATTTGTTCCATCCCTGCATTGCGGCAGCAGATTCAAGAATGCTCGTAGCTGAAGTCAACATATAAAGTTCCTTATCGGGTGTCTGTTACCGTACACTAAATGAACCACGTCGTTTTCTGTTACTGTTGAGACGTGCGGCCAAACCACACACCTTCGGCAAACAGCTTTGCCTTGGGATAAGTAAAACAGCTTTTTACCGCAATCTTTTCTGGCGCATAAAAATCAAATACGTTTTTGCCATTTTCTCGTCGTTGGAAAACTTCCAACCCAGAAAGCAAACTAAGAGTACGCACCCTGTCTTTAAGTACGAATTGTTGGTCACTGCCTTTTGCATTTTCACGCAAAGCATCCTCACGCAACAACTTATTAGCTTCTGATACTGTTGCAAGCAATTCGACAGAAGCAAGAAAAGTAGCTTCAATGCCCTCGACATACTTTGGGTCATCCACTTTGATGCCAGCGCACGCATGAGCAAGCATTAGGCTTTCAATTACATCAAGGCTAGCATTGTAACTGCGACGAGCAAGAACATACTCTTCGGTTTCCTTGTTGTTCTCATCAGCCCCTTGCGATCCATCACAATCATTGAAACACTTGCCAAATTCACATGAAGGACAAACTTCACGAGGCAATGCAAAATCAATGCTGCCGCTGCCAGCTTCGGTTGTAATTGTTACCGGATTACCTAAAATAAGTAATTTGTGAATCATTCCAATTTCCCTTGTATCGAGATTCCGTTAGTCTGTGTTGCGACATCAACAACGCCATCAGAAAGCATTTTTTTCCAGAAAGATATTGCAATAGGAGAATCTTCCATCACCCCTTCTACATGAATCCACCCGTATTTCTTACGAAGAAGCAATATCGCCTCTCTTGCCTCACCTTTTCTCTTGTTGACAGACCAAATATCAAAAATTGCAGCCCCTTCATCATCTAGTCCAGACTCAAAATCAATGGTAACGCCCTTATGAATAAAGCGATCCCATGCTTCGTTTGCAGGACTAGGAATAATCATGTCATTCACCGTACACTAAATGCAATCAATGTCCTGTTATTTCAACAATCCAATAACTGTCTGCCTTCCAAGCACTAAACAACAAATTTTCACGTTGTAATCCAGCAACTATCTCGGTGAAGGCAGTCGTTTCGTGAAATGGAATTTTAATGATGTTTTTCATATCATTCACCGTACACTAAATGAAAACCCCCTCCCCGTAGGGGAGGGGGTTATAAGCTAATTAAGCCGCAACTTCCTCGATTTCTGCTTCCTCTGCTTCCTCTGCTTCATCCCCTTCATCACCTTCATCCCCTTCGCTGGCATTGCCTTGATAGGGACGGAAAGCCCACAAAGCACATTGCGTAATGGCGCAGTTGCGAATTTCGACGGTAGAAAATCCAGCACAATCGAGACATTTCAGAGCAACCGCTGCTTTCATGCTGCCACCTTGAACCACTTTATCCACCTTATTGTGGAATCGCTCAGGCACATAAACACGAAGTCGAATAAGTGCATTAGCGATAGCGGGATTCTCTGCAAACTTCTCAGATCGACTACGACGACCGCCAGCACGCCCAGCAGCCATTGCTGCCTTTTGTTCATCAGTCATCACTCCACGACCACGTTTTCCTGCCGTGGTCTTATGGGTAAGATTGAATTCTTTAATTCGCAATCCCACAACAGACGGAGAAATATCAGGGAATGAAGCATCACGACTGGATGCGTTATAACGATCACTAACCACTACATGCAAAGACGACAGATTGCTGAATGACTGTTTTGATTCGACTTCGTTGATTGCTGCCTGCAACACGGTGCGAGCTACTGGAATCGTTTTCTTAGCCATGATGATGCTCCCTTTTGGTTTGCGTGTCATTGATGCGTTAATCTTTGACATTTAATGGAATTTGTGGGTCAGACACGAAACCCGAATATATAAACGGTCTGCTATCGTCAGAGTTTAATTAGTCTAACGTCGTCATTTTTGTTGGCTTATGCTCCTCAAACCTTTAATCATAGTTTCCCCTGCCCTACTTGACGGGAATTGCCAGTTTGGACAGCTAGTGATTTAATCTGAGTTTACACCAGACCCGGATGGAGTGACCATCATTGTGTGTCTTACCACACCGCACCACAAATTCCACTAAATGTCAAAGAACAACGATTACCGTACACTAAATCATCAGTCACTGAGTTACGGACCCACACTGACATCATTATAGCATAACGTCGCTATTTTTCAAGCTGCATTTGCCCATATTTTTTCCAGAAGTTCTGGCTCAGGATTAGAAATCTTTTCAGGGCATTCCACTCCAAAAGAACCCCAAGTTGCTTCGCCTTTCACAAGGGGCACTTGAAGAATCTGGTTTGTTTCCCAAGGGAATGAAAGCGTCCGCAGAACCGCCCATGCCGTGCCATCACGAGCAACCATAATATACCGATGAAGTCCAAACGAGTTAGTGTTTTGGCTTTTAGCCGCAACAATGAATTCCTGATGGGTTTGACTACCAAACCCTTCTTTTCTTTTGTTTTCAATTGCAATCTTTTCATCAATTGCAGCATCGAAAGCCAGCGAACGATTGAGTTGCTTTCGTTGCCAATCGCCATCAATCAGCCATTGCTTCAGCGCACGTTCAACATCTGAGTATGTATATTTGGGATCGCCATAGACGGGGTTCTCGATCCATCGAGTAATAAACTTGTTTCGATCTTCACCAGTGTTGAACCATGTGTGATAAAAACCGTTCTGATTATAGTGGGCGATATGACTACAAGTGTTCATCAATCGTTCATAAAAACACTTCGTAAACTTCTGTAAATCGAAGTTGCTTTTGACAAACCTCACAAATTGATTGGCAAACCTCGCCTTTTCCTTTGCGGTACTAAACTTGCCATCAGTGAATTGGAATTTATTAAACATGCTATGTTCCTTATGGACTCGTCCGTACACTAAATCAAAAACTCATCACAGATGGTAAATGCAAATGTATTTGCCGTTCACCGTATAGTAACCATCATCTAAAATGGCATCAATATCCTCTTGCGTGTATTCATGCCAGTTGGGGACTTCCTCAGCACACTTTTCAATAAAAACTCGCTCAGCTTCCTTGCCATTAGGCGGCATGATCTGCTTGATATCTTCCACAACGCCTTTCGCATCGTTCGTAATAACGAGAATGGGGCGAGGAATTTGATGGAAGTTGGCAACATCTTCCTCAGTGAAATCTTTTGGGATTGACACCTTTTTTGGGCCGGTGTAACCCTTTAGCGTCCCAAGATATCCCCAATCCAAAACACCATCTTTCTGAAGATTACGCATGGTTTCAGAAAAGAAATCAGATGCTTCACCTTCAGTATCAATGGCTGGACTAAGAACAATTGTCAACGTGGCTGCAAATGCGGTTTTCATTGTAATTCCTTTTGTTGATAATTGCCGTACACTAAATCATACTCAATGACTGGTTATACAAATACCTCAATCTTAATGTGGCTCTGGTCATAACCCATGTCATAATTCTGACCATCCATTTTGGAGTATTTCTTAACAGGCCAATCAAGAAAGTTGAAGTCCGCACCGTTGTTGACAATGCAACGACCAATTGCTTGCTTGACGACTCGTATGTGAGCAGAAAACTTGAACACGGCATCGTTTTTGGCAAACGTCGCCCCTACCTTTTTAGGCTCCAACGAAATGAATACGTTGATCCCAACACTGTCAAAGTCGTCTTGCCACACTTCTTTCACCCCCTCTTGCATACGGAGCATCGAAAGAATCGGATCAAGGTTTTTTTGTCTATTAGTTGGTAACATGCTATTCTCCGTACACTAAATGAAAACGTATGCCGCTCGCTTCTGAAAGTTGTCAAAGTTCTTCGGATTCGTCATAGTTGTCACCATGAATCTTTTCTTGCGCACTCTGCTTGGCATCTTCCCAAGCGGCCTCAATGTTCGTTCCAATGCCTACCACTTTAATGGTAAAGCAAAATGACTTATCCATTGCATGTTTTCGGCACTTCTTGTCAATGTCTTTATTCATTTTATCATCCTTGTAATACACAACCGTACACTAACAAAACAAAACCCCCCTGCGGAGCAGGGGGGTTTTGTTTAACCATCATATTCGCCAAACGGGAACAAATCCGAATAAGCATTGTCGGCAGCTTTTTTGGCAATTACGTATGCCGCTCGCCTCTCGATAATGTCATCAACCGTGTAATCGGTTTTGTAATGTGATTCAGGATCAATCCCACTTAGAATCGTTCCGTTCAACTTGCCGATGTAAACAGTGGTTTCATGATAAACACATACATGACTGTCCTCAATGCTCACACAAGTCCTTACCGTCCAAGCCAATGAATAATTGCTGGCGCTTCGATAAATTGATTGTGATCGGCTATTGGAGCCATGTATTTCATCGACCATCTGCCAAGCTTCTGTCCTTTTGAGCAAGTCACCGTTGGATTTAACAATGGCACGGCCAACCAATGGAAGGAAAACTTTGTCCTATCGCCTCTTAAGCATATTGGCACAAGTGTTTGCTTCATTGACGGCTTCGACTTTTGCTTTGAGAGTGTTGGTGTTTTTCATAATTATTTCCGTACACTAAATCGAAAGGGATCGTCTATGTTAAAGGCAGCGTTGAAATCGTCACAGGCTGCTTTGGCTTTTTCTAGAGCAACATGGGCAGCTTTGTATAATTTGTCGTAGGCATCGGCAGCGGCGATTTTAGCATCGTAGGCCACTCCAGAAATTATGGCCGCTTCATTGGCAGCGGCTAAGGACGCTTTGACAACAGCCAAGGCAGCAACGTATTCAGGTGGCATTATTGTTTTGCTCATATTTGTCTCCACAAGTAAATGAAACTCAAAAAGCAGGACAGCATGAATCGAACATATACACCACCGCTCTACCACTGAGCTATGTCCTACACTGCTTAGATCAAACTTTCATATTGAAGAAATAATCCATAACTTCCTCAAAAGAATTGAAACACTGATAATTATCTATGATGCTAAATTTGTTGTCAATTTCTGAAACAAGCCATTGTTCATTGCCTACGGATATAGAATAACAAAATCCGCTAACCCCTACGCTGTCAACAATCGTGTTGGGATTCAGCTTTGTAACTTTAATGGTCATGCTTCTCTCCGTACACTAACATCATCTTAACATCTCCGTACACTAAATCAAATCCATCCCCTTGTACGCAAATTGCCATTGCTCATCACGATTCATTGCTTTATATGCCTCGAATTGCTCAATGGTAATCCTCTTCCACTCAAAAGCCATAATGATCCAAAGTTCCGTTTCGTCTTTACCGCTGACGCTAATTTCAGCAATATCACCAACCGAAATGCTCACCAGAGGCAATGATTGAAAGTCATTCTGCCCATAACGAAAAACTAAGTCTAACAACGCATTTGTTGAATTGATATCAACAAACTCATCCGCAGGAACAGAAACATTGCGGATTTCACCTTTGCCAAAAGCAAAAAGATGAACAGGAACAATGATCGTCTTAGGGGTGGTGTTCATGCTTGTCTCCGTACACTAAACAAAAGGTTTATTGGCTTTGAAGTGCCTTTTCAATTTCCTTCAAAATAATGGCAGGATTTTCATGACAGTTTAACAATGATCGAATCTTATCAATCGCCACCCAAAGCGATGCCGCAACCGATTCATCAGGAGTCATTTCAGGAACGTAAATGGATACCGCATTCATCTTGCGAGGATCGTCATTAAACTTGTCCTGAAATGCCTCGTACAGATTGGAATAATTCGGCTCAAATAATTCCTTTTCCATGATCTTTTTAACGTGGTAAGGATAGTTAATTGATCCGTCCCGATTGCGACTAGGAAGATCATGCCATTGTCCAAGCAATGCAATCGACTGCAATTTCATTCGCCGATCTTTAGCATCCAATTGAGCTTCACAACGAATCCACTTGTTATGACCATCATGGTAATGAATGATCTGTCCGTTATGTAACCCTGCATAAAAACGATTGTGATCGCCCATCATGCCATCAAACATTTCTTCCATCGACAAAGAAGAAGTGATTTCGCCAGTCAAAAATGCCTTGCGAATACCTGCGAATTCACTTGGATAAATCGTGTTGCCGATCTTTACCCCTTCGTTGACAATCTCGCAAAGATAAGCCCTTGCTCCTATTTTGCTGATAACCTTCCAAAGTGGGTTGCAATCAGCGTAAGGAGATCGAAACTTGAGGTCTGGTTTGATTTTCACAATTTTTGCGATTGGTTTCATAATGATTACCGTACACTAAACCATCAACATCCACGCCAGAGAATCATATCTCGTTTGCTTTTGAATAAAAATTGCGCATAAAACGGATCAATGACACTACAGAAACTTAATGATGAGGATCAATCGCCGCTGTCGCATTCCCACAAGCGATGAGCAGACATGTCGCCAGCTTTTCCATTCACACTGTTAGATTGCCCATCGTCAAGTTCTTCCAATGCCTCAATGTCATCAACTGTTAAGGGCTTGCCATCGGCTCGCTCCCACAATTGTTCCCCCTTATGATAGCAATTTCCAGCATTCCACGACTTGTTCACTTTGTCAACGAGAAACCTCTTGCAGTATTCCCTTGCCTGCCCTTGCGAAATAGAGTCTTGTACCCACTTGGAACCAAATGATTTTTCGTACTTGGTGATTTCAGATAACTGATCTTCATGAAGCACGATTTCTTGAAATTTCATAGCAAACTCCTCATCATTATCTTCATGAAGCACGATTTCTTGAAATTTCATAGCAAACTCCTCATCATTAAGTTTCTACCTAACAGCTTGTAGAGTCCGTACACTAAATCAAACCCCTTGGGGGAGGGGTCTTATTTAGTGTACCTGCAAATTCTGTAGGCTTCCTTACGTCGCAAAACCACAATCGTTTTAATTCGCTCATCCGAAGTGAAAGCATTAAACTCTGATTCATCGTAAGCAAGTCCAGCAGCCTCGAAAAGTCCGTTGTCAAGCACTACGATCACGCCCTGTTCCTCTCCCTGTTTTGGATACCGCAAAGCATCCAAAGCAACAGACATAGACACAACTTTGCCGCCGTGATTCTCGACCAATTGAATCGCCTTATCTTTAGGTCCTGATCCACCAAAATAATAACCCATTTTAATCTCCGTGTAAATCAAACGTAAAACGTAAATCAAACGTGTAAATAAACCCCCTCCCCCCAAGGGGGGAGGGGGTTTTTACTTGGTGTCAACTGGTTGTTTAGGACGGGGACACAAGCAACGCCACCGCATTACTCAGACTAACAGGAACATCATGATCTTCGCCATCTAACGGCAACGTGCCAAAGATGCACATCGGGCCAACAATGACATCGTTTTTCCCCAATCCCACATTGAGCATTCCACACAACTTCGTGGCATTTTCATTATAAGGCAAATTCTTAATTTTGCCCTCTTCATCAATGTAAGCATGAGATTCACTATTGAGACGGAGCATTTCAATGTATCCGCCTTTAAGATGGTCATCTTTAAATTTGTCGAATGATGTTTCCTCTTGAATGATTTTGCCATCAGGGAGAATGACGATTGCTTTGGACATAAAATTTCTTCCGTTTGTTAGTGTACTGACACATTTTCTTAACGTCCGTCTAAAAGATCATCTTCAACCTGAAGATCATTTTCAACCTGTTGTTCTGCATTTTCAAGCAGCTTGAGGATTGTACCAAGAGACAGGCGAATAATGTGGAGTCCAATTGATTTTTCCACATACTTCACCAACTCTTCGTCTGGCTCTCCATCATGGCCGATGCTACCGCTCATTACGACTCGTCCCTTGACCTGATCCCACACAACACAAGCATGATCTTCATTTTTACCTCTTGACATAATGTTCCTTTCGTTGACCATCTCCGTACACTAAATCAAATCAACCCTGTGATGGGCATTTTAGGGAACCATCCTCATCATCATCATCATCAGCCCGGCGCTGGTGATGATGACCATCAGCCCAGCGCCAGGTTGGACGACTCATCGTTGTTTGTGTTGCCCCTAGAACTTTATAGGAATTCTGAGCAACATCCTTCATTGCAATTAAAAATTCTCCGTAACCAGCAAGAGCCAAGCCACACATTGATGTAGCTCCAATAATAGTCGCCAATTGCCATGCGATCTGCTTATTACTTTCACTTTTACTTGCTACTTCTGCGTATGGCTTACTTGCTCCTACTACGTATATAAGACCAGCAAGAAGACCACCAACGATTGTCAATAATCCTATAGTTTTGGTCAAATTCCCAATTAAACCTAAAAACTCATAT
>Ga0105050_10008571_pt1 | contig 11740 bp, 9 predicted proteins | sample FRY01_FD_78088 | JGI IMG/M metagenome (GOLD analysis project Ga0105050, IMG submission 78088) | Freshwater microbial communities from Lake Fryxell liftoff mats and glacier meltwater in Antarctica - FRY-01 | ecosystem: Environmental > Aquatic > Freshwater > Ice > Glacier meltwater ... | reverse complement strand
CAAATACACAGCAATGGCTCCTTGTGGCCGTTCAGGGCCCTATTCAATGCAAATTTGAATGACCGCTTTCCGGCTGATTCATTATTGGTCTGACGCCGTCTGTCGGGTCAGGTACTGACTATTACACGTCAAAAAAATGAAAGTCGATTCCCGCATAAACCTGGCGCGGCATGGCAATGAAATACCAGTCATTGCCGTAGGCGAAATCACCGCGATCGTCATACCGCTCGTTCAGGACGTTCATCATCCTGACGAAGACCCGGCACGCCGGCGTCGCTTGGCAGTCACCACGCCAGTTGAGCATCACATGCCCTTCGTGCTCGCGGCCAATGTCGGCGTTGGTGAAGTAGTCGTCGGCCCAGTTGAGATCGAACTCCTCGCACAGGGTATCGGAAAACCGGCAATCCCAGCGCAGACAGCCGATCCACTCCGGCGCGGTGTCCAACGTATTTCCTTTCGTGATCGCCTCGCCATCAGCCGTGACGCACAACACAACACCTCTGTGGCACGCGCGGTGGCACGCGCGCAGTTCACGCGCTACCATCCGTTCATGAAGATGCGCATCGTCATCGTGTTGTGCCTTTCGCTGATCATGAACGGTTTTGCCGTCGTGACCGCGCAGGCTGCTCCCTGCCCTATGAAGAGTCCGGTGGAGAGCCCGGTGCAAATGCCTGCCTCGCAGCCGATGCAGCATGAGCGCCATCAGGCCGTCATGCCGGATTGTTGCAACGATGAGGACACCGCCACGAAAACCGGTCGCCACTGCAAACATCCGAACCTCTGCATGCCCACTGGCCACCTGATCACCGTCTCCGTTCCGGTCATCGAATCACTCCTCCCGACGGTACGATTCACGACGATCACCTACGCCTCCCGACCAACCCTGTCTCCGGCGCCGGTCTGGCGCCCTCCTGCGCTGATCTGATCCGCTGAGATCAGCGACGGTCCACCAGTGCCTTTCCGGGCGACCTGACGACCCTCTTCCGTCTGCGCCTTTGGCGATACAGACATCCGTACATGCGGAGCACCTACATGAGCGCCTCACGAAAATATCCGGCTTCCTGCAGCAACAGGGCAGGCACTCCACTTTTCACTGGACCACAACTCTTCGGGCCATGCCGGGTTCTGCTGCTGTGTCTGGCTGTACTGGTGCCTGTTGCAGAAACGACGGCTCAAGCGTCCCTGTCACTGGAGCACGCCCTCGCCCTCGCCGAGGCACGCTCCCTCGCGCTGCCGGCGCAGGACGACGCCATTCATGGGGCGCTGGAACTGTCGATGGCCGCCCGGGAACTGCCCGACCCGGTGATGACCTTCTCCGCCAACAACGTTCCGGTGAACGGATCGATGCGTTACAGCCTGACCGAGGATTTCATGACCATGCGGTCGATCGAAGTGATGCAGACATTCACCCGCCACGACAAACGTATGGCCCGCAGTGCCCGCTACGCACGTGAGGCGGACTACGAGCGGGCAATGGGGCTGGTTGAACTGACAAAATTGCGTACGCAAACGGCCCAAGCCTGGTTCAACCTCTATTTCGCGCAGCGGGCACTGGACCTGCTCGATCAACAACACGCCACCACACGTCGATTGCAGGCCGCAGCCGAATCGGCATTCGGCGCGGCCACCGGCAGTCAGGGCGACGTATTCGCCGCGCGGGGAGAAGTCGCGCTGGTGGATGACCGCCTGCAGGAAGCCAACGCCACCATCGACAACACGCGCACGGCGCTTGAACGCTGGATCGGATCGTACGCTGACGCATCACTGGCCGCCCCTCCCGATCTGCACACCATGCGCGACTTCCACGACCTGGACCATCACGTCTTCAGCCGGCATGCCGAAATCAACTTACTGGAGGCACAGGCCAACATCGCCCGCGCCGAGGCGGAGATCGCCAAATCCGAAAAACACGTTGATCCGACCTGGTCACTGATGTACTCCGACCGTGGTGGTCAATTCAGCGACATGGTCTCGATTGGTGTGTCTGTTCCGCTGCAATGGCGACGCGGCCAGCGGCAGCAGCGGGTGGTGGCTTCCGAACTGGATCGCGCCCGGCAGCTGTCGCTCATGCGCCAGGAACGCGAGCGTGAACACGGCGCGATGATTCATCAGTGGATCACCTCCTGGCAGACCAATCAACGAAGGCTTGTCGCCTGGGAGTCTTCCCTGTTGCCACTCGCGATACAGCAGCGGGATGCCACAGCGTCCGACTGGCAGAGCGGCCGGGGCACGCTCGCCGAGGTGTTCAAAACCCGCAGGCAATACCTCGACCTCTGTCTGGAACGTCTGCGGATCGAACAGGAGAACGCCAGCATCTGGGCTGACCTTGCCTATCTGATGCCGGCAGACGTAACCGATACCCCCGCCATTACCGCCACGAACGAGGGGATGCAACCATGAAACTTTCCCGTTGGTCTGTTCCGGTTGCCGTCACCGTCCTGCTGCTGGTGACAGCCGTGGGCTTCTTCAAGTGGGGGCAATACGCAAGTAAAACTACCGGTGGGGTGACCGGGTCTTCGCCGGTGCACACGCCATCCGAAGATCCTGGCCGCTGGAGCATGGCCGATCGGGAAGCAGCCACCAGGCGACACATCGCCGAAGGTCTGAAGGCGGGCAGCCTGGATCCAGTGACGGGCCGCAGAATCCTGCACTACTTCGATCCGATGATGCCGGACCGGAAATTTGACGCGCCGGCCAAGTCGCCCTTCATGAACATGATGCTGGTTCCGGCATTCGCAGGGAGTGAAGCGGAGGACACAGGAACACTCTCCATCAGTCCACGCATTACCCAGAATCTCGGCATTCGCACGAGCACGGTGACAAGGGCTGTGCTGCAGCAGACCCTCACCGCTCCGGGCAACATCATCTGGAACGAACGCAGTCGTGTGGACATTCAGGCGCGGGCGACCGGTTTTGTCGAACGTCTTCACGTTCGCGCCGTCCTCGACCGGGTGACCCGGGGCCAGGCTGTACTCGAGATCTACGTGCCGGACTGGGTGTCCCTGCAGGCGGACTATCTGTTGCTCCGCAAGATGCAGGGGGCCGATCTCGAATCGCTGCGCGCGTCCGCCTTGCACCGCATGCGACAGGCGGGCATGGACAACGGCCAGATCGCGGCGGTGGAACAGGCCGGCACACCACTGTCACGATTCACCGTGACAGCTCCCCGTTCAGGCATCGTCACCGAACTCGCGGTCCGCGAAGGCTCGACGATCGCCACCGGCCAGACCCTCCTGCGGATCAACGGCATCGATACGGTCTGGGCACACGCGGACGTACCGGAACGGCAAGCCTCCCTGCTCCACGTCGGTGATCCCGTTACAGCGAGGGCACAGGCGCATCCCGGCAAGGACTTTCCCGGCACCATCGATGACCTGTTGCCTGAAGTGAATGCCTCGACCAGAACCCGCACGGTTCGCGTCGAACTCGCCAACACGGACGGCCGGCTGGTCGCCGGCATGTTCATCGACATGGCGTTCAGGACTGAATCGTCGGCACCGGTACTGCTGGTGCCCGCCGAAGCCGTCATCCGGACCGGCGCACGTACCCTGGTGATGCTTGAAGAGGAAGGAAACTTCCGCCCCGCACAGATCACCACCGGCTACCAGCAGGGGGACCAGATCGAGGTACAAAGCGGACTGACCGAAGGCCAGCACATCGTCATCTCCGGACAATTCCTGCTGGATTCGGAATCCAGCTTGCGCGGCATCGAGTCGCGCACGCCCCCGCGCGGTGACGTTGACCCAACGAGGACCGCGCCATGATCGCCGGTCTTATCCGCTGGTCGATCCGCAACCGGTTGCTGGTCCTGATCATTTGTGCACTGATCACCTTGTGGGGGCTGGTCGCGGTGAAGCGAACCCCCGTCGACGCATTGCCCGACCTCTCCGATACCCAGGTGATCATCCGCACGTCCTGGCCGGGGCAGGCCCCCCAACTTGTCGAAAACCAGATCACCTACCCCCTGACGACCACCATGTTGTCGGTACCTGGCGCACGGGTGGTGCGCGGCTTTTCCTTCTTCGGTGACTCCTGGGTCTATATCCTGTTCGAGGACGATACCGACCTGTACTGGGCACGCGCCAGGGTTCTGGAATACCTGAACCAGTCGCAGTCGCGGCTGCCCGCAGGTGTGACGGCCTCCATCGGTCCCGATGCCACGGGCGTCGGCTGGGTGCTGCAGTACGCGCTGATCGACCGCACCGGGTCCCATGACCTTTCGGACCTGCGCAGTCTGCAGGACTGGTTTCTCGCCTACGAACTCAAGACCGTGCCCGGGGTTGCCGAGGTCGCAGCGCTCGGCGGCATGGTCCGCCAGTATCAGGTGGTGGTGGATTCGGACCGTCTGGTCGCCCACCGGATTGCGCTGGCGCAGGTGATCGAGGCAATCGGTCGCGCCAACCAGGAAGCCGGTGGCTCGGTGATCGAAATGGGCGAAGCCGAGTTCATGGTGCGTGCTTCCGGCTATCTGCAATCCCTTGATGACTTCCGTGCAATCCCGCTGTTCACCAGTGCGGCCGGCATTCCGGTCCTGCTCGGCGATGTGGCGACCATCCAGATCGGGCCGGAAATGCGGCGCGGCGTCGGCGAACTGAACGGGGAAGGCGAAGTGGCCGGTGGCATCATCGTCATGCGCGCAGGCGAAAATGCGCTCGAAGTGATCGACGGAGTGAAGGCCAAACTCGAAAGCCTCAAGGCGGGCTTGCCCAAGGGGGTCGAGGTGATCCTCACCTATGACCGTTCCGGCCTGATTCACCGCGCCATCGCCAACCTCGGCGAAAAACTGGCTGAAGAGTTCATCGTGGTTGCGCTTGTCTGCGCCATCTTCCTGTTACACCTGCGTTCGGCGCTGGTGGCGATCATCTCCCTGCCGCTCGGCATTCTCGCTGCGTTCAGTGTCATGCAATGGCAAGGCATCAACGCCAACATCATGTCGCTGGGGGGGATCGCCATCGCCATCGGCGCCATGGTCGATGCGGCGGTGGTCATGATCGAAAACGCCCACAAACATCTTGAACGGTGGGCCGTCGATCATCCGGGAGAAACATTGACCGGTGAGGCACGTTGGCAACTGATGGGCGACGCTGCGACTGAAGTGGGCCCGGCGCTCTTCTTCTCTCTGTTGGTGATCACACTCTCGTTCGTACCGGTGTTCACTCTGGAGGCCCAGGAGGGCCGCCTGTTTGCTCCCCTCGCATTCACCAAGACCTGGGCCATGGCCGCCTCGGCCGGTCTCGCCGTGACCCTGATACCGGTGCTGATGGGCTATCTGATCCGTGGCCGGATCCGTTCCGAACAGGACAATCCGCTGAACCGTATGGCCATCGCCCTCTATCAGCCGGTGCTCGCAATGGTCCTGCGCTTCCCGCGGACCACGATCCTGATGGCCGGCATTGCGTTCGTGCTCAGTCTCTGGCCCCTCAAACAACTCGGCAGCGAGTTCATGCCACCCCTCGACGAAGGTGATCTGCTGTACATGCCCACTGCACTGCCCGGTCTCTCCATTGCGAAGGTGGCTGAACTCCTGCAACAGACGGACCGGATGATCATGCAGGTCCCGGAAGTGCTCAGCGTGCATGGCAAGGCAGGACGTGCCGACACGGCCACCGATCCGGCACCACTGGAAATGTTTGAAACCACCATCCAGCTCAAACCCGTCGAGGAGTGGCGGCCGGGCATGACCATGGAAAAACTGGTTGAAACCCTGGACGCTTCAGTACGAGTTCCCGGCCTCACCAACATCTGGATTCCGCCGATCCGTAACCGCATCGACATGCTGGCGACCGGCATCAAGAGTCCGGTCGGCATCAAGGTGACGGGCAGCGATATCGACGTGATCAACCGCATCACCACGGAAATCGAAGGGGTGGTGAAACAGGTACCCGGCGTCACCAGTGCATTCGCCGAGCGTCTGACCGGAGGACGATATATCGATGTTGATATCGATCGCCAACGCGCCGCCCGTTACGGGCTCAACATCGCCGATGTGCAGACCATCATCCAGAGTGCAGTCGGGGGGATCAACGTGAGCGAGACGGTCGAAGGCCTCGCCCGTTATCCGGTGAATGTGCGTTACCCCCGCGAACTGCGCGACTCGCTGGACCGTTTGCACGCCCTGCCTTTTGTCACCGCGACCGGCCAGCAGCTGGTGCTCGACGATGTGGCGACCTTAAGTATCAGTGATGGCCCACCCATGCTGCGCAGCGAGAACGCGCGGCTGGTCGGTTATGTCTACGTCGATGGACGAGGCAGGGATACCGGCTCGATGGTGCATGACATGCAGTCGGCCGTAGGTGCCGGTGTGGTCCTGCCTGCCGGTTATTCCATCACCTGGTCCGGACAGTTCGAGTTCCTTGAACGTGCCATCGAACAGCTACAGGTGGTGGTGCCATTTACCGTGCTGATCGTGTTGATCCTGCTGTATCTGACTTTCCGGCAGATCGGCGAGGCGCTTCTCCTGATGAGCACGTTGCCGTTTGCACTGATCGGCGGAATCTGGTTGTTGTACGCCCTCGACTACAATCTCTCCGTCGCCGCCGCGGTAGGATTCATTGCCATGGCCGGGGTGGCCGCCGAATTTGGTGTGATCATGCTGCTCTATCTCAAGCAGGCCTGGCAGGTGAAACAGGCGGCGCAGCAGACGACCGATCTTGATCTTCGTGCCGCCATCCACGATGGCGCTGTGGCGCGGGTGCGTCCGAAACTGATGACCGTCGCCGTGATCATGGCGGGCCTCTTGCCCATCATGTGGAGCGATGGCACCGGCAGCGAAATCATGCAACGTATCGCAGCGCCGATGATCGGCGGCATGTTCACCGCGCCGCTGCTGTCGATGCTGGTGATTCCGGCTGCGTATTACCTGGTGCACCGGCCCCGTTGATCAACGCACCGAATGTCCGCAGACATGTGCCAGCGAGGCAGTCTGACATCTCTGGTAGAACAGGGCTGCTTACGCAAGCTGTTCACTGAAGTTCGCTTTCCATGCGCAGGTAGCTCGAAATGCCACCGGGAACAGGCTTGAAAGTCTCGTTCCATTCGGGCGTGGCGAAGACCTTCGTCATGGTGTCATCGTGGGTGGCCATGTCCGGCCACTGCAGATTCCCGGTGCTGTTGACGGGGCCGAGATCATCCATCGCCTTGCCAGTGATCTGGGCTGCTTCCGGCAAGTTGGTCCAAAAACAGATCAGGTCGAGTTCCCGCTTCAGACAGAGCAATGTCCGGGCACGGGCCCACTGTTTGTACGCCTCGACGAGTTCGGGCTTGTAGTAGCAGTTGCGAATTTCGAACATCGAATCATCGCTGGTAAGGAACCATGCAGCACCCGCGATGTGATTACCTTGTTCGAACTCGGGCCATGGTTGGGACTTCGCAAAGCGTTCTCCCGCCAGTGCCGCCTCGACATCGTGTTAAAAAATGCCGGTGTGGGCGGCGCCATACGACCGTTGACTGCAACCACGTTGCGTCGCGGGATTACACGATGGACGTGCTGGCAAAGAATGTGTCCATCGGCATGAAGCACGCTGCCCGACGAATTGCGGTCTTCAATACCGCCTCCATATTTTCCCGCGGAGGCTACAATCATCGCAAAGGTCATCAGAAGTGAGCGACCAGGTGAAAGCCGCGCCAGTTCGAGGCCTCGGGCACAGCGAGAAAAGCCGGGATGAACTGATAGAACAAGAACAGTGAATGGCTGGTCGCCAGCAACCTCAGCAGCCTTTGAGTCGTCTCGAAGACTGCCGCGGGTACATTGGATAGCGTCTGGTCGGACCGAAGACGCGAAAGTTTCGGCGCGTTTGATTGAGCTTCGTCACATCGCGAACAAATCTTCCGAGCCCGGGCGTATCGCCGATAGCTTTGATCTCGCAGTAACCTGGCGCTGTAGGCGTGCGGATTCGTGCACGCTCCCGTTAGCCCTCGGGCTCAAGTTCGGGCAGTTCTACTTTCAAACGACCATGCGCATCGAAAATTTCTTCAGGTCTAGAGAGGGTCGATCATCGCGGTTTGAATCCTGTAGCCGACAATCCGCTAACCAGAGGCGTTTTCCTGTCAGTGCTCGGCTGCGCTGGCTCGCGTGGAGCTCGCTTACCTTATGAGCGAGCGAGCCGCCGAGCTTATTCGACGCGCGCGCTTCGACGTCGAGCCTCAGGGCGACGCCGGTTCACCTATTCTTTCGATACAGGCGCAGGATTAATAAAATCATCGCGGTTCAGATCGTTGAGACTTCCCCACCGCGCCGAATCGAAGCTCTTCATTGCGGCAATCATCGACTTGTCGACGTCTAGCACGAGGTCATCCTTATCCGCGATCATTTTGAAAGCGGTCAAAGGAAAGGCAAAGAGTTTTTCGCTTGAAACCCAACTCGGGTCGAATGCAAGAACCGCGTAGTCGACCTTCGCTGCGCCCATATCGATAACGAGTTCCTCGATTTCGCCGATGTCATTTCCTGCTCGGCTATTAACGTCTTTTCCGATCAGTGTGCTGGCACGAAACGAACGCGCGGTGCCTGCCGGCGGCTTGAATCCGTAGTTCGTATCCAGACCCTCAACGTAACGCCGATTGTCCACGGCCTTCTGCCAGTCGGCCTTGTCGACACCAGCTCTTTCCAGCATGTCGCGCGACATGTCCTGATATGACAGGGACTCGTGGTCCGCTCCCATTGTTAGCGCACTAATGGGAACTGCAAACAGTTTTTCGGACTCAAAGAAGCCTGGGTCAAATTCGAGGAGCGCGTATCGGACATCGCCCGTATTCACATTGATGATGAGATCTTTAATCTCTCCAACGCTTTTTTTCTCCGAGCCGTGGACGTTCTTACCTATCAGGTCGCTGGCGCGTACCGCATGATAGGTATGTCGTGCACCCATCTCGACGGGTGCGTTATTCATCGGTTTCCCTTCTTGCCCCTGAACGAATGCCGGCAGCATGCCGCCACTGAACGCCGTAAAGACTATCGAAGCTTTGAGGAAATTCGTCGCACGTTTGATCTGCATAGCAAGTTCCTTGAGTTTAAAACAATATGTCAAAACAAATTTGCAGTTGATCTGTTCGCGAGCTCAACCAAATACCAGACTGAATCCGACGCAGGCAGAGGGATATCGTAGTGTCGTCAAGAAGAAAATCGCGAATCGATTAGATGCCCACTTCTGCATGCTCTCGTAGTGAGGGCCCGCCCGTTTGTTCGCTACCGCACGCTGACTCGCGGAGACCAATGGGTGAAGACCCTGACAATCTGCATTCAAGTGGTTCGCAGAGTGGTCGGTGCGTGTGGCGAGATGCGCAGGGACTGTGCCGCTACTGATCCAGGTGGACAGCGCGATGCATTGGGATACCCGCAGGCCTGCATGGCCAGCGAAAAGCTTGAGGCCCGCCTCCGCTCGATCATTGGGTTCCTGAACCTTACGGCCAAGGCGCGCAATCCCCTGTTCATTCCGCGATGTCTTTTCCTTTATCGCTGCGGCGTGGCTCCCTGCCTGTAGTGGATTCGACGCCGGGGGCATCTTGCAAGAGATTCTCCGCGCTCTTCAACGGTTGTACCTGGCGTGCCTGTTCTTCGATAACGCCGGCTTCGCTGTACAGTCCCGCTTCCGCTTCGGTAGACGGCGCATCGAGTTCCGCCGCCGGCGATTCAACGGAAGGAAGTTGCCGCACTGAACCCGCGCCGTGTGTTTTCGCCGGCAACCCTTCGAGCATGGTGAACGGCACCCCGTTGGGAAAGACAACCTCTCGTGCCTCGTCGGGCATTGAAATGCCATGTTTCTGAAAGGCGAGCTTCACCAGCCGGATCACCGAAGAACGCACCTTCAGCCAGCTGTGCTCGCGGCCGTTCAGCCAAAAGTAAACGCGCAGGTTTACCGTCGCTTTTCCCAGGCTCTCCGCGAGCACCGAGGGTTCGGGGTCGTTCAGCACGGCTGGATGATCCTCGAGCACCTTGCGCGCGACCCCCTGAGCTGCGTTGATCGAGTCGTCGTAGCCAATGCCGACGACGAAGTCCTCGCGCCGGTTGGCGTTGGTCGTGAAGTTGCGCAGGTTGCTCTTATAAACGATTGCGTTCGGAATCTGTACGATGGTGCCGTCGAGACTCATCAAGATGGTGGTGCGCACGTTCAGCTGCTGTGCGTAACCCGTCACACCCGCAACTTCGATCAGGTCGCCTGTCTCGAACGGCCGTTGCATGCTAAGGAAGATGCTGGCTAGAAAGTTCTCCGTGATGTCGCGGAAAGCGATGCCCAGGACCAGTCCGATCAACCCGGTGCCGCCGACCACCGTCAGGGCGAGTTGCGTCAGGCCGGAGACCCTCAGCACGATATAGATGCCGCACAGGACAACCAGGAGGCCTGCCCCACCAGCGATCACATTGCGCAGCAGCTTCGCGCGTAACCGTCGCGAGAGCAATGCCCGGGCACCTCGATTGGCCAGCATGCCGGCTCCCAACGAGAGCGCCAGGATCAACAGTCCGAAAAATACAAAAGGAAGCGAATGGACAAACTCGCGCCACAGCCCCAACAGTCCGCTCCACGCGGGACCGAAATCCCAAACGGAGGGCTCGATCACTTCCATCCGGTTGGCCACGGCGACCACGCCTTGCGTGTTGCCCGCCAAATCACCAGCCCATTTCTTCAGCTCGTCGGAGTCCACTCGACCGCTGAGGAACACGACACCTTCTTCAACGCGGACGTCTGGGCTGACAAACCACTCGGTCGCAATGAGAACGCTTTGCAGTCGCTTGGCAATCTCTTCGTCGCGCGCCAACGGGTTTATATCCAGCTTCGCGGGCGCCGAAAGTTCGGCATCGTCAGGAACAGCAGTTTGGTTTGCTTGGCCACCGTTGTTCTTCGGCTCCTGCGCCACGACGCTCCAGGAAAGCACGCTCAGGAGGCAGCAGGCCAGTAACACCCTCCGCGAAGCCTTGCAATGCTGTGTGTACGCGAATTGCCGCACGCAAAAGTTATTCATCAGACGCAGGACACCCCGAACGGCATCTCCGCGGATCAGCACATTCGCCACCAGTGGGCGGCCGCGCAGCCGGCAGGAAATCACGGAGAACCTGTAATCGTATTGAGCGCAAACGTCGAGGTGTTAGGCGTGCCCGGTATCACGGACACCTCGGTAATGCCCCCGTTTGCAGGCGGTTGCGTGCGATGCGGGCTTTCGCAAGGCGTCGACCATCGCTTCCGTCCTTTGCGATGCACGCATTTGGGGTGCTTTATCGGGTTGCGGCCGCAGCTCGACCAACTGCTCGAACGCCGCCTTGTAAAAAAATGTGGCCTTCGTCCGCATCGGACGACGGGTTAAGCTGCTCCGATTGCCCTCCAGCCCGTATTTCTCACAGGGATCGCGAATGCTGGCGAGCGTGTGAGCTTGGATCGCGCCGCTCTGAACTGAAATTCATAGCCGTAGCCATGGATTGAAGGAAGAGCAAGCGAGACACGCTCATAGGTCGGTAGAGCCGCGACAGGTTTGGCACGCTGACACCGTGGGTTGGTAAGACGATTTTGTGGACGCCATCGGAACTATCAGAATTTTTGTGTGCGGGGCGGTTGTTCGATTTGTCCACGGTGCTGGTCGCCCCTTCTATAGGGCGACCGGCGCGGTGGGCAAGTCGGGTTGCGCGATTCACGCTACGGGTCTCGTAAACCGGTCACCGTACGCTATCGCAAATTCGTTCATTGCGCTGCGCCATTCTTTTGATGCTCGTCCCCAATCCGCCGTGATGTTGCGCAGTGCCAGCCAGATCAGTTTG
>Ga0105050_10008570_pt1 | contig 11740 bp, 5 predicted proteins | sample FRY01_FD_78088 | JGI IMG/M metagenome (GOLD analysis project Ga0105050, IMG submission 78088) | Freshwater microbial communities from Lake Fryxell liftoff mats and glacier meltwater in Antarctica - FRY-01 | ecosystem: Environmental > Aquatic > Freshwater > Ice > Glacier meltwater ... | reverse complement strand
GGGAACCCGGCCTGAATAATCGGGTTGAGTGCAGCTAGCGAGTGAGTCATCCTGGTAACAGGGAGATGCCATGACTGAGTTACCGCCGGGTCTGTACGACCGACTGATTGATGGATTATTAGCTATCTCCGCACCATTGCGCATTGGATCCGAATGATCCCATCAGGGGTGCGAAAGAGTGCATCTCCTTGGCCCGCTAGAGATTCGGCACCCGCTTCATCAAGAATGATCCGGCTATCAACCGCAGAGCGGACTCTTAGCGCCAGTTGGGCCGGCAGGTTTGAACGAATGACCGGAGTAATAATGTCCGCAGAAGGTCTCTGCGTTGCTACGACGATATGGATTCCTGCGGAGCGACCCTTCTGGGCGAGTCGCTGCAGTAACGCCTCAATTGTTTTGCGATCCTCCTTATCGGTTGTGAGATCAGCGTATTCGTCAAGCACGAGTAGGTGCCATGGCTTGCGCTCATCCGGAGTGATCTTCTGATTGAACTCAACTAGCGACCGAACCTTCTGCCCTCTAAAGGCAACTCCTCGTGCTTGCATCTCGTCGACCAACAGTTCAAGTGCCCCAATGGCGTCCTCAGCGTCCCACCCGATGTCGCCTTCAAGGTGGGGGGACTCTTCAAAGCCGACCAGTTCTGTCCCCTTAGGGTCTACTAAATGCAGCCGGAGTGACCCTGCCGAATAATGAAGACATAGACCCTCAAGAATAGTTTCTAGCGCTACCGACTTCCCGCTGCCGGTTGTGCCAGCAATAAGTAGATGTGGGGTTGATGAGGAGGAGAAATTGATTCCCACGAGCGATCCGGAAATGTCCTCACCAATCGGAGCGAACAAGCCATCTACAGGCCATTCTGCTCTTGACCACAAATCCGAAGCATTAACCATGTACCGCTGACTTGAGGACTTGGGTACCTCGAATACCACAAAACCGCGATCCGTATACGAACGGATCGTCTGGTCCTGAGTCAAGCAAAGCTTCAACTTAAGATCCTCAGTCCTTGACGCAACAGTCGACCCTTGAACTCCGACCTCCGTCTTAGGGCGGAACCGGAGAATGAAGAATCCCGGGCCTTGTTCGTATCGCAACTCTTGAGGGGGCTGCTCAACTCCAACTTTGAAGGCAGCAAATGTGTCAAGTGCCTCCTGGTATCGAGTAGTCAATTCGTCGACCGACATGCCCGGAGTGCTTTCTCTTTCGGTATCACTTGTTGGGATGAGAGGCTCCCCGCGAATTTCTTGAGTGCCGACTTGCTCCGTTTCAATCACCGAGTCAGTCTGCATGTCCCCATCAGGAGAGGAGTCCTGCATCGAAGCTGAGCTGCCTTCAGCAGCAAGTTGAGTCGTCAGTTTGGTTGGGTCACCGGTCGGTACTTCTGGTCTGAGAGGTGATCGGATTTTGGGCGTGACCGCTAGCCCACTCTTCGCTGTAACACCCTGCAGGGAGTGCAGCAATGAAGGCCGTCCAACTCTGAGGAGGCGAAGATCAGGCTTAAGTTCCTTAATCTCATCTTCGGCCCGTGACGTTGAATTAGTTGCGCAAATCACCCCGTCAATTAGCTGCACCCTGTAAGCACCGGCGGTGAGGTTCGAAACTACCGTTCCCAGATCGGTAGTTTCGGGACCGTCGTGTATCACCAGCGAAGGAAGATCTTCTGGCGACTGTGTCGCTTTTGGTAGTTGTCTCAAGGCCATCGCCAATTCACGTAGCCATAGGTCACGGTCACCCGGCTCAGTCTGCTCACCCGGGTCACCAATCATGTCCCTGACAAGAGCGATCGTCCGTTCAACCTGTTCGACGGCGTTGCCAAAGTCCTCATCTCTTCTAAACTTTGACTCAATGACCTGAGCATGGATCAGCATTTCACCATCGCGCTGCACACAGCAGAGGCGCAGCAAGTCAGCCCTCGTTCGCTGAGGGCCACCGAACCACTGCGTGTAATCATCAAGACAGAGCCATGCTTCTAAGCCGCCGAGAGATGAGACAGGTTCGATCTCGGATATGCGGCGGCGAGCTACCACTAGGCCAACGATTTCTTCGGTTGTCCTGCCTAGTCCTAAGGCCCGGAGCATTATCCCAGGGGCAATGTTTCGCCCGATTTCATATACTCGAGAAGCGGCATCGCGAGCTGTCTCCTCGTCTCCGACTAGATCAAGGGTCGTTTGAAGGCGCCGAGCTAGCCGGTCAACTACAAATTTCTTCCCTGAATTAGAACTTACGACAAGTGTGTAACTGTGGTTTTTCCCTACCCCGTCGCGAACCATAATCACATCAGGGCGCTCCGAAACAGCATCGATCTGGTCCCGCCCAACAAACTGGTCAATCGTCACTAACCAGTGGGCAACTCCGTGAAGAAATAGGAACAAGTCTTCACGGCCGGCAAAATCAATTTGCATCGTTAAGTAGTCGGTATTTTCTGGCGAGGAAACCGACACAGGTGCCGAGCGGTAGCGTCGCACTGCAAGTGTGCTCCAGGACTCAAGCAACGAATCAGGGGAGGCAGGCAGGAGCACTCGGGTTGAAGCGAGCCCAGGCCCCGAGGAGACGAGAGACTCCTGTGCGTGAGTAGTTGGCTCAAATAACCGGTCAAACACTCCTGCACCGTGGCTTTCGGCTGCACGTGTTTGGGTATTTACCTTGTAGCTTCTGCCGAATACGTCAGGGGCTAGCGCAACATCAATTCGGCCGAGCAAATGATCCAACTGCCGGAGTGTCCCGTCCGGATTCCAGCGATGGAGCAGTATCTGGAGCCGCGGCAGTAGCGCTGGACCGCCATCCGCTACATCGAACTGCTCAAGTTCTGCGGCTACTTCATTAATTTTGTCTTCAGGGCAGCAAACATGAAATTGAATTGCCGGTGGTTCTGAGAATTTACCCAAGCCCTTGAGTTCCTGTAACCCCTTGGCTAGAGCTGCGGCGACTCGAGCATCGCCATCGGCGTTTAGTAGAAGAATGGCAAGCCCGTCTTGTTTATGTGGGTACTCCGAGATGTACCGGTCTGCCTGATCGACCATTAACTTGATGACATCATCATCCACTCGAGACTGATGGACTGTGTCCTCGGATCTAACGATTGTAAACTCTTCGTGAAATCCAGATTCGCGCTGCGATACGTGAATTTGCGTCGCTTTTGGAGCCAACAAAGGAGGCTGACCAAGCGGCGAGAGTCTCTCCATTGAATCGAAATACAGGCCCTCATTTTCTGTACTTACCTTAAATTCACCTACGAGTGCCTTAGAAATATCTACCGTAAATCTATTGAGATAAGAACCATACCAACGGAGCCGGATGGGGTGAGTTGCCAGCATCGCAGAGGTTTCTGGGCCAAGCTCACCGATATCGAAATCCAGAAGAGCCTCGAGGTCATTGTTTGGAGCTCCGGTCAGGACGAGCGAAGTGCGAGCCTCGGACAGAGCCGCTGTGTAGAGGTCTGCATAGTCTTCTATCTTTGTCCAGCTAAGTCCCCCAGCCAACTTTCTAAGCCACTCCCCTCGAGTGGAAGCCCAGCGTTCGGAGTCCCCACCAATCGGCTGATGATCAAGCCAATTGAAAGGCGAATCGAACGAGGCTGCAGACTCAAGCTGCTCAAGTGATTCGGCTTTTACCCTTCCGTGGTCGACCGCTTCTTGGAGGAGGCGCCCAAAGGCGATGAGGTTAGATCTAAGCGGGTCCCACGCAAATTCGTCGACGACTACCTCGTCTACAAGGATTTCGAATCCTATTTGCGCCCAGTATTTTTTCCGGCGAGCATCCTCCTCTTCGGACTCGTCTTGTTCCGGATCAGGCCACTTCAGCAAATCAACCTCAGCGATCGACATGTCGACTTGTAACTTTAATTCTCCGAAACCTGCGTCCTGCGAGTTTATGACAATCTCAAGAAGTGTCGGTCCGAAAAGAAGAGCGAACAGGCGTCGGGAGAGAATTGCCGACCCTGCGTCGCCCGTCTCACGAAGCAGAACAATTGTTTCCTCTTTATCCGGACGCTCAATCGCCAGGATTTTGGTTAGGACGGCTAGGAGCGGGTCCGGAGGTGCGTAACTGTTAATGGCAAGCCGCTCTACGCGCCTTTGTAGATTTGCCGGAAGAAGGCCAAACAAAGTCTCTGTCTGGCTGTCTAGTTTCTGCGCGGAGATGAGTTGCTCGGCGGCACCCCTATCGTTGGCATCAAGCCCTTCCTCAATCTGGAGTTCCTTAAACTCTTCGACCCGGTCGGAATCTTTAGTCGTAAAGTAGTCAACTATCTGTTTACCTAAGCGACGCTGTTGTTGCATCGTTTCAAATAACTTTTCCCACTCCGACAGTTGCAACTGGCTTCGAATCTCTTCGTCGCCGCCTGCGAACTTCTCAAGCTTCCGACGGAGCGCCTTAAGCCTATCTGGGGTCATTTGATTCGCCAGTCCTCTAATTCGAACCGAGGCATCCACCAGACTTTTAGCGTCGACGTCGTTCAGTTCTGTTCCGTCCGGCTTGCAGTGATTTGAGAGATTCCTGTTGCGCTCAATTCGTTTCTTTAAGGCGACGGTGGTGGACTCATCAAAAAGATGATCATCTGGGAACATTCCAAGTAGGTGAAGGGAACTTGCCAGTGAATGCTGAGCAGATACTACGTCTACGGTCGTACCCTCAGTGATCAATCCGTGGGTCACCTCAAGTACGAACTCAACCCACTCACTGGTTGCCGGAACGGCTCTGCGAGCCGATTTAACCGCTAGGAATACTGAATCGATCTGGTTATGAAGCAACTCCGGGAACTGAACGGTGAAAGCCTTCAGCTTCCATGCCTCTTTATTAATAAGATCCCTTCGCCACCTAGGATTGTCGGCGGAGGGATCATCTAACAGAACTTCTCCATCTCGAATAGCGAATAACGCCCCAAGGCTCTCGGCATCGGCTGGACTACCAACCGGTACAAAAATGGTCCCGTACTTTTTTGGGTGATCGCGATACCAAGTGAGCGTCTTCTTGGCGTCGATCATCGCCTCGATCGGTACTAGCTCAGCTGAAACCCCAGCGACTACGACTCTCGGCGGCTTAATTGCGCCCTTCCTTGGTCCAGCGTTAAGTAACTCTCTCACAGCTACGGTCACGACTTCCTGGGTGAAACCGACCAACTGCAACATAGGTTTGGCATTTGGCTTACTTTCGTCAAGCTGACGTAGAGCAAGCTTCGCCACAATGATGCCAAACAGTGTGTCCCTCTGAGAATCGAGGCCATCGATGCCTGTCATCCGCCCTCCAGACCTAGACCAACTAAACGCGTGGCATCTGACAATGACAACAAGAGCCCCGAATCTGCAAGGAGGTTTGAGAAAGCGGTGGTGTTCTGTTCCATGGTCGTACCATTCACAAATCGAAGCAGCCCAACTTTGTTAGCAGATATATCGTCAACTACTAGCCCGAGCTTCTCAAACAGGCGAGATTGACAGAACAGATCGAAGTCAACTCCTTCAGGTTCCGGAACAAGTGCGGCGACCACCGCTTCTACTAAGGCCGGTTTCATGGTGAAGTGCCGCCGGCCTGAATTATGGTTGAGACCGCCAATCACGGCCAGAGTCGAGGCGAAGAAAAGTTGTGTGTCATTAGTCCACTTCTCGCTGCCCTCAGCCAAGTGAGATAGTTCGGAATCCTCTGGCTTCTTGGCTGCGAGGTTCTGAGCAGTTTTCACCAGTGCCTGCCGAATTTGCCGGCGAGACCTCTCAAAAATTTTCCGTGACTCAGCGCGTAGTGCCAGGTCTGTCGTGATTGCAACTGGAATATAGGTCCGACGTTCATCGCATAAGCGAAAGGCCAACTCTCGCTGGTGAAGTGCTAGGCAAAACGGCACCCAGTGGCTCAGATAATCAACTTTTCGAGCTCGTTCGACTCTGTCGTTGGTAAGGATTGAGTGAACGCCAGACCGCAATGCTTCTAAGACATTGGTGTTACGGGTTTCATCATGGTCTTGGACAGTATTGTCTGTGAAGACGGTATCTGGCTGATCAAAGTCATGGCTGGCCATTTCGGCAGCCAACTTGCCAAGTGATGAATCCGAAGCCGCAGTTAGCTGCCGTATGCCAGCCCGCGTATCTTTCAAGCGCCCTTGGTTGGGGTCGGTTCTTAAAAGTTCGTAAACTAAGGTCCCGCCTCCCCGGTAGAGATACCGCTCAACTTGAGGAACTGATTTCTCACCGGCTTTTACTCGACTATTTACAGCGTCATAGTGAATGAGTTCACCTACATACGGGAATAGGTGGTATCCGAACCACCCGGGTGCTTTAGCTTGAAAGGGAATTGGAACTAGCAGTCCTCGAAATAGATCCCCAAGTTCCCGCATGACGTCGTCATCGGCAATCCCACCGTCTGCGCCAAGTGAGTCAACAAATTGTCCTGAAACATCTGTCAGGAGCCGCCGAACAAAGTCGTGGCTGCGGCGTTGGAACTCAATCTCACAGCCGGGTAGGAGGAGTTTACTTTCGTCAACCTGGTCGACACCCCATGAAATTGCCATCAGCTCAAGGGTGACGTAGAATCCACGGCCCTGCGGCAGCAAGTTACCGCCGAAGCACTCTTTCACTATTGTCGATTTGGCCGCCTTAGAACTCATGGCTGGCCCATCCTCACTATTCGGTCATCCAATATCTGCAATTCATGCTTCTGGCCGCCTTGAAATACGAGGGTGCTCAGTGTCGGTGAAGCTTGACTAGCAACCACACCCAACCTCCGCAGGATCGACCGAGTTATGTGAGCTACTTGCTGCCGCGATTCAAGGCCGTCGGCAACCCGTAGAATAAAATCGAACTCCTGTAGGTTCAGCGGTATTGCCCACAGCGGGTCGGTTCCATCAAGGTCCAAGGTAAGAATAACCCTTCGGTCAATCCAATCAACTTGTCGTTGGACCTCTGGGCCATCGCCGTACTTGTACCGCCTCTCCCACACTGCATATTCAGATCTGAGACTCGATTGATCAATTGGTATTTCCGTTGCAACAATTTGCGAAAAGCTTCTCATCGAAACCCCTCCAGACCCCGAGGCAGAGGCACGCTGCACGCTGAATGCAGGATCAACTATTGCTAGCGAATTAAGTCCTGCCCGACGAATGCCTTGAATAGCTTCCAAGCCGCGAAATACTCGGTTTCTCAAACTTGCTTTAGCGCCAGTCGGCGAATTAACGATTTCATCAAATTCGTCGAGATGGAGAAAGCCGAGGCGGGAAACCGCCGAGACGCCAATTTCTTTGGCGTTGGCCGGGGATTGTGTATCGAAGTAGTTTCTACGCCGCATAAACTGCCACAACTCACGGTGGTCTTGTGCCTCTCGCAGCCGATCTATTTTAGTTGTCGGAGCACCATCGCTACCGATATCGACTGGTGCGTGATGGGGGCCAACATTGGAAGAGAGGGAGGGATCAAGCCGATCATCCACCTGGCGGATTGCGCGCCGCCCCGGGTCGATTCGTCTAAGCGACTCAAAGACGCTCATTCTTCCCATTGAGGTGCCTTCAAGCTGAGAACCAAACAAAAGTTCGTGATAGGCGTAACTGTCTGCCCAGTTTTCAGGGTAAGACGCGCTTCGCTTGTGAACCTCAGAGCACTGAAGTCCTCCAGTGACGAGGTGCGAAACAACGATAAGCAGTTCTCGTATTGTTACGATACGACCTGAACGCTCAACAACTTCAAACAGCAGTCTGATTCCTTCTCGCCGTTGTGCACCCTCAACGCCATCACCTCCCGCGGGGGCTGCTTCTACTAGTTGTTCCCGGTTGAGTCGTACCGGACAGCATTCTTTCGCTACGCAACCGTCGCAGTCCTGCCACGGGGCGTCATTCACGACCCACTCTTCAAGTAATTGCTCAACTAGGGACGCTCCAACATCTGTTGATCCAGCGACACTCTGGTAATTCAGATTCAATACCGAAATTGAGGAGTCTTCTGAAGAGGTGACCCCATGCAGGATGCTGCCGGTAAGCACTTTCATTAACTGCTCAAGCTGCTCAACTCCGCCGATGCACGAACGAAGTCGACCCTCGTTTGCGCATACAAGCGTCACGCCCTCACCCAAAATCGCCTTCACCAGCTTCTCGGCACCGAAAGAAGTTGGAAATTCACTGAGATCTTTGATGATTCTTAGGTTCCGCCCATCCTCAAAAGTGTAGAGATCGGTTTCGCCATAACCTTCGTCGTTGATTTGGCTGGCAACCTCAGCGACGGATTCCAAACCTCTCAATTGAGCAAGAACAGACGCACATATGTGGGTCTTTCCATGACCGGCGTCTCCGGTGAGTACCACCACCCGGACAGACGGGTCGTTGAGGAACGCTGCCACCGTCGATGTGGCCTTGGTAGAGAGTTCGAACGAGTGCTCGGAACCTTCGAAAAAGATTTGTGCAAAGTCAGCGTCGAAGGGCTGGTATGCATTTAGAAGCTCAACGTGCTGATTGATTTTGGCTGATGTCGGCGTAGCTAGAGAATCAGTCACTTGGACGAGACCGCTCTTGGTTGCCAGCTCAGCAGCGAATTCCATTCATGAACTCTCAATTGTTCCCTCCAGAGATAAGACTGTCCGTTCCTCGGGGCAAAATGCAAACGAATAATTATAATCCTGAAGTCTCCGAGTCCCATGGCTTCAAAATCTGGGATCTGGCTCTAGGAAAGTTCTGCCTGTCGTTGAAGCGCATCAATGAACTCGGGGGGAAACCGCTTGGAACCCTCTCTTGCTCGCTTGACATACCCAGTGAGGGCTTTCTTTGAGAGCGAATTTCGTTCGAGACCCAAGAATTCCCCGATCGGCTGGTGAGTGGGCGTTTCAACGTGAGTTGAAACTTTAAAGGCATACCGCTTTTTGGCGTCACCAAATGCGGCATTTGGCCAAGCCCGCTTCTCAATTAGGTCGGATACGCGAGTCTCATCCAATTCACTCGCGGGCTGGGCTAGTTCCTCGCCGAGCCACTTTGCGACGGGAACGCTTACGGCGTTTCCAACCATTTTCCATCGAGCCCCCAATTTAATCGGAGCGTCGTTCAAGAATATATTGGTCCAGTCACATTCAAAGCCCTGTAAACGCTCTGCGTCTCCGATGGTAGGCGTTGTTGCTGTCATGGTCGCAACGTCAAATATGGCCGGAGGGGAAGGTATACCTAATCCGGACCCACCCTTAATTGGTGGAACAGCGTCTTGAGTCCACCCAACCCCGCGCCTTCCCTCAGTCCAATAGAACCCGTAGGAGTGACCCTGCTCTAGTAGGCCAACGGTATCGTCAGTCTCGGCATCCACGTGCCTTGCGAACAAAATGGGTGCGGGAGACAAATCGCCTCGACTTGCAAGGATGATGACCCGTTTACGGCGTTGGGGTAAGCCGAAGCCCCTTGAGTCGACCACTCGATAGGCCCAGCGGTATTTCAGCCGATCTAGTTCCGCCAGGATCTCCCGCATCGTTGCACCTCGCCCCAAGCGAAGGAGGTTCTGAACATTCTCGAGCAGAAGAAACTCTGGTTTACTCGTCGCAATAATCCTGAATACTTCACTGATGAGGCCCGACCTAGAACCAGCTAAACCTGCTCTCGTGCCTGCAAGACTTATGTCTTGGCAGGGAAAGCCAGCAGTAAGCAGATCGATGCTTTTTGGCAAGGAATTCAACTCTGCTACATCGCTACATTTAGCAACATTCCCGAATCTTTTAGAAAGGACTGCAGAAGCGAGGGGGTCGATTTCACACATAAGTTGTGTTTCGTGCCCACTCTGGTGGAGACCCAGTTCGATCCCCCCAATGCCAGTGAATAGACCTGCAATCTGTAGGCGTCGACCTGAAGTCAAGTTGCTTAATTGGTTGGTTTCGTTGTGCTTTAGTGTCATCGCAGGAGGTGGAGCCCAAGTGAATATCCCATTTTCGGCGGGACGGCGTTGCCGATTACTTTTTGGACCAAGGTTCTAGAACTCTCACCGAAGTCGAAGAAGTCGGGAAAAAATTGAATTCGAGCAGCTTCATGAGGTGTGATTGTGCGGCGCTCGGAAGGATGGACGAATCTACCGCGTCCCATAGTGCCGAACCCCGTGGTGATAGTCGGTGCTGGACGGTCCCAGTGGAGTCTCCCGTAAACCGATCCGTATGAATGCTCCTTCAGGCGATGACAATCCGGCCGTTGCTCATCCGGAAGCTCCCAGAGTTCGTTCTCAAACAAGTAGTCGATTCGCGCTCGGTTCGTAGGATTCGGCTCGGGAGGCCTGTTGAAGGCCGAAGTACTTCCAAGTTTTTGCTTGGGAAGTTGTAGATCACTAATTGCCCAACGAAGTTCTCGAGGCTTAACTTCAACCTCGAGGATCGCTGCTTCGACTGTCGGCGTGTGAGTCAAGGAAGCAACCGTGATGCTCCTCTTCCTCTTCTGAGCAACGCCAATCCGGCTAGCGTCAAGGATTCCTGAATTTACGGAGTAGCCCAAGTCTCGCATTAGCTGCCAAGTTCTGTTCGCTACACCGCGCCGGTCTCGTTCAACTCCTGGGACGTTTTCAATTATGACGTGTTGGGGACGAATGACCTCACAAAACCTTGCCATTCGCAGGTAGAGCTCATTTTTAGGGTCATCGTTTCGGGTGTGATTATTGAAGTCGGAATGACCTTGGCAGGGTGGCCCGCCAATCACTACGTCGATATCTCCGAGCTGGGCTTTGAGCCCTTTCTCGGTAGAAGTTGCTGGTTCGCCACAGGTACCATTGAGAAGCTCTTCAATAGGAGAACAAAGTGCGAACGCTGCCGGGAAATTGCGGGAATAGATCTCCAGTATCGTCTGATCAATATCGTTGGCATAGACCGGACACATCTGAAGACCTAGGGCATGACATGCCTCTGCAAGTCCCACCGATAAACCACCGCATCCAGCAAACAAATCAACCACCCGAACTTCCTGATGGGATTCCCGGATTTCTGGTGCAGATACTGATCGGAGCCAGGACAGATCGAATGCGGCATCGGCTGAAATAGTCGAGGTTCCAGCTGCAAGAGCTATCTCGGTGTCAACTCTGGAACCATCCCTTCGAGTCACTGACCGCGTTACGGTTTTGGCTCTGGTGAACTCGTAGCTCTCCGCTCCGGTCATTGATCTGATGACGGGTCCACGCACTTCTAACATGGCAGCAGCATATGGGTAGCTACTGACAACAGTCGGTTCTGGGGTTCCAGCAACCGAAAATCTGAACCGGGGTGCGAGCCGGTTGGGGGAGATCAACGGCAAACAACCTAGTGGAGTTAGCCCTGCGCGGAAAGTGCTTACTCACTGCCTGCACGCTTTGTAGGAGCAACGCCAATTTCGATCTTGGGGCAACCTGAGGGGGCATCTGCAGTTCAAGGGAAGAGGGCGGCATTACACTGGCATCGCCCATGAGGGCCGATTATCGCTCTCTGTGATGCAGCGGTTCTGTTCGATGTTTTGCCGCCGCTGCAACGGCGGTAAGCGTGCAGTGTCGAATTGCTAAAGGCCACCACCGTGGTTCGACCCGGAAACTCTGGGGGGCCGGCCCTTGATGAACAGGGCCGAGTGATCGGCGTGATCTTTGCCGAACTCATCGCATCTGATGAAGCGTTGATTATTCCTTGGGATGTCATTGCCTCACTCGCACCAGGGGACTTTGCTCCAGAGCAGCCCTGCGCCTAACTAGAACTTGTCGAAATTCACCCCCTCTCTTCATCTCGGGTTGGGCCAAGATAGGTTGCGCGAAGATTGCTAGTGCCACACAGACATCCACAGTGACACAGCCACACAGCCACACAG
>Ga0105050_10008569_pt1 | contig 11741 bp, 8 predicted proteins | sample FRY01_FD_78088 | JGI IMG/M metagenome (GOLD analysis project Ga0105050, IMG submission 78088) | Freshwater microbial communities from Lake Fryxell liftoff mats and glacier meltwater in Antarctica - FRY-01 | ecosystem: Environmental > Aquatic > Freshwater > Ice > Glacier meltwater ... | reverse complement strand
CGATAGGTCCAACGGAAAGTCATTTGATCTGTCAAGAACTGCACGTGCATTGACTCAGCTGAAGTGATCCCGCCCTTATCGATCAGTAGGTACTGACTGGGATCGAAGAGCATGATGTCACCGACTGTACCCACTGTCGAAGCTTGTTCGACAGGAATCATCGGGCGACCCAACAAGCCAGCTAACGGCGAAACAGCAATACCACCTGGGGGCAAGTACAAAGGCAATCCGCCAGTACCGACTGGAAAGGTCATCGCAAAAAGTATAGGTTCGATGTCTTGGTTATGCAACCAAATAGCATTCATCCGACTGCGACCCCACATGCGCGACCACATCTTGTAAAGATTTTGATACACCAACGTCGCTGTAGCTTGACCAACTTCTTTCGCAACGGAAACAGTGGCAGTGTCTCCGATAATCCCTTTGGGTTGACCAGCGCCAGTACCGCGCAAGATCGAGTTCTCCACGTGCCAGATGATCTCTTCACTGACTGCTTCGTTAGCAATCGCACCTAGAGCGGTTGTATCAGCCAACATCTCGTCGGTCGCGTACATGATCGCGAAAAGCTTGTTCAACCCTAGAGTAATCTGACGCATCTTCGGTTTCGAACTTGAGACAGCGTCACCCTCGGAAGCCCAATAAGCCTGAACGCCACCCCAGCGACTGCCGGTAACCCGACTTGTCTCATCAATAGCATTCATCGTTAGACCGTTTGCATTCGCACTGATCGGAATCCGACGAATACGACTCAAGATTTGTCCACCGTCATGCGCCAGGCGGAAGATCTCCGTGGCGAAATCATTCTGCACCAGATAACCGCCATCAGAGGGAATACCCTCGGACATACCCAGAACAGCCTTCTGTGCCTTCAACCTTTCGTCAATTCGATGAGGGTGCACAGCAGCGGTGTAGACAGCTTTCAGTTGGTCGCCCAGAGAGAGCCACGGCATCACTGCTTTCTTATCCGTTTCGTCCTCAATGACATCTACCTGAAAACTCTTTCTCGCCGGAGGGGCGGCTTCAATCTGAGCTTTGAACTCCCGCAGTTCAATTACCTCCAGGTCAAGAGCACTCTTCTCCGCTGAAACTTCAGACTCTTCTAGCTCAGCAATATCTTTCATAGCTTTCGCTTGAGCCGTATAGCTTTTGCCGAGTTCCAAATCACCGTCACTGATCGCCTTGCGTGCGAGCTCCAGTAACGCCTTTACAGTCTTCATAGCAACTCCAATCTGTCGAGTTCATGCAGCATTAGCTGCGCGTTAATAATACGTTTACGCTCTTCAGATTCTTCAACTGCGTTCTCCGCGGATTTGCTGTCCGCCTGTGGAGGAAGCGCCTCGATCGAGTCAGCTGAAAGCGAAAACAACGATTCTAAGGATGGGATTTCAGCAATTGCTGCTTTAACAGCTACCAATACGTTCGCGTTCAACATCCGTGGATCCATCGGACTCACTGTCAATGTATCGCGTTTGATCGGCCACTTCGTGATTCTCCCATCAGGTTCACGAGTAACTTTCTCTGTCACAGCATCGCTGCTTGTGCCCACTAAACCAGCGCGAATCAAACGTTCGAGTGCGCGTACATAACGGTCACGTCGATTCAACACCCGTTCGACAAATAGTCCCATCTCATCGATACGTGCAGTCTTCCAATCAACACGTCCTAAAAGATCATGCTGTGACAAGTCAGCATCTTGTCGAAGACCATGTTGCCAGTCGACGACCACCATATCCAATTCCGTATATGCGCTATCAAACTTAGTGGCCTTCGTAAAGTATTCCCCGCGGGAACCATCCGGATTCCGTCGGCGACTCATTAGACCTTCGAGATCCCGACCACCAAAAAGCACCATGTAGTTCGCAACGCGCAACTCGTTCGCAGTCTCACCAACTGCCTTCAACGCATTCGAAGGCATTTCAGTTTCGAGTTCTACGCGAGGTTGCACAGGTTGAGTTGGTTGCACTACTACGACATCGTCATCCGCAGTCACCGTTGCTGTTAGTGTTACTGACTTCATCAGAACGTTCCTTTCAATTTCACGATCTGCTCCATCCGTTGACGCAACTTTGTAACAATCCGGGGTGCAGCAATTTGCGCGATTTGACTTTCTGTTGGCCAACGTCCAGAGAACAATCTGGTTTGTGTTCCGTCGCCCATCACATCTGGTGCGTACGGTAAGCGATTGAACCTACGAATAATCACCGTCCGTCCGCGATACTCAATCGTTGTTTGCCAACCCCAAGCGAGTGCGAACGTTCGAGCATACTTCTGATCAGGTAATCTCGGCGGATGCGTCTGCGTATAATGCGTACGTTTACTCAACTCAATACGCGTAAATTCTACCCACGCAGCAAGCTTCTTCTCGATATTCTCGAGTGTCCGCAGTTTGTTGACTATCGGATCAATTCCGTCGATCTTGATTTCCACTAGAGTGCTCCCTGACTAGGTCCGAGAGCACTCTCTAAGTGACAATCGCATCGCCAACCACCGCAAGCTAACGAACTACCTTGCGGAATGAAACCAGACAGCAACCATTCAGCACTTGTATGTACTTGGCCGTTCAAACGCAAGCAATCGACGCAGTGCTCCAGGGTATTTCCAATCACCCATTTCCAGTACAGTACTTCACCCTTCACAGTTGGCTGCCGATAAAGTTGTCCGAGAGCGTATGCACCTGCGAGTGCAAGTACCCAAAGCACAACGCGATCAAATGCGCGACTTAACCCGTCGGTAACTTTATCTCCAATGTCAGTGTATTGATTCAACGTGAATATATCACTGGTGAACTCTTGGATGGCCATTGCTTGTTCTTGCTGCAATTGTCGCAAAACGATTCTTGCCTCCGCAGTCAGTGCATCAAGCGCCATAAGCGGAAGAGCACCGACTCCGAGAAGAAACCCTTCAACAAACTGCGACAGTATTAACTCGTTTAGCCGGATTTCAAATGTTTCTGCGTCGATTTCACGTCGAATCGCTTGCTCCACTAACGCGCGCAATGAGTTTTCGTACTCGGCCAGTAACGGATCAATAGTTGATTCACCTAACCGAACAGCTTTCTCGTCCACTAGATATACCGGGTCAACCAGTTCGCTGAGAATCACCATCTTCTCGGAAGAACTCAAAAACATGTTCTCGAACGCATCGGGGTCAACGGTTTTCCCGCGCTTGATCAATTTCTTCGCCCAGCGCTGTAGTTGACCAGTTTCAACGGCCTTTTGGCTTGTCTCGGCATTCAAGTCACCCGAACGTACGGGTTGTATAGGTGTGGCAACTCTAACTCTTGGAACATCCCCACCCTCACCCTGGCGAGCTAGTGTTGCACTATTCGATCTCGGAGTTGTGCTAGCTTGGCGCATCAACGCTGCAGACTCCGCAACAGCTTCGGTTAATGCAGCTTCTTCTTCACTAGTCAAGCGATAGCCCAGCTGTGACAACGCTGCCTTAATCGGCAAACCAGCTTGCACCAAGTGCAAGAGCGAGATCGAACGCGCAGACTCATCCTCTTGAAATAGCGCCAACTGTTGAGGTTGAAATTTTAATCGCAGCCCCAACTCATGTAGTAGTTGCTGATTGATGATCGGTGCAACTAAGCGTGCTTCCGGTACGATCGTCTGCGTATAAAAATTCAACTCGTCTTGTTGAGCCGTCGCATAGTTCGCGGCGTTCGCCTCGAGCAAACTGAACGGAATACCAAACGTTGTTGAAATCGTTTGACGTTGCTCGAGTGTCAATTCGGAATTGCTAAGCTCACTAATACCTTCACCGATAGTTACGGGTGTAACACCAGCGCGAATCGCGATTGACTCCCAAGCACTAGCAACACCGCGAAAGTAACGTTTCCACCAGGTTTCCAACTTATCCATTTGTGTCTGTTGCGGATTCCCGGCAACAGTCAACAATGTCGCTTTGATCGCGCCGCGATCAAAGAAACCGGTTACGAAACGATCGACACTCCAAAGTACTCTTGCAGCAGATGCCGCGGCATGTGCTGGAGAAACGCCAGGAAGCGTTTCATGAAACGGATTTGGTAACGAAAAGTACGCGACTTGTTCGACACTCAGCAGTTGCTGTTGTGCACCCAATTGACGCGTAAAGTTCACGAGCCCGTCTATAGTCCAATTCGGCGTCATCGTTTGTGGAGCAAGCCAACGCACAGCTTTCGTCAGAACAAGATTCCGATCCTTCATCCAAAACGCTTCGCCGACAACCGACAGCGCTGCTTCTGTCAAATACAACAGTTGCACCAGGTTCTCTAAATGCTCGAACTCTTCTGGAACATCGTCCTCGGATGACCAAACTTCTTCGTCGCCGCGTAGAATCACCCAAGGCAATGACGCCAAGGTGTTTGCACGTAATTGTACGCAACGATAAAAGATGCCGACATGCGAGTATAGTTCTTCCGCAGAAGTCAGGGCCTTCGATTGCTTGTTGGACGTAATCGTCCAAGCCTCATCAGGCCAATTGTCGAGACTGCCAGACTTTTGACCATCGAAATAGTGAAATTGTCGCTGAAGTCGAGTCACCACAGGAGTAAATCCGCTGTACTTTCCGCCAGATCGTACCAACACCAGTACGCGGCATCAACTAAGTCAAGTGGTTTGGTCTTCGGAAAACGATTCAACGCGCGCTCCAAAATCTGATGTGTTCCACGAACGTGAATAAACACATTGCGCTCGTAATCAGTAAGCATCTGACTTGCGCGATGAACTTTCGAACCATGACCCGCTCCGGCCTTCGCCCAAGTGAATGCAGGTCGAAATGTATTCGGTTCGAGAATCTCCTCTTCCTCGAGCAAAGCGATTGCAAGGTGATAAACACTCTCCCACGTATCGCCGCCCTGATCAGTCTCGACACCAACAAAATCGCACTTGAACTCGATTGCTTTCAAAATCGCGCGGCGCAACGCTTCTGCCGGAGAAGCCCTCTGCTCCCAACTCCACAACCGATAGATCTTACCGTCTTCTGAGAGCGCATCAGCCTGGATACCCATACTATCACTTTGATCAGTACTAGTCACAGCTGGGTCAACCCAGATGGACGTTCGGACAATTTGACCCCACGGTACGTCTATCCAATCGCAGTGCTGATAAGTGATATTATTGAACATCCCACCCGGAGGTGTTTCAACCTCATGTTGAGCCTCCTTCAAAAACGCAGTCGGCCCCCAGTCACGCAACTGATACTCACAAACCGCTAGCGGTTGACCTTTCCAAGTTGCTTCACCTGCGGTGATCATAAAACCGCTAGGCGTTTGCTCATACGCAAGGTTTCGCACAGCTGGATGAGGTCCGCTGATGATCGCATCCATCAGGAAACCAGCTGTGCCATCCACTAATCGCGCGAAAATGCCGTGGGGAATAATTAAGTTCTGCACGCCCAAGATTGCAAGATCATTCGAACCAGCAGGCAACAACGACGTCGTCAGAATCTCGATTTTTCGATCGGTCTCTTCCGGAGTATCCAATTTGCCGTCCAAGTCATCAAGGATTATCAAATCTGGTCGAGCGTCCCCGATTTTCGAACCACGGCTTGCAGTATCTAATCCCATTGCGTCAATCGTAAAATCGCCGGCAGTACGCAAACGATTTCGTCTCCAACCGCGACTATTTCCATACTTGCCCACTAGACGCGTAGCTAAATCGCTGTAGTAACTTCCGATCTTGGACGATTCTAACATCGTCGCAATCGTATCTACGTGATTATCTGCCTGATCTTGTGTTTCGCTGACATACCACGCATACCGACGTTTCTGTTTTGCACCGATAGCAACAGTCAATAGTTCGGCACTTGTCGACTTTGCACCACCGCGAGCCCAAACAGCAATGAATGGTCGCGGACGAACCTTCGGTTGAATCTCCCAACCCCAGTCCCAAAACTCCGCTTGATGTGGCGCAAAATCAGCCGAGACATAATCCGGAAATAGTTCGTGTAACCAAACTCCCCAACTAGCTTCCGCTAGAGATGACGCGCGTTTTCGACGTCTCAGCTCTAGTTCCGCTTCGGCTTTCGTCCGTTGATGATTTGCTCGATCACGATAGATGACATTGGAGGTGAGCAAATGAGCTTGTTGACGAGTCTCGGCTGTCGAACCAGGAATCAAGACATGCCCTTTAGCCATTTTGACCTGCACGCGTCCACTCAATTGGGACGGGCGAGGTGTTGACGTTGTCGTCTTCTTCAGAATAGAAGGTGGGGTCGTTCTGAGTGTCAAATGTTTGCAACTCTGGGGTACCGTAATCGCCCTCAATAACAGTGAACTCGCCCGAAATGATAGCTTCGAGTTCACTGTCAGTGAGTTTTCCGACATCAACAGCCGCGAGTTCCAACCGCTCGGAATAACCGCGATCTTTACCTTGGCGAGAGAGGAGCCACTTAGCGTCGCTAGAGTCAACAATCGCGGTGTCTGCAGTGGCTATTTGAAGTTTGCGTGCGGCGTGGATATTGTTGTGAACAACTAATTCGGCAACGTCGAGGTTTCGTTCGCGTTCCGCTTGAAAAGCATCCCGTAACCGATTATTACCCGTGATAGCAATTCGTATCTTTTCACGAGGAAGTCCAGAGCGTTCCGAGATCAGTGTGAGTACGCCAAAACTATTGACAATCCACGCGAGGAGTTGGTTTTCGTCGTACTCAAAGGTTACTTGAGCGACAAGGTTACCACGTTCGCCCGCAACAGTTAGTGGGAGTAGAATTTTGGGGAGAGACAAATCGGCCACGTGGGGTACTCCAAGGGCTCTTGATGAGGTCGACCGCGCTCAAATTGAACGTTGATCTAATTATAAGAGACTTTGGAGCAAAAATCAAGTGGTGCTGGCCAGCAAAATCTAATTTTGCCGACTGAAGGAGTATTTTATCGGTGTTGTGTCAGTTTTCGTGTAGGTAATACCAGCGGGTTCGAGATATCGCGTCGCGCGTGACAGCGCAATCGTGAGTCCTCTAGGGGTAGTGATTCGATTACGAAAGAAATCTCCTCCACCTGCAAGTGAACTAAGTGCAACGAACAGCGCTTCTGGAGTTAACTCGCGACCTTGATTCGTCGGAGTATCTAACCACTGTTGCAGCAAGTGTGCGAGTGGATCACCCTCAATAGCCTCTCGAACCTGCTCTCGTCTGATAAAGTCGACTAAGCGCTTCAACTCGTACTTCCCGCCGGAGAGGGCAACCATCACGCTCAAAAAAGCTGCAAAGTCACCTTGACGGAAATCACCTGCAAATGACGGTAACCCATGCACGCCAATATATGCGACAATATCGCTCAAGTCTTCGAGTATCTCACCCCACAGTTCATTCCGTGCATCGGCGATCCTACGTGCGATTGTTGACTCGTTTACAAGTGCTTGCGCGAACGGTTCGACTCTCACAGGGATGAGCCTTTCAGCGATATCGTCTCTGACGAACTTCGGTGTTCGGGACGTCAAGCCAACAAAGCAAGAAACCTCTCGGCGAACCATCTGAGAATCCGTATAAAGTTTGCGTTTCTCGATAGCATATGAGGTCGCCACGCGAGCCAACGGATCTTGTAACCAGTTATGCTGTTCATCGATATTGTCGATAAAGACAAAGTCGTTGCCACCCACAATCTCGTCAAACTGATTCGAGTCCTTCGGTAGTCCGTGAGGTTCACGTCCAGGACGCAACAGGACACTTGCAATGCTTTTGAAGACGGCGGTTTTACCGCTATTGTGCGTAACAATCAAATCATCCGTGAGGTACAATCCGTTCGGATTGTCAACAGTAATGCACTGCGTCAATTCTTCGCCGACAAATTCAATCGACACAATCGCACACACATCTCCAGCACGACCAGGATCACCCTCAACACAGCGTTGACGTTTTCGAGGTAAACGAAAGAGGCGACTCCCGCCTTGCGGATCATTTACGTGTAGTTCGTAAAACGGTTCAAGTTCGCTCGTAACGTTCTTAGACACCATTTCCATTGATTGATGGACTTTGACACCCAAACTACGCAGTAACCACGTCAGATCAGCAGCAAGTTGCTTGCTACGTGAACCAAACGAAATACTACCTTCCTTGTCGACAGTTCCATCAGTGTCTAGAAGACCTTGTACAACTGCTAACCGCGTTGCTTCATCCGCCAGCTGATACGATTGTGGAACAAACTTCGTTCGCGAGCGAGTTCCAATAAGTCCTAGGGCGGCAAGTGCATCAGGTACACCCGTTCGAACAGGCAAAGTCACGAGAGCACAATTGGAATCATCATACGTAATCGCGCGTTGATATAGATCGGCAACGTATTGAATTGGTTCGATATCGCCCATTCCTAACTCAACACCGCCGCGTTGAGTCATTGTGCCATCTCCGAGCAATAACCCAAGAGTGTACGGATCAACTTTCTTTGACCAGCGCGTTGTATATCTAGTCAGTGCTAACCCCGAGTTATGCGGAATAAGTACCCGTGTGCCGGAATCAATCAGTTGTTTCACGTACTGAGTTGTTCGAATACGCCATGGCCCCGGACCGTTCGCTGATTGACCAGCGGTTTTAGTCAACCACAAGTGACGTTCACCAACACGCGTCTCACGTCCGTCGCTCGTTCGAACACGAAAAACCTTTTGCACGCCTTGTGGATGCAGTTGAATAACGTTCGTAATTGATCCATCAGGGCTACAGACTTGGTCATCGACTTTGATATCACCCATTCGTTTTGGTCCACCGGGAGTCCAAACCATAGCCGTCAAAGGTTGATCGCCGGTTTCACCGTGCAATAACAGTATTGGTTTCGCAGCAAACAGTTCCGGGAAGAACAGCGCATATACCCACGCACGCAGGATAAAACGAATCTCCTCCGGGGTTGTCCCACGCTGAGTTGCAACGTTGGCACAGCCAAGAACAAGTTTGTCAAACAACCCACCTGTCATTGGAGAACGTCGTTCATACGCTTGGACAAGTAACGGGCTCTGGAAAATCACATCATCGGTCCCATTGGGGACGAGTTCAATGTGTTCGCCGTCGAGACGATATAATTTACTATCGTATCGGTTAATGTATAGGACATTTGTATCGCGACTGTAAGTTGAGAACCGCTTTATCGGATGAGGTTCTTCATCCTGGCACCGTGCGAAGATATGCTCGTGTAACGCGTCGTATTCGCGCGTTCCAGCGTTGACACCGTAAGTATCGAGTAACAGTCTACGTAGCGCAGGCGAACGACGTTCGGTCGAGATCAAATCGCCATTCTCAGTCAAGTAGAAAAAATCCGACTGCATAGCCCCACGACAGAAAGTCCCAAAACGATTCATGTCGTCGACCAACAGGCGGCCGAGTCGATCTAACCGATCACCATGAGGTAAGTCTTTGTCACGGCGAATCGTCTGCATCGTATCCAGAATACCGCTACCGAGCACACTTCGACTAGCTTGCTCGTAACCCGCACAGATATCCCGCCAAAGTGAAGCATGCGAGTCCCAGCGCTGCTGAGCAAATTTGTTATTCGGAGAAGCGAGTACTAACCAGAAACAATGCGTTTTTGGAATATTAAGTTTATGGCAGATGTGATAGATGCGCCAAAGCGTACGTGAACGATCGCGGGCCTTACGCGTCAAAAGGTTCTTCAGTGTCACGGACATCGACTCTGCGTAAAGCTCGAAAAGGTAGTCAACTGCGATCGGTTCGGTCGGTAACGGGTCATTGAAGACAATCGTCTGAATATCCAGAACCTCAGGTAACTTCGCAAAATCGTCAAGCGTGTACACCAGATCAGGATCACAGAAGACTGCACCGACCTGAAACTTCCGTACACCATACTTGTCGTTGTAACCGACAGGCAACCGTAACAGTTGCACAGCATCCCAACCAGAGTGATCAGCCAGTAATCCATACGCGAGGCGCTTATTCCAGTGCTCCAGGTTCGACACTGATAATGGCTCATCAAGTAGCCAATAACAGTGATACTTCCCGGGCGACGATGTGACGACGATCGATGGATGGGGCTTGAAGTCATACGGGTTTATACCCGGAGTGTCACAATCCACCCACAGCACAGAACTGAGGTGCACGCTCTCCTGTCGACGCGCCTTGTTAGTGAAGAGTGTTGGACAGAAGTACCAGGAATCAGTTGATTCAGGGTCAATGCGAACTCCCGTCACGCCGTCATTGACAGCATAGAACATAGATCGTAGATTCTGCCAACTCTCTTCGGAGTTTCCAGTTGTTGTCTCTGGGACAGTAATCACGTTTACATAACCGCTACCAGCTTTTGCAAAGATTAGTGAAAGGAATTCGGGTACGGTGATCATTTGTTGTTTTCCTGACGTGATTGTGCTAGTGACCAGTAGTAGAGGACAGCGACCATGGTGGTTGCGGAGTAGACTGTCGACTTTGTGATGATCTGCACCTTTCCGCTGGCTTTGTTGGGTCTAAGGATTATCGAACCTTCAGTGCACAGGGCTGCATGTAGTTCATCGAATGTGAGATGCATTGGCACAGCTGTACGGCTAGCGCCTGGACTTGTGGGTGTTCGAATGATGCCGTGAGCCTCTAACCGTTGTAGCATCGCATAGCCAGACGATACCGAAAGTGTGCCTAGAAGACCTGTAAGTTCTCTGACTGAGGGTGGTCGACCGTTCGCTGCATAAAAAGCCAGTAGTAGCTGTGCAGCAGTTGCTTGTCGGTGGGTAAGGCTGGAATGCACGCGGGGTTGTTCCTTTCGGGTTGGGGAGCAGACCCAATTTGTTGGTTCCGCCGGTCTTGACTCTTCATGCTATTGTTTGAAGGTCCCCGGCAACCAAAAAGAATGCCGTATCTATATTATATGTGACTTCTTGCAAAAAATCAAGCGCTTTGCGTATTTTGCCGGAATTTGCCGGTGAATCTGAGAATGGGTTTTCGCGAACTGCAAGAGTGGGGTTCAGAATAGCAAATGTCGCGCACTGATGATTTTATGCGCCTCGGGATTCGATCACTGAAAAAGCATATGATTTTATGCGCCTCGGGATTTAACAATCGAAAAATTTTCGATGCGCTCACCCCGGGACCCTCGCCCTTTTTCGTGAATAAACGGGGTGCGGTTGCACACACAAAGCACATACAAAGCACATACTGAATACATGCAAAGCATAATATATGTATCGACAAAGTATGATATAATTAGATATGGGGACAAAAAAATCAACACACTCACACTCACCCCATATATCAACTCTTTAGGAGAGTAAAGCAATGCAAAAGGCAAAAGAAGTTCAAGAAGTAAGTCAGGTAGAACAAGTAGTTGAAACAGGTATGTTTGAGGGGTCAGGTCCGTACAACCCAATTACGAAAGAAACTCCTTTCATAACTGGGTGGCTTTGTATACACCTAGACCAAGATGGGATCAGAGAAGAGAGTGTAGAAGCAATCTGGCAAGCAAGTTATGGGATGGTGATTACGTTGAGAGGTGGGGGCCAAATTCAATACAATGAACAAGGTATTGCTTATGGCAAAAAATCTCTTCAAGGTGTAAGAGGTTGCATCAAACCCCGTTATGACAGTGACACCATCACCACGTTGAAGAGAGAGAGAATTGAGTCCCAGAAAGAGGTTGACAAATCTGAGTCAGTGTTACACCAATTCGCTATGGCTTTAGAATTGGCTAAAGCCAATTACGATTTGGCAAAAACAGACTACGAGGAAAACTTAGCACTACACTCAACCAGGTAATCTAAGAAAGAGGGGGTGAGTAAGTGAAAAACACTTACTCACCCTCTCTTTTTGCTTATCCCAGAAAAAACAACACATATCCGATT
>Ga0105050_10008562_pt1 | contig 11752 bp, 11 predicted proteins | sample FRY01_FD_78088 | JGI IMG/M metagenome (GOLD analysis project Ga0105050, IMG submission 78088) | Freshwater microbial communities from Lake Fryxell liftoff mats and glacier meltwater in Antarctica - FRY-01 | ecosystem: Environmental > Aquatic > Freshwater > Ice > Glacier meltwater ... | reverse complement strand
GCATGTGCCCCATCGCGTGAAGGGTGCTGGACACTCCGACGACCCGCCCGCGATTTGCCAGCACATAGCCCGCAGAGCCCGCACCGACGATCACCACATCGGCAATAAAACCGTGATCTGCCGTCACAGGGCCCACCCGGTCAAACGCCTTTGGTTGCAAGTGTTGCGACCTCGGGCCCGACCCCCTGAGGTTCGGGTGACATGCGCTGATGAATCATGTCCTGCACCATCGCCAGATGTGCCCGCATCGCGGCCTCGGCACGGTCGGGATCGCGCGCGGCGATGGCCTGTGCGATGTCCATATGCTCGCGGTCGCGTTCCGCCCTGCGGCGCTGACACGGGGGTTTTCGCGGCGGCATGTGGACGCGCTTGTCGGTGCCGACCTGCCGCAGGATGGCGTACAACTCGCGACCCAAAGCATTGCGCGCGGCACTTGCCACCTCAAGGTGAAAGGCCAGATCGGCGCTGCCGTAACTGTCGCTTGGCCGCCCTGACGCCGCCCGCATGATCCGGGCCGCTTCCACCGCCGAGGCGCGGATCGCGGCCAACCGGGCCAGTTTCGGTTCCAGCATGAACCGCAGTTCGATCACTTCCGTCGGATTGGACAATTGCGCCAGCCGGTCGATCTGGCCCGGCCGCCCATCGGTCGCGCGCCGGCCGACCTGGGCCGGGGGCAACTGACCCGATGACCGAAGATCGGCCAGCACCCGGCGGAGGCGCGAGCGTGAGACGTTCAGGCGCAGCGTCAGTTGACGTTCAGAGGGGATTTCGCGCTGGTCCGCAGCAAGTTCAAGAATCGCAGTCCGGAGCGCGTCCGAACCGGGTTCACCGTCGGGCGGGGTCTTGCGCGGCTGTCTTTCTGGCATTCTCGACCGTTTCCTGTTGCATCCGGCACCGTACATCGCGGCCTGAAAAATCCGCTGATCAGGCGGCTTCGCACAAAACCCCGCCGATTTCCATGATCACCATACGATTGGAAGGCGTCAGGCTCAAGACCATTGACAACTATGGTTCGGCAGTGGTTCGTTTGTCTCGATAAAGCGTCACGCCCGGTCCGTTTTTGCCTGTGTGCCGTTGTGGCGCAGCGGTAAAGGTGCCGGACCCGCCATCGGAGGGCCGCTGTGAAGGCAGAATATGACTATGTCATCGTGGGGGCCGGTTCGGCGGGCTGCGTCCTTGCCAACCGGCTGAGCGCGGATCCGGATTGCAGCGTGCTGGTGCTGGAGGCGGGCGGCTGGGACCGCGACCCGCTGATCCACATTCCGCTGGGCTGGGGCATGATCTTCAAGGAGCGCCGCCACGACTGGGGCTATTTCTGCGAGCCGGAAGCGGCGGTTGCGGGCAGGGCGGTCGAATGTGCCCGCGGCAAGGTGATCGGGGGCAGTTCCTCGACCAACGCCATGGCCTATGTGCGCGGCAATCGCGGCGACTATGACCGTTGGGCGGCTGAACCCGGTCTGGCCGGTTGGGGCGCCGATGCCGCCCTGCCATATTTCAAGCGGCAGGAAAGCTGGGCCGGTGGCGGCGACGCATGGCGGGGCGGGGCGGGCCCGGTCGGCACGCAATTTTGCAGCTACCGCGACCCGCTTGTCGACGCCTTCGCAGCGGCGGGCCGGGACAGTGGTTTTGGCTGGACCGATGATTACAACGGGGCCGTGCAAGAGGGGTTCGGCCGGTTGCAGATGTCGATCCGGAACGGGCGCCGGGCCAGTTCCGCCAGCGCCTATCTGCGCCCCGCGATGAAGCGGTCTAACCTGACGGTCGCAACCGGCGTTCTGGCCGAACGGATCGAACTGGCAAATGGTCGGGCAACCGGGATCGCCTTTCGCCACCGGGGCGAGGCGAAAGGCGTTCGTGCCACCAAAGAGGTAATCCTTTGTGGTGGCGTGATAAACTCGCCACAGCTTCTGATGCTGTCCGGGGTCGGCGCGGCTGCGCATTTGGCCGGCCACGGCATCAGGACCCTGATCGACCTGCCCGGCGTCGGTCAGAATCTGCAAGATCACCCCTCGATCATCGTCATGTATCACCGCACCGAACCGGGGCCGTTCCACCGCATGATGCGGTATGACCGGATCGTGCCGGATCTTGCCCGCACCTACATCAACGGCGGCGGATTTTCCGGCGATGTGCCGGGCGGGGTGACGGCCTTTCTGCGATCGACGCTGGCCACCGATGTGCCCGACATCCAGTTCCTTTTCACAGCGGCGCCCCTGGCGTCCTGGCCCTATCTTGCCCCGTTCAAGGCACCTTTTCAGGACGGGTTTGCGACGCGGCTTGTGCTGACGCGGCCAACCGCGCGCGGCGATGTGACGCTGAAATCCGCGGACCCTTCGGCGGCCCCGGCGATCCGGCAGAACTTCCTGTCAACCGACCATGACTGGCAGGTCTTGCGCGAAGGGTTCGCAATTGCCCGAGACCTTGCCGCAGCCCCATCCATGCGCCCCTTCATCAAGGCCGAGATTTCGCCCGGGCAAGCCTGCCAGTCGCATGGCGACATCGACGCGCATATCCGCAAGACCGCGATCACCGTCCATCACCCCGCCGGAACCTGCCGGATGGGCGCGGCGGACGACCCCCGAACGGTCGTGTCGCCCGACCTGCGTGTTCATGGCGTAGATGGTTTGCGGGTGGTCGATGCATCGGTCATGCCGGACTTGCCCAATGGCAACATCAACGCCGCAGTCCTGATGATCGCCGAACGCGCCGCCGACATGATTCTGGGGCGTCAGGCGGTCCGGGACGCATCTTTTGCTGCCGCATAGTCGATCAAATTCGGCTCACCTTGTGCAACCATTGATTTTAAATGGTCCACCCCGCCGCCAACCGTGCAGTTCATTTCCCGATATCCAACTGAAATCATGAATAAAACAGGGTATTCTTTTAGACTGCCTTGCCAGACCGGAACCTGAATGGGGTGTTGCTGGAGCGAACCAATAAAACAACCGTTGACTTGTAACGGTTGATCCTGTGGTCTGCTTCCTGACGTGACCCATCAAGCCAAAGGGAACACACCATGACCGCATCCCCCGCCCTGCCTGACGTTGCCCCGCATAACACGAACAAGGAAGCGGCGCTGCGCAGCATGTATGACCGCATTTCGGCGCGGAACATGTTTCCGTTCTGGGCGACCACCAACGACGTGACCAATGACGAGGTGCGCCAGCTGATGGCGACGACGCGCGCGGTGCCCCATGTCTGGAGTTATGCCGATGACATCGACCCGCTGCTGCGGATGTCGGCCGAACTTATCTCGATGGACGACAGCGAGCGTCGCTCGCTCGTGCTGGTCAATCCGGGGCTGAAGCCCAAGCGCGCAACCGTTGCCACGATGTATACCGCCTATCGCCTGAACGATCCGAATGAAATCATGCCGCCGCACAAGCATTCGCCCAGTGCGATCCGGTTCGGCCTGACCGGCCGCGGCAACTTTACCGGGGTCGAGGGCGAGGATGTGGTGTTCGGGCCCGGCGACATGGTGCTGACCCCGAACGACGCATGGCACAACCATGGAACCGTCACCGACGAACAGGCGGTGAACCTGTCGGTCCTTGACCTGCCGCTGGTCGAAACGCTGAGCGCCATCCAGTTCGAGCACAACTACACCGAGTTGGAACACGGCGTGATGGTGAAGAAGAAGGTGCAGGCGGCGCGCTATCCGTCGGACTATTCGGCGGCGGTTTACGGTATGGGCGGGTTGACGCCCCGCTGGGTGGATCACGAGCGCGGCGGCGGGCTCAGCTCGCCGATGTATGTCTACCGGTGGGAAGCGATGATGGAAATATTCCATCGCTTCAAGGATATAGACGGCGATGCGCATGAGGCGCTGATGGTCGAATACACTGACCCGACACGCGGCGGATCAGTGTTCAAGACCATCACCTTTTTCGCCCAGATGCTGCGCCCCGGCGAGAAAACCCTGCCGCTGCGCCAGACCGCCAGCCTTCTGGTGGCCCCATTCGAGGGCAAGGGATATTCGGTCATCGACGGCCAGCGGTTCGACTGGAACCAGTTCGACACGCTGGCTGTGCCGGGCGGATCGTGGTGCGAACATCACAACGGGTCGGACACCGATCCGGTCTATCTGTTCGTGGCCAGTGACGAGCCGACGCTGAAAAAGCTGAGCCTCTACAAATCCTGGGGCCACACGGCATCGGGCGATGTGGTGAGGCTGCTGTGACCGGCATGTTGCGGGACCGAAGGGGGCGCTGAACCGGAATGCCGCAAGCCTGGAACACCAAACTGTTGTCGCATATCGACTGCCCCGGCGGCGGTCAGGTCTGGGTTGAAGGCACGACCCTGTATATCGGGCACATGCGCAACCCCAGCGGCACGACCATCGTCGATGTGTCCGACCCCCGGCAGCCGCGCATCCTGTCGCGGATCGACGTGCCCGACGGGTGGCATTCGCACAAGGTGCGGGTGTCGGGCGACATCATGCTGGTCAACCATGAAAAACTAGGGCAGGACGGCGACGCAGGCTTTGGCGGCGGCCTTGGAGTTTACAACGTGGCGAACCCCGCCGAGCCGAAGTTGATCAGCAAGTGGCGGACCGGCGGGCGCGGCGTGCATCGCTATGATTTTGACGGGCGCTACGCCTACATCTCGCCCACCGCCGAGGGGTATGTCGGCAATATCGTGATGATCCTCGACCTGATCGACCCGGTAAACCCGACAGAGGTCGGGCGCTGGTGGATCCCCGGCCAGTGGCGGGCGGGTGGCGAACACTACCCGTGGGACAACTATACCTCTCCGCGCTGCCACCACCCGTTGCGGCGCGGCGACCGGCTGTATGTCAGCTATTGGCACCATGGCCTGTTTATTCTGGACATTTCAGACATGTCGCGGCCGAAACTGGTGTCGGGTTTCAACACCAGCCCGGCCTTTCCGCATCCGACCCACACCTGCCTGCCGATGGCCGCGCTGATCAAGGGCCGCGATATCATGGTGGTGGCGGACGAGGATGTGGCCAAGCTGTGCCCGTCGCCCCCCGCATTCACCTGGATTTACGACATCACCGTGGAAACCCAGCCGACGCCGATTGCCACCTGGCAGGTCGAAAGCATCGACACCGACGGCGCGCCGCAGGACCCGATGACCGGCTGCCATCAGCCGTCCGAAAGGGTGGCGGGCACGATCATCCCGTTTGCATGGTTCGCCCAAGGCATGCGGCTGGTCGATATCGCCGATCCGTTCCGCCCCAAAGAGGTCGGTCATTACATCCCGGCCACACCCAAAGGCGGCACACGCCCGTCGTCCAATGATGTCACCATCGACAGCCGGGGCATCATCTATCTGGTCGACCGGATCAACGGCGTCGACATCATCGAAACCAACGCGTTCTAGGGGGGCCCGAATGGCGCGCAAATCCGACAGCCACTATGCGATCGGCACGAAGAACCCGAACCTGCCGTTCTATCCTGCGGTGCGGGCCGGGGATTTCATCTTTGTTTCGGGGCAGGTCTCCAAGGACGCCGATGGCAACATGCTGACCGGTTCGATCGAAACCGAAACGGCAGGAACCATCGAGACGATCCAGCGGCTGATCGCTGAAGAGGGCGCGACGCTGGACGATGTCGTTCGGGTCACCACCTATCTGGAGGATCCGCGGGATTTCGGCCGCTACAACGCTGTTTTCAAGAAGTATTTCGAAGGTGCCGTGCTGGCGCGCACGACCGTCGAGGCCCGCGCGGTGATCACCACGCGCATCGAGATGGAGGCCATCGTCTACAAGCCGTTGGCGCGCGGATGATGTTTGGACAACGTGGGGTGACGACATGCTGAAGCTGCTGGGTAGAAAGACGTCCGGGAACGTGCAGAAGGTGCTGTTCCTGCTGGAAGAAATCGGCGTGCCTTACGCGCGGGAAGACTATGGGCGGCAGTTTCAGAATACGGCGACACCCGAATATCTGGCGCTGAACCCCACGTCCAAGGTGCCGACGCTGCTGGATGGCGATCTGGTGGTGTGGGAATCGAACACCATCCTGCGCTATCTTGCGGCGCTGCATGCGCCGGGGCTTTCGGGTGCGACCCCTGCCGAAAAGACCCACGTTGAACGCTGGATGGATTTCCTGCTGGCTGCGGTGAACCCAGGCTACATGGCCGCCTTCAAGGGGGCCAAGCTGGCCCCGGCGGAACGGGCACCGGGCTATGACGAAGCGGTGGCCGATCTGATCGCGCAACTGAAAGTGCTGGATGGCCACCTTGCCGGGAAGGCGTTTCTGGCACTCGGGCGGCTGACGCTGGCCGATGTGGCGCTTGCGCCGATCGTCGGGCGCTGTCTGGCCTTTCCGCTTGACCGCCCTGCGCTGCCCGCGCTGGAGGCATGGTTCGCGGGTATGCAGGAACGCCCCGCGTTCAAGGCGGCCACGGCATGACAGCAGGGTGGGCGCGCTGATGCGGATCGCGATCATCGGCATGGGGTCGATGGGCCCCGGCATGGCGGCCCGCCTTGCACGGGGCGGCCATGCGGTAGCGGTGCATGACATTGCCCCTGCCGCGATGGAGCGTGCCCGCGTTTTGCAGCCGATGATTGGGGCCGCGCTTGACGGTCTTGGCGTGGTCGATGCCGGTGGCGTCATCACCTTCGCCGAAACGCTGGCGGCGGCCGTGGCCGGCACCGATCTGGTGATCGAAAACGTCCCCGAAAAGGTCGAGGTCAAGGCCGATCTTTATCGCAGACTGGCCCCCCTGATCGGGCCCGCGACGATCCTTGCCACCGATACCTCAGGCATTCCGATCACCACCCTGCAAGCGCATGTCGCGGACCCCGCCCGCTTTGTCGGCATGCATTGGTCGAACCCGCCCCATATCATTCCGATGATCGAGGTGATTGCGGGCGAACAGACCGCGCCCGCCACGGTGGACGCCATCACAGCGCTGATCCGCCAGCTTGGCCTGTTGCCGGTCGTGCTGAAACGTGACGTGCCGGGGTTCGTGGAAAACCGGGTGCTGTATGCCCTGCTGCGGGAATGCGTCGATCTGGTGGAAACCGGCGTGATCGACCCCGAAGATCTGGATACCTGCGTGCGGTGGGGGATCGGCTACAAGCTGTCGGTGATCGGGCCGATGCGGCTTCTGGATATGGCGGGGCTTGATATCTATCAGTCGGTTGCGTCGTTCCTGAATGCCGCACTCTGCGACCGGCCCGATGTATCGCCGATGATCACCGACCAGACCTTGGCTGGCAAGCTGGGCATGAAGACGGGGGCCGGGCTGTTCCCCTATTCCCCCGACGATCTGCGCGACCTGCCGCGCGCCCGTGCCGCCAAACTCGTGGCCGTGCGCCGTGTGCTGGAGGCTGAGGGATGACAGCGCGCGCGGGCATTTCAGTCTTCGCCGGTGCAGGCCAAACGGCCGCCCACGCCTTCGGAACAAACGCGGTCAAGGGCTGTGGGCGAAGCGCCGATGAGAAATGGCAACGCGACGCGGCCCCGCGTGTCATGGACGTGCCCGGTCTTTCCGCACCAGATCGCCTCGACCGGCATGCGGTCCTGCAACGGGTTCAGCAGGTCCAGGCGGCCGGTTGCCGGATCGTGCCAAAGTGCGACGCCAAGCGAGCCGCCCGCAGCGATCCCGACAAGATCGACGGAATACCAATGCGCCAGCGCCGCCTGACACCGGATGTCGCCATCGGTGCCATTGCGCAGTGTCAGCGCCACCGCCACGGCCCCCTCGGTGCCCCGGATGATCCCGGAATACGGCACATAGGGTGCGCTTTCCGCAATCGCGACCTGACTCGTCGCGCCAACCACAACCGCAGCGCAGAACTGCCGGATCATCGCAAGAACCGTCGTAAGGCGGCCGCGACCATTCAACATCGGGAGACGTAAGTCATGAAACATCTGCTTCGCTCTACTTCACTGGCCATGCTTCTGGCCACTTCGGCCGCCTATGCCGCAGACGTCGATACCATAGCGATCCTGACACCGGAAGCGGGCAGTGACTTTGGCTGGAACCAGCAGGGTGTCGATGCCGCCAAGGCCGCCGGTGCCGCAACCGGCGTCAAGGTCATCGTGGCCGAGGGGCTGGGCTACGGCGACGTTCGCGCGCCGCTCCGCGAACTCGCGGCCGAAGGGGCCGACCTGATGATCGCCCATGCCAGCGGTTACAACACCGCAGCGCCCGAGATTGCCGCCGAAACCGGCGTCGCGGTGGCTATTGTCGATACGCCCGACGGGTTGAAGCCCAACCTCGTCGCCGACTATACCCTCAGCGGCCATCAAGGGGCCTATCTGGCCGGCGTTCTGGCCGCGAAGATGTCCAAGACCGGGACTGTCGGCATTGTGGTATCGGGCGAACCGCCGTCGTGGAATTCGCAATCTGCGGGCTTTGCGCAAGGCGTGAAGGCCACCAACCCGGATGCCAAGGTGCTGTATGCCGTCATCGGCCCCGCCGCCTATGCCGACGCCGCAGGCGGCAACCGCGTCACGACTGCGGTCATCGCGGCAGGTGCCGACATCATCTTTGGTCAGGGCAACGGGTCGAGCTTCGGGATGATCCAGGCGGTCGAGACGAACAAGGCGGTCGATGGCGGCAAGGTGTTGTTCATCGACGTGATCGGCGACAAATCCTCGATCGACAAGGGCAACCTGCTGACTTCTGTTGTCTGGGACATGACCCCGGTTTATGTGGCGATGATCGAAGACCTCAAGGCCGACACCTTCGGCACCAAAAGCTATTCGATCTCGCTTGCCGATGGCAGCGTCAAGCTGCTCAAGACGCCGCAGGTCGATGCGGCTGCGTGGGACGCGGTGATGGAAGTCCAGAAACAGATCATCGACGGCAGCCTCAAGGTCGAACCGATTTTCGACGCCGAGGCGGTCCGCGCCCTTGTGTCCGTGACCGAGTAAGGCTTGCCGTGGGGGTTTCGCCGCAACAAGCACACGACCTTCGCCCCCTTATCGGGGCGGAGGCTATTGGCCTTGTATCTGTGACCAAGCGCTTTCCGGGTGTGGTCGCGGTCGATGACGTATCGCTGTCGGTCCATGCCGGGGAAATCCACGTCCTGCTTGGCGAGAACGGCGCGGGCAAATCAACCATCGTCGGCATGTTCGCGGGCCTTCAGGAACCCGACGACGGCCATCTGACCGTTGGTGGCCAGCAGATGCGTCTGACCTCGCCCGCCGCCAGTCTTGCCGCAGGCATCAGCACCGTGTTTCAGCACGCCATGCTGGTGCCGACCCTGACCGTGTTCGAGAATCTGGTGCTGGGCGATGCCTGGTGGCACCGCCCGCCCCGCGCCGAGGTTGCGGCCCGCGTGGCCGGGTTGCAGCGCGACTATGGCCTGACGCTGCCGCTGGATGCGATCACCGGTGAACTGTCGCTTGGCGAACAACAGCAGATCGAGATTGCCCGCGCGTTGTTGCGCAAAGCCCGCGTTCTGATCCTGGATGAGGCGACGTCGATGGTGACGCCTGCCGGGGCCGCCGAACTTGGCGCGCGGATGCGGATGCTGGCCGACCGGGGCCTTGCGGTCATCTTCATCACCCACAAACTGTCCGAAGCTTTCCGGTTCGGGGACCGCATCACGGTGCTGAAGCAGGGCCGCCTGGCAGGCGAGATTGCACCCGACCGGTTGCGCAGGCTGGACGAAACGGGCGCGATTGATGAAATGGTTCGCCTGATGTTCGGCGGCGGTGGCCGCGCCGTGCCGGTGGCGGCGCGCACGGGGCAGACGAGAGGGGCGGTGCGCCTGTCGGCGACCAACCTTGCAACCGCGCGCACCGACGATTTCGCGGGGCTGGAAAGCATCACATTCGAGGTCGCCTCGGGCGAGATTCTCGGGATAGCCGGCATCGACGGGAACGGGCAAAAGCAATTGGCCGAGGCGCTTGCAGGCCAGCGCCCGCTGACCGGCGGGTCGATCCGCATCGAAGGCGTCGATGCAACCCGTGGCCTTGTCGCCGACCGCCGCCGGGCCGGTCTGCGCTATCTGACCGATGACCGTTTGTCCGAAGGGTCCATCGGTGCCTTTCCGGTCTATCTGAACACGGTTCTGAAGGAAATCGGCAAGCCGCCGTTCTGGCGCGCGGGTCTGGAGCGGACATCGCGCATCAGGGACCACGCACGCGCCCTGATCCGGGAATACACGGTCCGCACGCCCGCCGAGACGACGCCGATCGGCCACCTTTCGGGTGGCAATATCCAGAAGGTCATCCTTGGCCGCGAATTGTCGGGAACCGCACGGATCGTGGTTTTCAACAAGCCGACCTATGGGCTGGACATGCAGAACATCACCGCGTTTCGCCGCCGCATCCGCGAGATTGCCGATCAGGGCGTGGCGGTCATCCTGATTTCCACCGATCTGGACGAGCTGATCGAACTGTCCGACCGGATCGCGGTCATGGAGGGGGGCCGGCTGACGGGAACGGTCACCAACGATCCCTCGCAGGCCGAGGCGATGCGGCTGCGGATCGGCCGCCTGATGGTGGCCGAGGCCGATCGGGCAATGGTGCCCGCATGAGCGTGGCCAAGGCGACGGCCGACACTGGCGCGGCAGGTTCGGTTGCTGCGCCCGACAGGGGCGGCGCCGTGCGCAATCTGCTGACCGTCACTGTCGGGCCGATCGTGGCCGCTTTGGTCTTTTCGGGCGTCATCCTGCTGCTGCTGGGCGTCAACCCGCTGATTTATTATGGATTCATCGTTGAACGCGGGCTGTTTTCATCGCTGGGCCTGCAACAGACCGCCACGCGCATGGCGCCGCTGCTGTTTCTGGCGGCGGGGCTGATCGTGGCGTTTCGCGCCGGGATATGGAACCTGGGCATCGATGGCCAGTTTCTGCTGGGGGCCGTTGCGGCAGCCGCCTTTGCGCCGCTGCTGGTCGGCATCTGGCCGAACTGGCTGATCCTGACCGCAGGTTTTGTGCTTGCCGGTGCGGTTGGCGCGGCCTGGTCGGTGCTGCCCGCGCTGCTGAAGGCGTATCAGGGCGTGAACGAGATCATCACGACGCTGATGATGACGTTCCTTGGCATCTCGTTTTCGCATGTGCTGGTGAAACTGGTGTTCCTCGACCCGGCCACCACTGTGCCGCAGACCCGCACGCTGCCCGTCGAAGACCGCCTGCCGCGCCTGTTCGAGACGAACATTTCCAGCGGTCTTATCCTGGGGCTGGTGGCGGTGGTTGCCGTCCACCTGATGATGACCCGCACGGCGTTCGGGCTGCGGCTGCGCACGGTCGGAGCCAGCCCGCTGGCCGCAGCCCACGCCGGGCTTTCGGTGCCGCGCCTGACGCTGGCGGTGTTCGGGCTGTCGGCGGGGTTTGCCGGGCTGGCGGGTGCGGTCGCGATCCTGGGTGTCGAAGGCAACGTGCGGGCCGACTGGAACCCGGCTTATGGCCTGATGGTGATTCCGCTGGTCTTTCTTGCGAGGCTGCACGGGATCGGGGTGATCGTGCTGATCTTCTTTTATTCCGCCATCCTGATCGGCAGCGAAAGTGCCGCGCGCAAGGTGGGCGTGCCGCAGGATTTCACGCTGGTGCTGGTGTCGAACCTGCTGATCTTTCTTGCGCTGGCCGAATACCTCGACCACCGTCGGCGGCAGAGGTAGCACCCGGATGGACGCCCTTCTGACCAATGCCTTTCTGTCGTCCTTGCTGACCGGCGCGATCATGGCCGGGGTGCCCCTGCTGCTGGCGGGCTTGGGAGAGCAGATGTCGGAAAAGGCCGGTGTGCTGAACATCGGGATCGAAGGCATGATGCTGTTCGGGGCCTATACCGGGTTTCTTGCGGCCTTCACCTTCGACTCGCTGTGG